>Ga0209169_10000029_pt1 | contig 76917 bp, 82 predicted proteins | sample HubBroMetageWRM4_FD_188346 | JGI IMG/M metagenome (GOLD analysis project Ga0209169, IMG submission 188346) | Warmed soil microbial communities from the Hubbard Brook experimental Forest, New Hampshire - Hubbard Brook CCASE Soil Metagenome WRM 4... | ecosystem: Environmental > Terrestrial > Soil...
ATGAACGCGCCGCTCGCGGCAGTCCGAGCTCGCGAATCGAGCGAGAACGGAGCATAAGCGAAGTGGCGCGAGGCGGCGAGAATTACTCCAGGCGCGCCGCTGGAGACTTAACAGATCGCCGCGCCGCGGCCGATGACTGGTCGAGAATAGCCGATCAATCGGACCCCGCTCAGGGGCGCCTAGGGCGTTGCCTTGCCGAGATTGACTTGATAATCAACCGCCGCCGTTGCTTGGAGTCGAGCGGCTTCTTGGCCGACTTCAAGGCCACTGCCATGAGCTTTTTTACCGCAGGTTGCTCCAGAATTTTTAGGTCGGTGAGAACGATGTGCCGGACCTGGGTTCCGCTTCCGTTCAAAACCCTGTCGGGATCAGGCAGCCTCGCGCCTTGCAGGAAAAAAAGGCTGACCCAGCGCGGGAAAACTGCGATCGAAAAAATGGCCTCCGACGCTTTCTCGCTCGGACCGAAGCCGATTGCCAGCGCGTTATAGTTGTCATAGACGAGTTCAGTCGCACCCGGTAACTTCTTGCGAAGCCGCGAGAGGGCCGCGCGAGCCGATGCAGCGACACGGGGATCGAATTTTGCGAGGAAGGATCGCAGCTGCTGCGCGGGGGTTGGAATGGGCGTGGCCAGGGCGGCGGTCTCAGTGCTGGTGATGGCCGTTCGATCCGCCAGTGCCAAGCTCATATTCGCTCTGAACGAGACCGCTGGCGTACTGGCGCGTTGCGACGTGCTTGAGAGGAATGTCGCGCGGCACGGCACCAAACAGCGAAATTCCTTCGCCGATCAGCACCGGCACGCGAGTCACAATCAGACGTTGAATGAGGCCCGCGCGTAAAAATCCTTGGATGGTGATGCCGCCGTCGACATAAACATGCTTCAGCCCTCTTGCGGCGAGCTGCGCGTGGACTTCGGTTGGGGAGCCTGAGAGTCGCTCCACCCGCGCTTCGGACGGCGCGGGCGCAAGAGGACGCGTGCTGAGCACAAACACAGATTTATCGCCATAGGGCCACGTATCAAACCCCAGCACGGTTTGGTAGGTCTTGCGTCCAATGACCAATGCGTCCACGGTCGCCATAAACTCATCGTAGCCATGAGGCTCGCCGCCGCCCTCGGGCAGGAAATCGAGCGCGCCATCCAAGCGTGCCATGAATCCATCAAGACTCGTTCCGACAAACACCGATGCTTTCATGAGATCCGAGATAAAAGCTCCCTCGAGGCAGGTGGCACGCCGTCAATTGGTGGGCTTGGTCGCGGCAATGAGAGAAACGTCCTGCGAGGTGTCTGTGCCGTGTTTGATTTTCAGCCGCAATGTCTCTCCTACGGACTTCTGCATGGCCGTTTTGAGCGTGTCGGCCTTGGCACCTTCAACCGCGATTCCCTCTATCTCAACGATCATGTCGCCGGTAGAGAGTCCGGCGTTGGCTGCCGGCGAAGCCGGAAAGATCTTGTCGATCTTAATGCTGCGCAACCTGGGATTGAGAATTCCGTCGGCATCGATTGCCAAGGCAAAGCCAAACCAGCCCTTTTCAGCCGCGTGCGCGCCACAGGGCGAGAATAGAAGCGCGGCGGCAATGAGCAAAACGAGTCGAGATTGGCGATTCATGAGGGCCTTGTCTATTGAACGGGTTGCTATCGAACCTGATTGCCTACTGAATCGATTGGGAAGCCGATTGCCGCTCGCGTAGATACAAAAACAGCGGCAGACCGCAACTGACACCAATTAAACACGTGGCGCCTATCGGCAACCAGAGCAGGCGCAGTTTTCGGCGTGAGCCTTCACGACGGATGAACACGATGAGCGTCACTGCCGATAGCAAAACGTCCAAGCCGAAAAATCCCCCAATGCGCGTGGAAAATAGTTCACTGACAAACAGGCGTAGGTTCAGACCGTGCTCACTGAGCCAGGGAACGAATTTAGCGTAGGGAGCGATCGTGCCAATGACCGCGAGAGCGAGATAAAGCGGAGCCATGGACTACCCCTTTTGGCGGCGAAGCGCCGGTCAATGCATCGAACAATTGCAGTATATCGCCTTCGCGCCGGATCGCGACTTCGACCGTCTTAGCGGCATCGATGATCTCCCCATCATTCGTCGGCGGTGCGCCGATCATTCGTCGGCGATGTGACCCTGTCTTCGCGTTGCAATCTGCCAGGTATTGCCCCAGGGATCTTTGACCATTCCACGGCGGTCGCCATAGGGCGTGTTCAATGGAGATTCGATGGCTTGCGCGCCGGCGTCGATCGCGCGCTGCCATGTCGTATCCGCACTCTCCACATATACATAGAGACACGCCGTCGTGGGATCGCGCACACCTGCATCGCTGATCATGATGATGGAGTCGCCGAGCCGCAGCTCGGCCGGCGCTTGGGGGTGATACTGTCCCGTGGCGCCAAAGACATTTTTCACGAACTCAACCAGCTGCTCTGCGCCATGAACGATGATTCGGGGCGTCACCGTGTGCCATCCCACGGGCTGGAATTGAGCAGCCTTCGTCATGTGTTAAGCGTCCCCGGCGTGGTGTTCTAGATTGGCATTCACGGCGACCCACGGCAACTTCTCGGCGAGCCAGATTTCCTTTGTGGGCTGAAAGCGCGCTGGAGCGTCGAGCGAGGCGGTCGTCAATTCAATGGTGTCCGGCGCGGACTCGTGCTCGTAGGTCAATTGCGTGCCGCACTGTCTACAGAAGCCGCGACGTACCGGCTTGGATGACTGGCGGATCGTGAGGGTGCCTGACACGAGGTTGAACTGCGCGCGCGAGACGACAAACCAGCTGACGGTCGGCGCTCCGCTGGCCCGTCGACAACTGCGGCAATGGCAAATACTGATGGATGTCGGGTTTCCCTCCACTTGGTAGCGGATCGCGCCGCACAAGCAGCCACCGTGGACGAGCGCGCTCACGCTACTGAGGTCCCGGTCGGCATTGACGCCGCCATCCTAGCCAGCAGCCACTGCAGTCCGGCCAAGTGTTGCTGGTCGTGGCTGCAAAGGTTGTGCACGAGACCGCGCAGGGTGACGCGATGTCCCTCAAATTCCGCGGCACGCAGCAGCTGATCGGCCGTCAGTTTGCTGACGAGTGCGATTGTCTTGGCGCGGGCGTCACGGAACTGGGCAAAGACTACCGCTGTGTCGGCAGTCGAGTAAACGCGTTGCCGGGCGAGCGCTTCGCCATCGATCGAGGCGAGGAGCGGATTCGACTCTTCGAGCACGCGCCGCAAGCGCTCGTGATAGCCGTCGATCTCGATGTCCTTGACGTGACAGACTTGCTCGATCGGCGTGAAGGGCTCACTCGGCACACCATCCCACGATGCCGGGCGCCAGTTTTTGAATTCGCGGGGAACCACCGAGTAATAGGCCTCAAGCTGATTGGGGAAATCCGCGAGTGCAGCGAGGGTAATGGGATCCATGTCTTTACGGCGTCACAATGTTCTGTCCTGCCGCTCAAGTATACGTTACCTTGCCGGCTTGATCTGTCAGGGGAGAATGCAGATGCGGGGGCTGGTTTTCGCAATTTCTCTGTGCGTATGCACGGTCACCGGCGCATTGGCAGAAGCGGCGGGACAAACATCGCCGCTGGTCATCACAAACGTCACCGTCATCGATGGCACCGGTGCGGCCCCGCAGCCTCACATGAGCGTCAGGATCGAGAACGGTCATGTCGTTGAGCTCGCACGAACCGCCTCGAAAACAGCAGCGGGCGATGTGAAGATCGACGGAACTGGAAAATTTCTGGTTCCGGGATTTTTCGATAACAACGCGCACCTGACGGTGTACGGCCAACCGGCGCGGCGGGACACGTCGGCAAAGTATGGCGACCGCAATGAAGAGCTGGCGCTGGAGTTCGCGCAGCGCACGCTCAAAGCGGGCGTTACCACGCTGGTTGACAGCTATGGCGTGTTGCCGCCTTCCATCGTCGTGCGCGATCGGATCAACCGGGGTGACGCGGTGGGTTCGCGGCTGTTATTGGCGGGCAACATCTTGGGCTGGGGCGGTCCGTTTTCCATCACCTTTTCCCTGACCAAGGACGCGGATTTATCGCTGTTCGAGGAAAAATGGAACGATCTGTTGGCGCAGGGTATGGGCGAAGACTTGGCCGATATGACGCCGGAGGAACTACGCGTCGCGATGGATGGTTATCTCGACAGGGGCGTCGATGTGATCAAGTACGGCGGCACCAGCCATTTCATGCGGCCTTCGCTCATTGGCTTCTCGCCGCGCCAGCAAGCCGTCATCGTTGCCGAGGCTCACAAGAGGGGCAAGCCGGTGCAGACGCACGCGACCAGCTCTGAGGGATTGCGATTGGCGGTCGAGGCGGGAATCGATCTCATTCAGCATCCGGAAATGATGAGTCGGGATTTACCGGACGACCTGATCCAATTGATCGTGTCCAAAAAGACTTTCTGCGGGATGCGGGCGAACTTGATCACGGGTGAAGCGTGGCGCCGTCATCAAGCACAGCGCGCCGAAGCGGAGGCGCGAATCGCCAAGATGCCGCCCGCCACCACCAGCGCGGAACACTGGCGGCGGATGGACATGCTGCAAGAAACCTTCGACATCCAACGGCGCAACGCGATTCGGCTGATTTCGGCCGGCTGCAAAGTGACGCCGGCTACTGACAGCTATCTGGGCGATGCGCCGGAATTTCGGCGGGTGGTCAAGACGGAAGAGCTGGAACCGGGCAGCGGCACCATTCTCGCGATTGAGGGATTCGTCGAACTGGGCATGGCTCCTGCGCAGGCCATCGTTGCGGCAACGGCGAACGGCGCGGGTGCCGCGTTCCGCTCTCGAGATTTGGGAACCATCGAGAAAGGCAAGGTTGCGGATCTCGTCTTGCTCGAAGCGGATCCGCTAGCGGACATTCACAATATCGAGAAGATAAACGCCGTCGTTGCGCAAGGCCAGGTCGTCGACTTGGCCAGCCTGCCGGAGCATCCGATTTTCTTTAAGAGACCTTAGGGCGTCGAGCGAGAGTTGCTCACTCGAACCAGATTTCTATTTCATAACCATCGGGATCACGGACGAACGCGTAGGGTAGTCCGGGTGCGAATTCTCCGCGAGAAGTGACGGTGCCGCCGGCGCGCTCAACCGCCGTGACCGCGGCATCGATGTCTTCCGGCCGGGTGAGGCGAAAACCGAAGTGGATGATTCCGCCGGGGACGCCGGCGTCCGCGGGACGTTTCTCGAACGCGAGAACATCGTATGGGCCCGGACCCAATACTTGGATGGTGGACTCGCTGCGAAAATACTCACGCACGCCGAAGACCGATTCGTAGAACGCGAGCGAGCGATCGGGATCGCCGACCGAAAGCGCCACGTGACTAAGACCGTGCGTCTTGATCATTGGTGAGATTTAGCGCCATGTAGCGCGTCCCTGCAATTGGATTGTGGCAATACGCGGGGATCTCCGCGAATCCCATGGAGCGATAGATTTTCTGGGCCTCGGTCATGGTTGGAAGCGTGTCGAGCAGGACCCGCCTATAACCCGCGAGCCGGGCTTCTTTTATCAGGGCTTGTGTCAGTTGACGGCCGAGGCCGCCGCCACGGCCCGAAGCGCGCACATAGAGGCGCTTCATTTCGCAATCCCGGTCGAGGATGGGACGCATGGCCACCACGCCGAGCACGGCGGATTCGCTCGAGGCCAGCAGGAGCCGGCCCGCGGGTCGCGCGTAGTGACCCGGGAGCGCAGCCAATTCCTCGGCAAATCCTTGGAAGCAAAGATCCACGCCGAGGGTGGCTTGGTACTCGAGGAAGAGCTCGCGCACTTGCGCGATGTCGATTGCAGTTTGTGCCTCGCGGATCGTGTACATAAGCAGATTGCGCCTGGCTTGAGGAATGACGCTGCGAAACAGAGTGAGTATTATGGGTATCCATGAATCATAAAATAAAGCAATTCACGCTGAGTTCCCGAGACCTGTCGACCTTCGGCAGCGGTCTGACCAGGCCCGAGTGCGTTCGTGCCGACCAGGAGGGGGTCTGGGCCTCGGACGATCGTGGCGGCATCGCGCGGGTCACGCAAACCGGAGTAGCGGAACTGCGCGGCCGGGGGGTCTATGAGCCCAACGGGTACTCTAGGACGTCAGACGGCACCTTTATCGTCGCGGGCCTCAAGGACAACAAAGTTTTTCGCATTGATCCCACCGGCCACGTCAGCGTGGTGCTCGATCAATTTCAGGGCAAGCCGCTCGGCACCGTCAACACGGCGTGGACCGATACACAAGGCCGGATCTGGGTGTCGATGATGACGCGCCAGCAACGCTGGTATGAGGCGCTCAACACCAAGCCGGACGGCTACATACTGTTGATTGAGCACGGGCAGGCTCGAATCGTCGCGGATGATCTCCACTTGACGAATGAGATCAAGGTTCATCCGAGCGGGCAATACCTTTACGGAGTGGAAACTTTGGGCAAGCGGATATTCCGATTTCCGATCGGGGCCAACGGCGATCTCGGGCGTAAGGAAATATTCGGTCCTGCGGATTTGGGTTATGGCGCACTGCCCGACGGATTTATCTTCGATGAGGATGGCAATATTTGGGTAACGATCATTTCGCGCAATGGCATCATCGTCGTGAGCGCGGACGGCGGGACCCACACGATATACGAGGAGCCCAATCTTGAGGCCGTCGATGCAATGGTGATAGCCATGCAGGAAAGGACCGCGACGACCGAACACTTGGTTGCTTGCGCCGGCAAGACGTTGAACCTGCCCACCAGCCTGTCATTCGGCGGCATGGACGGCCGCACGGTCTACGTCGGGAGCTTGGGATTGCCGCATCTCGTGACGTTCAATTCGCCGATTGCCGGTCTACCTCTGTACTAGAGATCGTTGATCGGATCGGCGGTGAGCGTTGGCTGCACGTACGCGGGCTCAAGGGTGCGTTTCATGTTGCGGCAGATCATCGCCGATGGTCGCCCACGATACGTGGGACTTGGTCCAAACGTGCATTTCGGGTTTTGCCACGGTTCCTTCATCGATCGCGCCCAGGGGAATACCCCGATACTGCGGCCGACCCGCAGGTTCATACCAAAGAGGCGAGCCGCAGGCTGCGCAAAACACCCTATGCCCGCCGCCGGAATTGAACTTCGTCACGTTAGGCACGGGTGGCGCAACGGCGAGCTGCGAGGTCTGCGCCAAGCCCCAGGCCGCATAGCCCGTACCCGAGAATTTGCGGCAATTCGTGCAATGACAGTATCTCGCGTTGTGTAGCGAGCCTTGGATCTCAAAGGAGACGGCGCCGCAGAGACAGCTGCCTTTTATCATGGTGGATTCCTCAGGTTCTTGCGGAAGGTGCGTACGCGTCCCCTTGCGACGGGTTTACAAATACACGAGATCATAGACGTACGACTTTGCTGCCATACGACTGACCCACACGCCTGATGGAGGTGCCTGGCCCTGCGTATTGGACGGCACGGCCCAAGGAATACAAAGTACTTCCCCTTCGGCACTGACCCCAACCCACCCCAACGCCTGATGCCTCACAAGCCAGACCTCCGCATCCTCGCGCTTCCAAGAGGGGAAGTTATTTGCTGATTTGCAGGGGTAATAGCGATAGCTGAGCAGATCGCCGTGGCGGCGAAATTCGATAGTGCATTCGGAAATCGGGACAGGCAATTTGATAACGGCTCAGGGAGGAGGCCGCAAGGTCACGCGCCATCCGAGTTCGCTCTTCACAACCAGCAGGGCTTGAGTCGAACTCACACCGTCCGGAGATAGGCATTGTTGCGTCAGCTCAATCAACCCCGGAGCGATTTGGCTTTTCCCCACGAACGAACACTTCAGATGACTGAACTCGGGGAAGCCTTTGGTGCGAAGTGCATTTCGAAATGCGAGCTCCCGTCCTTCGGCGGCTTGTTTGATCATGGCGGGATCATTCGCCAGTGTGGGATTGATCTTTTGGAGCATTTGCCGCCCCTCTTCCACGAAATCCATTGCGGCGACCGCACTATCCGCATTCTTTTGAATATAAGCTTGCTCGAGGGCCTGCACGGCATCTTCCGGCGCGTCAAAGCCGCCGGCCGTTGCCGCCGATGCTGTTAGCGCCAGCAATAGCCGCATCAAAATCGACAACGCTTTCGCTCCTGCGGGAAGAAGACGGACAGGAAGCTTAGATAGCACAGACACCAAACTGCCATCAACAAAGCGCGAGATAGAGATACAGGACCGTCGCGGCAATACCAAGAATCGTTCTGACGGCATGAAGCTTTGCCCAACGCTCGAGCAACGTGCGGGTCTCTGTTGCATCGAGATCGCGACCCGGTGCCAGTAGAGCTCGGTTGGTCGGCATGATGCCGATGAATGTAAAAGGGACCACCGCGCCGATCAGCAGAGCCGCGATCGCCCATCCGACCCCGCCGCCCAGCAACCAGGAACCGAGACCTGCCACGAGGCTAAGCAACGCCAAGGGGGCCTGCATCCAGGTCGCGCGTCGGTAGCTTGGGGCCCACTGCGCCGCGGCATACCGGGTGTCGAGCTGCATGCGAGCGGGGTGCTCCGCGACGTTTATGTATAGCGCTGCGCCGGCAAACAGAGCGGCGGTGAGGATTGCGATGAATTTCAGGACCACCAGCATTTGCATCTCTGGTTTGCTAAGACAGTTCGGCGCCGAGGCGGCTTTTGATATCCGCGTAGGCGGCATCGATTAGGTCGCCAAGTGCAGCGGCGTTGAGTTCGCGGCCAGGATGCAATTTCACGTGGCGCATCCGTTTGCCGCTGCCCTCCAACAGGCCAGCGGGGTCCCTCAGCGCGGCGCCGTGAAAGAAGCCGACGTTGACATGATTTTTGAATGTGTTGACGTACCCGAAGGGTGCGTCCTGTACACATGCCACCGGGCAACCGTCGTGCATCAGCTCCCGGACATCGTCACCGCATCGCCGCATCTGCACAAACCACTTCTTCGCGATCGCCTGAAGTTCGACAGGACCCCCTTCGATCAACCAGCTGTCGACAGCGGGGTCGCATTTTACCCCTCCGGACACCCGAAAGATCTCGCTCGCGCCGATCAAGCCGGGGAGATCCAGCGCTATGCGATGAGGTTTATGCCGCATAGGGATCAGGTTGTGCAACGCCAAGCAGAGGACGACTCGTCCGCATCATCTATTTTCCTATTGACCCACCGAAGAGTCCACCCGCGATCGCTCGACGCGATTCTTAGAGCATGGTTTCGCTGCTCGTCAAAGGGTCGGATCGAGGCCACTTCACGGCGTATTGCTGCTCGCATCATTACTGGGCTCTAGCGATCATTTGAGCGGTGTGCCGGCGAGGGTTCAAGGTGATCTCCTAACCATCAAATTATCCACCGAGGTACGCGTGCGCGATACCCCTGCCACTGCTCGCCGAATTGGCGAGCCGCCCAAGGTTCTTCAAACAGGAGAACGCGAAGGTGGAATCCGCATGCGAAAAGCGCAGTGTAGATGACAAGAGTGCGCGAACCCCAGAGCACGCACCAGCCGACGAGAACCGTAACGACGCCGATGTACATCGGATTTCGAGAAATCCGATACGGCCCAGTGGTCACCAGGTGCCGCGGTGGATCCCAGGGTGCCAACGTGCCAAGCCCAGCAACGTAGAACTCGCGCACGCACCACAACAGCAGAATTACCGAACCAGAAACATATCAGAACCATTCCCCAAGAGGCGCCAAATGCGGGACCTATCAATGGTGCGACAGCCATGACAGCTCGAGGAAAGGCGAAAAATACGAGGATCATCGAGAATAAGACCAGTCCGCTTGCAAGCACGAAACGCCATCGAAATGCGTAATAGCGCCCCGCGACTCTCGTGAAGACCTCAAGCATGGAACTAACGAACCTGGAGCGCGAACATGATCTACCTCGGTGCGACCTCGGGCACTTGCTTGTGCACTCGATACATCAGCGCGAACGTCGCCAGTGTGATCGCCATCACGACATATCCCAGCCAATCAAAATGAGCGAGCGAGCCATCCGGTCTCTGAACGATGAGCCAGCCCGCCACTGCCGCGGATACCCCGCCTGCGAACTGCTGCAATGAAGCGCTGACGGCATTGAAGGCGCCGCGCTTCGCGGGCTCCGGGATAGCCGAGAGCAGAGCCTGGGCCGGGATCATTCGCGAAAAGATGCCCGCGAATAGGATTACGTTGAGCACTATTACAGTGGCAAGCGGCACGTGGCCGATATGTGTCCATATCGGCACCAAAACCAGCGTCACGATGCTTCCGAGGCAGAACATGGGAAACTTGCCATAACTATCGCTGGCCTTGCCGACCAGCGGGCCGACAAAAATAGTGCTCACCCCGGTCACAAGATAAATCACCGGCAGCACGGTAAAGGTCAATCCGACATTATTCACAATATAGGCGGTGCCGAAGGGCATCAGCATGTAGCCGCCGACCGGCAGCAGCATTACGAGGAGGAACGCGAGCCGATAGCGTGGCTCGGTGATGGTGTTAATCAGATGCGCCAGAGGGTTGTGCTCCTGCTTAAGCGCGAGGTGCCCGACGACCGGCCGCATGACGAGCATGATGATGACACCCGCCGGCACACCGACGGCGATGATCGCAAGGAAGGGTGCGTGCCAATCCCAATGGCTGGTCAAATACAGCCCGGCGGGAAGCCCGAGCACCTGACTCGCGGCAAAGGCGGTGGAAATCACCCCCATCACCCGGCCGCGCATTTCCAGCGGAAAGAGGTCCGTAGCGATGGCGAATACGACGGAGCCGATCACCCCGCCAAAGAATCCGGTAACGATGCGTGCCAGCAAAAGGAGCGGGTAAGTCGTGGCTAAAGCGCACATCAAGGTGCCGAGCATGAACCCAAAATAGAAGAACAACAGTAGCCGTTTTCGGTCGAAGCGGTCGGCGAAGCCTGCCGCAAGAAATCCGGACACTCCGGCGCTGAAGGCGTAGGAGGAGACTGCGAGGCCAAACTGCTGTGGGCTGATGTGTAGGCTCGGCATCACAATCGCCCCTAGAGGCGAGATGATCATGAAGTCCAAAATGACCGTGAACTGCAGAAATCCCAGAATGCCGATAACGATTTTCTCGTAGCGCGAGAATTTGATCTGAACGGGGGCGCGTGTTGCTGGTTTATCCATGCGGTTCCTGTGTTAAGAAAACGATCCTACGAGGCTGCCCCGGGGCCGCAAAGAAAGCGAACACTGCAAGAGAAATAAAGGGAAAGATCTGCTAGAACGTTGGCATGGACTCTGCAATTGCGCCTAAAGATTGGGATAAGCGATGCCTGATGTCCCACGCGCAGGCCCCGGATCGCTCGCACCGATGTTAGACCCGGGTGATGTCCCAGCTATCGTAGCGGCGCTTGGCAAGTTGGACAACTTGAAGGGTTCCACTGAACGTCACGCACGTCATTGCCAAATTCGTCGCGCCAACCGTACGCGGTTCTGATCGGTATCGAACCACAGCGCGGGCATCGATAGAGACGCCGTACCTGGAAGGCTACGGCTGCGCCGCAAACCATCACAAAGATAATCAGCGAACCTCCAACACGGAGATACAGTGCTTCGGACGTCCCGTCCCAGCGAATCGACATTGCAGCCATTAGCAACACAGAAACGACCGCCGTTAGAAGCCACCAACGAATCGCGCGCCACGTTCCCTTGCGACGTCGTTGGAATTCGTCGACGGTGGATTGTTGCGCTGCCATTGACAGGGGCTAACGATGAAGTTGAGCGACGCGGAATTGCGTGGAAAGTGATCGAAGTTGCTTTATCCCGATCATCGCTTCACTCCTTGGCTCACCGAAGACGCGACCCAGCGATCGCTCGAAGCCGATGGTTAGGTGCCACGACCCGTGCGCTCCCACGACTCAATCAACCCCGGGGCTGGCGTAAACAGCGGATGGCAAAGCGGAATACTGACTGTGCGCCACTTACGGCGCAATACCCGACTTCGGACGGACAGTTTTTTTAGTAAATGCTCCCACTCGTAGGATATCTGGCCCGTGGTGGTCGAAATAGAGTGGACCGAACGCACCGGGCCAATTTTTCGTTTGTCGAAAGCGTAGCCACGCGCCATTGCCTCGGAATGTATCGCAGCAAGATAAGCATTGATGGCACTACGCGGTGCATCATGTGCCCGGAAGCGGTCGAGCTGCGGATGATTCCGATACCCTCGTGTCTGCCCTCTCAGTACCGCACGAGCCAGTAGTGCTTCGCGCCACAGCGCAACCAATCCCTGCGGATCAAGGTATTTCGGGTGGATCGTCCAGAGTCGCATGTTAGAAGGTTGCGTCTATCGATGAGGTTGAGCGACGCGGGGATGCGCCGTCGCCGATCGAAGCTGATTTATCCAGATCATCGACTTCCTCCCTGACTCAACGAGACGCTACCAATCGCTGTCGCTCGAACGATTGTTAGATTCACTAAGGCGACTGGACATTTATAAATCCGACTTTCTCAGTGAACCCGGCCCGCCGCAATGATTCTAACGTTGCGGCTACAGTTTCATATCTCGAAAGCTTTTCGACTTGAATATCTGCGTGCCCATTGAGCGCCAAATGGTTCGACAGCAAAAATTCGCCCAACATATCGCACGGAGCGGATGTGTCCAAGAAGTAGCAAATCCCATCGGCAGATATACGGACCCTCAAGGCGCGACCATCTGCATCGGATGATGCGCTTTGGCCGAGCGCCATCGACGCAAAGACATGAAAGAGAATTGTGGTCAAGGTGGTGCGCATCAAGAATCTAACGATGAGGTCGAGCGGCAAGCGGGCGCGGTGCCACCAATCGAAGCTGCTTTATCTCAATCATCGACTCCCCCCTGACTTAAACAAAGACGTCCCGCTCAGTCCGCTCGAACCGAATATAAAGGGGTCCCCCATCCCGAAGCGGTGCAGCCGCACGGCATCGAGTGCCAAGATTGAATTTGCGCGTTCAATCTGAAGTCGAAAACGGAGGACTCATGTCTGAGATTACTACTGTTGGCGTGGACCTCGCAAAAGAGGTAATTGTGGTGTGTGCGGGTGATGGAGCAGGGCGGTATCCGTCAAGAGTGTCGAGGCTCAGGCCATGCTCGCAGTGCATACCATGCGCCACGGCTGGAATGCTGAGCGCACCGCTTGAGGGGGCAACTGAGCGTTAGGACCAAGATCGGAGGGCGGCCTTAGCTCCGCAAGAAGAGACTCGTAAGTTTCATGCAATACTGCGCGAGACGACCGGAATGGCGATGGCAGGTTGTGAACTATCAGAACTGCCAGGACAAGCAAAACGACCAGTGAGATAAGCACGCGCAAAAGGTAGTTCCTAACCAATTATTATCAGACAGAATCGTCGCATAACTTTCCTCTCTTTCAGTTGCTCGGCATCTTAAACACCACCGAGGTTCTGTACTTACCCTCCACCGCAGTGTCATTTTCATAGGCCGGCGTAAACTCAGTGCTTTGCACATAGTCGATTGCCGCGTCATCCAGCGCTTCCGAACCTGATGAACCGACAATTCCAGTCTCAACTGCGCAGCCCTTGGCGTCCACCCTCGCAAGAACAATAACGGTCCCTTCAATTTGATCATCGCGCGCCGCCTTGGGATAGAAATCCTCGATTTTCTGCGCGATCGAAACCATCGGCGTGACAAACCCTGAAGTGCTCGTGACCGGGGGCGGACAGTTCGTACTGCGACGTGTAAGTGTGGGCTCTCGATTTTTCAGCATGGTTTCGCTAATTCCGCTGCGTTCCCTAATATAAGCGAGGCGCAACCTGTTCGCGGCATCGGGCCAGTCCGGGCCCGGCGGATGCTCCTTGAGAATTCGCTGAAGTTCCGCCTCAGCGCCCTTGACCATGACACTGTGTCCGGTAATCTTAGTGAGTGCATTGCGCTTTAGGTACGGGTTCCACAGCTCCCGATTGTGGATGAGTGCAGGCACGATAACCCAATACTCTATTAACGCGTTATAGCGCACATTCCATTCAGCCAGCGTTTTGCTTCCTTGAGTATCTTGCTTCTCCTCTGGATTCCACAGGTAGTCCCGGAAGTCCTGACTCATCAGGCGGCCGCGCACATCCCTGCCACGATACTTATCATCGCTGCCAGCCGCGAGCGTTACGGCGCGCGCTCTTTTCGCGCCTAGCAAAAACGGCAACGGCTCGGAGGCCCCCTCCACTGCAGGTGCGCCTGCATCGACATCTGAACCGATGCAGCATTCCAGAATGTGGGTCATTGCCACCGTACGTTTGAGTAACTCCGGCATCTGCTTATAAGATTCCCTGCCTTCGAGCTCCACCGACAGCTCGTATAAAACGTCGGACGCGCTTTTGTGCGACTCACGCCCCGGAGCATTGAGAACTTCGATTGCCTCGAAAGTGCTCGATGTTGGTCGGCTCGCTTGACCGTCGTAAGGCGCGCGCCGCTGCCACATTTCGGTAAACGAATTACGAATATCCGATTTTACGGCCGCAGGAGCCCGCAACCGACGCCGCAGTCCGATTTGCGATTTAGCTTGTTCGTCTCGGAACCATCGAGCGCCGGCAACGTCCCATCGAAGCTTGGACGATTCCATCACGTATTGCATCGAGATCCCGAGCGTGCTGCGCTCGTCGAGCGTGAATAAGGTTTGCGGTATCTGCAACTCGAACTTAGGTGATCGAACGATCCAGTTGTTCTGCTTTTCGACCGATAGCGATTTCAAAGGTTCTGCCAGAAGTTCTTTGCGACGCAGATAAGACTGCCACTGCGCCACCGTACCAACATAAGAAATGTCGACCTGGTCGACGATAAGGTGTAGTAACTGTTGGCCAAAATTGGCGCCGGCGGACGGCGCGACCTGAATTACCGCACTGTAACCATCGGGCGTCGGCAGCAGCATTCCGACCACATAGGCATCGAGGTACGGCAGCGGCCACTTGCGCTCCTGCCATTTTCGCCCATAGTTATCGGTGTACACCGTATTGCTAACGGCCTCGCCGAGAGAGATAACGCGGATGTTGTCAGTACCCACGGCACGCGAAATATTCAAGGCCTTCACCGCAATGTCCATGAAGGCTTTGGAATCCTTGTAAAATCCATCATCAGATGCATTATCGGAACGGTGCAGACGCAACAAGGCGACGGGGTTTTCAAGAGAAAAATTGACATAGCCATCGCCGGGGAGCGCGGTTGTCTTGCTCGTGGCAGCAGAGGCCGTCCAACTATCATCCGCCTCCTGATGAATCAGGCGTAATTGATAGGAATCGGGAGCAGTCGAGTACAGCACTTCATCGGCGGCAGTCCCGGTGCTAAATGACTTTGACGCATATTCGCTCTGCAACTGAGAACGAGCCTCAGCAAAGTGCCGGTCGATGAGTGATTTGTATGCTTTGACAAACTCGATCCACGACAACGGCAATTTGAATTCGTCTTTGTAAGCATACGTGCGACTGCCTCGCATGAAAGGCAAAGATGTAACCGCACGTTGATCGAAAGCGGCCCTGGAGGGCGCGTCCAAAACGCGGCCAATTGGCAAGGAATAATTCAAGTTCTCGTTCTGCGATTTTCGCAACACAATGCCAATGGCATTGCCGCTGCTATCGAGAAGCGGACCGCCGCTGTTGCCGGGTGATGCCGCCGCCGAAAATCGTATCCACTTCCAGCTGCCGTCCTGTTCCTCCGGCGTCTCCGAAGTAAAGAGCCCATCGCGTATCACGACGCCTTCACCGAGGGCATTACCCACGGCGAGAACCGTATCATCGATCTTGGGTGTCCGATTGACCTCAAAACCCTTTGGGTTTGGGTCGTCAACGAGCGAGAAGACGACCATATCCTCGTGCAAGGAGAACTTCAGAATGCGGTCGATCGAATGGACTTTATTGTCTGAGCCACGCAATTGCGGCGCACCGTATTGGCTGTCCACCCCCGCCCCTAGCACATGCGCCGCGGTCACATACGTGTTGTGGCCGAGTGCGAAGGCAGTGCCTATCGATCGATAGGCATCATTGCGTTCAACAAACGGCAGAAGATCGAGCGGTAAGGGTTTCTCGTAAGTAAGGGGATCGCGTTCTGGTTTCTTTAGAACAACTTCAAACGTGGCGGCCCTAATCGCTTGCTGCATCTCCGGCGTAACAACGGCATAAGCGCTTTCTGCAGATAGAAATAACAAAACACATAGCCAGCAATGTGCAGAAAAACGCCCCGCCCGCCGTTTCGGCTCATCCCTGATCGACACCTGTAGTCTCCCATCGGTTACTGCATTCTAATTGTCCTGCGGTCGTGCCGCCTAGGGTATGACATCCGGACGATCCAGGAATTACTAGGCCATGCCGATGTGCGCGCCACCATGCTCTACACGCACGTCCTTGGAAAGGGCGTAATGGGAGTCCAAAGTCCGCTGGACCGAGCTAGGGGAGACACTTAGGACTGTTGTCCGGTCCTTACCTGCATTCCGGAGTGCCTGCTATTTCGAGATTCCCTGTCTGCCGTTATACTGTCGGCCGCTTGGGATTTTCCCCAGTAGATTAGCGAGTTACCGTGTCCCAGTCAGCATCGTCAGATACGCAGTTCTTCAATTCCTTCAGCATGGTGCTCGGTATTTTGATTGCCTTTGCCATTGTGCTCTTCGCGGTGGCGCGCACCATGGGTGCCGATACGCAGGGAGCGGACGTGCTGCTGGATCCGCTGCACTTGGCGGAGGTGCAGAAAAATATTGCTCCGTTTGCGCAGGTTGCCATTGCGGGGAAGGACAATTCGGCTTTGGCGGCCTTGAGTGCGCCGCCCGCGGGCGCGGCCCCGGCGGTGAATGTGCCGACCACGGGCGAGCAGGCATTCAATCAAGTGTGTTCGGCATGTCATGGGACGGGCATCAACGGGGCGCCAAAGATCGGGGACCATGCGGCTTGGGCGCCGCGTATCGCGCAAGGCAAGGACACGCTCTACAAGGATGCGATCGCGGGCAAGGGCAACATGCCGCCCAAAGGTGGCACGAATTGGCCGGACGCGACGATCCGCATGACCGTGGATTACATGGTCTCGCTCAACAAGTAGGCCGGTCCAGCGCCCGCAGTTTCACGGCTTCCGCCACGTCGGCAATTCGTATCTCGGCGGCCCCGCCCAAGTCGGCGCAGGTGCGCGCGACTTTGAGTACGCGGTGATACGCCCGCGCCGATAACCCGAGGCGCGCAATCGCGGTGGCGAGCAATGCTCTGGGTTCCTTGGCGAGCCCGCAGTAGCGCGTGACTTCGTCGGGCGACAACCGCGCATTGAGTTTTCCTTGTCGCTGCACTTCCACGCTTCTCGCCGCGGCCACGCGCCGGGCCACCGTTGCTGAGTCCTCTGCCGTTACTGGTTTTCGCGCCTCGCTCATTAGATCCTCGACGGGCAGCGGGGCGACCTCGATATGGATATCGATGCGATCGATGAGCGGACCGGAAAGGCGGTTGCGGTAGCGGATTACTTGTTCCGCCGTGCAATGACAGCGGCCGCGGCGATCGCCGGCATAGCCGCAAGGACAGGGGTTCATCGCGGCGACCAACTGGAATTTGGCGGGGAACTCGCACGAGCGCTTAAGGCGCGCCACAACGACCACACCGGTTTCCAGCGGTTCGCGCAATGCCTCGAGCGCATTGCGCGGAAATTCGGGCAGTTCATCGAGGAACAACACGCCCAGGTGCGAGAGCGACAATTCGCCGGGCCGCAATGACCCACCGCCGATCAGCGCGGCCATGGATGCCGTGTGCTGCGGGCTGCGGAACGGCCGGCGGCCGCCGAGGCTCGGTCTGCGACCCGCGGCGGATTCCAAGCTCGCCACCTCCAGGATTTCCGGCTCGGACAAAGGCGGCAGCAATCCTGGCAGGCGCTGCGCGAGCAGCGTCTTGCCGGCACCGGGAGGGCCGATCATCAAAAGCCCATGTTCGCCGGCCGCAGCAATTTCCAAGGCGCGCTTCGCGGCATACTGACCGCGTACCTCGGAGAGATCAGGCTCCGATTTGTGCCCAACATCGCGCGTATTTTGCTCATGACCTCGGGCATCCTGAGCTTGCGATATAGCGGCAAAATTTGTGGCGGCGCGGGCCTGCGAGTGCGCACGAGCTTGCGTTGGCGCAGGCGCGTGCGTTGACGGCGGCACTGGCGTTGCGCGAGACGTGGGTGACGGTACCGCTTTTCCGCCGAGGGCCGCGACCACTTCATTCAAATGATTCACCAGGCGAACCTTCGCGCCGTTGAGCAGGCTGGCTTCAAGCGCGTTCGCGGCCGGCAAAATCATTTCGCTGCCGAGCTGCGCGCCGGCGATCAGCGCGGGCAGGAGCTTGGGGGTCTCGCGCAACGCGCCTCCCAGGGACAATTCGCCGTAGAACTCGCGATGATTGAGTGCGCGCGGATCGATCTTGCGGTCGGCGGCCAAAATGCCGACCGCAATCGGTAGGTCGAAGCGCCCGCCTTCTTTCGGCAAATCCGCGGGCGACAGATTGACGGTAATGCGACGCTGCGGAAAATCATAGCCGGCGGTGACCAGCGCAGCGCGCACCCGCTCTTTGCTCTCTCGCACGACGGCTTCGGGAAGTCCGACCAAGGCGAATGTCGGCAGACCATTGCCCAGGTGCACTTCGACCCGAACCAGGGGCGCTTCGAGGCCGGCGGGCGCGCGGCTGAAAACGATGCTCACTTCCTGGTGAGAGTTCATTCGCTCTCTGTGCCGCGGGACCGCTTGATGCGCTTCTGGGTTGGCGCAGCCTATTGCAGGGCGGCGTCGGCTACGGTGGGGATAGTTTCGTTTCGAGCTCTTTCAGGCGCGCTTCGATCGCGGTGAGCTTTGCCTGGGTGCGTTCCAAAATCGCGGCCTGCACATCAAAGTCCTGCCGCGTCACCAGATCGAGTTTCGCCAGCTGGGCTTGCAACACGGCCTTGAAATTGCCTTCCAGATCGCGGCCGAAAGCGCGCAGCGATTCGGGCACGGAATCGGCCAAGCGTTTCGCCAGATCGTCCAGGCCATTTGAATTCATAAAGCTCATTTCCACCCCCGCATCGATTTCGCAACCGCCGTGTTGCTGTCTCACTCTCGTCTCGAAGTGCGGCCCGGCCGGGCGTTGCCCGCGTCGCACTTGGTTAACGCACGATTGCCATCGCCGCGCGCCAGATGAGTGCGTCGGGTTGCCCACGCCGAGCCTAACCCGTTGATTCATTGGATTGCGGCCGTGGCACGGAAACTGCAATCTCAGAATCAATACTACGCGGAAGTGGAGTAGCCGACTGTCTGATTTACGGATGAATGCGGGGATAAATGCATGAAGCTAATCACCGCCGTCATCAAACCCTTCAAGCTGGACGAGGTTCGGCAAGCGGTTGCAGACATCGGCATTCAAGGCGTGACTGTCACCGAGGTGCAGGGGTACGGCAGCTGGCCGGGACGCGTGGAGACGTATCGAGGCGCTGACTATCGGATCGACTTTTTGCCCAAGGCGAAAATCGAGCTGGCGGTGGACGATTCGATCGCGGAACAGGTCATGGAAGCGGTCTGTAATGTCGCTCGGACCGGCGGCGCGTCGGATGGAAAGGTATGGATACTGGAACTGGAACAAGCGTTGCGGGTTCGCACCGGTGAAACCGGTCCGGACGCCATTTAGTTGAGACCAGGCCTCGCCCGGGAGACGGGCAAGGTCAGATTTTTGGACGATTTAGGAGCATCTCGCGCCGGCAAGCCAGCCAACTCCCCCGTCGGTGCGATATCCCGGCGGCGCGGGTCCCCTCAAAAGGGCCCGCGCCGTTTTTTATATACGCGCCCGGCGCGAGACGCCTCGGCGTTTATACCCCAGTGGATTTGAATACTCCATGCTGTCATGCAGCAATTTTATTTGCGAATTCCGCTGCTAAACTGCGTTTTACTTAAAGCCGGAGCCTGATGCATGAAAATGGTCATCGCCATCATCAAACCGTTCAAGCTTGACGATGTGCGCGCCGCGCTGGCCGAAGTGGGTATTCAAGGCATTACCGTGACAGAGGTCAAAGGCTTTGGACGCCAAAAGGGCCACACTGAGCTCTATCGGGGGGCGGAATACGTCGTTGATTTTCTGCCCAAAGTGAAACTCGAACTGGCCGTGGATGACGACCAGGTCGAGCGAGTTGTGGAAGCTATTATTGAAACGGCGCGCACGGGTAAAATCGGTGACGGCAAAATCTTTGTCTGCGATCTTGGTCAGGCGGTGCGCATTCGCACCGGCGAGGCTGGTTCGCGTGCCCTGTAACAATTAAGCGAGGACTGGACGATGAAACGCCTTTTGTTGTTCGCCGCCTTGATCGCTTGGTCGGGCATTGCCTCCGCCGTCGTCTACAAGTGGGTCGACGCTCAGGGTAAGTTACAGTATGGGGATCGGCCGCCCGATGGCGTGCACGCGGAAGTGGTCGAGCTCCTGGTGTCGCACGCCAACGCGGCGAAATCGACGCCGACGACTGCACCTGTGGCGCGAAATGCACCCGTCCCCACGCCCAAAGACGCCGACGATAAAAAGGCGGTGGCGCAAGACGTTGCCCAAACTCGCGACAAGCAATGTACCGACGCGCAGGAACGCTACAAGAAACTGATTGAAGGCCGCAGGCTGTACAAAACCGGTCCTGACGGCGAACGTCAATTCATGAATTCCGAAGAAATCGACACCGAGCGGCTGAATGCCAAACAGGATGTCGACACGATCTGCAACAGCACGACCTGAGCGCGAACTGCGGAAGGCGCCTGCCCCAGCGGCGGCACAACTCCAAGCGCTTGCCCCCGGCGGCGGCCCGACTCCAAACGCCCGCTTGGCGCAGCGCCGGCGGCTATAGATTGTCCCACGGCGGCGGTCGCCGTTCACTTGACTCCAGTCCCGAAAGATCCGCGCGCTTTGCCGCGGAACCCGCAAAGCCTTAGGCTACCGTCCTTTGGCTGAATCTTTAGGACCATTCACATGCAAACAGGCTTCGTTGGATTGGGTGCCATGGGCGCGCATATGGCGCGCAATCTTCACCGCGCCGGACTACTGACGGGCGTCTGGAATCGCACCCCCGAAAAAGCCAAGGCGCTGGCTGCGGAATTGAAGGTGCTGGCCTTCGCAGACTTGACCGAGTTGGCAGGTAATTGCGAAGCAGTGGTGATCTGCGTATCCGCCGACAAGGATTTGCGCGAAGTCGTCGCGGGTTTGGAGCCCGGACTCACCCCGAACATGATCGTCATGGATTGCTCAACCGTCGGGAAAGACACGGTGCGCGACCTGCACAACCAGCTCAACGCGCTCGGCGTCGGATTTCTCGACTGTCCGGTGAGCGGCGGCGTCGAGGGTGCGAGAACGGGCTCGCTCGCCATTATGTGTGGCGGTGATGAATCCGTATTCAATCGTGCGCAGCCGATCCTCGAGAAAATGGGTAAAGCGGTGGCCTACTTGGGGCCCAGCGGTTCGGGTCAGGTGACCAAGGCCACCAACCAGATCATGTGCGCCGGCATTATTCAAGCTGTCGGTGAGGCGATGGCGTTTGCTCACGAAGAAGGCGTCGACCTGAAAAAGGTCATCGATGTATTGGGCAAGGGCGCGGGCTCGAGTTGGTACTTCGTCAATCGCGCACCGTTCATGGCAAACAACAGTTTCCCCGCAGGTTTTCGTGTGCGGCTCCACGACAAGGACTTGCGCATCTGCCGCGACATGGCGGCAAAGCATGGCGGCGTGTTGCCCGTGGTTGAGTCGACGCTGGAGCAATACGAAATATTGATTGCCGAAGGCTACGGCGATGAAGACATCTCCGCCATCTATCGCCTCAAGACCAAGCTGTTCCCGCCGAAACCCGAGTCCATGTGACGCCGCGGCTACGCATCGCCACGCGCAAGAGTCAACTGGCGCTCTGGCAGGCGGAGCATGTGTCGGCGCTGCTGCGCGCCGCGCATCCTGGGCTGCAAATCGAGCTGGTGCCGCTGCTGACGCAGGGTGATCGCATTCAAGACCGGACCCTGGCGGCGATCGGCGGCAAGGGTTTGTTCATCAAGGAACTCGAGGTCGCGCTGGAAGAGCTGCGCGCCGACATCGCCGTGCATTCGATGAAGGACGTGCCGGCGGATTTGCCTCCGGGACTGATCATCGGCGCGGTGTTGAAACGCGCGGATCCGCGGGATGCGTTGGTGACCACGTCGGGCGTCGCGCGCTTGGAAGACTTGCCGCGCGGCGCGGTGGTGGGTACCTCGAGCCTGCGCCGTCAAGCTCAGATCCGCGCGTTGCGGCCGGATTTGAACATTGAATCGCTGCGCGGCAATGTGGACACGCGTCTGCGTAAGCTCGATGCGGGACAAGATCCGAGCGGGACACACAGCGGCGGGGCCACGGCCACCGGCGGCAAACCCATGGACGCCATCGTTCTCGCGTGTGCGGGTCTCATTCGCTTGGGACTCGAATCGCGCATCACAGCGCGGCTCGATCCCGAAGTCTGTCTGCCGGCGGTCACCCAGGGGGTGATCGGCATCGAGTGCCGGCAAAGCGATTCGTCCACGGTCGAGTATTTGCGGGCGCTCGAAGATCCCGCGACCCGCAAAGTGATGGACGCGGAGCGCGCTTTCGCAGCCCGTCTGGGCGGCAGCTGTCAATCGCCGATCGCGGCCTACGCGGTTCTCGAGTCGGATCGAATCACGCTGCGCGGACTGGTTGCGGAACCGGATGGGTCGCGCCTGCTACGCGATACGGTGACGGGCAGCGCGGAAAATCCGGCGGCGCTTGGCCGCCAACTGGCGGAGCGCATTTTGGCGGCGGGCGCGGGCCCCTTACTCGAGCGCTTGCGCGCGAACTAGGGGTTGCGGGAATGACGCGAGGATCCTAATGCCGCGAGACCCCTAAGTGCCGCCGCTCCAGGGAGTCGGCGTCCTCGTCACCCGGCCTGAATTTCAGGCGATGCCGCTGTGCCGGCTGTTGGAATCCTTGGGCGCGACGACGTTGCGGCTGCCTGCAATCGAAATCAAACCTCTCAAAGACAGACGAGCGCTCACGGAGCAGCTGGGCGCACTCGAGAATTTTGATGTGATTCTTTTCACCAGTGCCAACGCTGTGCGCTTTGGCGTGTCCTTTCTCGATCAAAAGCGCGATCTCACGCTCGCCGCTTTAGGGCCGGCCACGTCGCGTGCCTTGAACCAAGCAGGCTACCGCGTCGCCATACAACCGGGTGAGTCCTTCGACTCTGAGGGTCTGCTTTCGCACTCGCGGCTGGAGCGAGTCGCGGGGCACCGCATCTTGATTATCAAGGGAACCCACGGACGGGACCTGCTTCAACAAGAACTCACGCGCAGGGGCGCGACGGTGGTGTGTGCCGATGTCTATGAACGTGTGCCGGCAATTTTCGGCGCTGCGGCGCTCGAGGCGGTACAGGAGCGATTCGCGGCGGGCGAGATGCAGGTGATTACGGCGACCAGCCTGGAGATCGGAGCGGCGCTGCTCAAGCTGGCGTCGATCGAGCCGGGGCCGCTTGAATCGTCTCCGCGTGATTCGGCGCCCTCGTTGCGCAACGAATTCGAACGCGCGCACTGGCTGGTGCCGGGAGAACGCGTTGCGGCGGGTTTGCGCGAGCTGGGACTCAAGGCGACGCTGCTGCGCGCGGAATCGGCGGACGATCAGGACTTGGCGGAGGCGCTCATCCGCTGGCGCTCGAGTGTGTCCGGGGCGTAGTCGAAGGAATCGAAGTACAGCTGCGTCTTGGCGCTTCCGCGTAAAGCATATTCGCCTTGGATGGCGGCGATCATCGCGGGCGGTCCGGCGGCATACACCTCGATCGCCGCGAGATCCTCGATCCCTTTGAGTGCGGTTTCGTGCACCCAGCCGCTGGCGCCGCGCCAATCGGGGTTAGGTTCCGACAGCACCGGCACATAAGTAAAGAAAGCCGCGCGGCGGCTCAATTGCTCGAGTGTCGCGTGCGCATACAGGTCCTGTTCACTGCGCACCCCCCAATAGAGATGCAGCTCGCGCTCAATACCCTTCTCGATGAGATGGCGAAGAATGGAAAGCAGCGGCGCAATGCCCGTGCCGCCGCCAATCAGCAACATCGGCGGTGGATTTGGGCCGTGAGGATGATACGCAAAGCTGCCCAGGGGTCCTTCGATGGTGAGCAGGCTCGAGCGCATGTCCTCGTGGAATAAACGATCGGTGAATTCTCCGCCGGCGACCCGCCGTATATGCAGTTCGAGCGGACGGGCGTCATGCGGCGGCGATGCAATCGAAAAGCTGCGGCGCCGGCCGCCCGGCAGCAGAATGTCGACATATTGGCCGGCCTGGAATGTGAAATCTTCCGCAATGGGCAGCCGCAGGAACAATCCCATGACGTCGTGAGACAAGGGAACGGCGCGCTCGATGCGGCACGGCAAGCGCTTGAGTTCGGCGCTATCGGCAGCGCGCATTTCAAAAGTTTCGATCGAGATGTCGGTGAGTGCACGCGCTTGACACAGCAGAATCAGGCCCTCGGCGCGCTCGGTATCGGAGAGGCCCAGTGGCGCTCCATGGGGATAGTGAATCTCGCCGCGCACCAGGCGTGCCTTGCAGGCGCCGCAATTGCCGCCTTTACAGCTGTGGGGCAAATTGAGCGCGGCCTCATTGGCCGCCTCGAGCAGCGGCTGGTCGGCGGCGGCGCTGAAGCTGCGGCTTGAGTTGGCGATACTGACGATCAAGCGCTGGGTTGGCTGCGCTTGCTGTCCAACCATTCGTGGATCGGTTCCCACTGTTTCCAATCCGGCCAGGCGAGATATTCGGGCAGCTCCAGCACACCCATGCCCCGTGCATAGGCGCGCACATAGTTTTGCGCTTCGCGCAGGTGCCCGAGGTAGGGCACCTTCAGCTTGCCGAGGTATTGGTCCAACTCCTCGTACACCAGGGTGTACTCGCGCACGCGATTGGCGAGGACCGCGAGACGCGCCTGTTTGCGCGATACCTTGCCGATTTCGAGCAGCTCCGCCATGAAATGCCCGCAGGCCTTCATGTCAATGCTGGAGGGTAGCACCGGCACTATGATCGTTTCCGCACGCCGCACCAGTTCATTCAATTCCGTGCCGTGAACCCGGGCGGGTGCATCGATGACGAGAATCTCGGTGTTGCGCGGCACATTGCGCAGACCGTCCTCGAATGCTGCGGCACCGCTGATCGCCGGCAGGTCGGCCGGCCGCATCGCCAGCCAATCGAGACTGGAGCGCTGCGGATCGTAGTCCGCGATGCACACCTTGTGCCCATCACGGGCGAAGAACACGGCGATGTTGGTGGAAAGCGTGCTCTTGCCGCAGCCGCCCTTGGCGTTCAATACCATTACGTGGCGCATAATCCCCCGGCTTTGTTGTACTTGTAAGGTAGAACTTTACGCGAACATTGCGCAACCCCCGAGCGGAATTTTGCCGCATCGGCTATGCTGCTTGGCATGCGCATCGAGTTTATGAAGATGCAAGGCTTGGGCAACGATTTTTTGGTGTTCGACGCCGCCGCCATCGCCGCCAACACTCCCCTGGATGAAAGGACGTTGCGCGCCCTCGCCGATCGGCACACGGGCGTGGGTTTCGATCAGGCGCTGATGCTGGAATCGCCGCGCGATCCCGCGAGCCGCGTGTTCTACCGCATATTCAATTCCGACGGCACGGAGGTCGAACAGTGCGGCAATGGCGCGCGCTGTATTGCGGCCCTGCTGTACGCACGCGCGCCCGAACTGGGTCGCGATCTCATCATGGGCAGCCCCGGCGGACGCGTGCGCGCCCGCATCCGCGACGATGGCCTGGTGTCGGTGGACATGGGAATCCCGGAGTTCGAGGAGCCTTTCGAGTTTTCCCTGAAGATCGAGAACAAGGATATCGGCATGAGCGCGCTGCGCCTGGGCAACCCCCACGCGGTGCTGCGCGTGGCGGATGTGCAGACCGCGCCAGTCGAACTGTGGGGCCCCAGCATCCAGCGCCATCCGCACTTCCCCAATCGTGCCAACGTGGGGTTCATGCAGGTCCTCGAGCGCAACCATATTTTATTGCGGGTCTACGAGCGCGGCGCCGGCGAAACGCAGGCCTGCGGCACCGGGGCGTGCGTCGCCGTGGCGGTGGGCGTACGGCAGGGATTGCTCGACGGCGAAGTGAGGGTGGATTTGCCGGGCGGCACGGCGATGGTTTCTTGGGAGGGCCCGGGCCAGCACATCTGGCTGACCGGTCCGGCCACGACGGTTTTTACAGGTTCGATCGATTTAACGCGATTCACGGGAGCCAAACAATGACCACGAGTCACGCGCGCGGGATCAAGCAGGATGTCCTCACCGACACGAGTGTCGCGGATTATTTGCTGACCTATCCGGACTTCTTCGAGCGCAACTCGCAACTGTTGACCAAGTTGCGTCTGCCGCATGTGCGCGACGTGGCGGCCACGGTGAGTTTGGTGGAACGCCAGGTCGAAGTGCTGCGCGAGCGCAATCAGTCGCTCGAACGCAAACTGAAAGAGCTGGTGGACGTGGCGCGGGCCAACGATGCGCTGGCGGATCGAATCCATCGGCTCTGCCAGCGGCTGATTCGCGCGCGAACTCAGGCGGAGTCGATCAGCGCCATCGAGACTTCGCTGCGCGAGGACTTCGACGCAATGAATTCCGTGCTGGTATTGTTTCTCGAGGAGGCGCGCGCGCTGGAGCCCGCGATGGGGCGGTTTTTGCGCGTGGCCAATCCGGCCGACGAGGACCTGCGGACCTTTGATTCCCTGTTGAGTTCCGGCAAGCCGCGCTGCGGCCAGGTGCGCGATGCGCAGCGCGATTATCTGTTCGGCGCCGAGTCGGTGGCCATCGGCTCGGTGGCGCTCACACCCCTGGGACAAAAGGGCGCGCTCGGCATCCTGGCCATCGGTGCAAGCGATGCGGAACGCTTTCATCCCGGCATGAGCACCGAATTCCTGTTGCGCATCGGCGAGCTCGTGACTTACGCGCTGATGCGCTGATCGCGGCAGACAGGCTGCGGCACAGTGGAAGCGAGTGAGCGCGATCAGATCGAGCGATTCTTATCGCACCTTAACTTCGAACGCCGCATGAGCACTCACACCGTGGCCGCTTATCGCCACGACCTCAAGGCATTGGCGGGATTTTGCGAGGGACGCAAAGTGCCGCGCTGGTCGGCGCTGAACAATTTTCAGGTGCGCGCCTTTGCCGCGGCCGAGCACGCCGGCGGCATTGCGCCGCGCAGCATTCAGCGGCGCCTGTCGGCGGTGCGCACGTTCTACGAATACCTGATGCGCGAAGGTCACGCTAAAAATAATCCGGCGCTCGAGGTGCGTGCGCCCAAATCCAAGAAGCGGCTGCCGGCGACCTTGGACACCGATCAAATGGCGCGGCTGCTGGATTTCCGCGCGAGCGATTCGCTCTCGGCGCGCGACAAGGCCATCATGGAACTGTTCTACTCGTCGGGCCTGCGCCTGAGTGAATTGGTGGGACTGCGCGTTTCCGCCATCGATTTGAAGGACCGGACCGTGCGCGTGCTCGGTAAGGGCAGCAAGACGCGCATCGTGCCCATCGGGCGCCACGCCGTCGACGCGTTGAAGAAATGGCTCGCGGAGCGGGGTGCGCTCGTGCGGGACAAGCCGGCCGCGGCTGCCGCGGAAGGCGGCGCGGTGTTCGTGGGAAAATCCGGGCGGCCGCTGTCGGTGCGGGCGGTGCAGTTGCGTGTGGGCACGTGGGCGCGGCGCCAGGGCCTGTCCATGCACGTGCACCCGCATATGTTTCGCCATTCCTTTGCGACTCACCTGTTGGAATCGAGCGGCGACCTGCGCGGGGTGCAGGAATTGCTGGGGCACGCGGATATCAGCACCACCCAGGTGTATACGCATTTGGACTTTCAACACCTGGCCAGCGTTTACGATGCCGCCCACCCCCGAGCCCGGCGCCGACCCTGAGGCCGCGGCGACCCGGAACGGCTTGAAAGGGCTTCGATTCGGCCCCACGGTACTGGCACTCCTATGAAACACGATCCGGATCGTATTTACGGCACCACCATTCTGGCGGTACGGCGCAACGGCCACGTTGCGGTCGGCGGCGATGGCCAGGTCACCTTGGGACAAAGCGTGATGAAGGCCAACGCACGCAAAGTGCGGCGATTGTATGGCGGCAAGGTGCTGGCGGGATTTGCCGGTGGTACGGCGGACGCGTTCACCCTGTTCGAGCGCTTCGAGGGCAAGCTGGAGAAATTCGGCAATCTCACGCGCGCGGCCATCGAGCTGGCGAAGGACTGGCGCAGCGATCGCAGCCTGCGTCGCTTGGAGGCGCTGCTCTGCGTCGCGGATGCCGAGAGCACCTATGTCATCTCAGGAACGGGCGATGTCATCGAGCCTGAGCATGATCTGATCGGCATTGGTTCGGGCTCAGGCTTCGCGCAAGCGGCGGCACTGGCATTCATGCAAAGCGGCGACTTGTCCGCGCGCGACATCGTCGAGCGCTCCCTCAACATCGCGGCGGACATCTGCATCTATACCAACCGCAACCTGACCATCGAGGAACTTTAGTGCTCCCGCTTCCGATCACCCAGTCAGGCTCCTCGCAGATGACCCCGCGGGAAATTGTCGAGGAACTCGACAAACACATTGTCGGCCAGAAGGCCGCCAAGCGCGCGGTGGCGATCGCCTTGCGCAACCGCTGGCGGCGCCAGCAGGTGGCCGAATCGCTGCGCCAGGAGATCACCCCGAAGAACATTCTCATGATCGGGCCCACCGGGGTGGGTAAAACCGAGATCGCGCGGCGCCTGGCCCGGCTCGCCAAGGCGCCCTTTATCAAGGTTGAGGCGACGAAGTTCACGGAAGTGGGCTATGTTGGCCGGGAAGTTGATTCGATCGTCCGCGATCTTGTCGAGATCTCCGTCAAAATGACGCGAGAAGAGGAAATGGCGAAGGTGCGCCACCGCGCCGCGGATGCTGCGGAGGACCGGGTACTCGACATTCTGTTGCCGCGGGCCCAGGCCGCGGGTTTCACCGCCGAGAGCGGCCTGAAGGACAACGACACCCGCCAGCGCTTTCGCAAAATGCTGCGCGAAGGACAGTTGGACGACCGCGAGGTCGAGATCGAGGTTCGCTCCCTGCCGGTGGGATTGGAAATCATGGCGCCTCCCGGCATGGAAGAAATGACTCAGCAGTTGCAGGGGATGTTCCAGAATTTAGGCAGCGGCCGCACCCGCAGCCGCAAGGTCAAGATCAGGGAGGCGTTGAAGCTGCTGGTCGATGAAGAAGCCGCGAAGATGATCAATGAGGAAGAGTTGAAGCTGCGCGCGGTCGAGAACGCCGAGCAAAACGGCATCGTGTTCATCGACGAAATCGACAAGATCGCGCGCCGCCAGGAAACCATGGGCGCGGACGTGTCGCGCGAGGGCGTGCAGCGCGACCTGCTGCCGTTGGTCGAAGGCTGCACGGTGAACACCAAGTACGGCACCGTCAAAACCGATCATGTTCTCTTCATCGCATCCGGCGCGTTTCACATGTCGAAACCCTCGGACCTGATCCCGGAATTGCAGGGCCGCTTGCCGATCCGCGTCGAGCTGGAGCCCTTGGGTATTGGCGATTTCGTGCGGATCTTGACCGAACCGGACGCCTCGTTGTGCCGGCAGTATTCGGCCTTGATGGCGACCGAAGGATTGACGCTGGAATTCGCGGAGTCCGGTGTGCAACGGCTTGCCGAAGTGGCTTTCGAGGTCAATGAGCGCACTGAGAACATCGGCGCGCGGCGTCTGCACACGGTCATGGAGCGCCTGCTGGAGACCGTGTCCTTCGATGCGGCGGACCGCAATGGCACCCGTGTCGTGATCGACCGCGAGTATGTGCAAGGCAATTTGGGCGAGCTGGTCAAAGATCAGGATCTGTCGCGGTACATTCTGTGAGCGCGCTCAAAGGCGCACAGCCGACCGATATCAAGCTGCGCACCGAATCGCGCCTGCTCGATGTGCGCTTCGATGATGGCTCGCATTTCGAGCTGCCGTTCGAATACTTGCGCGTGTTTTCGCCCTCGGCCGAGGTGAAGGGCCATGGCGGCGGCGAGGGTGCGCTGGTGCTGGGAAAGCAGAACGTCGGGATCAGCGGGGTGGAACCGGTCGGCAACTATGCCCTGCGCCTGTTCTTTGACGACGGCCACAATACCGGGCTGTACTCCTGGAGCGTGCTTTACCAGCTGGGCAGCGAGCAGGCCGCGAATTGGGCGCGGTATCAGGAACGCTGCGCGGAGGCTGCCGTTGCCGCGAAACTCAAAGCGCCGCCGGCACAGTGAGTTTGACGGTCGGGCTCACGGTGTGGGAGGAATGAGTTTCGTGCGGCTGCCAGCGGTCGGGTGGCCCTGAGTCTTCTTACCCTCCCCGTCGAGCGCCTGCGGCTACAATGGGCCGTTTAGACTGGATAGGGCGCCATGGCTGACTCGGATCGCACAGTGGATTTTGGCTTCGAAAAGGTTGCAGCAGCCGATAAGGCGGAGCGCGTCCGCGCCGTTTTCGCCTCGGTCGCGGGCAAGTACGACATCATGAACGATCTGATGTCGTTCGGCGCACATCGGCTGTGGAAGCATTTCACGCTGTCGCTCACCGGCTTGCGCTCAGGTCAACGCGCCCTGGACGTCGCCGGCGGGACGGGCGATCTCGCGGCCGGGTTGCTTCGCCAAGTCGGCAAGTCGGGGCGGGTCGTGCTGTCAGACATCAATCCGGCGATGTTGGAGCTCGGCCGCGACCGCCTGCTCGATCGCGGGTTCGTGGGCAATGTGGAGTGCATCGTTGCCGACGCGGAGCGCCTGCCGTTCGAGGATAACGCCTTTGACTGCGTCACCATCGGTTTTGGCTTGCGCAATGTCACCGACAAGGCGGCGGCGCTCAAGTCCATGCACCGTGTGCTCAAACCGGGCGGCCAGTTGTTGGTGTTGGAATTCTCGACGCCGGTGGCGCCGGGCTTGAAGCCGATCTACGACGCCTACTCCTTCAAGATATTGCCGCGGTTGGGCGGCTGGATTGCCAAAGACGCGGACAGCTATCGCTATCTGGCGGAATCGATCCGCATGCATCCGGATCAGGAAACTTTGCTCGAGATGCTGCGCGCGGCGGGGTTCATCCAGGCGCGCTATCACAATCTCAGCGGCGGCATTGTCGCCGTGCATCGCGGCTACAAGATCTGACATGCCCGCGACTCCTGCCTGGTTGGCATCCGCCGAAGCCGTCTTGAATCGAAATATCAGCGCATCGACCCGCGCGGCCGCGCTCGCCAAGCGGCTCGAAGGCACGAGTCTGCAAGTCGACGTCGATGGCGTCACCCGGATCCGCACGACCTGTTTCGGCGGCCGCGCCGCATTGCTGGCGGGGGATGATTCGCCGGCGGACGCCGTCATTTCAGGGTCGGTCCCGGCGCTCATGCAAATGTTCAGGGCGGGGACGCCGAGCGCGCACACGAGGGCCTCAGTGCAGATTCGCGGCGACGCCGAGATCGCCAACTTGTATCGCGACCTGTTCACGGCGGCGAGGCCTGACTTGGAAGAGGAGTTGTCTCGCTGGGTGGGCGACATGCCGGCTCGGCATCTATCGCTGCTGGCCAAGAGCGTGCGGACCTGGGCGCGCCGCGCCCGGCGCACGGCCGGGGAGAATATCGCCGAGTACCTGCAGGAAGAGGGCCGCGATCTGGTGACGAAAACCGAGATGGAAGAGTTCCTGCGCGGCGTGGATGGGGTGCGGGAAAGCATTGACCGGATCGAGGCTCGCCTGATTCGGATCGAGCAGCGGGCGGGCAGCGCCTGATGCGTACGCGGGTACTGGCGCGGCTGCTCCAGATCCAGCGGGCGCTGGTCCGGCACCGGCTCGATGAGTTCGTGCGCGCCACCCATTTGTATCGGCCGCTGCGCTATCTCTATTACTTCTCGCCGTGGACCTGGTTCCAACGCGGCGTCGGCGGCACACGCGGCGAGCGCCTGCGCCTGGCGCTCGAGGAATTGGGTCCGATTTTCGTGAAATTCGGTCAGGCGCTGTCCACGCGCCGCGATTTGCTGCCGGTAGACATAGCCGACGAGTTGGCGAAACTGCAGGACAGCGTACCGCCCTTCCCCGGCGATATCGCCGTCGCCATGATCGAGAAAACCTTCGGCCGGCCGCTGACAGAGATTTTCGGCAGTTTCGAATCCTCGCCCCTGGCCGCAGCCTCCATCGCCCAGGTGCATGCGGCCACCTTGAAGAACGGCGACGACGTGGTGGTCAAGGTGCTGCGGCCGGGCATGCGGGAGGTCATCGACCTTGACCTGGAAGTGCTGGACGCGCTGGCGAAACTTGCCGATGAGTACTGGGTCGAGGCGCGGCCGGTGCGGCCCATCGAAGTGGTGCGCGAATATCGCAAGACTGTCACCGATGAACTCGATCTGATGCGTGAGGCCGGCAATGCAGCGCAGCTGAAGCGCAATTTCGCGGGTTCCTCGCTGCTGTACGTACCGCAAATTCACTGGGACTACTGCCGCCAAAATGTCATGGTGATGGAGCGCATTCACGGCATCATCGTGAGCCGCATCGATGAGTTGCGGGCCCGCGGCACGGACATCGCCAAGCTGGCCGAGAACGGCGTCGAGATCTTTTTCACGCAGGTGTTCCGCCACAATTTCTTTCATGCCGACATGCACCCCGGCAACATCTTCGTACAGGTCGATGATCCGCAAAATCCGCGCTACGCGGCGGTGGATTTCGGCATCGTCGGCACCTTGCAGCCGCGTGATCAGCACTATCTGGCCGAAAATTTCATGGCCTTCTTCAAGCGCGACTATCGCCGCATCGCACAGCTGCATATCGAAAGCGGTTGGGTGCCGAAGGGCACGCGGGTGGATGAGCTCGAGTCCGCCGTGCGTACGGTCTGCGAGCCGATATACAACAAGCCCCTCAAGGAGATTTCCTTCGCGCAGGTGCTGCTGCGGCTGTTCGAGACGGCGCGGCGTTTCGACATGCAGGTACAGCCGCAGCTGATTCTGCTGCAAAAGACGCTGTTCAACATCGAGGGTTTGGGAAGACAGCTCTATCCTGAACTCGATCTGTGGAAGACGGCGCAGCCGGTGCTGCGCGAATGGATGAAAGAGCGCACCAGCCCGCGCACTATCTTCAAGGAGATTCGTGCGCATTGGCCCGATGCGCTGCTGACTTTGCGCCAGATACCGCAAATCGTGCAGACCTCCATTCGCGCGGCGGCAGAGGGCACGGCGCCCGCCGTCGACCGCGAGCTGGCCCGGCTGCGCACCGAATTGCGGGCCGCGGCCACGCGGCGCGACTTGTGGCTGGCCGCGGGCGTATTGTGGCTATCCGGCTTGATTTGGCTTGCCCTAGTTACGCAATATCGCTGGTTTGGAGCAGCGCAGATGATCGCCGCCATCATCCTGTTCTTGAGACTACGCTTTAGGTCGCGGATCGAATGAGAATTCCGATAGAAAGTTCGACCAGCTACCGCGGCCGCAACTCACGGCCGAATCTGCCGGCCCTGGCTTTTTTTCTCGTGGTGACCTTGAGCGCGGGCGTCGCGGGAGCCTGGTTCTCGCCGGGCTTTTCGGCGCCGGCGGCACATTGGTACGCGGCTCTCGCGAAGCCGGATTGGGTACCTCCGCAGAATTGGTTCCCCCCAGTGTGGATAGTCCTGTATGTATTGATGGCAATCGCGGCTTGGATAATCTGGCGCGAACGCTATCATCGCGGCCGCACTGCTGCGATCACCGCCTATTTCATTCAGCTGCTGCTCAACAGCCTGTGGACACCGGTGTTTTTCGGCTTGAAAAATATCGACGCGGGACTATTTTGTGTCGTGGCCGTCTGGCTGGCGGTGGGTTGGACCATGCGGGAATTCGCGCGCGTGAAGGCCGCCGCGGCGCTCATCTTGGTCCCGTACTTTTTGTGGATAACTTTTGTGGCGGCGATCAATCTCGCCGTTTGGAAATTAAATCCATGATTGCAGCATGTAGGCGTCGGATTACGTTCTCTTGGGTCGATGCGCCGATCGCGCGGAAGAATCATTTCGAGCAATCTGTGCTCGCTGCGTCGAGTACATCACTGCGAGAATCCGGGGCTAAAGTAATCTCTGCCAAGCCCACTGAGTGCACATTTTGCGTCAGTCGGAATTAGCACCCTACCCCGTGAGATTTCAAGCGCGATGTACTCGGCCGCAGCAGCCTACGACCCCGTCTAAATGCCAATAGACTCATCCCGTCGTTTCAGCTCTCCCTACCAGGCGACGCCGCGCACTCATCTTTTGTCGAACGGCAACTATTCGGTGATGCTGACGGCGGCAGGCTCCGGATACAGTCGCTGGCGCGACATTGCGCTGACACGCTGGCGCGAGGATCCGACCTGCGACCCATGGGGCTTCTACATTTTCCTGCGCGATGTATTCAACGGCCACGTATGGTCGGCCGGCTATCAGCCCGTCGGCAGGGAATCTGAGATCTACGAGGCGGACTTCTGCGAGGATCGCGTGGAAATCCGCCGCAAGGACGGACCCATCCGCACCATCATGGAGATCATCGTGTCTCCGGAAGATGATGCGGAAGTGCGGCGCTTGTCGCTCACCAACGAAGGCCGCGGCGCGCGCGAGATCGAACTGACGTCGTACTCCGAAGTCGTGTTGAGCCCGCCGGCCGCTGATTCGGCGCATCCGGCATTTTCGAAGATGTTCGTGCAAACCGAATTTGTCGCCGAGCGCGGCGCGCTGCTGGCAACGCGGCGGCCGCGCGATCCCGGTCAGGCTCAACCATGGATGGTGCATTTCAATTCGCTGGACGGCGAAGCCATCGGCGGTCTGCAGTTCGAAACCGATCGCGCGCGTTTCATCGGCCGCGGGCACGACCTGCGCAACGCCGCAACCATCATGGACGCGAGGCCCTTGTCCAATTCCATCGGCACGGTGCTCGATCCGGTGCTGGCGCTTAGGCGCCGCGTGCGGATCGACCCAGGCGAAACCATCCATGCGGCGTTTTGGACCGGCATCGGCGCCAGCCGCGCACAGGCCTTGAGCTTGGTGGACAAGTTGGGCAGCGAAGCGGCTTTTCAACGCACCAAAACGCTTTCCCGGGCGAGGACCGAAGTGCGGCTGCGCGACCTCCATATCAGCGCCGAGGATGCGGAACTTTTTCAGGAACTCGCCGAACGCATTCTGTATTCCGACGCCTCTCTGCGCGCGCCGCGCGAATTGCTTGATCGCAATCAGCTGGGCCAGGCCGCCTTGTGGGCGCTTGGTGTGTCGGGTGATTCGCCCATCGTGCTGGCAGTGATCGATGCCGAAGCCGACATCGAGCCGGTGAAGCAATTGATGCGCGCGCAAGCCTATTGGCAGGCCAAGGGATTGGCCGCGGATCTGGTCATTCTGAATAGCGCGGCACCCGCCGCCGCGGCGCAGCTGCAGAACGCGCTCGAGGCCTTGATAAAGAATAGCAATGGCAAGGGGACTGCGCGCGCACTGCGTGCCGACGCCATGCCGGCCGAACAGCGCGATTTCCTGCAAGTGGCGGCGCGCGCGGTGTTCACCTGCGGCTTGAAATCCCTGCGCGAGCAGCTCGCAAGACCGCAAGAGCCGCCCGGTGCCGCGCGTCTGCGGCGCGAAAACAACGCGGAAGATCTGCGCACTCATGCACCGCACCTGGTACCGACCCTCGAGTACTTCAATGGCCTGGGGGGATTTGACTCGGCCGGGCGCGAATATGTCGTCGTGCTCGATGACGGCCAGTGGACTCCCGCACCCTGGATCAATGTCATCGCCAATCCGCAATTCGGTTGTCTCGTTTCCGCCGATGGTTCGGGCAGCACCTGGTCCTTGAATGCGCAGCAAAACCAAATCACACCCTGGTGCAACGATCCGGTCAGCGATACGCCCGCTGAAGCGATCTACCTGCGCGATGAAGATTCCGGAGATCTGTGGAGCGCCACTCCGCTGCCGATTCGGGAGCACTCTTCCGTTTACGTGGTGCGGCACGGTTTTGGCTATACGCGCTCTGAACACACCTCCCACGGCATTTCACTGACCTTGACTCAATTCGTGCCGCTTCAGGATCCGATCAAGATCTCGCGGCTGCAGATTACGAATGCCTCGAGTGAACCGCGCCAATTGTCGGTCACCCACTACTTGGATTGGGTGCTCGGAAATCAGAATAATCGCGCAGCTCCTTTCATCGTCACCTCCGTCGAGCCCAAATCGCGCATCCTTTTGGCGCGCAATCCTTGGAGCGCGGATTTCAAGTCGCGGGTCGCCTTCATGGATATGGCGGGCGCGCAACAAAGCTTCACGGCTGATCGGACCGAATTCATCGGGCGCCATGGCTCGCTCGCCGAACCCGCGGCGCTGTTGGGGCCGCAGCCGTTGGCCAATCGGGTGGGGGGAGGCTTGGACCCCTGCGGCGCGATGCAAACCAAAATCAGCTTGAAACCGGGTGAAGCGGTCGAGCTCAAGCTGTTTCTGGGCGAGGACAGCTCATCCGAGGCGGCTGTGGCGGTAGTGGAGCGCTATCGAAGCGCGAACCTCGATGCGGTCTTCAAGAACGTGACTGATTTCTGGGATCGCACCTTAGGTGTCATCCAGGTCAAGACACCGGATCGATCTCTGGACATCCTGGCCAACGGCTGGCTTCTATATCAAACCTTGAGCAGCCGCGTTTGGGGTCGGACTGCCTTTTATCAGTCGAGCGGTGCCTACGGGTATCGCGATCAGCTGCAGGACGTCATGGCCTTGTGCGTATCGTTGCCGGAGATCACGCGCGAGCACATTTTGAGAGCGGCCGCACAGCAATACAGTGAAGGCGACGTGCAGCACTGGTGGCTCCCCACCTCGGGTCAGGGCATCAAGACGCGGGTATCCGACGACCGGGTGTGGCTGCCCTTCGTGGTTGCTCACTATCTTCACGTCACGGGCGATGCGTCGGTGTTGGACGAACCCGTGCCCTTCCTGGGCGGCGGTCCGCTGACACCGGGGGTTCAGGAGAAATTCTGGGCGCCACCCTCGGGAGATCCGGCGCCGCTATTCGAGCATTGTGCGCGCGCGCTCAATTCGAGCTTGGGCGTCGGCGCGCACGGCCTGCCGCTGTTCGGCACCGGCGATTGGAACGACGGCATGAACCGCGTCGGCATCGAAGGGCGCGGCGAAAGCGTCTGGCTCGCCTGGTTCCTGTACGCGGCCCTGATGCGCTTGGCGCCGATCGCCGAGGCGCGCGGCGCCAACGAGGCAGCCGCCGCCTGGCGCAAGCATGCATTCGCCGTGCAGCAAGCCATCGAACGCGAAGCCTGGGATGGCGACTGGTATCGGCGCGGCTACTACGACGACGGCACGGTCTTGGGCTCCGTCTCCAGCGACGAATGCCGCATTGATTCCGTGGCGCAATCCTGGGCGGTGATCTCCGGCGCTGCTCCGCGCGAGCGCGCGCAGCGCGCCATGTCCGCCGTCAACACCCAGCTCGTCAGCCGCAGCGACGGGCTCGTGAAACTGTTCACACCGCCCTTCGACCACAGTGCCAAGGATCCCGGCTATATCAAGGCCTATCCTCCGGGGCTGCGCGAGAACGGCGGCCAGTACACGCACGCCGCGATGTGGACGACGCTGGCATTTGCGTTGTTGGGCGACGGAGACCGCGCCGGCGAATTATTCTCGCTGCTGAACCCCATCAATCACGCCAGCACAACCGCCGGCATCCATCGGTATAAGGTGGAACCTTACGTGGTCTGCGCCGATGTGTATTCCGCGCCGTCCCATGTGGGCCGCGGCGGATGGACCTGGTATTCCGGGTCGGCCGGATGGATGTACCGAACGGCGGTGGAAGGCATTTTAGGAATCAAGGTGTGCGGCACGACGCTGGTCGTCGACCCGTGCATCCCGCGCGCGTGGCCCGGCTTTGAATTCACCTACAAGCACGGAACGTCTCGCTATCGCATCACCGTCAAGAATCCCCGCGGCGTGACTCGCGGGATCGCGCAGGCATCACTCGATGGCAAGGATTTGGCCGGCGCCCGCGACGGGATTCAATTGATGGATGACGGCCGTTACCACTACGGTGAAATCACTCTGGGGTGACTCGGCACTGTGATTTTGACCGGCTCGGTCAAAATCACTGGCCCGATGCCGGCTTTGATTTCAAAGCGCTGACCGCCTTGGCCATGAGCATTTTTCCGACCGCACTGACGGGTACGAAGCGCAATAATCGCAAGGCCAGCGCGGGGCGCGCAATGAGCAGGCCGCCGGCGAGCGCGCCCAAGGCACCCAAGCCTCGGCTGCTCAGCAGCATCTGCATGGTGTGACTGCGCGGGAAGCCGGCATGACCATTCATCCCCGCCGCGCCGCTGCCGTTGCCCTCTCCGGGCGGCGGATCGAGCAGCGTACGCAATTCCGCACGAGACTGCGCCAGCCGGTTTCGAATCAAGTCTCGCTCTGCCGCGTCGCGATCCGCCATGTTAATTCTCGTCCGAGGACAAAATCTTTTCGAGAATGACGCGGTCTTCCTGCCACTCACGGCGTACATCGGAAAGCAGCGGCGAGCGCGCACGCGCCGCGCGCGACCGATAGAGGGCGGCGCCGATCGCGACCACGAGGAATCCGCCGGCCAGCCAAGCGATGGCGGGGAGACGATAGGGTGTGTCCCAGAAGTAAGCGATTATGCCAAGGCAAATGAGGAATATTGCGAATAATACGCAGATCGCGACGATCGCCACGGCCACCACTTGCGCGGTAATTTCTCGCTGGGTGCGCGCAAGATCCAACCCCGCCAGATCAATATAGGCGCCGATATGGCGCATCAGCGCAGGGGCGGCTTTAGGCAGTGACCATATCCCTCGCACTGTAGCGCCCCTTAGCTCAGGAGCGACGCGTCGCTAGAATACCCACTACTGCGCCGACCAATGCCGCAATGCCAATCGCCTGCCACGGACTCTCCCGGACATAATCGTCGGCCGTGCTCGCGACGTTTTGCGCCTGACGTCGTATGGAATCGGCGCTGTCCGAAAGGCTCTGCTTGGTCGCGTCCACCGCGCGCTGCACCTTGCCTCGCACGCGAACCACATCCGCGTCCTTCAGATCAGCGATGCGCGCCATCAGATCTTCGACATCCGAGATCAGATTCTTGATCTCGCCGGAAGCGGCGTTCTTGATATCGCTGATACCGTCGGTCAAGTCATTCTTCAAACGGCGACCGGTGGCGCGCGCCTGGTCTGCCGTGTTGTCAAAATTCGCTTCCATGTCAATCTCCTTTAGTGGATCGGCCAGAGCTCCCCGTGCGCTCATCCGTGCCACTATGCTGGCACGGCTGCGCTGCAGCCATCGGTTCGCCCCGGGCCCGCCTGTAGGAATACCCTCACATGTTAAACTCAAGCTCTGCAATGCGGGCACTTTAAATGAAGATTTTCGGCGAGGAGCTTGGCGAGACCGGACGCTGGTACTTGGCGCTGCCGCCGATCCTGCTGATCGGCTTCCTCATAGGGCTCTTCTTTCTCGCCGCTGCCGGTCAAGCTCGCCTGAATATGACCAACGAGCGTGCGCACCGCTCGCAATTGCGGGAACAGGCGCTGAATGACTTCGCGGGCCTGATCACGGATGCGGAATCCGCGCAGCGGGGATATTTGCTGACCGGGGAAAGCGCCTATCTCGGTCCCTATGCCGACGCCGTGACCCAGATCGGGCAGGCCCTGGATCGACTGCATGACGCGTATGGCGGCGATGAAAACAGCAGTGAATTTCACGCGCTGCGAGTGTTGACGGGCAAGGAGCTCGGGGAACTCGAGGACGGCGTTGCATTGCTCAAGAAACGCGGCGTTTCCCCCGCAGCCAGCGTGGTGGGCACGGACGTGGGGAAGCGCACCATGGATTCAATTGCCGCCATCGTTTCCACGATGCGTAGCGAAGAGGCCGGCCAGGCGGCAGCGGCCAATGCTGAGTGGCAACAGGATTTTCGCCTGTCGCGCTGGGCATCGGCGGCGGGCGCGACTTTGAACATCGGCTTGGTTTTGCTTGCGATCTGGCTGGTCTATAGCGATATGCGGCGGCGGGCGCGCCAGGCCGCCGCCCTGCGCGATCAGAAATTACAGCTGGAACTCGAGGTCGAAGCGCGAACCAGCGAATTGACCGAGCTGTCGACACATTTACAGGGCGTATCCGAACAGGAAAAGTCTGCCCTGTCGCGCGAGCTGCACGATGAATTGGGCGGTCTGTTGGTTGCGGCCCGCATGGACCTATCCTGGCTGCAGCAACGCTTGCCGACGGCGGACCCTTCCATCGAGCAGCGTTTTAAGCGCATTCACGATTCCCTGAGCGCCGGCGTCGATCTGAAGCGCCGTGTTGTCGAGGAGTTGCGCCCCACGCTGCTCGACAACATGGGGCTCTTCACCGCGCTGCGATGGCAGTTCAAGGAAACTTGTCGGCGCACGGGCTTGCGCTGCACGGAAACCATTCCTGAAAGCGAACTGAAATTCAACCCCGACGCCGCCATCGGCGTGTTTCGCATCGCACAAGAAGCGCTGACTAATATCTTGAAACATGCAGAAGCGAAGTCGGCCGACCTGTTCATCAACATCGATCGGGAGACCTTTACGTTGCGCATCACCGATGACGGCAAGGGCATTCCCAGCGGCCGTCTGGCAACCAGCACGTCCCATGGCCTGATCTCGATGCGACACCGCATCGCCGGGCTGGGCGGAACCTGGGACCTCGGCAGTCCGGGCTCCGGCGGTACCATCGTAACGGCGCGCATTCCGTTGGCAAGGATGCTGGCGCAGAGCGCGCTGGAAGGGCGCGAGCATCCGCTCACCTCCGTGGCTCTCTAGTCGCCTGCAGAGGAGACCCGCAGGCCCTGCAAGGACCGCAGCCCCTTACAACGAACCCCTCAATCTCCCGAACGCGGCGCGACCGCCGAACCGCTGGGACCCCCGATCACGATCTCCACGCGGCGATTCAACTGCCGTCCGCCGGAGTCGCCATTGCTGGCGACCGGATAGGCTTTACCATAGCCTTCGGTGCTGATTCGCGCAGGATCAATGTTTCGGCTGACCAAAGCAGCTTTCACGGCATCGGCACGGCGCTGCGACAGCTCTTCATTGTATGCATCGCTGCCCACACTGTCGGTGAACCCGTCGATCTGCACGCGCCGCTCCGGATGCTCGGTCAAGAATTGGGCAAGTTGTTCAATCTTGCGGGCTCCGCCCGACTTCAATTCCGATCTGCCCGTGTCGAACATGACATCGCCCAATGTCAGCACCAAACCGCGTGGTGTCGGCGTCGCCTTCAAGGCCTCCAGTTCCGCCTGAGCCCGCGCTGTTTCTTCGTTTGCCTGATCGCGCTGGCTGAGTGCGACCGCGGCCACGGCCTGCGAATTGGCAGCGGAGGCCTTGGCGTTCTCCGCCTCGCGCGTGCGCGCCGCCAGCATGATCCGATCACGCTCACTCTGACCCGCCGCCACACGCGCGTCATCCGCCTTCGCTGCAGCGTGCGCCTGAGCGATGCGCGCGTTTTGCGTGGCCAGGTAAGCCGGCTGAGCGATTTCCGCGTCGTGGTGATGCAGGGCTGCATCTTCCGCAACGCTGAGATCCTTCTTGGCGTGATCCAAATCCAACGGTGCGTACTTGACTACATTCGGATCGGCTTCCGCCGTCTGCACGGCCGCGCGCGCATCGTCGAGCGCCGCGTTGGGTTGCGGCATGGATGCGCAGGCGCCCAACGCAAGCGCCAACCCCATTTCAGTCATTAATTTTGCGTTCATGGCTACATCCTCATTGATTGGGTTGGGTATTGCGCGACGATTCTTGCTTGAGCGCTTGCAGGCTCGCGTCCAATTCCATCGCCGCCTTGCGCGAGTGCTTTTCTTGCGCGGTTGCCTCGGCCAACTGAGCATCGGCGTTAGCCTGTTCCGCCAGCTGGGTCGCTGGTTGGGCATCACGATCGGCTGCCGCCTTCTCCGCGCGCGCCAATTTGTCGCGTGCCGCGGCCATCTCCACCGGCGCCAGTTCCGGCGCGCCTGCTTGTTCCGCGCGCTGTACGGAAGATTTCGCCACCGCAATCTGCGCGTTTGGAATCGGTGTGGTGACGCAAGCGGCGGCCGCCATCGCGAACGCGCCCAGAATCGCACACTTAATATTTGTTAAGCCCTTGGACATGATTGGTTCTCCTCTTCATGTCTTGAGAGGAGCAACATGCATGCCAGGCTGAATATCGAGCGCCGCGCAGGTGCTTTGCGCATTTCGCACGGCACGCAAACATTCAAGAAAATCGGGTGTAGATTTTTCCGGACGCGATGGCAGACATTACGAGAATGTCGGACGGGTATGACAGCTCAAATGGCTGAAATCCCGCGGACATTCGGCAATTTTCGCTTGAAGTTCGCCATCGAGGCCGGGGCGCCGCTCGAGCGCTCAATGCTTCGACAGATGCGCCTCGCAGATCTCGTGCAGTACTTCCGGCAGCCGGCCGTAGTCGCGCGCCTTGTCGAGAAAGTGGGTCGCGCCGAGCGCGATCGCCGCATTCTTGTATTCGGGCAGATCGTAGTTGGTGAGCACGATGATCCGCGGTTTCTGTTGCGTGCTCGCCAGCGCGCGCATCACGCCGAAGCCCGTACCCTGCTTCAGATGCAGATCGAGGATGATCACGTCGACCGCATCGCGCTTGACGGCGGCCAGCGCCGCCGACTCACTGTCCGCCGTTCCGATCAATTCCACATCGGATATCTGCCGGATCGCCTCAGTCAATCTCTCAGTCAAGACTTTCGAGTCCTCGACCAGCAACACCCGCAACGAGCGCACCATTAACATGTCGCCCTGGACAAACACGTGTCGTTTCGAGAGGTGCTCACAACGTTCGCTTATTGAATGAGGCCGTTGCGCAACGCGTAAGACGTTATATCGGCATTCGCCGTGAAGCTCATCTTTTCCAAGATGCGGCTTCGATAAGTGCTGACGGTTTTGACGCTCAAACTCAGCTCATTCGCAATGTCGGAAACGCCCCTTCCCGCCGCCAGCTTGCAAAAGATTTGGAACTCGCGCGTCGAAAGGCGCGCGTGCAGCGGCTTGTCCGGATCGCCGTCCAGATCCGCCACCAGAATTTCCGCGAGCGCCGCGCTGACGTAGCGCCGCCCCGATAGCACGGTGCGCACCGCCTTCATGAGCTCTTCAGGAGCGCTATCCTTGGAGAGATATCCGCTCGCACCGGCGCGCAGCACGTTCACGGCGTACTGTTGCTCCGGCAGACCGCTCATGACCAGGACCCTGACGCTGGGGTGCCCGGTTTGAATATGCCGCAAAATATCCAGGCCGCTGCGGTCGGGCATATGAATATCCAGCAGAACCAGATCCCATTCCGATTCACGCAGGGCATCGAGCGTTGCATTGCCGCTGGCTGCCTCGCCCACGGCATTGATGGTCGAATCGGCTTCGAGAAATTGCTTAAATCCGGCTCGGACCACCGCATGATCGTCTGCGATCAGTACTCTTGACACTTTTTTCCCCTAGTGGCGCGCAATCAGGAATTCGCGCATTCCTGTCTTTGTGAATAGCCGTTCAGCTTGTTATACAGGGTCTTCAAGCTGCAGCCCAGCGCATCGGCGGCGCGGCGTTTGTTGCCCTTGAAATAATCCAGCGTGGCCTCGATCAGCGAGCGCTCCATATCGTAGATACGCGATCCGACCCGGATCTCCAAGCGATCGCGATCCGCCGCGATTCCATTGCCCCCCGCTGGGGCCGACGATTGTTCGCCGCGGGTTCCATTCTGAATGAGCGGCGCCAACTCCAAAACGGTGTCGCCAAGAATAAAGGCGCGCTCGATGCAATTCTTCAATTCGCGCACGTTGCCCGGCCATGAATGCTGAAGCAGCGTCATTCGGGCGTGGGCGGACAGGCGTTTTTGCGTCACCGCCTCCGCATTGAGTTGCGCTAAAAAGTGATTGGCCAGCAGCTCAACATCATCGCCGCGATTGCGCAGCGGCGGCATATCAATGGGAAACACGGCCAACCGGTACAGCAGATCCTCGCGAAACTGGCCCGCCTGGACTGCCGACAGAGGGCAGCGGTTGGTGGCGGCGATGACGCGTACGTCGGAGGTATATTCGGTATTCGCACCAACCCGGTAGAATTTGCGGGACTCGAGCACGCGCAGCAGCCGTGTCTGCATGTCCAAAGGCATTTCGGTGACTTCGTCGAGCAGCAGGGTGCCGCCGTTCGCGCGTTCGAACACGCCGGCGTGACCGCGCACCGCACCCGTGAAGCTGCCTTTCTCGTAACCGAATAGTTCTGCCTCAATGAGCCCGGCAGGAATTGCGCCGCAATTGATGGCGATGAAAGGTTTGCCGCGGCGTGCACTGCATTCATGGATCATTTGCGCCGCGAGTTCTTTTCCGGATCCGCTCTCGCCTGTGAGCAACACGCTGGCCTCGGTGGGACCCACGCGCTCGATCAGGCGAAACACCTCCAGCATGGCGGCCGAGTTGCCCAGCAATGACTCGGTGGCGGACGGGGGAAGCGCTACGGGACGCTCGGAAAGGCCAAAACTCACAGTGTTCATACAAATCTCCTGCTGAACGCGCTCGTGTAATCGTTACACGTCAACACGCCACAATTTGTAACCTGTGCAGCTGAAGGTGGCCAGGGCGGAGGGCTGATCCTCGGCTCGGAATTCGCGCTGAGTCGTGTCGGTGTTTGTCTGACAAGCGCGTGTAAGCAGTTGAATAAAAAGGCCGCGTTGGGCCTTTTAGAATCGCCGTCGAGGGCTGCACGGTGCCAAACTCACGACTGGCACACGCGATGCACTAGGAATTAGCCGCACCGCAGCGCCAACAGGTTGTGAATTGCGGTTCGAGCTGCTCGCCGCACTGCGCACACACCCAGGGAGCCCCCGTCGGCGCGGTGGCGGCCTTCTCCAGCGCTCGCAGGGCCGCCGACTCGAGCGTGTCCTCTACCCAAAGTTGCGGCCAGGTTTCCAGCATCGGTAAATCGCCAAGCGCGCCGGCGAGATACTGATTTCGCAGCTCGCTGTCGATGCCGGCTGCGATGAGAACATTACGGGCATGGGCGACTTGCAGGAGCGAGGCTGCGCGGAATACTCGTTTCACGGATCTCCTGCCTAGCGCAGAGATTTCAAGAAGGCGCGCACATCGTCGCCTTTTTCCAGCGTCTCCACCAGCGCCGAGCCGACCACGACGCCGTCGACGTGCGGCGCAAAGCGTGCCACTTGCCGGGCCGAGCGAATGCCGAAGCCGGCGCACACCGGAACACGGCTGAGCTGTTTGACTCGATCCATGTATTCGAGCACCTCGAGCGGTACGTCGGCAAATTTACCGTCCGCGGGTCGTCCGGTCGTGCCCGTCATGGTCACGGCGTAAACAAATCCCTTGGCTTCCCGGCAGAGCATTTTCAATCTCTCGGGCGGCGTGACCGGCGTTACCATCTGCACCAGCGCCAGGCCCTCGGCCTCGAGCGCTTGGTGCAGATCCGCGCTTTCCTCGAAGGGCAGATCCGGCACGATGAAGCCGCTCACGCCCGCGCGCGCGGCGGCGCGCGGCAGTTGCTCCATTCCGAATGCCAGCAGCGGATTCAAATAGCTCATCAGCAAAATGGGCGCGGCGTGGCGCGGCTCGATGGATTGCAATTCATCGAGGATCCAAGGCAGCGTGACCCCATCTGCCAGGGCCGCGAAGCTCGCACGCTGAACCGTGGCGCCGTCGGCCATCGGATCGCTGAAGGGAACGCCGATCTCAACCACATCGCAGCCGGCGGCGACGGCGGCGAGATTTTCCTTGAATCGGCGGCGGCTCGGAAAGCCGGCGGTCAAGTAACCCACCAAGGCAGGTCGGCCGGTGGCGACGGCCGCCCGAATGGCCGCACCGATGTGCTCGCTCGCAATCATCAGCGCAGCAGCTGCGTGTTCTGCAAAATAGGCATGTCCTTGTCGCCACGGCCCGAGCAGCCAATGAGGATTCGCGCTCCCGGATTTTTCTGCGCGAAACGGCGTGCGCCAAAAAACGCGTGCGCGCTTTCGATGGCCGGCAATATGCCTTCGTATTTTGCGCATTCCGCGAGCGCATCCAAAGCTTCCGAGTCGGTCGCCGACTCGTAGGTGACGCGGCCGGTTTTCTTCAGATACGCATGCTCGGGACCTACCCCGGAATAATCCAAGCCCGCCGACACCGAATGCGTTTCGCGCACCTGACCGAAAGCGTCCTGCAGAATGAGCGTATAGCTACCTTGCAACACCCCTGGCGTGCCGAAAGTGAGCGATGCGGCGTTATCGCCCAATCCTGAGCCGCGTCCGCCGGCCTCCACGCCGAGCAGCTGCACGGTGCGATCGTCCAGGAATGGGTGAAACAAGCCGATGGCATTCGAGCCGCCGCCGACGCAGGCCACGGCGAGATCGGGCAGGTGCCCGGCAGCCTCCAACATTTGCGCGCGCGCCTCGCGGCCGATCACCGACTGCAATTCGCGCACCAGATAGGGATAGGGGTGGGGCCCCACGGCCGATCCCAAGGAATAGTAGGTGCCATCGGGATCCGAGACCCAATCGCGCAGCGCCTCATCGATGGCGGCGCGCAGGGTTTTATCGCCGCCTGTCACGGGCACCACGGTGGCGCCCAGCAATTTCATGCGATCCACATTCGGCGCCTGCCGTTCGACATCGACCGCGCCCATGTAGACCACGCAGGGCATGCCGAGCCGCGCGGCCGCGGCAGCGCTCGCGACCCCATGTTGACCGGCGCCGGTTTCAGCGATGATGCGCTTGGCTCCCAAGCGCTTGGCGAGCAGCGTTTGGCCAATGGCGTTATTGATCTTATGTGCGCCGGTGTGCGCCAGGTCCTCACGCTTCAGCCAAACTTGCGCACCCCAGCGCTTGCTCAAAGTCGGCGCGGGCGACAGCGCCGTGGGCCGGCCCACCCAGGTCTTGAGCTCGTGGTGAAACTCGGCTTGAAATTCCGGCTGGTGCAAATACCGATCGATGCCCGCCTGCAGCCGATCGAGCGCCGGCACCAGTGTTTCGGGCACGTAGCGGCCGCCGAATGCGCCGAATCGGCCCTTGCCGTCCGGCATGCCGGCGGCCGCGGCCACCGCCGCGTCGGCACGCAACTGGGAACTCATGATTCGCTCTCCATGTGGGCAGCCGCGGCACGCGCCGCGCGCACAAATTCGTGGATCTTCGCCGGATCCTTGACTCCGGGCTCGGATTCGACGCCGCTGCTGACATCCACGCCGAACGGCCGCACCGCCTGAATGGCCTCGGCGACATTTTGCGCCGATAAGCCGCCGGCCAGAATCAGTTCGGTCTGGCGCGCGAGCTCCGCGGCGCGTCCCCAATCGGCCAGTTCGCCAATGCCGCTCGAGGGACCTTCGAACAACATGCGGCCCGGCAAGGGGTTCGGTGTCTTGCGTCCGAAGCGCACGACGGGAAGGACCTTGATATGCGCCGGAATTTTCAGCTCGCGCAGGTCCTCGACGTCGGTTTGAAAATAATCCGGTTTGAGGATTCGGCAAATCTCATCGACTTTCATTTGCAAGGGATGTTGCGCCACGGCGATACGCAAAATTCCCGGCGGCGCGAGCGCGGCGAGTTGCGCGGCCTGCCCGGGCGTGACCTGCCGCGGGCTCGGCGCAAAGACGAAGCCGATTGCGTCGACGTTGGCATCGGCTGCCGCGCTGACCGCATCCGCACCGGTGATGCCGCATATCTTGATCCACATGGCGGCGAGTGTAGCCATTTAAGCTTTGACTGTCCGTGTCGTTGCCAATATTTCACGCAGCAACTGCTGCGGGTCGTCGCGGCTCATGAGCGCCGTGCCGATCAGCGCCAGACTGTACCCCAAGCGCATCATGCGCACGGCATCGGCCGCCGAGGCGACGCCGCTCTCCGCCACGGCGGGCGTACCGCCGGGCAGCCGCGGCGCCAGCAGCTCGAATCGCTCGGGCACGACTTCCAGCGTCTGCAAATCGCGGCTGTTGATACCGACCAGGATCTCATCGCCGCCGGCGGAGCCTGCGGAGCGCGCGGCGAGCATTTCGCGCGCGGCGTGTAAATCATCGCCATCGAATGCCTCGAGCAGCACGAACAGGCCATGTTCGGCCGCCGCATCGAGGAGCTGCAGCGTTTGCGATCGGGGCAGCATTCTCACGATCAGCAGCACTCCGCCCGCGCCGGCCGCGCGCGCCTCCAGCACCTGGTACGGATCCACCAGGAAATCCTTGCGCATCGTGGGTACTTTGAATGGCGTCAACGCCGCGCTGGCCTGCCGCAAATGCTCGAGCGAACCATCGAAACGAGAGGGCTCCGTGAGCACCGATACGGCGGCGGCGCCGCCCTGCGCATAGGCGATCACTCGCTTCAGCCAGTCGTCGTTTTGCGCGGCGAGCCGGCCGGCCGCCGGCGACATCAATTTCAGTTCCGCGATGACATCGAAACCCTCAGTCGACAAGACCAGCCGCGCGCCGCGCGCCGCCGCCTTGGCGCGGCGCTCCAGCGCGGCGAACGATTCGCCGGCCCTTGCCTGCGCCGCGCGCGCCGCACTCGAGCGGGCCATCTCGTCGAGGAAGCCGCTCATTCGGGCTCCTTCACCGCATCACCGTGCAGCGCGAACGCGCGCAGCCGCTGCAGCCACGCCAGCGCCTTGCCGCTGTCGATGACGGCGCGCGCCAATGCGATCCCTTCCGCGACGGACTGGGCGCGTCCGGCAATCATCAGGGCCAATCCGCATTGCAACACCAGCGTGTCGTGATGCGGACCCTGATCGCGGCCTTCGAACACGTCGATCAGGGCTTTGAGATTCGTCTTGGCATCCCCGCCCTGCAGGTCGCGCGGGTTGCAACGCGCGATGCCGAATTCCTCGGGATTGACTTCACGGCGCGTGACCTGATCACCCGCAACGTCGAACGCCACGAAGGATCCGATGGGCGTCGCCTCGTCCCAGCCGGAAGCGCCATGCACCACCCAGCCTCGCTCGACGTGCATGCCGGCCAAGGTGCCGGCCATCAATTCAGCCGTGCGCGCATCGTAGGCGCCGACCAGCAAGTAGCGCGGCGCAGCCGGGTTGGTCAAAGGTCCGAGCAAATTGAACACAGTGCGAATGCCGAGCGCAGCACGGATCGGCGCGAGCGCCTTCATGGCCGGATGAAAATACGGCGCGAACAGGAAGGTAAACCCGGTGGCGACGAAGCACGCCGCTGCGCGATTCTCATCGAGCGGCAACGTGAATCCGATAGCCTCGAGCAAGTCGGCACTGCCGCAGCGGCTCGAGATCGATCGATTGCCGTGCTTTACGACGGGCAGGCCGCAGGCGGCCGCCAGCAAAGCCGCACCGGTGGACAGATTCAAGCTGCCGGAGCCATCGCCGCCGGTGCCGACGATATCGATGGCATCGACGCCTTCCGGCAGTGCCGGCTTCAACGCCAGCGCGCGCATCGCGCCGGCGAAACCGCGCACCTCGTCGGCCGTGACGCCTTTGGCGCGCAGTGCAGAAAGCAGCGCGCCGGCCATGGCGGGCGCAATCTCGGACGTCGTCAGCAGCCGCAGAAGCGCCGCGGCGCGCGCTTCGCTCAAATCCCGCCGCTCCAGCAGCTGCTCCAAAATTTCGCGTGAATTGTTCACTGTGAGTTCTTCAGGAAATTGCCCATGAGCTGGGGGCCATCCGGCGTGAGCACACTTTCGGGATGGAACTGCACGCCTTCGATCGCCAGCGACCTGTGGCGAACGCCCATGATTTCGCCCTCGGCGGTGCGCGCCGTCACTTCGAGTTCGGCCGGGATGGAGCCCGGCTCGGCAATCAGCGAGTGATACCGGCCGGCCTCGAAATTCTGGCGCATGCCGGCATACAGACCCTTGCCATCATGCAGCACCGGCGACACCTTACCGTGCATGAGGCGCGCGGCGCGCACCACCTTGCCGCCGAATACTTCTACCAAGGATTGATGTCCGAGGCAGACACCAAATATCGGGATGCGTCCCGCAAACGCTTGGATCATTCGCATGGAGACGCCCGCATCGCGCGGCGTGCCGGGTCCGGGTGAAATCACCAAGTGCGTGTATGGCCGCGCCAGCGCCTGCTCCACGCCGATCGCGTCGTTGCGGTGTACGTCGACTTCAGCTCCCAGAATCAAGAACGCCTGCACCAAGTTGTAGGTAAATGAATCGTAGTTGTCGATCAGCAGTATGTTCGAGGACATTTACAGGCCCTCCGCCGCAAGTTCGAGCGCCCGCCGCAGCACCGCGCTCTTCGCCAGCAACTCGGCATACTCGGCCTGCGGGGAACTGTCGGCGACGATACCGCCCCCCGCCTGGTAACTGTAAGTATCGCCGCGAAAGACCAGTGTGCGGATCGTAATGGCCTGATCCATGTCGCCATGCCGGCCGAAATAGCCCACTGTCCCGCCGTACAGCTGGCGTCCCACCGGCTCGAGCTCGTCGATCAATTCCATCGCGCGGACCTTGGGCGCCCCCACCAGCGTGCCCGCGGGAAAGGTCGCGGCGAACAGGTCGAATGCATCTTGGCCGGGTTTCAAACGTCCTTTCACGCCGCTCACAATATGCATGATGTGGCTGTAGCGTTCGATCACCCGATAGGGATCAACGCACACCGAGCCCGCGACCGCCACGCGTCCCAAGTCGTTGCGCGCGAGATCGACCAGCATCACGTGCTCGGCGTTTTCCTTCGGATCGCTCAGCAACTCTGCTTCCAACGCCTTATCGCTTGCCTCATCTGCGCCGCGCGGCCGCGAGCCGGCGATGGGCCGCAATTGCGCAGCTCCGGAATGACACTTAACCAGCGCTTCGGGCGAGGAACCCACCACGGTGATGTCGCCGAGCTCGCAAAAAAACATGTAGGGCGAGGGATTCAGCAAGCGCAGCGCGCGATAGGCCTCGAACGGCGCGATGGTCTGATGCCCTTCGAATCGCGATGCGAGAACCAGCTGGTACACATCGCCCGATGCGATGTGCTCCTGAGCGCGTCGGACGCGCGCTGCGTGCGCTTCCTCGGTCAGCGACGGCACCGCCAGCGAGAATTTTCCAGGCGCGAGCAGCGGCACGGCGCCGCGCAGCGCCTGAATCACCTCGCGCCGCAACGCTTGCCGATCGGCTTCGGTTCCATCGTGCAGCAGTGCCACACCGCGTGTCAGGTGATCGAATACCAGCAGCGAACGCGGCGCGAGATAGTGCGCGTGCGGCGTCGGGGTTGCATCGAGACTTCGGCCGGGAAGGTGCTCGAAATAGCGCACGGCATCGTAGGCCGTGTATCCGACCAAGCCGCCCAACAGGGGAACACCGGGAATCTTCGGACTCGGACTGGGCGCGCGCGCCAATGCACAGCGCAGGACGCCCAAGAATTCCTGCCTATTCCTGGGCCGCGGCGCATGCACGCCGTCGATGTTCACGCCCGTGGCCCCGATGCGCACCTCGAGACAGTCGCCGAAGCCGATGAATGAATAGCGCGCCAAGCGCTCGCCGCCCTCGACGCTCTCCAACAGGAATCGCGGACGAAAGGGTGCGAGCTTCAGATACGCGGAGACCGGGGTATCGAGATCGGCTGCGATGTCAAAAGGCGGTTTCATTCATCCGTACATCAGGCAATAAAAAACCCATCGCCACTTATCGCGGAGATGGGTTCTGGAAAAACGAAAAATCAAAAGCTAAACGACCAGCCCACTCCTCAACGGAGACGCCACCACCAGGTGTTGCGGAGATTAGGAGCGGTCGACATGGGGCAAGTATCGCCGTCTTTTGCGGCCAGCGTCAATGGCGCAAGCGCCAAAAGCTGCCGTCGGAATCTATTTTTTTGCGCCGGTTTGCAGGTTTTTCTTGTATTTGCGGGTCAATTCGACGAATCGCGGGGTCAAGCCGACATCCTCGTAAACCGGATCGCCCTGGTCGTCGCGCGATATGACTTTGGGGCCTTTTTCGTAGGGCATGGCCGCGGCAATCTCGTCCAATCCGGCGCCCAGCAAATCCGTCACGATCTCCTCGATTGACTGTCCGGGAAACAGCTCGGCCAGGGCCTGCAGTCTGGCCGCGTCGTCGAGCGGCAGGCGAACGGCATACTCCTTCGCGGTCCTCGCGGGGGCGGGCGCTTTCTTCCACCGATCGAGCAAGGGCTTGAATTTCACGAGTACTCCGCCATACCAGACAACTGCGACCGGATATTATAGACCGCGGGGACCTTCCATCAGCGCCCAATCCAAGCCACGACCCATCAATCTGCCGAGTTCAGGCAATTCGCCGCATATCGGCGGCGCGCCGAATTCGACCGATGGTGCCGGCGGCGGAGCCGGCGGCTGGCGCCGCAATCTGAGCGGTGTGTTCGAGTACAGCAGCCGCGCCCTCGGGCTGGTGTGGAGCACCAACAGGGCCTTGAGCATCACGCTCGCCGTGCTCACATTGATCGCCGGCGTGCTGCCGGCGGGCGTCGCCTATGTGGGCGCACAGATTGTCGATGCGGTGATTCACGCTGCGGACTTGCATCATCGCGCCGGCACGACTTACCTCAACAACGTGGTGCGTTATGTCGCCCTGGAAGCACTGCTGGTGGCCGCCACCGCCATGGCGCAACGGGGAATTTCTCTCGCACAATCGCTGTTGCGGGCGCAGTTGGGTCAGCGCGTCAACGTCATGATTTTGGAAAAGGCGCTGACGCTGGACCTCACCCAATTCGAGGATTCGGAATTCTACGACAAGCTCACGCGCGCGCGGCGCGAAGCATCCAGCCGGCCGTTGAGCCTCGTGATGCGCACCTTTGCACTGGGACAAAACGCGGTCTCGCTGATTTCCTTCGGCGGACTGCTGTATCGCTTTTCCCCGTGGGCGGTGCTGCTCCTGGTGCTGGCAGGACTGCCGGCGTTTCTCGCCGAAGCGAAATTTTCGGGCGAAGCATTCAGGTTGTTCCGCTGGCGCGCGCCCGAGTCGCGCATGCAGATCTATTTGGAGTCGGTGCTGGCGCGTGAAGACTACGCCAAAGAAGTCAAGCTCTTCGATTTAGGACGGCGATTTCTCGATCGCTACCGCGACATCTTTTCCCGCCTGTACCGCGAAGACCGCGATCTGACCTTGCGCCGCGACGCGTGGGGCTTCGGATTGGGACTGCTGGGAACCGTCACACTGTACGGCGGCTACGTGTGGATCGCGGTGGAAACCGTGCTCGGTGCCATGACGGTGGGCCAAATGACCATGTACCTGATGTTGTTTCGGCAGGGTCAGTCGGCGGTCAGTGCGGCGCTGTCGGCGGTCAGCGGCCTCTATGAGGACAATTTGTACTTGTCGAACTTGTTCGAGTATCTGGAACAACCGGTCGGCCGCGGCGGCGTCAAGGGCGACAAGGTCAGCGGACCGGATCCTGGGGATGGTATCCGCTTTGAGGATGTGGAGTTCGTCTACCCGGGCGCGGCCACACCGGCATTGTCGGGCATCAATCTGCACGTCCGCCCGGGCGAGAGCCTGGCATTGGTGGGGCAAAACGGCTCGGGAAAAACCACGTTGATCAAATTGCTGACGAGGCTCTACGATCCGACCCGCGGACGCGTGCTGCTCGACGGACTCGACCTCAAGGAATGGGACGAGACCGCGCTGCGCCAGCGCATCGGCGTCATTTTTCAGGACTTTGCGCGCTACCAGATGCTGGTGGGCGAAAATATCGGCGCCGGCGATGTGCGCGCCTTCGACGACGAGACGCGCTGGCGCAGCGCCGCGAACAAGGGTCTGGCAGCGGAATTCGTGGAACAGCTTCCCGGCGGCTATCACGCCCAGCTCGGCAAATGGTTCAAGGACGGACGCGAATTGTCGGGTGGCCAGTGGCAGAAAATTGCGCTGGCGCGCGCGTTCATGCGCAGCGATGCCGATATTTTGGTGTTGGACGAACCTACCGCGGCCATCGATGCCGGCGCGGAAGCCGAGGTTTTCGAGCACTTTCGCGAATTGACACGCAACCGCATTGCCATCGTCATTTCGCACCGCTTTTCAACCGTGCGCATGACGGACCAAATATTGGTGCTCGAGGAGGGCCGCATCGTCGAGCGCGGCAGCCATGAAGCGCTGATGGCAGCCGACGGACAATATGCGAAGCTATTCACTTTGCAGGCGCGCGGGTATCGTTAGGGAATCAATTGAGGTTGGATCATGCTCACAACAACACGGCGTTTGGTCTTTGGCTTGGGCGTTGCGGCGCTGGTGCTCGCCGCATGTCATCAAGCCGATGCGCCGGGCCCAGCGGCGGCTTCAGGCAATGACGTGAAAATGGGCATCTATCGCGTGGTGCTGACGACGCCGGGCGGCGAGCTGCCGTTCGGTCTCGAACTCAAGCAGCAAGATTCACATCCTGTTGGCTACCTCATCAATGGCGAGGAACGGCTGCTGCTCAGCGACGTCAAAATCACCGGTTCCCATCTGGAAATTGCCATGCCGGGATACGAGAACGTGCTCAAGGCCGATGCGGTCGGAAACGAATTGCGAGGCGAGATTTTTCTGGTCAAGCTGAATGACAAGAACCAACATGTGCCGCTGCATGCGACCCTGGGCGACACTTACCGATTTTTCGGCCAAGCCGCGCACGGCAACGCCGATGTGTCCGGCCGTTGGGCAATGAAACTCATCGATGACAGCGGCGCACCTGAAGGCGTGGTCGGCGAGTTCAGCCAATCGCATGACGTTGTCAGCGGCACGATCCTGACTTCCACCGGCGATCATCGCTACCTTGCCGGCCAGGTGAAGGGTAATGAGCTGTATCTATCCACCTTCGATGGCGCACACGTATTTCTGTACAAGGCAAAAATCGGCGCGGACGGCAGCTTGGAGGGCGATTGGTGGTCGGGGCTCGCGTTCCACGAGAAATGGATCGGCAAGCGCGACGCCGCCGCCGAGCTTCCGGACGCCTACGGCGTGACCGCCATGCGCACCGGCGTCAAGCGCTTCGATTTCGCATTTCCGGATCTCACGGGAAAAACCGTGTCCTCCAACGATCCGCAATTCCGCGGCAAGGTGCTCATCGTCGCGCTGGCCGGCAGCTGGTGCCCCAATTGCCATGACGAAGCGGCGTTCCTCGCACCGCTTTACAAGGACTACCGGGACAAAGGTTTGGAGATCGTTTCGCTGCAATTCGAGCACTTCGGCGACTTCCAGCGCGCCGCGGAGGCGACGCAGCGTTTTCGCCAACACTACGGGATTGAATATACGACGCTGATTGCCGGTGTCTCCGACAAGGATGAGGCGGCCAAGAAATTGCCCATGCTGAAAAGCTTCGTGGCCTTTCCCACCACCGTCTTCATCGACCGCAAGGGAAACGTTCGCAAGATTCACACCGGGTACACGGGACCTGCCACCGGTGATCATTACGTTCAATTCGTGAACGAGGTGAAAACCACCTTGGATCAGCTGCTGGCGGAGACTTAAAGATGCCCTCGTTCGACGTGGTGTCGGAAATAGACACGCACGAATTGACCAATGCGGTCGATCAGGCGGTGCGCGAATTGACGCAGCGCTTCGATTTCAAGGACACCGGAGCCAGCTTCGAACTGGAAGAGACCACCGTGACCATGAAGGCGCCCGCGGATTTCCAGCTGAAGCAGATGCTGGAGATTTTGAAACTGCGCATTGCCAAGCGCGGCATCGATGTCGCTTGCCTGGACGTCAAGGATCCGGAGGTCAATCTCGCCAGGGCCAAGCAGCTCGTGATTTTGAAGCACGGCATCGACGCCGAGGCCGGCAGAAAGGTCTCACGGCTGATCAAGGACTCGAAACTGAAAGTGCAGGCACAAGTGCAGGGCGACAAGGTCAGAGTCACCGGCAAAAAGCGCGACGACCTGCAGGAGGCAATCGCGTTTTTGCGCAAGGCCGATGTCGGCGTGCCGCTGCAATTCAATAATTTCCGCGACTGACCGCGCCGCGCGAGTCCAATGCTGCGGCGCGAACTCGGTGCCGCCGCGCGAACTCAGGGCGCTGTGTGAACTCAGGGCCGCTGCGCGAGCTGCTGATAGTCCTCCGGGGTCATACTCGGCATTTTGCGGACAAAGGCCACGACATCCCAGATCGCGGCATCATCCAAGGTTTTGCCCCAGGCAGGCATCGCGGACATTTTGATGCCGTGTTTGATGATCCAAAACGTACGCCGGGATTCTTGAATGTCTTCTTGCGCAAGATTCGGCGGGTGAGGATAGAGCCCCGTTCGAAGATCCGACTTCGGTTGGCCCGGCGCCAGATGACAGCCGACGCACAGCGCTGCGTAATGCTCTGCGCCGGACTTGATCATGGCAGGAGTCGCCGTAAGTTGCGGCTTGATTGAACCCAAGCGCGTTTCGATTGAACGATTCCGCAGTTGCGTGATCAATGCCAGCACGGCTGTCGTGTGATGATCGTCGGCTCCGATGTTGTAGAACCCAGACTCGACGAATAGCGCCGCGCCGAGCGCCCCGGTTAGCAGAACGACGATGACAGTAAGGGCCGGCTTAATCATGGACGGCTCACTTGACGATGATGGTGCCGACCATGCGCGGATGAATCGAGCAGGTGAAATGGTACGTGCCCGGCTTGTCGAACTTGAACGAGAATTTCTCGTCGGTGTCCAATGCGCCGGAACGAAACAGCCCTGTGTCGCTCACCACCGTGTGGGGTTCGTCATCCTTGTTCACCCACGAAACCTCAGCGCCCGCATTCACGGTCAGAGTGGTGGGCATGAACATGAAGTCCTTTACTTCGATGCTATTGGGAGCGGCGGCTTCGGACACCGCCCAAATCACTGCCATTGCCGCCGCAACCAGCGGCAAGCTGAACGTCTTAAATTTCATGTCTAATCCTGAGATGTTGGCGCTAGGCAATCGTGGAGTCGTTTAGGGTCAACGCCGCGGGGTGCTTGACGACCGAGACGCTGGTGATGCCGAGCATTTTGGAAAGTTGGTCCGCCGGCACCTTGAGCGGCCCCGGTCCCGGCCCTTCGCCGGCCGTCGGCTGCGGGTAGGCAGTCGAACGAGCCGTATGGAACGTCACGTTGCCTTCCACCTTCTGAACTATTTGATGAATGTGCCCATTCAGCACGGTGACCGAGCCGAATCGGCGCAGCTGACTCATGAGTTGGTCGGCATCCCCGGTTCCCCAGCCCCAGGGCTCATACACGGTCCACAGCGGCATGTGCGCGAAGATCACGATCGGGGTGCTCGCCGATCGCCCCTTGAGGTCCGCAGCCACCCAAGCAAGTTGTTCCGCCCCCAAGTTACCCAAGCCGCCCGGCTTGAACTGCAGCACGTTGATGAGTCCGACAAAGTGGACTCCCGCGTGATCAAAGCTGTAGTAGCCCTTGTTGTCGGAAGCCTTGCCAAATCGATTGAAGTACTCGGTGACCGTGGCATCGGTGGTGTCGTGCTCACCGGGCACGGTGTGCATCTCGCTGGTTTTCAGGCGCGAAAACAGCTGTTGGGCCGTGTCGAATTCCGCAGCCTTCGACAGATGCGTGATGTCGCCGGTGTGAATGATGAGCGCCGGCTGTTCCGGCATGGCGTTCACCAGGGCGATTGTTTCGGTCAATGTGCCGTTCACGTCGGGATTGGCTTCCTTGTTGAAGCCGATATGCGTGTCGCTTATCTGCACGAACAAGGGCCTGCCGAGCTTCGACGCCGCATACTTGTTGTCGGCCGCCATGGCCAGATTAATGGGCGTGAAGACGCCGCCGGACAGTGCGAACAAGGTTCCTGCGCCGCCATACGCCATGCATTTCAGGGCATTGCGGCGCGATAACAGCGTTTGATCATCCGACATGACTCTCTCCTTAGTTGGTGTTCAGGAGAGAGACTTCGCGGCCTCACGTTTTATTCCACTATAGGATCTTGTCCTACGCCTGATCGCCGGCGGCCCTGCGCGCAAACTGCCGCCACTCGGAGTATTTTAGAGGCAGGACCGAATTTTCAAGGAGTGACCATGGGGATAAAAAATTCCGCGAGTCGCCTGCTCGCAGTCGCCGGTCTCCTGGCCCTGGCGGCCTGCGCGACCGACTCGGTCGTCGTCACCGGTTCGCCGCGTGCGGCCATTTCACCAGCGGACGTCAAGATCTATTCGCACCCACCGGCGACCTTTGAGGAGATCGCGATTCTCAACACCTCCAAGAACAGCGCATTCACCACCGGGGGGCAAAAGACGGTGGACAAGGTGATCGAGGGCTTGAAAGAACAGGCCGCGAAGGTAGGGGCGAACGGCGTGATTCTGGAAGGATTTTCCGATAGTCAAACCGGGTCGGTGGGGTCAGGCGTCGGTTCGAGTTCCGTCTCCAGCAACTCCGCGGTCGGCGTGGGCGTCGGCGGATCCCTGGGGATTTACAAAAAGACCGGCCATGGCGTCGCCATCTTCGTGCCGCCGGGGTCCGCGCCTTAGAGCTTAGGCTTGTTCGCGCAGCAGGCGCACGAGGCCTAGGAGCTCGTCCCAACCGGTATCGGACACGGCGCAATACTGGATATCGCCCTGTTGCCAGAAGGCCAGGTGGTAGCCGCTGCGCGTCGTGTTGTCGGGTAGGCGTGTGCCGCTCGCGGCCCAGGTAAATACATTGATGACATGCGCGCCGTGCTGGTACACGACCACCGCGGAGCGCTGATGGTCGATGTAATCGGCACGGCCGCCGATCAAGCGATAACCCTGCGCTTCGAAGTCGGCGACCGCCGGCGACACATCGGCATGGCCGGCGAACCAAGGCTTGACCGTGTGCTTGTCCGTGGATACCACGTCGATCAAATGCGCCGGCATCAGCGAGCGCACATGGGCGCTGACGATCTCATTGCTGAGCGGACTCAAAGAAGGCAGAACGAAAAAAAACGCCATGGCTGCAGCGAGCGCGGCGCCGCCGATGCCGCTAAAAGCGCCAACCGTGAACCCGCGTCCGCTGAAGATTCCCGGAAACCGCGCGGGCCGCGGCTTGCGCGGCATGGTATCGCGCGCGGCCTCGGTGCGGGTGGCAGGCTCGGTGCGGGTCGCCGCATCGATGTCCTGGTCGAGTGCCTGCAGAATTTGCGTGCGCAAGGCCGCCGGTGCGGCGGCGTAGGTGATGCCTTGACGCAATGCACTGCGTACTCTCCCCAGGTCTTGAAGCAACTCGCGGCACTCGCTGCAATGCTCGACATGCCGCTCGATTTCCGCGGCAGAAACCGCATCCACTTCGCCGTCGAAATAAGCCTGCACCCGAAGTGATTCAGCGCACTGCACGCGGCTCTCCTCCTTCCACTTCCTTCAACCATTTGGCCTTGAGGGCCGCGCGCGAGCGCGCCAAGCGCGACATCACGGTGCCGATCGGCACATTGGTGACCGCGGCGATTTGCGCATAATCCATTTCCTCTATTTCCCGCAGCATCAACACGGTGCGGTGTTCCTCCGGCAAGGAGGCCACCAGCCGCTCGAGCACTTGCTTTTGGTCGGAAATAATCGTCTCGCTCTCTGGATTTGCGTCGTTCGCTATCATCGCGTGACCATCGGCTGCATCGTTCTCTTCCGGAAGCGGTACAAATGCCCGTCTCTGTTGCTGCTTCGCCGCCGTGAGATGGCAATTACGCACGATGGTCAAGAGCCACGCTTTTGCGTCGGAACCTCTTAAGGCGTCGAATCCGCGAAAGGCGCGCAAAATGGCGTCCTGCACCACGTCATCGGCCTCCCCAGGGCGGCACAGCCACCGAGCGAACCGATACGCAGCATCGAGATGAGGCAGAACCTGCCCCTCGAATCGCGCGCGCTTGTCATCCATAGCTTTAAGACTCACGGGGAGGTCATTTTATTCCCTATCTGAGAGTCTGGGCGTCCGATCGCGTATCCTTGCCCGGCATAACAATCAGGGGATTACTGTGATTCGAATTCTTCGCGCAACCGCCGGCGTGGTCATTTTCTGGGCGATTCAGTCCTCCGCCGCCTGGGCTCAGCACCCCTTTCTGTCCGACACCGATTGGTCGAACTTGCGCCACGAAGCCAGTGGCAGCGCACCCTACGAAAACCTGCGCGCCTTGACCCGATTGCACCGCGTTCCGGCCACGCCTGAGTTCGAACAAGCGGCAAATTTCATCCTGGGGCGTGCGCAGGAATACGGCTTGCAGGATGTACATGCCGAGCAATTCCCGATCGACGGCAAAATCGAATACGGCTTGATGCGCTCGCACGTCGCCTGGAGTGTCGAGGGTGCGCGGTTGTGGCAGATCGAACCGCAGCACACTTTGTTGGGCGATTGGTCGACCGACCCGATTCGGCTGGCCGACTACAGCCATAGTGCCGATGTTGAGGCACCGCTCATTGATGTGGGCTCGGGAACTTCGGAATCGGACTATGCCGGCAAAGATGTGCACGGCAAAATCGTGCTCGCCGACGGCGTCCTGTCGAGCGTGCAGCGTCTGGCGGTGGCGAAGTTCGGCGCGGCCGGCATCGTCAGCGACATGCCCAATCAGAGCACCGCCTGGTCGGGGCTCGACACCGGCATCGTGCGCTGGGGTCATTTGGACGGCTCGCTGCCTCAAGGGTTTGCCTTCATGGTGTCGCGCGCGACGGCAAGCGACTTGCGAGCACAGATTGCCGCGGGCCACCCGGTGCTGCTGGGCGCACATGTCAAGGCAGAAGTCGGGCCCGGACATTGGACCGTGGTGACCGGCACCATCCCCGGCACCGATCCGACGGCCGGGGAGGTTGTCTATAGCTGTCACCTGGATCACCAGCGGCCGGGCGCCAACGACAATGGCAGCGGTTGCGTCACCATTCTGGAATCCGCGCGGGTACTCAACCGCCTGATCGGCAACGGCAGCCTCAAGCGCCCGCAGCGCACGCTGCGCTTCATCTGGGGTCCGGAAGTCGAGGGCACCATGGCTTATTTGAGCCGGCACCCCGACATCAGGTCCTCCATGCGCGCCGATATCCACATGGATATGGTGGGCGGGGATTTGTTCAAGAACAAATCTGTCCTGCATGTGACGCAGACCCCTTGGTCCTTGCCGACATTCGTCACGGATATTGGCGCGGCACTGGCCGAGATCATTAAAGATGGCGCGACGGCCTACGCGGAGGACGGCAGTCACGAAGATGCCGCCGTCCTCGAAAATCGAGACGGCGCCTCAGGGACCCGCAACGCATTCTTTGTCGACGAGACGCCCTACGCCGAGGGCAGCGATCACGATGACTATGACTCCTCCACCATCGCCGTGCCCTCGTTGTATTTGCGCGATTGGCCGGATATTTACATACACACGGATCACGACACATTGCTGCAGATCGACCCCACGAAACTGCGCCGGGTCGCGCTTCTCGGTGCGGCGTCCGGCTACAGTTTCGCCACGGCGGATGCGGCAAATGCTGCGCTGGTGCTGCCGTTTTTTGCCGCGCGAGCGCAGCAACGCTTGGCGCAGGGCTTCAATCGTGCGCTGCTGCTCACCCATCAGCCTGAACTCGAGCCGCGGGAAGCACTGTTCGAGGCCCGCAATCTATTGACGCAATTGCTTCGCCGCGAGCAGGCCGGCTTGCAGTCTTTCGCGGTGTACACGCACAGCCATTCCGCGGCGCTGGCTTCGTCCGTCGAGGCGCTCCGAGCCCAGGCGGCGACATTGAACGGCTGGCTGATTCAAGCCGCCGCCGCGCGCGGATCGCATGATGCGAACTGGGTACCGGCGTGGCACAGCACGCCCGAGGCGGCGCGGGTACCGCATCGCATCGGCGAGTTCGGGCCGCTGACCTTTCAGAACGACGACGTCCTGCGCGATCGCCTGGGCGAGGAGCGGGTGCATAAAATCCTGCTCTTGAGCGCCGGCTCGAGCCGCTTCGTCAATGTGCAGGACAAAAGCGCTCTGTACGCCTATGAAATCGTCAATTTTGTGGACGGCAAGCGCTCGGTCGCCGACATCCGAGATGCCGTGTCCGCCGAATTCGGGCCGATCGCCGTGAACATCGTCAGCGATTATTTGAATGCCTGCGAAGAGGCGAAAATCATCGCTTTTCGGTGATCGCGAGGCGGGCGATTAGTGCGGCGGCGGCGCGCCCGCTTTGCCGCGCTGCATGCCCTTCGAGTAGATCACGGTGCCATCGAGCTTGACGATGATGGCGTCGATGTCGTCGATGCGATTGTAGATTTCCATGGCCTTCTCCGGCCCCAATACGAATGCCGTCTTCGATAATCCATCCGTGCGCGTGGCATAAGGACCAATCACCGTCGCGCTGCGCACCTTGCTGGCCGAGTGACCGGTATGCGGATCAATGATGTGGTGGTAGCGAACGCCGCCCTCATCGAAAAACCGCTCATAATCGCCGGACGTGGAAATCGCCGCGTCCACCAGCGGGATGCTGGCAATGACCTCGCCTTCTCCCTTGCGGGGATCGCGAATCCCCACCATCCAGGGCTTGCCGAAACGATCGCCGATAATCCGGCTGTCGCCGCCGGCTGACACGTATGCACGCGTGACTCCGCGTGCCTTGAGGACATCGATTCCGCAGTCGACCGAATAGCCCTTGGCGATACCGCCCAAGTCGATGCGGACGCCCTTCTGGGTAAACTGCACGGTCTGATCTTTCGGGTCGAGAATCACATGCCGGTAATCGACCGCCGGCAGTGCTTTGGCGATTTGCGCCTCGTTCGGCCGAATGTGCTTCGGAAAATTGTACATGTAGCCGACGCTGGCATAGGTGATGTCGAAGGCGCCGTCGGTAATGACGGAGTATTCCTTAGCCTTCACCAGCAGATCGAAGAGTTCCTTGCTGATGTGCATCGGGCCATCGGCCGCCTTGTCGTTGACCAAGGACACTTCGCTGGTGGGTTTGTACGTGCTCATGGACTCATCGATGTGCCGCATTTCGTCGAGCACCGCGTCGATGGCGGCTTCGGCCTTCGGCCTGTCCTCCGACCACAGCTCCACGGTAATGCGCGTCCCCATGATGCCGTCGGTGACACGGGTCACCCACTCAGCATGGGCCGGAACGGCGGCCGCGAGGATTGGCGCACCGAGAGCTATCATCAGAGTTCTAAAGTTCATCGTTTCAAGCCTAGCGGGTTTTACGGGCGCTCGCCCGCCATTGCATGATCACCAGGGCGCTTCCGATCATGCCGCCCAAGTGCGCGAAATGCGCAATACCCGACAGCGTTCCGGTAACGCCCAGGAAAAGCTCGATGCCCGCGTAGATCGTGGCGAACAGCCACGCCGGCATTGGAATCGGCGGAATCAAAGGCACGACTTTGCGATGCGGAAACATTGCCGCGTACGCCAGCAGCAGACCGAACACACCGCCCGACGCACCCAGGGTTGGGCCGTACGGGACCGCGGCGACAAACGGAACCAGCAATTGCGCCAGCGCCGCCGTTACCACCGAGGCGAAGTAACAGGCCAGCAATCGTGCGGGACCGACATAACGCTCAATCTCCGCGCCGAACATCCACAGCCCAAGCATGTTGAAGCCCAGGTGAGAGATGTTACGGGTGTCATGAAGAAAGGCATACGTGACGATCTGCCAGGGCCGGAAGAACACGTGCCCATCGAAAGGTTGCAGCGGCCACAACGCCAGCAAGGCTCCGAGCTGTTCAGGGCGAGCAAGCTCCAGCAGGTAGACCAGGACGTTGACGCCGATCAGAGTGAGTACTGCGGTAATTTTCATATCGGTCGCATATTCTAACGCGTCATGGGCGCGCCTCCGCTGAAAACCGTATTTTTGGATTACGACACCGTCTCGAACGGCGACCTCGACCTTGCAGCACTGCGCGAAGCTGCGGGCGATCTGAGCGTGTACGACTCGAGCGACACGAAAATTGCGGAACGGCTCCATGACGCCGACGTCGCTCTATTGAACAAACTGGAACTGACCCGGGAACTGTTGTGGGGCGCGCCGCGTTTGAAATTGGTGGCGCTGGCAGCCACCGGCACCAACAACGTGGATTTGATCGCCGCGCGCGAACGCGGAATTGCCGTCTGCAACGTGCGCGCTTACTGCACCGCCTCGGTGGTTCAGCACGTGTGGGGACTGATCTTGAGCCTGACCCAACATGTCTATGAATTTTCACGCCTCTCCAACGACGGGTCATGGGTGAAGGACGACGCCCGTGCAGTGCTGTCCCACCCGATTCGCGAACTGCAAGGCCGCATCTTCGGCGTGGTCGGTTGGGGCGAGCTCGGCCGCGGCGTGGCGCGCATTGCCGAGGCCTTCGGTATGCAGGTCAGAATCGCCAATCGGCCCGGGAGCGCGCCGCAATCCGGTCGTGTGCCGCTCGACCAGCTGCTGGCCATCGCCGACGTTGTCTCACTGCATTGCCCCCTCAACGAGGCAACCCGCGGTCTCATCGGTGTGCGCGAGCTGGCGCTGATGAAGCCGGATGCACTGTTGATCAATACGGCGCGCGGCGCGTTGATTGACGGAGCAGCTCTTGCCGCCGCCCTCAAGGCAGGTCGGCTCGGCGGCGCCGGCATCGATGTCCTGCCCCAGGAACCGCCGCTGCCCGGTGAGCCGCTCGTGGACGGCCAAATCCCCAACCTTTTGCTGACGCCTCACGTCGCCTGGGCGGCGCGTGAAGCACGGCAGCGCTGCATCGACGAGATGGCAGCGAATATCCGCGATTTCCGCAGCGGCGGGCGGCGCGGCCGCGTCGTTTAGGAGCCTGCCTCCCAGCGGCGCGCTACCCGCGCTACGCGTCTTTTAGGAATCAGCCTCGCGCGGCTTTCTTTTCGCGCTTGGCGGCGCGCTTCTCCTCCAGCGTCTTGGTCGGCTTCTTCTTGTCTTCCTTCTTACGATCCATACCTTTACCCATGATTCACTCCTCTAGGTTGGGGTTTTGACATCAATCCTTGGCGCGCCGGCGCGCCGCTATCTTTGGCTTGGCGGCCCGCGCCTCACGCGGAACCGCGCCGGGGTGACGTCCCAGCGTCGCGCGTGGCGGTTTCGGAGGCTTCTCAGCCACGCGGCTGATGCGCAATTCGCGCCCTGCCACGCGGACCTTCTGCAATTGTTTGAATATCTCCTTCGGCATGCCCTCCGGCAAGTCCACGTAGCTATGGTCTTCGCGAATGTCCACTCGCCCGATGTGCACACCCTCGATGTCCGCCTCGTTGGCGATCGCGCCGACAATGTTTCCGGGCTTGATACCATGTACCGACCCGACTTCGATGCGAAAAGTTTCCATTTGCGCGGGGCCCGACTTGCGCGGGTGCTCGTCGCGGCGCGAATCCCGCTCGCGGCTCGGCTCGCGCCCTGCGGGGCGTTCCGCAGCTGCAGTGCGTTCCTGCGTCGCGGGTCGTTGGTGTACCGCGGGGCGTTCGCGCCTCGGCTCACGCGTTTCTTCGCGGCGTGGGTCGCGCTCACGGTGCGGCGAAAACGCATCCGCCGGCCGCTCCGCCTTCTGCGCCAGCAGCAACGGCGTAGACCCTTGCGACAGGCTCGCGAGCGCGGCCGCGATGTCGATCAAGGTCATGCCGGATTCTGTTTCGAGCTGCTCCAACACCGGCCGGTAAAGGTTGCCGTCGCCCTTGGCGATGGTCTCGGTAATGCGCTGCTTGAACTTGGCGATTCGCAGGGTATTGACGGCATCGACGCTCGGCAGATTCATGGGTTCGATGACTTGCCGCGTGGCGCGCTCGATGGCGCGCAGCATGTTGCGCTCGCGGGGTGCGATGAACAGGATGGCCTCGCCCTTGCGACCCGCTCGGCCCGTCCGGCCGATGCGATGCACATACGATTCGGTGTCGTAGGGCACATCGTAGTTCACCACGTGGCTGATGCGATCCACATCGAGCCCACGGGCCGCCACGTCGGTGGCGACGAGGATGTCGATCTGCCCGGCCTTCAACCGTGCGACGGTCCGCTCGCGCAGCGGCTGTGCGATATCGCCGTTCAAGGGCGCGGCCGCGAAACCCCGTGCCTCGAGTTTCTCCGCCAGCTCCACCGTGGCCTGCTTGGTGCGCGTGAACACCAGCATGCCATCGAATGTTTCCGCCTCCAGGATGCGCGTGAGCGCATCCAGCTTGTGCATGCCGCTCACCATCCAGTAGCGCTGGCGGATATTGGTTGCCGTGCTGGTCTTGCTCTTGATCGTGACTTCCACCGGCGTGCGCAAGTGCTTCGCCGCGATCCGGCGTATGGGCGCAGGGATGGTCGCGGAAAACAGCGCCACTTGGCGCTGCGGCGGTGTCTGCTCGAGGACGCTTTCCACGGCGTCGATGAAGCCCATGCGCAGCATTTCGTCCGCCTCGTCCAGCACCAACAAGGTCAAACCCGACAGCTTCAGGGTGCCCCGATTCATGTGATCGATGACGCGGCCGGGCGTGCCGACGACAACATGCACGCCGCGCCGCAATGCGTTCAGCTGCGGCTGATAACTCTGGCCGCCATAAATGGGCAGCACGTGGAACCCTTTCAAATGCGCGGCATAGCGTAGAAACGCTTCCGATACCTGCAGCGCCAATTCGCGGGTCGGAACCAGCACCAGCACCTGGGGCTCGTGGCGTGCCAGATCGATTTTCGTGAGCGCCGGAAGCGCGAATGCCGCGGTTTTGCCGGTTCCGGTCTGTGCCTGACCGAGCATGTCCTTGCCCGACAGCAGCACTGGGATGGTTTGGGCTTGAATCGGCGAGGGCGACTCATAGCCGACATCGGCAAGCGCCAGCAGCACCTCTTCCGACAGGCCTAAGTCGCGGAAGCTCGCGCTGTTTTCAATCGAGTCTACCGGGACTGCGCTCATGGGAAATGCCGTAAGGTTTGGAAGCGCAAGTCTAGCGGTTTGACCGCGTATTGCTACCATAGTCGCCATGGGACGCATATTTGAAGTCAGAAAACACGCCATGTTCGCTCGCTGGAACCGCATGGCCAAGCAATTCACTCGGGTGGCCAAAGACATCGCGATGGCCGTGCATGCCGGAGGCCCCGATCCCGCATCGAACCCGACGCTGCGCCGCGTGCTGCAAAATGCCCGCGCAGTCAACATGCCGAAGGACAAGACGGATGCTGCCATTCGCCGCGCCTCGGGCAAAGATGCGGCCAACTATGCGGAGATACTCTACGAAGGCTACGCGCCCCACGGCGTTGCCCTGCTGGTGGAAACCGCCACCGACAATCCCACCCGCACCGTCGCTTCGTTGCGCAACATTTTCATGAAGGGCGCGGGAAATATGGGAACCACGGGCAGCGTCAGCTTTTTATTCAAAAAAATGGGCGTATTTCGTGTCGATCCGTCTCACGTCAAGGATCACGACGAGCTCGAATTGGATCTCATTGACTACGGCCTCGAGGAAATGGGCGACAGCACCGGTGACAAGGGCGAGCCGCAAGTGGTGATCCGCGGTGCCTTCAATGACTTCGGCAAACTGCAGGAAGCGTTGGAGCGCCGCGGCATTACGCCGTTGTCCGCCGAGCACGAATACATTTGCGCCGTGCCGATCGAATTGCCGGAGGATCAAGCAAAGGAAGTGCTGGAGCTGATTGACAAGCTCGAGCAGGACGACGACGTGCAAAAGGTCTTCCACTCCCTGGCCTGACCGGACGACGCCGTTTTCAAGTCGCGGCGCGCCCCGGCGCCTATTTGACTGCTGCAGCCGGCGCCTCGGCCGGCCCTTGCTTTGGCGCCTTAAGGTTTATTCATCCTGTCATCGCTCCTGTTGCTGCCGCGTTTGACTACCTGAGAGCAAGAAACCTTTAGGAGGATGTCATGCGTAAGCTATTTATGTTATTGATTCCTATGAGTATTATTGCGATGAGCGGCTGTGTGGTGGCGCCCTATGGTTATCACCGCGGCTACTACGGTCCGCGCGTGGCAGTCATCGCCCCGGCACCCGTCGTCGTGGTCCGCCCGTAACGCCGCTGCTTAAGATGAATGCAACCAAGCGATGGCGGACGGGTGAGATAATGGGCCGATGGCAACTCACCCGTTCCGCATCGTCAATGTGTTCACTCAGGCGCAGGCCCCATTTACCGGCAACCCTCTGTGTGTATTTGAAAATGGCGGCGGCTTAAGCAGCGACGAAATGCAAGCGCTGGCGCGCCAGTTCAACCTTTCGGAAACCACCTTTATTCTGCCTTCCACCCGCGCCAACGCGCGCGTGCGAATCTTCACACCCGCCTACGAAATGGCTTTCGCCGGTCATCCGACGCTCGGCACGGCCCACGTTTGCCGCGCGCTGAAATTGGGCGAGGATTCGCTGGTTCTGGAGATGCAGGCGGGCCTCATACCGGTGCGCGCCAGCGGCGATCGCTGGACTTTGAGCGCCTTGGGGGCCAGCTCGCGCGAGTTGGATGTATCGCGCGACGTCCTCGCCGCGGCGCTGGGACTGAAGACAGCCGACATCGGCGAGCGGCCGCTGTGGGTCAAGGCGGGTAAGGAACAACTGGTGGTGCCGCTCACCTCAACCGATGCCGTGCGCCGCGCAGTGCCGTCCGCTTCCGCGATGGCAAAGATCGTGAGCGAAGACGGCCAGAGCATGGCCTATGTGTTTTGCCTGAGCGGTATGGCCGCGGGCGGCCGCGAACAAGCCCTGGCGCGATTCTTCTTTCCGGCCGGCGGCGCCATTCTCGAAGATCCCGCCACCGGATCGGCCACCGCCAATTTCGGCGCATGGTGTCTGACGATGCGGCGAGCGCTGCCGATTCAGCTGCAGATTTCGCAGGGAGAATTCGTTGGCCGGCCTTCCACGCTGTTGCTCGACGTAAACCGCGAGGCACAAGTTTTGGTCGGCGGCGACGTACTCGAGGTCGGCCGAGGCAGCATCACTCTTTGACGGCCGGGGCGCCCACCGGCGCGGTGATGATATCGCTCGCCCAGTGAATCACGGGCTTGAGCCGCGGCGAGACCATGTCGAGCGCGGTTTCAAACCTCACCCAGCGCGCCTCCTGGTGTTCCGGAAACCCCAGTTCTGGATTGATCGGCAAGTGCACCTGCGTTTCGTTGCTGCGTGCCAGGTAGTACCGGGAGATCTTTCCCTTGTTATAGGGGCCCGTGTCCATATAGTTCTGGCCCCAGTCGAACGCCAGATTCACCAGCGTCGTCTCCTCTTTCACTTCGCGCACGGCCGCATCCAGCGGTTGCTCGCCCGGCTCGACCAAGCCTTTCGGGAAATCCCAATTCTTATAAGCGCGCAACAACAGGTATTGCACGGCGGTCGGCGCTACGTGGACCACCACGACCCCCGCGGAAAATCGGCGTGAATGCCCAGTTCCCGGCGTCATCACGCAGCCGCTGACAGAGGCGAGCGAATGAGATGATCGAAGGCACTCAAGGAAGCCTTGGCACCTTCGCCCACTGCAATGACGATTTGCTTGTAGGGCACGACGGTACAATCGCCGGCGGCGAACACCCCCGGCACCGAGGTCCCGCCACGCGCATCGACTTCCACTTCGCCGCGCGGCGACAGCTTGACCGTTCCCTTCAGCCAATCGGTGTTGGGAATCAGGCCGATTTGCACGAATACTCCGGCAAGCTCCAGATCGCGTGACTCGCCGCTGGCGCGGTCCTTGTACTTGAGTCCGATGACGCGCTGACCGTCGCCGACTACTTCGGTGGTCTGCGCTCCGGTAATGACGGCGACATTCGGCAAGCTGAACAGCTTGCGTGTCAGAATCGCGTCCGCGCGCAGCTGTGGATCGAACTCAATCAGGGTGACATGACTCACCAACCCCGCAAGATCGATGGCGGCTTCGACACCGGAATTCCCGCCGCCGATCACCGCCACCCGCTTTCCCTTGAACAGCGGACCGTCGCAGTGCGGACAATACGCGACACCGCGATTGCGGTATTCGCGCTCGCCGGGCACGTTGATCTCGCGCCAGCGCGCACCCGTCGCGATCACCACGGATCGGGCCTTGAGCGACGCGCCGCCGCTCAACTTCACTTCAATCAGATCGCCGGGTATCAGTGCTTCCGCATGCTGCAGATTCATCACGTCCACATCGTAGGTGGTGACATGCTGTTCGAATCCCGAGGCGAGCTTATGGCCCTGGGTCTCTTTCACTGAAATAAAATTCTCAATGCCGACCGTGTCGAGCAACTGGCCGCCCAGGCGTTCCGCAGCGATGCCGGTGCGAATGCCTTTGCGCGCCGCGTAGATCGCGGCTGCCGCCCCGGCGGGACCGCCGCCGACCACCAGCACGTCATAAGGCGCCTTCGCATTGAGTTTCTCGGTCTCACGTTTGGCCGCGCCCGAATCAAGTTTATGAATGATTTCGGCCAGCTCCATGCGTCCCTGGCCGAAGGGTTCGCCATTGAGGAAAACCGCAGGCACGGCCATCACTTCGCGGCGCGCGACTTCGTCCTGAAACACCGCACCATCGATCATGGTGTGACGGATCTTCGGATTGAGCGCCGCCATGGCGTTCAATGCCTGCACCACGTCCGGGCAGCTTTGGCAGGTCAGCGAAACAAAAGTCTCGAAGTTGTAATCGCCGTCCAGATCTTTGATCTGCTCCACGACCGGCTCGTCGATCTTCGGCGGGTAGCCGCCGGTCTGCAGCAGCGCCAGCACGAGCGAGGTGAATTCGTGACCCATCGGCACGCCCGCGAATCGGACCTGCGCCTCGGCGCCGGGCCGCCGCAAAGCGAACGAGGGTTTAATTTGCGTATCGTCGCGCTGCGCATCGATCCGCACCAAGCCCGATACGGACTCGATGTCGTTCAGCAGGTCGAGCATTTCCTGCGATTTCTCGCTGTCGTCCAGCGATGCGACGATTTCCACGGGCTGCGAAATGCGCTCCAGGTAGCCCTGTAACTGCGATTTAAGATTGCTGTCGAGCATAATGTGCTCCCGTGTCCTCTTTTGTGGCCCGGCGTTCAATTCTGGCCGGCGTAATCCTGGCCCCGGCGCATGCCGGGGCCAGGAGAATTGCCGCCAAATCTTGCCGAGCCAGTCCTTACCAACCTAGATCTTGCCGACCAGGTCGAGCGAGGGCTTCAGCGTTTCCGAGCCCGGGGTCCACTTCGCCGGGCACACTTCGCCCGGATGAGAAGCGACGTACTGGGCCGCTTTGACCTTGCGCAACAATTCCTTCGCGTCGCGGCCGATACCGTTGTCATGGACCTCCATGACTTTGATCTTGCCTTCCGGATCGATCACAAAAGTGCCGCGATACGCCAGGCCCTGTTCCTCGATCAGCACTTCGAAATTGCGCGCGAGCGTCGCGGTGGGATCGCCGACCAACGGATACTGCACCTTCTTGATGGTGTCCGAGGTGTCGTGCCACGCCTTGTGCGCGAAATGCGTGTCGGTCGATACGCCGTACACTTCCACGCCCAGTTTCTTGAATTCGGCATAGTTGTCGGCGAGGTCGCCGAGTTCGGTGGGGCATACGAAGGTGAAATCCGCGGGGTAGAACACGAACACGGACCACTTGCCCTTGAGCGTTTCGTTCGTCACCGGGACGAATTTGCCATTGTGATAAGCCGTAGCCTTGAACGGCTTGATTTCAGTATTGATCAGAGACATGCAGAACTCCTCAGACAGGTTTTGAAACTTTAGTCCGGTCATCTTAACAGCCGAATCACCATTTATTGAATTGATTATAATCATTGTTTTGATAGACTGTATCTATGGGTGCTTGGCAATGAATCTCAAGGATCTCAAATATCTGGTGGCTTTAGCCGATACCGGTCACTTCGGCAAGGCGGCTGAGCGCACGTTCGTCAGCCAACCGACCTTGTCGGCGCAACTGAAGAAACTGGAAGAATACCTGGGCGTCAAATTGGTGGAACGCCAGCCGAAAAACGCGCAGCTCACCGAAGTCGGCAGGCAGATCGTGGTGCGCGCGCGGCGCATGTTGGATGAAAGCGATGAAATTATCGCGCTGGCGCGCAGCAATACCGACCCCTTCGCCGGCAAACTCAAGGTTGGGCTGATTCCGACGATCGGGCCATATCTGCTGCCCCGCATCATGCCAAAGATCCGTAAGGCGGTGCCGCAACTCGGGCTCATGCTCTACGAATACCAAACCGAGGCGCTCCTGAAGCGCCTGCGCGACGGGGAGATCGACGTAGGCGTAATGGCCCTCCCGGTGCTGCAAGACGGGCTGGAGGCGCGTGCGCTGTACCAAGAGCCCTTTACCGTGGCGCTTCCCATGCATCATCCGCTCGCCGCCAAAAACAGCATCCGGGTGGCCGACCTCAAGGGCCAGACCCTGCTCTTACTGGAGGATGGCCATTGCCTGCGCGACCAGGCGCTGGAGGTATGCAGCCGGGTCGATGTGCGCGAGGCCGAGGATTATCGCGCCACCAGTCTCGAGACCCTGCGGCAAATGGTGGTCGCGGGACTGGGGATTACTTTGCTTCCGGAAATGGCAGTCGAATCGCCTTATGGATCGCAGCGCGGCCTCGCCATTCGGCCTTTCGCCAATCCCATGCCTTCGCGCACCGTCGGGGCCGTGTGGCGCAAGTCAAGCACCCGCGAGGCCGCCATTGGGGCGGTCTGCGATGCGATGGCAGGCGTCATGGCTAAGGGCAACGGCGCGGCGAGAAACGGCGTCCCGGCGAAAAAAAGCTAACAGCCCTGCTGGGTATTCCCCTGATCGCCAATTCGTGACGGCTGTCTCAGCCCCGCGACGCCGGCTTAGCCTTATGCCGATCATTTCACATATTGCGCACCGCCGACCCGGCAAAATAGCCTGATTAGGAAATTTTTGCCATGAACGCCCGCACCATCGCACCAGGAAAACCAGCTGCAAAGCCGGCGCCAATTTCGCCGCGCTTCGATAAAAAATTCATCGAAGATCACAAGCTCATCGAGCGCTATCTGGAAAACAAGTTGCCCTTCAAGGGCGCGCGCGATCTCGAACAGTGGTGCCACGCCCATCCCGATTATTTGAATGAGCTGAAACTTTCCGAGCGCGCCCACGCCAGCCTCAAGCTGCTGGAAGCCAGCGGTCGGCCGCAGGATCTGGGCGAGCCAAAGCCGCCCTGGTGGAAGAGCATTTATTTGCTGATCGGCTTGGCGGCGTTGGCCTTCGTATGCCTGCTGGCCGCATGGTCCCTCGCGGGAAAATATGCATCACTCCAGGCAAAGCTCGAGGACACCAAGCGCGTGATCAGCCAAGGGCCGTTGGTGCAGCCCGCCACCGAAAAGGCCATCTATATCACTCCCGATCATGCGCCGGGCATCGACCACGCGCGCATAAAACTCAGTCGCGCTGCGCCGCTATTGATGGACGTGCACATTGATCTTGGCTACACGCAAAAACTTCTGCAATTTCGCTTGTTCGTCGACAAGCAGGACCAGGGCCGCGCATTGGTGCTCAACAACTTGCTGAAGGATTCCAACGGCGAGCTGCGCGTGACTCTCAATTCCACCGGCCTCTCGGCCGGCATCTATACAGTACGAATCGAGGCACTGCCGCCGCGCGGCATTCCGATTCCCATCGGCTGGCTGATTCTCGAGGTGACCTGATCACTCGTCTCGCAACGTAACGATGGGCGGCGTATTGATCACGCTGCGTGTTGCCAGCGTTCCGCTCAGGCCGACAAGAACGGTGCCGCACAGCAGGCCCGCAACCCACACCAACGGATCGAGCGTGTACTGCAGCGAGAAAAGCCGCTCCGCCAAAATCCATCCGATTCCGGTGGCGCCGAAGGCCGCCAAAGTGCCGGAGAGAAATCCCAAGGCCGAAAATTCGGCGGCGACGCCCTGCAGCACCGTACCGCGGCTCGCGCCCAAGGTCCGCAGCATCGCGCTCTCATAGCGTCGCTCATCCCGAGTCGACTGCACCGCCGCCAACAGCACGACGATTCCCGCGGCGAGCGTGAATAGAAACACGTATTGCACGGCCAGCGAGGCGCGGTCCATGATGTCGCGGATCTGCTTGAGAATCGCGTCCACATCGAAAACCGAAATCGTCGGGAATTGGCGCACCAGATCGGCCAGCGCGGGCCGTTGCGTGGGCGTGAGGTAGAGACTGGTCATGTAAGTTCCCGCTGCGCCGTCGAGCAGGCCGGGCGGAAACACCAGAAAGAAATTCGGCCGGAAACTATCCCAGCGTATTTTCCGGATGCTGGCGACCTGCACCGTCAGGGGTTCTCCGGCCACATCGAAGCTGAGCTTGTCGCCCACCGTCAAGTGCAGGCCCTCCGCATACTCCGACGATATCGAGACCAACGGTTTGCCGGCATCGGCGGCGGTCCACCATCGGCCTGTGACCAGCTGATTGTCCTCCATCATATTGGCCGACCAAGTCAGATTTTGCTCCCGCTCGGCAAAGCCGCGCCCTGCATCGCCGCGCAGCTTGAGCGATTGCGGCGGCTCGCCGTTGATGGCGGTAATGCGGGCTCGCACCATGGGGTACATCTGCGGCGCTCCGAAACCGTGGGCGGTCAGAAACTCCTGCAGGGCCTGGCGTTGTTCGGGGCGAATGTTGACCAGAAAATTGTTGGGGACATCATTCGGCAGGCTACGGCGCCAATCGGCCAACAGATCGCCGCGGACCACCGCCAGCAACAACAGCACCATCAAGCCCAAACCGAAGGCGACGATCTGCACTACGCTGCCCGTGCCGCGGCGCGACACGTTCGCCAGACCGTAGCGCCATGCCACGCCGACGCCACCGCGCAGCCGGCTCGTCAGCCTCACCAAACCATAGCCCGCCAGCGTCAGCACCACACCGACCGCCAGCACACCGGCGAGCACGCTCAACACCAGCTCGGTGTCCCGCACCATGCTCCACAGAATGGCGAACAATGCCGCGAGCGCCAGCAAATAACTCACGCCGTAGCGCAGCGGCGGCGCGGTCACGGTCTTGCGCAGCACCCGCGCCGGCGGCGTATTTTTTAACTGCAGCAACGGCGGCAGCGCAAAGCCGATGAGCATGGCGAGCACCGTCACCAGAGCGATGGGCAGCGGCGCCAATGAAGCCGCCGGGAGTTCGTTTGGGATGAGACTCTTCAGCAGCAAGACCAATCCCGATTGCGCCAGGTAGCCGAGTGCCGCGCCGCTGGCAACCGCAAATAGAGCCAGCAGCGTCAATTCGATGATGGAAATTGCGAGCACGAATCCCTGCGCAGCGCCCATGCACTTCATCAAGGCAACGGCGTCGATGTGACGCGCCGCATAACGTCGCGCGCCCATGACCACCGCCACGGCCGCCAGCAGCACCGAAGCGAGGCTGGCAAGGTTGAGAAATCGAGTGGCGCGGTCGATGGCGGAATTCAATTGCCTGCTGGATTCCTCAACATCCCGCAGCCGTTCGCCGGGTGCCTTGGTTTGACTCAGGTACTCGCGGAAACCAGCCACCGCCGGCGGCGCGCCCGCGAACAGCGCTGCGTACGTGGCCCGGCTGCCGGGCTGGATGAGCTGCGTCGCTTCGATATCCTCGTAGTTGAGCAAGGCCGCGGGCGCGAGATTGACGAAACCCGTACCTTGATCCGGCCGATAGTCGAGAACTTCGGTCACGCGGAAGGACGCCTCGCCGATGCGCAGCATCGCGCCGAGTTCCAGTTTCAGCTGCGCAATGATGCGTGCATCGATCCACACCTCGCCGCGGCCGGGAATTTTGTCGGTGCTTCGCGGAGTGCCGAAGGGCGCATCCGCGATGCGCAAGTGCCCGCGCAAGGGATAATTGCCGGTCACGGCGTTGAGTGCCGCGAGCTGGCTCAAGTCGCCGCTGAAAATCGCCGTGGGAAAGGACAGGACTCGCGCGCTGCGCAGTCCCTGCTTGGCGGCCTCATCGAAGTAACGTTGCGGAATCGGCCCCGGCCCTTCCAGACGCAAATCCGCCGCCAGCACTTCCGCCGCCTGCAGGCGCACGCCCTGCGAAATTCGGCTGGTGAAAAAGCCAACGGCAGTCAGCGACAGCACCGCCACCAGCAGAGCGAGCAACAACACTGAAAGTTCGCCGGACTTCAGGTCGCGCCAAAGATTGCGCAATGCAAAGCGCAGCGCTTGCATCACGTCGCCGCGCCGCCGCTCATCGCCCGGTCGGCCGCCGCTTGGCCGCTCACTGCCTGGCCGTTCACTGTGTGGCCGGCATCGAGTTCCAGCACCCGATTGCAGCGCTTCGCCAGCCCGCGGTCATGCGTGACCAGCACCAGCGTGCTGCGCGAGCTGCGATTCAATTCGAACAAGAGATCGGTGATGCGTTGCCCCGTGACGGTGTCCAAGTTACCCGTGGGTTCGTCCGCGAACAGGACCGCCGGATGCGTCACGAACGCGCGCGCAATGGCAACGCGCTGCTGCTCGCCGCCGGACAGCTGCTTCGGATAGTGCGCGATCCGCGGCGTCAGTCCCACCTGCGCGAGCGCGGCGGCCGCCGTCTGACGCGCGTCGCGGCGGCCGCCGAGTTCCAGCGGCAACATGACATTTTCGATCGCTGTCAGTGAGGGGATAAGATGAAATGATTGGAATACAAACCCTACATGCTTACCGCGAATGGCCGCGCGCCCGTCTTCATCGAGTTCGGTGAGATCGATGCCCGCGATCAGCACTCGGCCGGTGCTCGGCGCGTCGAGTCCCGCGAGCAGCGCCAACAGCGTAGATTTGCCTGCACCCGAGGCGCCGACGATGGCCAAGGTCTCGCCGGTTCGCACAGTTAAGCTGACATCGGCGAGAATGGTGAGGGCCCCGTCGGGACTAGCCACCGTCTTAGAGACATTCTTGGCTTCGAGTACGATTTGATCTTGCATCAGGAGCGCTCGTGAAACGGCTTTTGGCCCTATTCGTAATGATCGTTGCATCCGCCTCGGCTCACGCCGAAGCACCGGTGATTCTCGTATTCGGCGACAGCATCAGCGCCGGCTACGGGCTCCCGCTAGAACAAGGCTGGGTGGAATTGCTCAAGACGAGGCTCAAGTCACAAGGTTACGGTTACCAAGTCGTCAACGCCAGCGTCAGCGGCGAAACGACGGCGGGAGGCCTCGCGCGCTTACCACGTGCGCTCGAGCTTCATCATCCGAGTGTCGTCATCTTGGAGCTGGGCGGCAACGATGGGCTACGCGGCCTGCCGACAGCCCAAATGCGCGCGAACCTGACGCAGATGGCCAATCTGAGCAGCGCGGCCGGCGCCAAGGTCTTGCTGCTGGGGATGCGGATGCCGCCCAACTACGGCCCGGACTACACCAAGCAATTCGCTTTGGTTTTCAGCGATTTGGCGACCGAGAAGAAAATGCCGTTCGTGCCCTTTCTGCTAACCGATATCGCCCTCTCTCCGGCACTTCTGCAGGACGATAATATTCATCCAAACGCTTTAGGCCA
>Ga0209169_10000030_pt1 | contig 76612 bp, 68 predicted proteins | sample HubBroMetageWRM4_FD_188346 | JGI IMG/M metagenome (GOLD analysis project Ga0209169, IMG submission 188346) | Warmed soil microbial communities from the Hubbard Brook experimental Forest, New Hampshire - Hubbard Brook CCASE Soil Metagenome WRM 4... | ecosystem: Environmental > Terrestrial > Soil...
GAGGAACACAAAACCTTTCGCGGTGCCCGGCCTCTGCCGCGCTATCACTCCGCCGGCCACACGCACATGCGTCCCGTCCGGCAGACGATTCAGTTCGCTCGCCGTCAGTACTCCCTGCCGTTTCATGCTCGCGCGATGATATTTCATCGGGTGCGGCCCTACGGTCATCCCTGTCCCGCGAAAATCCGCCACGAGGCGTTCTTCCGGCGTCATCCGCTGCAGCGGTGAATTCACAATTGCTGTGGTATCCGCCGCCCCTTGCTCGCCTACGACGTGCTCCTCCTGATCGTATTTTTCCAGCAGCGGTCCAGCACTGCGTGCGGCCCGCTCCACTTGCCACAGCGCGTCTCGTCGATGCGACCCGCGTCCTCCTCCGATAAAATTCAACGCGCCAATTTCCGCCAGTGCCGTCAGCTCCACTTTCCGTATCGCCGGAACGCGCAATTTCAAATCATCCAGTGAACCAAACGCCCGCGCATTCCGTTCGCGTACGATTTCCTCCGCAATCTCAGCCCGTAATCCCCGCACGTAACGCATCCCCAGCCGCACGCTCAATTCTTCACCCTGCTTTTCAATCTTGCACAACCAGTCCGAACACGTCACATCAATCGGCCTGATTCGCAAACCATGCCGCTGCGCATCCTTCACCAACGTCGCCGGCGAATAAAACCCCATCGGCTGATTGTTCAGCATCGCCGCCGTGAAAGCGGCCAGGTAATGGCATTTCAAATACGCGCTGGCATACGCAAGCAACGCAAAACTCGCCGCGTGCGATTCCGGAAATCCATACAGCGCAAAAGAAGTAATGGACTGCACAATCGTATCCTGCACTTCGCCCGTGATCCCCTTCTTCTCCATCCCGCGCCGCAGTTTCTGCTCGATATCCTTCATGCGTTTCTCGGAACGCTTGAATCCCATCGCGCGTCGCAACTCTTCCGCTTCGCCTCCCGTAAATCCCGCCGCGATCATCGCCATGCGCAGCAGCTGCTCCTGAAAAAGCGGCACGCCCAATGTCCGCGCCAGCACCGGCTCCAGTGACGGATGCAAACAAGTGGCCGGCTCGCGCCCCTGTCGCCGCTTCAAATACGGATTCACCATCTTTCCCACGATCGGTCCCGGCCGGATAATCGCCACCTGCACCACAATGTCGTAAAAATACACCGGCCTCAGCCGCGGCAGGCAGGACATCTGCGCGCGGCTCTCAATCTGAAACATTCCCACCGTGTCCGCCCGGCACAAAGTTTCGTAAACCACCGGATCGTCCGCCGGCAAACGCCCCAAATCAATTTCTTCGCCGTAATTGTCGCGAATAATTTCGAGCGATTCCTCCAGCACCGCCATCATCCCCAGCCCCAGCAAATCCACTTTCACGATGCCCATATCCGCGCAATCTTCCTTGTCCCACTGCACCACCACGCGGCCGGGCATCGTCGCCGGCTCCAGCGGCACCACCGAATCCAATTGTCCCTGGCACACCACCATCCCTCCGGAATGCTGGCCCAGGTGCCGCGGCAAATCCTGAAACTGCACGCACAGCTCCAGAAATTTGCGGATCTGCGGATGCTGTAAATCCAGCCCCGCATCCTTGAAATGACGCGCCAGCGTATCGTTCTCGCTTTTGTACTCCCAGGCGCTTACCAGGCTCGTCAAGCGATCCAGCGTTTCGGAATTAAACGAAAGCGCTTTGCCGATTTCCCGCGCCGCGGATTTTCCGCGATACGTAACCACGTTCGCGGTCATCGCCGCGCCCAATTTTCCGTAGCGCTCGTACACATACTGAATCGCGCTCTCGCGCTGATCGCCGCTCGGCAAATCCAGGTCAATGTCCGGCCACTCGCCGCGCTCCTCCGAAAGAAATCGCTCGAACAGCAAATCCATCCCCACTGGATCCACCGCCGTAATCCGCAGCGCATAGCACACCGCGCTGTTCGCCGCCGATCCCCTTCCCTGTACCAGGATATTTCGCTCGCGGCAAAACCGAATGATGTCCCACACGATCAAAAAATAACCTTCCAGCCCCAGCCGCTCGATCATCCCCAATTCTTTTTCAATCTGCGCGCGCGCCTTTTCGTTCTGAAACCCGTAGCGGTGAATCATTCCCTCCATCGTGCGCTCGCGCAGAAAATACGCCTGCGATTTGCCGTCCGGCACCGGATACCTCGGAAACTCGTACCCCAAATCCTGCAAATCGAATTGCAGGCGCGCGGAAACCAGCTGCGTATTCGCGATGGCCTCGGGAAGATCCGCGAATAAACGCGTCATCTCCTCCGGCGATTTCAAATATCGTTCGGAATTGCGCCCCAGTAGCCGCCCCGCGGTTTCCAGCGTGCGGTGGTGGCGCAGGCAGGTAAACACATCCAGCACTTCGCGCCGCTCCGGCTGCGTGTAGCACACACCGTTCGTCGCCAGCAGCGGCAAACCCAATTTCCGCGCGATTTCCACCGCCGCGTGATTGCGCGCTTCCTCCGCGCGATCAAAATGCCGCTGCAATTCCACATACACATTATCGCGCCCGAAAATCTCGCCAAGCTGCCGCACGCACGTCGTTCCACTTTCCACGCCGCCTCGCCCCAGCGCATGCGCCAGCGGCCCTTCCTTCCCTCCAGTCAAGCAGATCAGCCCCGCGGCTTTTTCGCCCACCTCTTCGTACGACACCTGCCCTTCGCCCTTGCGCGCCCGCAATTTCATGCGCGTGATCAGCTGGCAAAGATTCTGATAACCCGCGCGCGTTTCCACCAGCAAAGGAAACCTCCACCCCTCCGCAGACGTCACCTCCGCCCCAATATGCGCGCGCACTGAAATTTTCTTCGCCGCCAGATAAAATCGCGGCGCCCCATAGACGCCGTCGCGGTCCAGCAGCGCCATCGCCGCCATCCCGCGCTCCGCACACCTCTCCGCCAATTCCTCGGGTAAAGACGCCCCCTCCAGAAAACTGAAAGCCGACCGCGCATGTAGTTCCGTGTACATCCGCATTCATCTTTAATCGTACGTCCCGCGCACAAACCAACTCCGGCACGCCCCATCGTAATAAACGCAATACAAACCCGCGCGTGCGCACACCTTCGCATCCGGCACCGGCCCAATCGCATGCATATTCCCCGGCACATTCACCGGAACATTCACCGGAACACTCGCACCCCCGCCCTCAAACGCAATCTCCAAATCCCATTCCTCCTGCTGCCACGCATCTTCCCGCCACCAATCCCCCGAAATCCGCCATGGTCCAGACGCCGTCACCACCCGCCCATACAAACCGCGAAAAAATATTTTCGCCGGTCGCCCTTCGCGCAATTCCACCCGCGCCGCCAAACGCGGTCGAAAAATCCGGCAACCCGTAGCCGGCCTGCGCGCAACAGCCTCTCCGCCAGACGCGAATTTCTTGCCCGCCTTTCCCCGCGCCCTCGTCTCATTCGGCTGCGCAAAAAACTTGTTCATCCGAAATTCCCCCGGACGATGTGTATCCGTCAATTCCGGCGAACCAATATTCGCGCCGCCCACCAGCTTCGCCAGCCGTGCCACGGTTAGTTCCAATTTTTCCGGGTCCGGAGAATTGGGCACAAATAATCCATGCTGCGTCGAACGCGGCCGCGCCGGGTCCGCCCTCAGCGTAATTTTAACAATCGCGCCCGGAGGAGGATCCGCCTGTAACTGCAACCGCAGCAATTTCAAAAGCATTTTGGAATCCCGCATCGGCACCGGCAAATTCAAAACCTTCTCGTACGTCTTGGCTGCCGCTGTCGCTACCGTCACCGGATTTTTTCCGCGAACTTGCTCTTCCTTCTCGAACGCATCACCCAAATCAAATCGCACACGAATCGCCGCAGCGCTCAAAGCCCGCGTCGCTAACCGTGCGCACACCTGATCCAGCAATCGCCCCAGTACAAACGCCAGAGGCTCCAGATCCTCCACCGCGTCATCCAGCTCCATCTCTTCTTCCAAAATTTCCGGCGGTTCCGCCAACACCAGCGAACGCGCATGCGCCCCCCGCGCCAATTCCTGCAAACGAACTCCTTCCTGCCCCAAACGTTCCGATAATTCCAGCATCGGCAACGCTCCCAGCGCCGCGCAAGTTCGTATGCCCCAGCGCTCCAGCGTTTCCAAAGCTTCCGCCGAAGGCGCAAGCGTCTGCACCGGCAATCCACTCAAATACCGCGCTTCTTCCCCTTCCGGAATCACAGTAATTCCTGCAAAGCCGCGCGCCGCGTGCACGGCCACTTCCAGATTCGCAGACACGGCCACGCGCACACGCAAATTCAGCTCCGCCGCACGCCGCGCAAATTCCCGCGCGATATTTTCCTCCGCGCCAAATAGAGAACTCAGCCCGGCCAGATCCGCCAGAATCGTGTCCTCCGCGTGATCTTCCACGCGCGGAGACATCGACCACCCCAGATCAAGCAACGCCGCGTGAGCCGCCTTCTCCAGCCCCCGCGAACGCCGCCGAATCTCCACTCCGCACAATTGCGCCTGCGTTTGTGCCATCCCCAGTTGAATCCCCGCGCGCCAAGCCGCCTCATTCGCCGCCACCACATGAATCAGCGGCGCAGTCCCATCCACCAACGCCACGGTCTTTTCAAGCAGCTCACCATCAGCACGCACCTCATCCTCAGCGCGCAGCACCGCCTGCACCATGAAATTCGCAACGTGAATAGCAGCAAACGCCATATTTTTTTTCGAATGCACGGCCTCATCCGGCAAAATCGCGCCAGATTTCACGACAAAAATTATTTCCGCTTGGCTGCAATCGGCAGGCTGAAAAATTCCCAATCTATCCGCGTCTTAAAAATCCCTGCGCTGGCCACCCGCGGCTCCGCAGCAGAACCACCGCGAAAATATCCCGCGCTCCCCTTCTGCATCCGCGAACGCGACACTCCCCCCCGCGCGCTCCGTCCCTCGAGCAGCCATCCCCAAGGCAACCGCGAGTAATCCTCTATACGCCCCGCCGCATCCTCCACTGGCATCTGCGACCACCCCGCCGCCCCCGCCTCCAGCCTCAATCCCAACGAAGCGCAACTCTTCGCGTTCGATTCCTGCTCCAGCAGCACCAAAACCGTCGGCGTATCTTCCACCGCGCGCCGAAATCGAAACCAGGAATCCAGCGGCACGTGCCGCACCAACCGCGGCGCAATATCGCTCAGGTCCACGGCAATCAATCCGAATCCTCCGCCCTGCAACAGCAGATCCGTCGCGCGCAGCGTTTGCTCCACATTCCGGCAGCGCACCCACAATAATTTCCTCAATTCCACTCCGGCCGCTTCCGCCGAATGCGGATCAAACGCATCTCCTCCATCAATCAACGCGCAAGATTCTTCCTGCGCCGTGCGTGCGCTCAAAGCCGCCAGCAGCAAACTCGTCCGTCCCGAACACGACGGTCCAAAAATTTCCGTCAACGCTCCGCGCGGCAAGCCTCCGGTCAGCGAATCAATTTCCGGAATGCCGCTGGAAACAGTGACCACCTCCTGCCGGTCGCGATAATTGAATGGCGCAGCCACGCGCCCCGCCAGAGCGAGTTCCACCTTCGAGCGCAGCGCGGCAAAGTTGGCAGCCATGGTCGGGTCAATTGTCAGCGTGCAAAAGCGCCATCCAACTCTTCGCTTTTTGTTCGCCTAGAGGAATTCTCCACCACTCCCCCGCCATTGTCAATCACCCGAGGTCCGCGCGTGTCGCCGGCTCTTTGCCTTTGACGTTGTAGCGGTCATCCCGCAAGGCCGGATGGCCGCCTTTGACTTGGACTATGTTTTTGAACTATGTAGCGGTCGTCCCGCGCAGCGGGACGGCCGCGGTTGACTTTAGTTTTTGAAGTAGTTGACTTTGTTTCTAAATTTGTAATCGCGACACACACCAACCCGCTCCAGCGGCTGAAAAATAAAAACCGCTGCGGCACCGCAACTTTGGTATTTGAAAATCCGCCCAGCCAGCGCTAACTAAAAACCACCCACATCAATAACCGCCTGGGCAAACTCCTTCGGTGCTTCCTGCGGCAGATTGTGCCCGATGCCGCCCGTGACAATCCGGCTGGCGTACTTCCCGGAGAATTTTTTGGCATAGGCACTGGGATCGGGATGCGGCGCGCCATTTGCATCACCTTCCATAGTGATGGTCGGCACCGTGATCACCGGACTTTCCGCAAGCCGCTTTTCCAGATCGTCATATTTCGTCTCGCCTTCAGCCAATCCGATCCGCCAGCGGTAATTGTGAATCACAATGGCCACATGATCCGGATTATCAAACGCCGCTGCGCTGCGATCAAACGTGGCCTCGCTGAAGTTCCACTTCGGCGAAGCTTGCTGCCAGATCAGTTTCGCAAAATCCTTCCGGTATTTGTCGTAGCCGGCGCGGCCGCGATCGGTGGCGAAATAAAATTGGTACCACCACGCAAACTCCGCCTTCGGTGGCAACGGTGCCTCATTCGCTTTCGGGCTGCCGATCAGATACCCGCTCACGGAGACCAGGCCCTTGCAACGCTCCGGCCACAGCGCCGCCATAATGTCGGCCGTGCGCGCGCCCCAATCAAAACCGCCGATGATCGCCTTCTGAATCTTCAGAGCATCCATCAACGCGATGATGTCCAGAGCCACCGCCGCTTGCTGGCCGTTCCGCATCGTTGCACTGGAAAGAAAACTCGTCGTGCCATACCCGCGCAGATACGGAACGATCACGCGGTAGCCCTTCGCCGCCAACAACGGTGTGACATCTACAAAACTGTAAATGTCGTACGGCCAGCCGTGCAAAAGAATTACCGCAGGGCCACTCGCCGGCCCAGCTTCCGCATAACCAACGCTCAAAGGCCCGGCATCAATCTGCTTCAGTGGACTGAATGACGTGTTCTGGCCTTCTGCTGCGACCGTGACGTTTGTCGCGACCATCCCCATCTCATCTGCGAAGAGTGCATTCCCTGCGAGCACCGTAGATCCGGCGGACAGCCCGGCCATTGCTAATAGACGACGACGTGATATCTCGATCGGTTCTGCTTCCTTCATAGTGAGGCTCCTTTATCGAGGATTGTATTAATTCCTGCGGGCCGTAAAGGGGATAAATCTTTCCTGCGTGAGCGCTGGATCATTCAAGACCGCAACAACGACCCGGACCTGAACCTGTGATCCTTCCGCTAGTCGAGCGCAACTGAGGATGAGCCTGGGGTTCGAGCAAGAAGTATCGCATTCGCGCGGCAGAAAAAATACGCGCCGGTCGGTACGAACCGCCGCGAGAGCGCCATCCCGTCCCCCCGCGAAATTGCCCGGCGATCACGCGCGAGTTTACGAAATCCCAGAACGTCTGACAACTCAAAATTGCGCGAAGCCAGCGCGGCCGCGGTTTCTTCGCCGCAATTGTCCAGCCGTTGGGGGCCTACTGAACCAACGTGAGGAGCGGCTTGCCTTTTTCGACGATGTACGTGGAGAACACTGTGCTGTTGCCGCTGCCGACGTTTTTCGCCGTGTGGACCGTTCCGGATGGGACGAACAAGACTTCGCCGGCCTTCAGCGTCACCGGCGGCTGGCCTTCGAGCTGAAACTCCAGCGTGCCTTCCAGTACATAGACGAGTTCTTCGCCCGGATGCGTGTGCCTGGGGACCGCCGCTCCAGGGGGAAAATCTGCGCGTACCTGGACGGCCTCGCGTCCGGAGATGCTGAGATCGTGCCGCTGGAGTTCGGTGCGCTTAATGCCGGTCTGCTGCGAGCGCGCCACGCGCAGCGCCAAACAGATGGCGACGATCAGCAACGCTACTGCTAAAATGCGAGCCGTTTTCATGTTGAGCTCCTTTAGTTTTCTGCTTCTCGGATGCCTAACGTACGAGTTTCGCTTCGCGTGCATCTCGTTCTCGGTATCATCAAGGTGCGTAATGCGTAAAAACATAGTCGTGATCTTTCGCGGGAATGTGACAGGGGAAGCAAGTTTCGTGCAGCGCCTTGTCTCCCGGCTTTGTGCCTGTAAAGTCAGCGAAGCCCCAGCCGCCCGTCTCGGCGTACTTCTTTGAGTCCTTGACCATGAACTGAGCGTTCATGCGGGATTCGACAACGAAAGATTGCGCGCCGGGGAACGGACCATCCAGGACTTTATTGTTGAATTCCGACGAAACGCGAGTCCAGTGTATCGCGGCAATGATGCTGCCATCTGGGAACGGGAGCGTCCCTTCCTTGTAGGCCTTGATCGCTATATCGTTGCCGACTTGAGCGCGTATCTGGTCGGTCTTGCCCGGTACTAAAAGGTTGGCCACGGCGATCACTTTCCAATCGCGATATCCGGCGGGGATTTTCACTCCGTAGATCGGGGAGGCGTCTCCATCAGACTGTCCGGATGCGTGGGCCATGTAGGCGAAAACGAAAATGCCGGCCAGAGTTGCAACTGCAAGCACCAAGAAACCAATCCTTTTCATAGCGTCCCTCCGTTCAGAATTTTGAGCACCACCCTTCGCTCTTCGCACTCACTCGCAGCTCACTTGGGCAGCCCGCTTCGGCAGTCCACTTCGCCAGATCACTTCGGAAGTTCCTTCCCAGCCTCCTCCGCCACCATATACTTGGCGTACCAGTCCGGCCAGTTCGGGTCCGCCGCGCCGATGCGCTTTTCGTGCTCCCCGTGCGCCACCGACGCGCGCCGCATCGCGTCCGCCAGATCATTCGCCGAAGCAAAGCTCGTCGCCGCGGAATCAATACGGCCGGGCAGCCGCGTCGTGATTTCTTGGAACAGCCAGCCGTTCCCGTCCGGATCTTTGAAAGAAGCGAACGAGCGGTAGCTGCGATGCTCGGGATCCGGGCCGATGACGCGAACTTTTCCAAACAGGAAGGCCTCGTCCGTACCCGCATATACCCCGTCATTGTGGAACACTTCGCTGATCTGCACCCGGCGCTCGAGCAACGCTTCGCGCGCGACCTCGATGTCGGAAACGATCAGGTACAGGCCCTGCGCGGTGCCCGGCGCCGCCGGGGTGACGTTTCTGCCGAAGATGACTGAACATCCGGAGCCCGGCGGCGTGAACTGCACCACGCGGAAGTCTTTACCGTTATCGAAGTCGGCGTCCAGCCGCCACCCGAGCTTCGCGTAGAACTCCTTCGCGCGGTCCACATCCGAGACGGGAATGACCACGATCTCGAATTTCATGTCAACTGGCGCGACGGCGGTTTCGATACCACGGATTGCGTTCGTGCTCATAATTGCCTCCCGAGTTGTGTCATTTGTTTGCCCTTTTTTGTCCTCGACCAAAGTGGCCGATAAGTTTCATTCCCGAAGCCCTTGTTTCTTGATTCAGCCCGCGGACATTTTTTCGCTCGCCCGAAAGCAACCTTCAAGAGAGTCGCCGGCACAAGAAACCTGCGCCGCGAAAGCGGATAATACCACCGCCTCCGTAACCGTAGAAGTTGCCAAGCTTCGAGCGACGGGCCAGCTTCCGATGACCCGATATACCACGACCAATCTGCATTTTTGTTAGATGTCATTCGGATTTGGCCGAGGAAACTGCTACACTCTCCTTTTTCAGCACCCAACAGGGAGGAACCCATGGCGTCCAACGAAACCAAAAAATGCGCACATCCGGTTTGTACGTGTCAGGTCACTTCAGGGGACTATTGCAGCCCGCAGTGCGAGACGATGGAAGATATGCCGGACGTGGACTGCAAGTGCCCTCACACGGTCTGCGCGGGCAGAACGGAATACGCGGCCCACGCATAATCAGCGAAGACGGCCTGCGTATCCCAGCGCGCGCCGCTTATTAGAGTCGCTTCAGCAGTTCAAATAGGCACCGCTAAAGTGGGCTTCGGTACCAACACGCCCGTTAACGCGACGACGCATCACGACACTCGCAGCTGACGGAGGAATCTCATGCTAGGTAAGCGCGCCTTCACCGCGGTTGTTTTGTTATTCGCACTGTTATTTTCTCAGGACTTCGAACCGCTGATTCGCGCGCAGGACTCGGCGCCTCCTCCCACGCCCGAAGAACTGGACCAGTTACTCGCTCCAGTCGCTCTCTATCCGGATTCCCTTCTCGCGCAGATCACCACCGCCTGCACAAATCCGCAGGAAATTCTCGATGTTGATAACTGGTTGCAGCAAAATTCCAATCTCACCGGCACCGCGCTCACCGACGCGGCACAAGCGGCGGGATTTGATCCAGCGTTTATCGCGCTCGTGAATTTTCCGCAAGTCGTAACCATGATGGCGGAGAATATCGACGATTACGCCGCCATCGGCGACGCATTTTTGGCGGACCAGGCATCGGTTACCGCTTCGATTCAGCGCTTGCGCGCCCAAGCCTATGCCTCCGGCGCGTTGCGCACTAACTCTCAATATCAGGTGGATGTGCAGCAGCCCGCGGGTCAGCCGATCTACGTAATCCAGCCCGCGAATCCACAAGTGGTTTACGTTCCGGTTTACGATCCCACGGTCGTTTACGTCGCTCCCAACCCTGGCGTCGTTGCCTCGTCGTTCATCACTTTCGGAGCGGGAATTTCGATTGGCGTGCTCGTCTCTACTAACCAGCCATGGGGTTGGGGCGGCTGGGGATGGAATTGGGGATCGAATCGCGCTTATTACAACCACAGCGACTGGGTGAGATGGGGCAATCCTTATCGGCCCCCGCGTCCCTGGTATCGTCCGCGCCCCGTGTACTACAACAACCGTCCCGGATATGGCGGCAATTGGGGCTATCGCCCGCCGAACTACCGTCCGCCCAATCGTCCCTATCACCGGCCGCCGAATAGCAAACCGTGGGGACCGAACAATCCTCCGCCGCGCCCGAGACCCAATCCAAATCCGCCGAAGCCGAATCCGCGCCCAAACCCAAATCCTCGGCCAAATCCGCGGCCGAATCCGGATACCAAGCCGAACCCGCGACCAAACCCGAATCCTAAACCAAATCCGGATACAAAGCCGAACCCGCGGCCGAACCCACGCCCGAGGCCAAATCCGGATACGAAGCCAAATCCGAGTCCGAATCCAAAGCCGAATCCCGACACCAAGCCAAATCCGGATACGAAACCAAATCCATCGCCAAGGCCCAACCCGCGGCCAAGCCCGAATCCGAATCCGGATACAAAACCAAATCCTACTCCAAAACCGAACCCACGACCCAGTCCGCAACCAAAACCGGACACAAAGCCAAATCCGAGCCCGAATCCAAAGCCGAATCCGGACACTAAGCCAAATCCAACTACAAGGCCGAGCCGACAGCCAAGATCGCAGCCGGGTTCTGATGCAAAACCGCAGGCCAAGCCAGCGCCACAGCCTAAGCCCGCGCCGCAGGCGAAACCGCAACAAAGACCTGCGCCACAGTCAAAGCCCAGCGCACAGCCAAAGCCACAAGCGAAGCCCGCGCCGCAAAAACCGGACGCGTCCAAGCAGAAGACGCAACCACAGGCAAACTAATCCTAGGTGGGCTCCTTCTCTGTAATGGGCCAGGAGCTCGCCCGAAGCGCGCGGCGCTCCTAATCGGCACGACGGATGCAAACGCCGAGTAATCCGCGCTCCATGACCTCACCTCGATTGGATTTCTATTGAGGCCTGCCTTGCTTTACGATCGTGCTGTAAGATCAAATCTCACGGAGAACCACAATGACCAATCTCGACCACCTGCTACAACGCAACAAGGAATTTGCCGCTCAGCAGTCTGCCGCCGGCACGCTGATGCCCTCGCTTCCCACCGCCATGCCCAACGTACAGGCGATCATCATCGGTTGCGCTGACATGCGTGCGGACCCGGCTCACATCCTCGGAACGAAACCGGGCGAGGCCGTCGTGCTGCGCAATATCGGCGGACGTATCACTCCGGGACTGCTCGAGCAGTTGGGCCTACTCGGGCGAATCGGCCAGGTTGCCGGAAAGATTCCAGGAGGCGGCGGCGAGTTTCACATCATCCTCCTTCAACACACCGATTGCGGCATCACTCGCCTGGCCGGCGACCCCGCCATGCTGGCCCACTATTTTCAAATTCAGGAGGGCGAACTCAAAACCAAAGCGGTCAGCGATCCCCGCTCCGCGGTTGCCGCAGACGTCGCCGCTCTCCGCGCAATCCCGGCGTTGCCGGCCGCGTGGCTAATATCAGGCCTGGTGTACAACGTCGCCACCGGACTCGTTGAGGTCGTCGTGCCGCCAGCCCCGCTTCGTACCGCATAGACATCAATCCATAAACCCGTGCGCCCGTGCTGGCCCGCCGCGAGGATTGCACGCCGGCCGGGCCGGGTGTAGCTTGAAGTCGTCCGGAAGGCCAATTTAGCAGGCCCCTCTCGATAGCTATGCCACGTCGTTTAAAAATCCGTTTCGTCATCCTTCTTCTCGGCCTCGCTGGCCCGTGTGCTGCTTTCGGCCAGGACTCGCGCTCGGTTCGCCTGGTGGAAATCATTTCCACTCGAACTCCGTATGGCGCGCCGCCTATGATGAAAGGCAAAGCAAGTCAGTCGCCGGATGCCAATCCCAGCCGGACGGAGCTTACGATTCGCAAGGAAGGGGGCGCATACACATTAAATGGTCAACCGGTCGATCCCAATTTGATTGCGTCGCTGGTTAGCGCGCTCACGGCGCCTGCCAACCCAGAACCAAACCCCGACGACCTCGGCGTCACTCCTGCTTGGCTGAAGGAGCGCGCGGCGTCCGTTGCTCAGCGCGTTTCCGAAACTAGTTTTATCGGCCGCGCACACGTCCCGCATGCCGAGATGGAATCAACCTTCGCGGATCCCGTGATCATGGACAAGATCGTCCCGGAACTTTTCGATCGCCGCCACTACTATTGTTCCGATTGCATTCACTCCCTGTTTCACGTGGTTGTCACGGTCACTTTCGACGATGGCTCGAAGCTGTCCGCTTCAACCTCGTCGGAATTTCCTTTCATGCTCCCGTGGCACCTGTCGAACGCAACCGCTTACAACGCCGGGATCTCGCGCGCCGTCGCCGCGCTGATACCTGATAAATCCGCCAACCGCTCTCTTCTGCTGGCCGAGAACCTCGACATGCAACTGGGGCGCGCCGCTATCGGGCACGCTAGGGACCTCGATGTCGAGCATCGAACCGGTGGCACCTTGGACACTCTGCGCACCAAATACACAGTCGTGCTCGCGAGCATCGGAGAGTACCCAGATCCTGTGTTGCGCGGTCCAGAAGCGCTTAAGGTTGAGAATCCCAGCGTCCATTTCCGGCTTCGTCGTTCCGATACGCCTGGCATCTTCTTTGACGACGAACTAATCCTTCCATACGCGGATGGCAACGTCGTCGGCACGGATACGTTTTTGCAACGCGCGCCACAGTACGAGCAACTCGTTTTATCGGTTCCCTGGCTGAATCAATTCGTGCAGCAGAACAAAGGGATCGTGCGTCCCAGGCTGGCTTTCTCTCACGGCGTGTCGCTCAGTGACGCGGCGGCGCAGGCTTTCGCCGACGATATGCACGCAATCGGCCGGGATAAATTGATCTTCAAAACTGAGGCGCTGAAAGGCCAGATTGCTCTGCTCACTGTCGGTTTCGGAATGGAAGAATCAGATTGGCTGGTGTTCCCTGATCGCCACATGCTCCTCTGGCGTTATCTCCAGACTCCCATCTACGGCAAGCCGGACCTACTGAAATGGCAGCCCGCGGACTTCCCCAGAGGGCCGTGCGCCAAATTAAAGAGCAATTTTGTGGGCTGCGTCGGTGCGGAGGTCTCGCCGGACGGAGCTGTCATCGCTCCCGAATAGCCTCTTCTGCAATTCCTCCCACTCCGCTGCCGCCACTCAGCCCGCAGCACACCCCGCGAAGCCTGTTTCTCATTTCGATACACTCTTCACGAATACCAGCTGCATCTTTCGCCCAGATGGAGGATTTTACTGGCGTCCTCCATTGCCGCACATCAGTGGACGACAACCAAATTTGATCGCCAAGCCGCCGCTTGCTTGCACCAATGCAACCGGCCAGCAGCGATTCCCACAAGGGAGATAAATGGAGATCAGTTCAGGCGTGCGCATCGGTCCCTTCGAAGTTTTTGCTCCGCTGCAACCCGCCGTCTCGATGGTCCGCCACTACGGCGAACATCATTTTCCCGGCAGATTGATCGTCGTGGAAGGAATTGACGGATCCGGCAAATCCACCCAGCTCAGCCTGCTGCATAAATGGCTCGAATCAAAAGGTTACGGCGTGGTGTTCAGCGAATGGAATTCCTCGCCGCTGGTGAAAGACACTACCAAACACGGCAAGAAGAAAAAACTGCTCACTCCCGCCACTTTTTCCCTGATTCACTCCACCGATTTTGCCGACCGCACCGAGCGCAGTATTCTGCCGCTGCTGAAAGCCGGCGCCGTGGTCCTCTGCGACCGCTACATCTATACAGCCTTCGCCCGCGACGTGGCCCGCGGCATGGATCGCGATTGGGTGCGCGAGCTCTACGGATTCGCCGTCAAGCCCGTGATCGCTTTTTATTTCCGCGTCCCCCTGGAGACCGCGATACATCGCCTCCTCGACGGCCGCGACGGTTTCAAATTCTACGAAGCAGGCATGGACCTGAATCTCGCTGACGATTCCGTGGAAAGTTTCCGCATGTTCCAGGGCCGAATCTTGTCCGAGTACGAAAAAATGATTCCGGAGTTCGGCCTCACTGTAGTGGATGCGACGCTCCCCATCGAAGTCCAACAAGCGCAAGTGCGCCAAATCGTGAAAGCACACTTGGATAAAGCCAAGGAACTGAGGGTACAAGCATGAGAGAAACCTACGGAAGGCTTTTACCGGAGATGCGCCTCGGCGATCTCGCCGGAAAATTGATCGTCATCGAAGGTACAGATGGCGCCGGACGCAGCACACAAATCGATCTGCTAAGGCCGTGGCTGGAAGAGCTCGGCCACGCGGTGGTGGATACCGGCATGACGCGCTCGCCGCTGGCCGGAGACGGAATTCGACGCGCGAAAGAAGGCAATAATCTGGGCCGCGTCACGCAAGCCCTGTTCTACGCCACCGATTTCGTCGATCGCCTGGAAAACGAAATCGTGCCCGCCCTGCGCGCCGGCTTCATCGTGCTCACCGACCGTTACATTTATTCGCTCATGGCCCGCGCCATCGTCCGCGGCATGGATCCCCGCTGGATTCGCAGCATCTACAGCGTCGCGCTCAAGCCGGACGCCGTCTTCTACCTGCGCCTCGGCATAGATCAGCTGCTTCCGCGCGTCGTCTTCAGTCGCGGTTTCGATTATTGGGAATCGGGAATGGATCTATACCCGGGCCACGATATGTTCGACAGCTTCTGCAGTTATCAAGCCGCCCTGCTAAGCGAATTCGATCGCCTCAGCGCCGAATTCAATTTCCAAATGGTGGACGCCGCAGCCGACGCCAAAACCGTCTGCGCCCACCTGCAGCAAAATATCCTGCATCTCCTCGAACGCGACTCGCGCAAAAACTTCATCTCGCGCCTCTACACCGATTCCACCACAGCCCCGAAGGCAACCGACACTGCCCTACAAGCGGTTGCAGCTCCCGTGGCCGCGCCAAGCACAAACGGCAACAGCAATGGCAATGGCAACGGCCACCATCACCACGCCGCACACCCCGGCCAGTAGTTGAATCTGCTGCGGGGAGACTCTGTTCGACAAATTTGCCTAAGCGCACAAGGGAACGAAATGAAAAAAGTGATCGCCACAGCAGCCTTGGCGCTGGTTCTGGCACCCTTCCAAACAGCTAAGGAACAGAATGTCGGACGCCTGGTGCTGCCAAATCCCCATCTGTTGCGCTGCAGATCTTCCGATTGCTCTCAGTTGTGGTCCGACAAAGTAGACACTGACGCGGTATTCCCGACGCAGATCAGGGTTGATGTGGATCACAACTGCATCTATGGCTTCACGGCACTCTACGACAAATCTGTTTCCATGGATGCCGTAGAGGCAGCGATAGACGAACGTTACAAAAAATGGGCTTTAGCAGATTTTGCAAAATCGCCATTGAGGCTCTGGCGTGTAGAGCCAGAGAAGCTCGCGATCCAATTAGGCACAGCCGACAAGAAAGATGAAAAAAGGAATTTCGCTGAGGCGGGAACAAAAACGGTAATCTTCCTACCATTTGAAGGAAGGTCCGCCTGCGCCAACCCGTGAAGCAGATTGCACGCCACTGAACTCGTCTTCGTTACTGTTGTTGCTGTTGCTGCTGCGCAAACTCCGCCATGGTCTCCGCGCTCAACGGTTTCGATCGAATCACCGTGGTCGGCGGCAACTCCTCCGGCTCCGGCGCGTTCATCGGCGACACCGCCACCATCACGCTCAATTCACTCGACGCGTCGCCCTTGTAAACGCCCCGCGTCGGTGGCACGTCCGCATAATCCCTCCCGACCGCCACGCGAATGTGCCGCTCGCACCCCTGCAAATTATTCGTCGGATCGAACGCCACCCACCCCAAATCCCCTAGATACGCTTCCACCCAGGCATGGGTCGCGCCCGCCGCCGACCGGTCATGCGCCTTGTCCTCGTGATACAAATATCCGCTCACATACCGGCACGGAATTTTCAGCCCTCGCACCAGCGTGATCATGATGTGCGCGAAATCCTGGCACACGCCGCGACGCGCCGCCAGCGCATCGTCAATCGGCGAATCCACGTTGGTAGTGTTCGGCACGTAGTCGAACATTTCATAAAGCCGCGCGTTCAATTCCTCCAGCAACCCCAGCGGCTTCCCGCGCCGCTGCAACTCCAGCTCCCTCGCGAGCTTTTCCAATAGCTCCGTCGGCGCCGCGTACTGGCTCGGCAGCAACATCTCCCAGTAATCGGTTTGCGACACACGCGCATCCAGATCGCTCCAATCGCCGGCGTCCTCTTGCCCGAAGTCCTGTGCCGGAAGCACGTCCACAATCGCCTGCGCCGTCACCTCGATCAGCGCGTGCTTCTGCGGAATATCAAAATGATGCACCGCATTCCCATAAAAATCGCGGTACACCATCATGGTCGCCCGCGGCTGCACTTCCAGCGTAAAACTCAGGCAGCGCTGACGAAAATCTGTCCGCGGCTGCATGCGCACTTCCATCACGCTCTCCCGCACTGCGGGTTCATACCGAAAACTCGTAATGTGCCGCACCGAATAAGCCATTCTCGTCGTCCGCTTTGCCGTTTCCCTGCTTCCCTGCTTCGCCTTAAGACGCCAGTTCCGACTCAATCGAATAATCGAAATAAATCTGATGGATCGCCGCGTGAATCTGCGCGCACTCTCCGCGGACATTCTGCAAATAAGCATGCCCGCCGTCCGTCATCACTTCCTCAATCTGGCTGTAACTCAACTGCGCTCGCATCCGCCCTGCGATCCGCGTCGGCAATTTTTCGCGCCGCTCCGTCAACTCCCCGATAATGTGCAGCGCCGCATTCACGCGATCCACCGAAAATCGCACAGAATGCGGAAAATCCGGATTCAGCAGCAAAAATTCCGCCACCCGCAAAGGACGTATCTCCGCCGTGTAAGCCTTGCAATACGCCTCAAACGCAACGCAAGCTCGCAGCAAACCGACCCAGCCCAGATACTCCGCGCTCTCCACGGCCGGATGCGCCACGCGCTTAAAATGTGTCTCCAGCAAAGCCGCCAGCGCGTCGGTGCGCTCCACGTACCGCCCCAGCTGAATAAACTGCCACCCCTCGCCGTGGCTCATCGTACCATCCGTAATTCCCTGAAAAAGATGCGCGCCCTCCTGCACCGTCCGAAAAAACGCGTGCGATTTCAGCATCCACGCATCTTCCGGCCACGTCTCGATCACTTCCAGATACAAACGGTTCAGCTGCTCCCACATTTCCGAGCTGCACTGTTCGCGCACATGCCGCAAATTCTCCCGCGCCGTCGCAACGCACGAAACAATCGAAGATGCGTTCGTCCGGCTGAATACCAGCATATTGATCAGCCGCGTGGGATCCACCGGCCCCTGCGCCGCCGGCATGCGCAGCGCCTCCAGCAAGAATCTCCAGCGCCCCAATCCCGCTTCCGGCGATTGATCCAGCCAAAGCTGCATCTCCACATCCAGCAAACGCGCCGTCTGCTCGGCGCGCTCCAGATAGCGGCTCATCCAGTACAAGCTGTCCGCCACGCGCGACAGCATCCCCGCGTCCCGCTGCATGCTGCGCCCGAAATAATTTCGTGGAGCTCTCATGGTTTACGCCAGCGGCCCTCCCGCCAGTCCCTTCCACACATCGTCCGCGATCTGCGCGGTGCGCTCGTCCGCATTCCCCACGCGCAGCACCCAGGTGTCCTTGCTCCCGCCGCCCTGCGACGAATTCACCACCAGCGACCCCTTACGCAGCGCCACGCGAGTCAAACCACCCGGCACCAGCGTCACTTTCTCGCCCATCAAAATGTACGGCCGCAGATCAATGTGCCGCGATTCCACTTCGCCATCGATCAAGCACGGCGCGCAGGATAGCGCCAAAGTCGGCTGCGCAATATAGTTCCGCGGGTCGGCGATAATCCGAGCGCGAAATTCCTCCCTCTGCTGCTTCGTGCTCTGCGGACCAATCAACATTCCATAGCCGCCCGATTCCCCAACAGCTTTCACGACCATCTCCTCCAGATTTTCCAGCACGTGCTGCCGCTGCGTCGCGTCGGTCAGCATGTACGTCGGCACATTCGGCAGAATCGGCTCCTCGCTCAAATAAAAGCGAATAATCTCCGGGACGTACGCGTACACCGCCTTGTCATCCGCCAATCCCGTCCCGATCGCATTCGCCAAACTCACATTCCCCGCGCGATAAGCGTTAAATAGTCCCGGCACGCCCAAAAACGAATCGCGCCGGAAGCACAAAGGATCCAGAAAATCGTCATCCACCCGCCGGTAAATCACGTCCACGCGCCGCGGCCCTGCCGTAGTACGCATGTACACCACGTTGTCATGCACCAGCAAGTCGCGCCCTTCCACCAACTCGATCCCCATCTGCTGCGCTAGAAATGTGTGCTCGAAATATGCGGAATTCGATACGCCAGGAGTGAGCAGCACGGTTACCGGGTCTTGGGAATAAGCGCAATTCTCCGGCGCAAGTGTCCGCAAAGTCGAAAGCAGCGCCTGCGGATAATGCTCGATCGGCGAAACACCATAATCCCGGAACATTTTCGGAAACACGCGCTTCAGGGCCTTGCGGTTCGCCAGCATGTACGAAACTCCGCTCGGCACCCGCAAATTATCTTCCAGCACCACGAAATTCCCGTCCGGTAATCGCACCAGGTCCGTCCCGCAGATGCTCACGTAAATATCCCGCGGCACATTCAGCCCGCGCATCTCACGACGAAAATGTTTGCAGCTGTAAATCAGCTCGCGCGGCACGATCCCTTCGCTCAAAATTCGACCTTCATGATAAATGTCGCGCAAAAACAAATTCAGCGCGGTCACTCGCTGCGTCAATCCCTTTTCGATTTTGGCCCACTCGATGGCAGGAATGATGCGAGGTATCAGGTCGTTCGGAAAAATCCGCTCGGCCCCTTCCTTGCTTCCGTACACCGTGAAGGTGATCCCTTCGTGCAAAAATGTCAGATCCGCCGCCTGCTGGCTCTTGCGCAATTCTTCCGGAGGCAGCCCTAGCAGCGTCCGATGCAGCGCCTGGTAGTATTCCCTTGGCACACCCGGCGCACCGAACATTTCGTCATATGCCGTATCGAATTGGTACTTCACAAATGGGCGGGAACTTCCATACGGTGATGGGACGGCCGCTGCGGTCATCATTCCTTCCGTACTCCGACGTCGAGCCCCGAACTCTCGGAACCGGCTGGCCTGAAAATCTGTCTCGTTTCTGTCGTAGCCCGGGTCCGAGCTGTTGCGGGAGCTTCACTGTAGATACCGCCAGCTTCCAGGTCCAATACAAATTCCTGATTTATTCGATAAGTCTTATCGCTTTAATGAAACGGACAACTTCCGGTGGAACCGCGATTGAAGAGTTTGCAGCAGCTCTTAACTTTTAACTCCTAACTTTCAACTGTCAACTCTCCCCGCCATCCTGCGAATCCGCGGATCCCGAAACACATCCGCCTCATCCGTACTCCGCGTCGAAAATTCCGACACAATCGCCCCCCGCGGCCCTGCCTGAAACCAGTGCGGCGTGTCCGGATAAATCGTGTACTGCTCCCCCGGCTCCAAATGAATCTCATGCCCCACCGTATAAAAATCTTCCGACCCCGCCGGCGGCAGGCACCGCGGCGCCACGGTCCTCTCCCCGGGCACATACAACCAAACGCTCCCCCACCGGCAGCGAAAAGTTTCTTCCTTACCCGGCAGCCCACCAATCGTCGGGTGCCAATGTTCCGGACAAGTTTGCCCCGGAATCATCACCAATTCCTTAGCGCAGACCCGCTCCGTATTCACATAAGTAAGAATCTGCAACCCCGTCGTCGCCAGCTCGCCCAAACCAAAATCCGCCACTTCCATCCGCCGCTGCTCCTTCGACGTAATCAAAATCCCCGCCCCCCGCAGCAATTCCGCAGCCGCCATCGCTATTTCCGAGTTCTTCATCGCAGCCTCGCGTCTTCCTTATACAACATCGCGGCATCACGCGTGAGCGTTTTGCAGATTCTTGCCCGCAAAGGTCCAAACGCAAAGTGCTGAGATCGTGGGAGTCGTGAGCGCTTTCCGTTGCAGAGCCGTCTTATCGCCGTTTCGCAATTTGCGGCGCTGGACGAGAATCTGAGGATGGGAGTAGCATTGCCAGTAATGCCGTACGAATTTACCGACTGTGAGTACGAGCCGAAACCTCAGGCATCTTCTTCGCGCGGAGGCCTGCCGCCACGAAAAATCACAGGCGTTGGAGTGCTCGACCCGCCGGTGCCTCCGAGAAAGCAACCCGGACCGCTTACGCCGATCCCCGCTTCCCGGCTCAAACGCATTGTCGCCTGGATCATGCTCATCGGTGTTGTCATCGCTGCGGCGATTTGCTTGGTCACGCTCCTAGCGCAGCACTGATCGGTTTTCTACGCAGCAGGGTTACGCCGCATATGGCCCGGCGCCATAAGTTTATGGTGTGAATTCCGGCAAAAGTGGCGGGCCTGAGAGGAGTCGAACCTCCGACAACCTGGTTCGTAGCCAGGTGCTCTATCCAGCTGAGCTACAGGCCCGCCGAAACAGCACATGCGTTCCCACTAGATTACGATACCCTGGCCGCGACTTCAACAGCCTCCGGAGATAAGTACTGTCGTAAATTTCTTCGCAAACGCATCGCAAGCGTTTCGCAACTCTCCAGTGGTTACGAAAGGCTTCGCATCCGAGCGCGCCGACCAAGACATCGTGGGCTGCGGCGGCTTGGCGCCGCCTTCACAAGCCGAAGCAAGCTTCGGCGCTCGCTCCACCATGAAACCCACTCTTCCAGCGCATTTCCCCAAGCTCGTGATTTGCTCGCGCCGCACGAAATCCACAACCCACTCCGCGTACAGAACTGTTCACCGCGTTGTCACGCTCCAGTAACAATTACCCGTTAGTTTCGCCACCTGAATCTCCCACACACTCAGAGGTGATGAATGGCAGCAGGAACGTCAGTTCTTGATACCAAGATGGCGGCGGGGCCCGGAAGAATTGGCATTCTGATTGGCGTTGTAGTGCTGCTAATCGGACTCGTCTACGTCGGTAGCCACTTGCTCACCGACCTGTCCGGTGTCCACCCGGAAAGCTGGCTGCCCTACGCCCTACTCGGTGTCGCTCTCCTCACTGCGCTGGCTTTCGAGTTCGTCAACGGCTTTCACGACACCGCAAACGCCGTAGCGACCGTCATCTACACCCACACCATGGAACCGCACGTCGCCGTGATCTGGTCCGGCATGTGGAATTTCCTGGGCGTGCTGGCCTCCAGCGGAGCGGTGGCCTTCGGCATCGTTTCCCTACTCCCCGTGGAATTGATTCTGCAAGTCGGCGGACGCGCCGGCTTCGCCATGGTCTTCGCCCTCCTCGTCGCAGCCATCATCTGGAACCTCGGCACCTGGTGGTTCGGGCTTCCCGCCTCCAGCTCGCACACTTTGATCGGCTCGATCATCGGCGTCGGTATCGCTAACCAATTAATGTCCGTTAAGACCGGCACCAGCGGCGTGGATTGGGGCCAAGCCACCAACATCGGAAAGTCGCTCGTCCTTTCTCCTATCGTCGGCTTCTTCTTCGCCGCTGCGCTTCTCATCGTTTGCAAGAAAATGATCCCAAACAAAGAGCTCTACCAAGCGCCGAAGGGTAATGAACCGCCCCCCTTCTGGATTCGCGTCCTGCTCATGATCACTTGCACGGGCGTCAGCTTCTTCCACGGCTCGAACGACGGTCAAAAAGGCATGGGACTCATCATGCTCATCCTCATCGGCACCGTCCCTACCGCCTACGCCGTCAACCACGCCGTCACTTATCAGCAGACGCAGGATTTCGTCGCGGTCTCTACGCAAACCGCCGACATGCTGAATCACTACGTGTCCCCCAATGCCGTCATCGGCGACGCCCGCGAAGAAGTCACCGATTACATTCGCACCAAACAATTCACTCCGAATACGATGCTGGCCCTGCGCGAACTCATCAACGGCATCGGCACGGAAATGGCTCTCTACCGCGAGCTCAAAGCCGTTCCACAAGACAAAGTCCGCAACTTCCGCAACGACATGTACGTCGTCAGCGAGGCTTTGCGCTTGATGAACAAAACTCATCAACCGCAGTTCTCCACGGCCGACGCCGCAGTCCTCGCCAACTACAAGAAACATGTGGATAACGCCACAAAATTTATTCCCACCTGGGTGAAAGTAGCCGTGGCTCTGGCGCTCGGCATGGGCACCATGATCGGATGGAAGCGCATCGTGGTCACCGTCGGCGAGAAAATCGGCAAGGATCACTTAACTTACGCGCAAGGCGCCGCTGCGGAAATCACCGCGATGGCAACCATCGGCGCCGCCGATTGGTTCGGCTTACCTGTCAGTACCACGCACGTTTTATCGTCCGGTGTCGCCGGCACCATGGCCGCGAATCACTCCGGTCTGCAAATGAGCACAGTCCGCAACCTGGCCCTGGCATGGGTACTAACGCTGCCGGCATCCATCTGCCTCGCAGCGAGCCTCTTCTGGCTATTCAGTAAAATTGGCAGCGGAAGTTAAATTGCGAAAATATTGTGGTAATTCAAAGACGGAACCCAGCCTCCGGAGCAGGTGTTTCACGCGTTGGTAGTCGTCAGGAAAAAACCTCTTCTTCTGCTGCTGTTTGCTAGCTTGTGGCTCGTCCACGGGCACGCGGTTCTCTGCGCCCAGGAATCCCCGAACGCTTCCTGCCCGCGCCCGTCTGTCGGCGCCACAGTCCCTGAGCCCGCGGACTTGCGCAGCCAAAATGGCGTGCTAAAACTCGACCTGACCGTTCACAACTTCACCGAATCAGACGGCACCATGCGTTTCTGCTACTTTGACGCCAACGGAAACCAATCCCCCACTCTCCGCTTAAACCCAGGCGATTTGCTCATCCTGAATCTAAAAAACGATCTGACTGACTCGTCTCACGCCGTTCCCGCCACTACGAACAGCCACACTCACGCCAGCGCCGAAAAAAACTCCGACCCGTGCGAAAGCAGCACAATGTCTCTAACCTCCACCAATCTCCACTTTCACGGCCTCACAGTTCCTGCGCTCTGCCATCAAGACGACGTTCTGAAAACTTCCATCCAACCAGGCGACGGCCCCTTCGAATACAAATTTCGCATCCCCGAAAACGAACCGCCCGGCCTCTACTGGTATCACCCGCACATTCACGGCTTCAGCAAGCCACAAGTCCTCGGCGGCGCGTCCGGCGCAATGATCATCGAAGGAATCGAACGCGCCAATAAAGAAGTCGCCGGTCTCCCCGAACGCGTCATCGTGATCCGCGATCAAGACCTGGTAAATCCCCATGCCCCTCCCGCGAAATCCGAACCCGTCGTCCCTAAATTTCTAGTGGACCATGACGGCGACGCCGCCAACACCGGCACTGGCTTCGGCAAACCTGCGAAAGATCTCTCCATCAATTTTGTCCCAGTCCCCTATCCCGATTACCCGCCCGCCGCAATCCAAATGAAGCCGCAACAACGTCAATTCTGGCGCGTGCTCAACGCCTCCGCCATCACCTACCTCAACCTCGCAGTCCTCTACAAACACGCGCCGCAAAAACTCGGCATCGTCGCCCTCGACGGCGCTCCCCTCAACTCCAACGGCGTCACCGGTGACTTCATCAGCTGGCAAGACCATCTCGGCGTGCCTCCAGGAGGCCGTGTCGAATTTATCGTCACCGGCCCACCCGCAGGCGTCCCCGGCCTCCTGGTAACGCGCACCGTCGACACCGGCGTGGGGGGCGAAAACGATCCCAACCGCATGATCGCCGCCATTACAGCGTCAGACGACGCGCCCGAGCCGAAATCAAAACTTGCGTCGTCGCCGGCGCCGCTCCCCGCGCCCGCTCGACCGTGGCTGGGAAATGTCGCGCCCGTCCGCATCCGCAAACTTTATTTCTCAGAAAAACTCGAAGATCCCAATGATCCCAATAGCGCCACAACCTTCTACCTCACGGTAGAAGGCCAAACGCCCGCGCCCTTCGACCCCAGCTCCGGAATTCCAGATATCATCGCAAAACAAGGCGAGGTCGAAGACTGGATCATCGAAAACCGATCGCCCGAGTTGCACGCCTTCCACATCCATCAACTTCATTTCATGTTGGTCGCCTGGAACGGAGTCCCCATAAACGAGCCGTTCCTGCGCGACACCATCAACGTGCCCTTCCACAGCGCCGCGGATCTGCAATATCCCAGCGTCCGTTTGCGCATGGATTTTCGCGATCCCAACACCATTGGCACTTTCCTGTATCACTGTCATCTTCTCGAACACGAAGATGGAGGCATGATGGGCCTGATCCGCGTCGAACCAGCCGACACCGCTCAAGCTCCAGAAAAAAGTACCGCAAGCTCTAGAACGAGTAGCACTCCCGCTCGCTCGGCGGCCAGCAATTGAATCGCGAACGCTCAGCCTCGGTAGCTGCATCGCGAAGCACGCGCATTCGTGTGCGCAATATCCGAGCCGCCGCAAAAAATAAAATCTCGCACGCTGATTCCCCGCTTGTCATTCACCATTCACACAAGAAAAATTCTCCCGCAACATTTAACCGCTATTACTCTCAAGCCCAGTCGTCACCTGATTCACAAATTAACAGGAGGATGCATGTCCTTGAAGCGTTTCGCTGCAAACTCGATGCACTGCTGCCGCATCGCGTTGACTTCGCTCGCTCTGTTCCAATTTTCACTCGGCGGTCCGTTGGCCAGCACAGCTCAGGCTCAAACGGACAACGATAACAAGACCACCTCGCCGATCAAACACGTCATCGTGATCATTGGTGAAAATCGCAGCTACGACCACGTCTTCGCGACGTACGTGCCAAAATCCGGGCAAACCACAATGAACCTGCTTTCCGAAGGCATCATCAAAGCCGATGGCACTCCCGGACCCAACTTCGAAAAGGCCCACCAGCGCGCAGCTGTGGACCTCGGCGAGAAAAAGGGCGGCGACCCATTCCTGCTCAGCCCTCCCAAGCTTGATTTCGGCGGCGATGTCCTTCCCGCTCCGCTCGTTGGCGGCGCGAAGGATTCCTACATCCCCAATGACAGCATCAGCCTCGCCGAAGCGTCCGAAAATGGTTTGCCCAGCGATTACTACCAGTTCCTGGTTTCTGGCGGCACAGGCCTTACGTCTGACACCCCAGACACTCGCATCAGCAACGTCAACGATCTTCCTGCAGGTCCCTTTCAGTTGACGAACAAGAAACTCTTTGACTACAACGCCTACGCGGCCAGCCCCGTGCACCGCTTCTACCAAATGTGGCAGCAGCTGGATTGCTCCCGCGAACACATCACCGAGGAAAACGGTTCCGGTTGCAACGCGAAATTGTTCTCCTGGGTAGAAGTTACCGTCGGAGCCGGCACCAACGGCCTGGCGCAACCCGCCAATTTCGACATCAACTACTTGCCTGGCGCCAAGACCACCGGTGAAGGCTCCACCGCTCTCGGCTTCTACAACGTTCAACAGGGCGACGTGCCTTACTTCAAGAGTCTCGCCGACACTTATGCTATGAGCGATAACTTCCACCAGTCTGTTCAGGGCGGCACCGGTGCGAACCACATCATGTTCGGCCATGGCGACGCCATCTGGTTCAGCGATGGCGATGGCCATGCCAAAGAACCACCTCACAATGTCACCGTTGACCCCGGAACTCCGAACGCTGGCAAGGTAGATGAAGTGGAGAACCCGAATCCGGCAGCCGGCACCAACAACTGGTACTCAGAAGACGGTTACGGCGGCGGTTCCTTCGGTTCTCCCTCCTTCGGCGGCGGCTCGTACAGCAACTGCGCGGACCCAACGCAAAACGGAGTCTCCGCGGTTGTGAAATATCTTCAGTCGCTCCCGCGCCCGGTTGATCCGCACTGCGAAGTGGGCCACTACTATTTGCTGAACAACTACAATCCCGGCTACTTCGGTCAGGGCGAAAATGCTTTCACCGACGAATCTCCGGACAACACCGTATTCACGATTCCACCCTCGTCAACGCCGAGCATTGGTGACACCCTTCTCAAGCACGATATTTCCTGGAAGTATTACGGCGATCAGTGGAACGACTATGCGGGCGTCGGTAACCCGAATCAGCCGCTCTGCAATCCACCAGCGCTGGTGAAAAACTGCTACATCCCAGAAGACAAATATCAAATCAACTACGGAGCGGCGGGCTCGGCTAACCCTCTCGGCCAGACCATCACCAACGCCGACGAATACTGCAACATTTGCAACCCGTTCCAGTACGACACGTCCATCATGGCCAATGCCAAAATCCGCGAAGCTCACATCCAGGACACGCTGAACCTCTACGCGGACATCGCTAACGGCACGCTCCCCGCCGTTTCCATTGTCAAACCCAGCGGGTTCGTGGATGGCCATCCTTCATCTTCAAAGCTCAATCTGTTCGAGGGCTTCGTCGAGAAGGTTGTGGCAGCCGTGCAGGCCAACAAGACGCTGTGGCAAGACACCGCGATCTTCATCACCGAAGACGAAGGCGGCGGTTATTACGACTCCGGCTACGTCCAACCTCTCGACTTCTTCGGCGACGGCACGCGCATCATCTTCCTCGCCGTGTCGCCGTACACCAAGGGCGGCAAGGTCGCGCACAACTATGCGGATCACGTCTCCATCCTCAAATTCATCGAGAGGAACTGGAGCCTGCCTCCTGTCTCCCATCGTAGCCGGGATAATTTCCCCAACCCGATCACGGAAGGCAAGAACGTCTACGTCCCTGTGAACGGCCCAGCGATCAGCGACCTGTTCGAGCTGTTCGACTTCAAGTAGACGGCAGCACTCAATCGCAAACCGGCCAGGCGGCGCGCAATCCCGGCGCCGCCTGGCCGCTCAATTCCCCCACCGTACGTTCGATGCATCTTTCCCTTTGCCAACGCATCGTTATCAATGTACGATTCCCAATCATGAATCATTGCCCCAACGCGCAAACCTGTCCGCCATGTTGTTGTCCCAGCACCGGCTGGCGCGGGGGCCCAATCCGAATCATCTAGCAATCCTAAACACCGGATTTCAAGCCCGCTCACAGCCCATCAGCTGTCGGCGGGCTTTTTTGCTTTTGCGCCACCAAATTCTGCAGCCAACACAAGCATCAAGGAGAACCGCACGTGCCCGAACAACTCAAACGCAACTCCAGACCGCGCCAAGTGACGCCGTTCCTTTCCCTCGACAGCTGGGCCGTACTCCTCGCCCTGGCTCTCTCCCTAGCCATCTGGATCGGCTGGATCAAACACGTCCCATGGTGAATCGCGCCACAGCGCGATTCATCCTGAGATCCCGCTGCGCGCGAGCGAAGGGTCTAGCGCCACCACTGATTCGCGCCAAAAATTTCGCAGGAGGAATCACCAGATGGCCAGCTCCATCGCACTAGAAGTGCCAGCCACCGAAAACATCTTCAAACAAGCCGCCCGCCTAATCCCCGGCCTGCTGCTCCTGGCCGCCGTAGGCTACGCCGGCCGTATTATCGAGCGATCCATCGCCAACTACGGCAAAGCACATCACCTTACCCTGCCCAATATCGAGTACGTCCTCTGGGCCATCATCATCGGCCTCGTCATCGGCAATACCGTCGGCGTCCCCAAACTTTTCCAAGCCGGCGTCGCCACCTACGAATTCTGGCTCAAGACCGGCATCGTCCTGCTCGGCTCGCGCTTCCTGCTGGGCGACGTAGCCAAACTCGGCGTCGTCGCCCTCGCGCTCGTCGTCGTCGAAATCGCCGTCTCCCTGGCGTTCATGACCGCCCTTGGCAACGCCTTCAAACTAAAACCAAAACTCACCACACTCTTAGCCGTGGGCTCCTCCATTTGCGGCGTCTCCGCCATCATCGCCGCGCAAGGCGCAATCGATGCCGACGAAGAAGACGCCTCCTACGCCATCGCCGCCATCCTTTCTCTCGGCGCCATCAGCCTCTTCATTTTTCCGCTCGTCGGCCACTGGCTCCACTTGAGCGATCTGAGCTACGGCCTCTGGGCCGGCCTCGGCATTGACAACACCGCCGAAGCCACCGCCGCCGGAGCGCTCTATTCCGACGCCGCCGGCAAAGTCGCAGTCCTCGCGAAAACCGCGCGCAACGCCATGATCGGTTTCGTAGTCCTGGGCTACGCCATCCACTGGGCCCGCAAAGAACACACCGAAGGTGTCACCAACAAAGCCGCCTTCCTCTGGCGCAAGTTCCCCAAGTTCGTCCTGGGATTCCTCGTAATCAGCGCCATAGCCACAGCCCACGTTTTCAGCAAAGACCAACTAACAAGCGTAGCCAACCTCTCCCGCTGGGCCTTCCTCCTAACCTTCGCAGGAGTCGGCCTACGCACCAACATCCGCGCCCTAGCCAAACAAGGCCTCCGCCCCTTCGTTGTAGGCGCCGTAGGCGAAGTGGTCATCGCCTTCCTAACGCTTGGCCTCGTTTACGCCGCCGGCCGCTTCTTGCCGAAGTGATAGGCGAGTGTTGATGAAAGCGACGTGGCACGGGCAATCCTGTGCTCTTTCTTTTGATTTTGTGAATTCCCCCACAGGGCAATTCCTCGTGACAGCCTCGCCGCCGAATCCAAGGGCAGATGGCACAGCTCCCAAGCCGAAGCTCGGGGCATCCGCCGGTGTATTAGGGTGAGGATCGAAAGGAAAATAACCAGCCTGCGAAAAGGAGCGCGATCCACCAGTGAGATTTGTTACGTGGAACTGCTTGGGTGCGCTCCACGAGAACCATCGAAGGCTTCTTGCTTTCCGTGCCGACATCATGGTGATTCAAGAATGCACGCAGCCGAGTATCGAGCAAATCGATCGCGCGGAAGGATGGTCCTCCGCCTGGTTTGGCGGGACACCGCACAAGAAGGCTCTCGGCGTTTTGGTAATACCACCCTGGATGATCCGTGCAAAGCACGCTCTAAAACCAAAGTGGGCCGGTAAGGTCACAATCGATGGGCCTGCCTCCATCGAGTTGTTCCCGGCCTGGGTGCACCACGACAAGAGTTCAGGCATCGCGTACATCGAGCAGGTTCACCTCTTGCTCGACAGTATTGAGAAGATCTCTCTCTCCTTGCACAATCGTAGCTGGTGATTTCAACAGCAATTCATATTGGGATCGCGAGTATAAGCTCAAGAGTCATACTGCTGCCATCAGCAGATTTCGCAAGCTCGGCCTGAAAAGCGCCTATCACCATTTTTTGGACACTTGCAAGGCGCAGAACAGCACCCGACGCTATGGTTGCGAAAAAACAAACGGAATCCTTACCACGTCGATTACGTATTTCTAAGTCGCCCACTGCTGTCAAAACTCAAGAGCGTAACCGTTGGTCATTGCGACGGTTGGATCGCCTCTAGCGACCACGCTCCTGTGCTCGTTGAAATCGATTTGTAGGTGGTGGAGCAGCCGGGAGCCCGACCAGCAATTTCGGCCAGTCAGTACTAGTTTTGGCCCAATTCTTTACATCCGTACAGCTGCGTACGCAACTCACGCTTGTCAACGTCCGGTAGGACTCGGAAAAATGAAGCATTTTCGAAATTCGCGCGCCGCCCGAGGATTCGCGCTCAATCCTGGGGCGAAAAAATCGGGCGCCGTGGCATGCAAGCGCGCGCAAATAGCCGCCGCCACGCATTATTCGCCTTTCGCGACGCCGTTTCTAATCGGTAGTCGCCAATTATTAGAAATTGAGATAACCCGCTCACAACAGAGGAGAAAATATTTTCTAACGAGTGGTTTTTCAGGCCTTTTGGCAATCCGGCGCGCTAGCGGCGAACAATTTGTTCTCTCCACCGGGGCCTGGCTGCGTGATGATTTTTTCGAAGCGCAGGCCGAGTTTTTCGAGCAGGGCGATGGAGGCTTGATTGGTGGGCTTGGTGATGGCAACGATGCGCGGCAGGCGCAGCTTCGTCCAGCCGTAATGCATCACGGCGGCGGCGGATTCGCGTGCGTAGCCCTGCGACCAACACCTGCGCAGAAACGCGAAGCCGATGTCCACGTCCTCGAGCGATTCGCGCTTGAGCAGGCCGCAGATGCCGATGGGCGCGCCGGAATCTTTCAGTTCGACCAGGTACAGGCCAAATCCAAATTTGCGGTAGCTGGCGACGGGGCCTCCGGCGATGTAGCGTCGCGCGTCGGCGAGCGTGCGCGCCCCGCGATCGCCGATATTCTCCAGGAACGCCGGCTCGTTCAGCAGCTCGAGGATGAATGCGGCGTCGCCCGCGGTGAGCCGCCGCAGCAACAATCTCTCTGTTTCAAGAATTTTCACCGCGGGGATGTTTCCATCTTTTCGCGACGGGCGCAATTCACAAATCCAAAGCAAAGGCGGGCGAGGCAAGCCTCGCCCAAGAGAAAGCGGCGGCAAGCCGCCGCACTCCAAGATGAGCCGCTAGCGGCGCTCGGTCTGCGATTACGCGGACGCCTTACCCGCAGCCGATTTCGCACCAGATTTTTCGGCGAGGCTGCGGTCGAGCACGACCAGAAATTTCGCGAGCCACGCCGGATGCGCCGGCCAAGCAGGACCAGTAACCAAATTACCGTCCGCCACCGCGTCCGTCATCTCGACCGCAGCGTAAACACCGCCAGCAAGCTCGACTTCAGGAGCGCAAGCCGGATAAGCGCTAACGCGTTTGCCAGAAATCACGCGCGCCGCAGCCAGAATTTGCGCGCCGTGGCAAAGCGCGGCGATGGGTTTCCCAGCCGCGGAAAAATGCCGCACGATCTCCAGCACCTTGGGATTCAAACGCAAATATTCCGGCGCGCGCCCGCCGGGAATTACCAGCGCGTCGTAATCCTCAGCGCGAGTTTCAGCGAACGTGGCATTCAAAGTGAAATTGTGCCCCGGCTTTTCCGAATAAGTCTGTGCGCCCTCGAAATCGTGGATCGCAGTGCGCACAAATTGCCCCGCCTTCTTGTCCGGACAAATCGCGTGCACCGTGTGCCCCATCATCTGCAGCGCCTGAAACGGCACCATCACCTCGTAATCCTCCACGTAATCCCCGACCAGCATCAAAAGTTTTCCAGCGCTCATGAAGTCCTCCAGGCCGCAATCTCCACCACGAAATTGAATGATAACACCGGGCATGCGCAGCTTGAAGTTGGCTGGCAAGCGGCTCGCGCCGCAATGCGGCGGCAGCCAATGCAAAAGCTCGCAGGAAATGCACCGCGACAGGCACGGCGCTTCGCGCCGATATCGTTAATGTCGTGGCTGATGCCAAGACCCACAAAGATTGGTTGGTCCTGGGCCCCGCCGGCGCAACGCGCGGCGAGCGCGCGTCAGTGCTTCCGAGTCGCGCGAATCAGTTCTTCGGCCGCGAGGGTGCTGGCGCAGACTCGTGCGGCGCTGGCGCGGGATGCGATGCCGGAGCGGACGCTTCATGATGCTCTGCCGGCGGAGGCGTATTGGCGTGATGGTTCAGCGGAGGATGCACGTCGTAGTCGTCGTCCTTCGCCTTGGTGGGCGGAGTGAACTTCACCGGCGGACGCGGCTGCGCAACGTCGTTTGCCGGCGGCCGCTCGTTCGCGTTGGCGTTGCCGTTCGCGTTTTGCCGATCATTGGCGTTCGCGTTCGAGTTGATGTTCGCGCGCGCATCGGTGTTGGGATACTGCGGCGCACGCGCCAAACTGTCGTTGGTGTACGTCGGCACGGGTGGACGCGCAGGCGCGGGCGCGGCACCACCGCGCAGAGCAGACGCAGAAGGCTGCGCCCCTCGCTCTGCCGGCTCCGCATTAAGAGTACGCCCGGCAGAATGGCTCACAGCCGGGTTCGGCGGATTCAGACGCGCCACCACGGGCCGCTCGCTGAACGCCACAGCCGGCCGAGCGCGCGCAGGCTTGGCCGTCGCCGCCACAAAACTCGAGCGCGTCGGCGCCAGCGAAGTTTGCTCCACCGCATGCGCGCTCTGCAATTGTTCTGGGGTCACGCGCACGAAAGCGGTAGCCACAGGCCGCGCGCCCACAAAAGTTTCGCGCGAAACCGCGGTCACAGCGACAGCGTTGTGCGCGTAGGTGTAATCAACGCGGTTCTCGCCAACATTTCGGTTCGCCACATAATTGTTGTACACAGTCGTGACCTGCGTCACGTTCACCACGCGCGTGTTGGTGATATTAATGTTCTGCACGTAGCGCGGGCTGGCATGATAGCCGGGAATGTAAACATCGCGCGGCCCCAGCGGAAACCACGCGACGCCCGCAAATCCGCCGCCAAATCCCACGGCGACGCCAAGCCCGCCACCGCCGCCGACAAATCCCACCAGCGCCGGCGCATACACCGGACGCACCACCATCGGCCCCGGCACCCATCCCCAACCGCCGCGCACATACGCCCAACGCCCGTAGTGAAATGGCGCGAAACCCCACGGCTCGTCTTCCACCCACGTCCAGCCCCACGGCCCAATCCAGACCCAGTGGCCGTAGCGATACGGTGCCCAGCCAACTGCGACTCCGCTCGGCACCCAAATCGCGCCGTAGTCTGGATCGGTTTGCCAGTCGCCGTTGCCGTCGAGATCGTAGTAGCCATCCACATCGCGCGAAACGTAGCGCGCTGATGCCGAACTGTTCTCGCGCTGGTCCTGCGCCTGGCACCAGTCTTCGAAGTCGTCGAATTCCGGCGCGGCTTGCGCATTAAAGCTCAACTGATCCGTGCCGCTGAAAATATATTGTTGTCCGGCCGCCAGGTCGTAGGATTCTCCCGCGCCGGTTACCTGCCCTGCTCCTTCGCGCACCGTGATGGCTGCGGAATTTCCGTCGGGATTCGTTTCAATGCGATATTCGCCCGACGCGGTCAGCGTGAACGCGAGATTCGGCATATCAATTTCGAATGCGTTGCCGGGTTCCAGGCGGCGGACGTGCACTTCGATGGTGCCTTGCGCCAGTTGCAGCTGCACGGTGCGGTCGTCCAGATTCAGAAAGGAAATTCCGGTCTCGCTGGAAAGGCGTATCGAAGTTGCGCCGATGTGAACTTCGCCGCGCGAATCTTTGTCGGCCCACAGATTGTCCCCAGTGGTGAGCGGGCGATTGATGTCGGCCTCGAGCCAATCCTGTTCGCCGGCAGGCTGAAAGGAAACCGAGCCCTGCACGTAATTCAGCCGCGCGACGCGCGTCGGAGGATCGATCACCTGAGCCTGAGCCTGTGCCTGCGCTTGCGCTGGATCTTGCGCTGCTGCGTTTTGCGGCAACACCAGAACCAGGCTGGCGACGAGCGTCAGGAACTGAGGGCGCGGAAACTTTTTGATCACGAGTTAGACCCCTTTGTGCTGCGAACTGGCACCAGAATCGCCGTCCTGCGCAACCAGCTGGCGGCTAGAAACCATGCGAACCAAAGTACGATGCGTGTGTCTGACATGGCGGCTCGCTACCTCCATGTAAGAAACCCGATTATGAGCTTTAAGTTGCGCTTTGCATACGGGAGGAACGGCGTGGTGGTGACGCATGGATTACATGGGCGCATCGTGAAGCCATGACCAACTGAAGGATTAAAAAAAGCGCGGCTTGCTCGTCGTTCCCACGGTCGGCAGCAAATCAGTCAGCACATGGTCCACTCGGTCCGTGGCCATATCCAGAATGCGCAGCCTTTCGCCGGCGTCTGGCGAAGACATGATGAGCGCCAACGGAGTGATGGCATTGCGGATGTGATGGTTCACCTCCGCCACCATAATCGCTCTTTCTTTCGCGCGCGCGACAATCTGGTTCTTGTTGCTCTGCACCAGAAAAAATACCAATGTCGCCGCTCCGGTGAGCGCAATGGCGGCATCGTCCAGAATCGTTGCGGTGGCAGCGATTCCCAGAAAATACAGCACTGCGTCCGCCGCATAAGTAATCGCGAATAGAACCAGGCCCGCCACCGCCGCAGCCTTCAGATTGTATTCATTGAGCCAGCCGGACGCGCTTGTGATTCGCCGCATGAAAATCCTCCCACGAAGTTTTGCGTGGAAGCATAGAACAATAGCGTGCATGCCGCCAGCGCGAAATGATGGGCTCACGCCGCCCGGGCTCTTGCGTTGAGAACGCGATTAAGGGATTTCGACGACAACCAGCGACATATCATCGGCGGCGGGGCCGTGGCGGAACGCCGCGACGCGTGCCACAATCTCCTGCGTCATCGCTGACAAAGGAAGCTTGGAAGTTTCGCGCACAATTTCGGCCAAGCCTTCCACGCCCAGCATATCGTCGCGCGTATTGAAACTTTCAGTGAAGCCATCCGTGTAAAGAATCACGCGATCTCCCGCGACGACCGGAATTTTCATCGGGGATCCCACGTCCACGGCGTCGTGTAGCAGACCCAGGACGGAGCTGCGCGATTCGAGCAGGCGAGGCGCCTCGCCGGGCTTCACGATCATCGCAGGAGGGTGTCCGGCGCCGACAAATTCCAGCGTGCGCGCAGCCAAATCCAGCCGCGCGGCCACCACCGTGAAATAAAAAACCGAACTGCGCAAGCTGCCGATTACGAAACGATTCAGATGTTCCATCATCGGCGCTAGTCCGGCGCCGCGCTCGATTTGGGACATCGTCTCGGTGTAGATGCGGTTCGCCACCAGCGCCGAACCAATCCCGTGGCCCGACACATCGCAAATCATCAACGAAAGATGATCGGGACGCGGCGCGACGAGGCCAAAATCGCCGCCGATGGTGCGCACCGGCTGGTAAAAAGTTTCTACCGACGCGCCTCCCCACATCAGGCTGCCCGGCGCCAGGCTCTGCTGCACGCGCGCGGCCAGCAGCAAATCCTCTTCGATTTCGCGATGGCGCTGCTCCAGCTGAACGTTCACTTCGCGCAATTCACTTTCGGCGCGCTTCTGCGCGGAAATATCCGTGAGGGTGACGATGGAAAAAATTCCGCCATCCGGATCTTCGATCTGCCGCGCAGTGATCACCACCGGCAGGTGGCGGCCGTCGCTATGCGGCACATAGAATTCAAAAAGGTTGCTGCCCTCCCTCTGGCGACGCTCGATTTGCCGCTGCAACGCCTGCGCGTCTTCGGCAGGGTACCAGCTAGTGACTTTCGAGCCGATGATGTCGTCCGCGGATTTCCCTACCATTTTCAGATACAGGGCGTTGGCGAAAACAACCTCGCCACAATCGTTGTTGATCAGCACGCCCTGATTGAGCGATTCCAGAATGCCGACAACTCCGTCCAGCCATTCATGCGGTATTTCGACCACAGGGAATACCTCGGCGTGCGAGCCTTAAAGACTGACTCGATAATGTGAATCCAATATTGCAGGCCAATCATACCATTGGTCAAACATGAGATGCCCGCTGCAGCCCGAAAGACGCGGCTAAATGCGACCACGGCAAGGTTGTTTTGCGTCCGAGGCCAGCTAATTCCTTTGGAGAAAGCGCGGATGTGTGGATACTTGATGCATATCACCGGAGCTATTCCATATGGCCGCTGCCAGAATATTCAAATCGAGAAACAGCCAAACCGTCCAGTTACCAGAGGAATTTCGCACAAAGAGCGCTGTGCTGGAAATCTTCCATTGCGGAGATGACTTCATCCCGCGCTGAATGAAAGGCACGATGCCGCGCGGGTTCGAACTGCTTGCGAGCTTGGTGAATGATCTTGCGCACTTTTTCAGAGCGGCTCAATAATCATCGCTTGCAGAGGCGACCATGAAGTGGTGTTGCATGGGTTTCCAGGGAGGTTTTCAAATGGCAGGCTCTCGCGGGTTCGGTAATTTCGTATCGACCAGGGATGGTCCTGAGCCAGAATTCATTCTGCAACACCGGGCGCGTGATAAGGACTCCCCTGCGCTTAAGACGAGCTATCCGGTATCACTTGTGTCGGACGTGTATATCCAGTTTTGCCCTTGGTGTGGTGTGAGATTGAGGGAATTCTATCAGAAATCGTATACCGAGCTGGGCCGATCCGACCTTAAGGTTTGACCCAGAAGCGTGCTCACCATTGCGAGACGCAAGAACGACCGGCCACAAAGGCACGACACGACGAGGCTAAAGAAACAGGGGAGAGGCCAACGTGACGGACATTTCCACACCGAAGGGGCTCGCGGTGCTTGGTGCGGGCAAGATGGGCGGCATCCTGCTCGAAGCATTTTTGAAGCACGGCCTAGTAGCGCCCGCGCAAGTGTTCGCCACGGTGCGGCAAACCAGCTCGGAGCGCCGCAGCATCTCCAGCGCGCAAATCACTCTGGGCACGGACAATCGCGCGGCCGCAAAAGACGCCGCTGTAATTTTGATCTGCGTGAAGCCGCTGGCAGTAGGCGCGGTGCTCGACGAAATCCGCCCGGAACTGAACGAGCAGAAGCTCGTGATTTCGATCGCCGCGGCGGTTTCCACCGAGTATATGGAAAGGCGCATCGGCGGAAATGTGCCGGTGCTGCGCGCGATGCCTAATACGCCTTCCATGGTCGGCGAAGGAATCACCGCGATCTGCAAAGGCAAGCACGCCAGCGCGAAGCATTTGGAACTCGCGCGCAAACTTTTTGACGCCGTCGGCAAGACGGTGGTCGTCGACGAAAAGCATATGGACGCGGTCACCGGGCTTTCCGGCAGCGGCCCGGCGTTTCTCTATATTATTTTGGAATCGCTGGCGGAAGGCGGCGTGAAGATGGGCTTGTCGCGCGAGCTGGCTACATTGCTCGCGGCGCAGACGATGCTCGGCGCGGCGAAAGTGGTGCTCGAAACCGGCCACCACCCAGCGCTCCTGAAAGATACGGTGACGACTCCCGCAGGATGCACCATTGACGGAATCTTGGAATTAGAAGAAGGCAAGTTGCGTGTGACGTTGATCAAGGCCGTGGTGAAGGCATCGCAGCGAGCGAAGGAATTGTTGTTTACCGACAAAGAGAGTTAGTGCGCGGCCTGGTCCGCAGTGATTTGCCCAGTCGCGTGGATTTCCAGTTCCACTGTGTCGTTCGCATGCAGCAGGAACGTGCTGGCGTCTTTCATGCCCCATTTTACGTAAGGGATCGTGAAGCGCGTGTCGCACTGCAGGCGCGAGCCCCCGCCAGGCTGCACGGCCAAAGTCATCGTGAAGTCGTGATCCTGGCCGTGAATGCGCATCACGCCGCCGACGTCCACCTGCGACGCCTTCTGCGGATCGAATGACCCGCGCGCCTGTGCAGGCGTGAAGACAATCTCCGCATACTTCGGACTCTCCAGGATTTCCTGATGCATCTTCTTGTCGCGGGATTTGTTGTCGGTATCAGCGCTGCGCGCGTCCACCACAATCGTGCCGCTGGCCTTGCCGGTAGCCGTATCAAAATGAATTTGCCCACTTTTCAACTGGAAAGTTCCGTGCACGGTGTGCAGCGTGGTATCAAGCGTGAACTCAACCTTCGTTTGCGCGGGATCCAGATTGACGACATACGCCTGCGCACAAGTCGCCGGCGCAAAAGCCAACGCAACGTAACACGCGAGCGCACATAAAAATGCAACTCGCACGAAGTCCCGCAAACCCGCAGCAGGCGGCCGAACGCGCGTGCTTCCCTGCCCGATGTGTCTCGCGCGCCGCCCCACCGTCACGCGCGCAATACCTGCCAACCTAGATCCAACATTTCGCTGGCCCGAATCGGCGCGGGCTTAGGGCAATTCGCGTGCGATGAAATCATCCGCGCGAATAAATTGGGGTTCGCAGCGAACATGCGCAGCGCCTTGCGCCGCAGCCACGCCTGGCGATCCAGCAGCAACAGCAAACGCGCCATGCGCAACGCCCCCTCTATCAATTGACCATGCGCCACGCGGTACGGCGCTAGATCTTCCGCCGCCAGCGCATCGCCCAGCCGCTCTGCCTGTTGGAACGCGAGACTCATGCCCTGCCCGGTAACTCCGTCCACCGTAAAAGAAGCATCGCCCACCAGCGCCGCATTCCCCTGCGCCACGCTGCGCGGATATTCCAGCACGGTCTCACAGCCGCTATCCTCGCTGATGCGGCGCGCATCGCCCAATCGTTGCGCCACCGCGGGAAAATCTTGCAGCGCACGCTCCACACGCATCTTCGGATCGCTGGTCAGCACCGCGACGTTGATTTCATCCGACCCCGTAGGCGTCACATAAATCTGGCAACGCTCGCCCCAGTACACTTCGACGAATTCGCTCCACGGCGCCGCAGCGAAATGGCAGCGAAATCCAAAACGCGCCGAGCGCATGCGCCGCGGACCAAGCCCTGACCACTTACGCACGATGGATTTCTGGCCGTCAGCACCCACCAGCCAATGAAAAGGAAATAGCACGCCATCCAGCCGCGCATGATCGGAATTTAATTCGCTAACGCGTGTGCCCCAGCGGAAGGAAACGCCCGACTCCACGGCCCGCCGCACCAGCAGATCGTGCAACACGCTGCGGCGCAAACCAAACGCCACGCCGCGCGTGATTCTGCCGCAGGCAGACGACGCTTCATCAGAAAAACACAGTCCTGCAATCGGAAATGCAACGGAGGAATCGAGCCAGATGCCCAGGTGCTGCAGCGCGGATACACCTTCGGGGAGTAAACCTTCGCCGCACGGCTTATTTATCGGCGGCTTGCGCGCATCAACGACCGTTACACGAAGGCCCTTTTGGCTTGCCGCTATCGCCGTCGCGATCCCTGCTGGCCCCGCCCCGACGATCAGGACTTCCGCTCCTGTAGACACTAGCCCCCACTTCTTACCAACGCAACAAAACTAGCTCCGCGCAAAAGCCAGGACCCATCGCGGCCAGAATGCTCAGCGAGCCGGGTTCGGGACGCCTATTCGAATAAACGTCCTCAAGAACCAACAGCACCGACGTGGACGAAATATTTCCAACGCGGCGCAAACAAGCCCACGATGCCGCCAAATCGTTGGCCGTGATTCCCAACGCAGTCGCGGTGGCTTCCAAAACTTTCGGGCCGCCGGTATGCATGATCCAGGATTTGATGTCCGAGCGTTTCGCGCCGTTTTCCGCGAGGAAAGCGTCCACATCCTTGCCCAGATGCTTGGTCACCATCTCCGGAACTTCCGGAGATAGTACGATGCGGAAGCCCTTTTCAGAGATGTCCCAGCCCATGACCTTCTCGGTGTGCAGATAGAAGCTGGATTTCGTCGCCAGAATTTCCGGGCCGTCTGCTTTGCGATTGGAACCGGTCACGATGGTCGCCGCCGCGCCATCACCGAAGAGCAGCGCGGAAATCAAGTGCGCCATCGAGAGGTCGTCGCGCTGCAAAGTCAGCGAGCACAATTCCACGGACAAAAGCGCGGCAGCCTGGTCCGGATAAGCCTTCACGTAATCCGCAGCGCGCGAAATTCCCGCGGCGCCCGCAACGCAACCCAATCCGAAAATTGGAATGCGCTTGATGTTGGGCGAAAGCCCCATGCGATTCACCAGCCGCGCATCCAGCGAGGGAGCGGCGATGCCGGTCACCGACGTCACAAAAATTGCGCCCAGGTCTTTCGGCGCGAGGCCCGCTTTGTGCAGCGCCTTACACAGAGACTCTTCGCCCAGCTCCAGCGCGTGTGCGATCCAGGTATTGTTCGCTTGGCCCCACGTCGTCAGGCTTTCATAGTAATCGATGGGTTCGACCAGGTAGCGCCCTTCCACTTGCATGCTCTCGTCCAGGCGGTCGAGAATGTCCGGATTCGACAACCGATGGCGCCAGTCGTTCTTCAACGCCTCCGTCAGAACCTCCTGTTTGTAGTAATACTCTGGAAACGCGCTGGCGACGCTGGCAATCCTCATCGAATGGGCTCCTAATTGGGCGGTGTAATGATTCCGAAAGATAGTATCGCGAGAAGGCCAATATCAACAGGGAGTTTTGTAAAAAGCTATGTTCCCGGCATGGGAGGCCCTTTTGCCGCAGCAAGCGCTCCGGCCCTACCGACGGACGGAAACCACCGTCAAAATCCACGCGCGTACGAAAATTGGAAATTTCACCACAGGCTGGAATATCGCCAGAGGAAAAAAATCCCCGGGTCTGGGGGCGCAGACCCGAGGACGGGGGTGAGGGACGCTGGGCCGAAAACTTTTCTAAACTTTGCCGCGCTTAGTAATTCCAGCGGCGCATTGCCAGCGAAGCGCGAAACACAAGTTGAATGGCCATCACGATCATTGTGTCGCGAAACGCGATTGCTTTCTGGCGCATAACCGAAGCCTCCCAGGCGTCGGGAAAAGGCAGCGCGTGAGCGTTTGCCGAAGCTGTGCGGCCGTCGGACTTCCAAACCGTGCTCGTCAGTGTGCTCATGCCCGCCCCCCTTAATTCAATACGTAAACCGGGTTGTCATGTTCGACGGCTAGAACCATGGACTTGAAAATATCCACGTCCCAGCTATCCGCGATTCGCAAACGAACCACTTCTGTGGTTTCCGATATCAGGCGCCCGCGGAGCGGTACTCGCAGGTTCCCTGCTACCACTCGGAGTATCACCGGCTGCCCCATCCAGATCGCGTAACCACCTACCATTTGTCCCCCCTCATGAGACTAGGTGTTCCTCGTACAAGTACAGTTTCGGGCAGGGGTCCGACCTGGCCAATGGTACAGCGGGCTATAAACAGTAGGCGGGTAGTACTAGTCACTTGCAGTTTCTACGGGGTGGCGGCTAAAGCCTTTCATGTTATTGTGTTTACAGCAGTTTGCGGGCTTATGGCACCGGTCTGGATTGCGAGGTTTCCACACTAAATGGTTGAGCTATTAAAGGAGCTACTGCACCGCCTGTCCGACGTCCGCGCTCTGGTCGCGCTCGGCGGGATGGTGATGGTCTGCGGCATCGTCTTCGTGGAAACCGGCCTGTTCGTCGGCTTCTTCCTGCCCGGCGATTCCCTGCTGGTCACAGCCGGAGTAGTGGCTGCGGATAAAGCATCCGGCCTGCAACTGGTTTGGCTGTTGCCGCTCGTCACCCTCTGCGCAATCATCGGCGACCAACTCGGCTACTGGATCGGGCGCACCATGGGCCAGCGCCTCTATCAGCGCGAAGACTCGCGCTTCTTCAAGAAAAGCCACTTGCTGCGCGCGCACGCGTTTTACGAGAAATACGGCTCGCGCACGATTATTCTGGCGCGCTTCATGCCTATCATTCGCACGTTCTGCCCGCCCGTCGCCGGCGCCGCGAAAATGGACTACACGCGCTACCTGCTCTTCGACATCGTCGGCGGCTTTCTTTGGGTCTGGAGCATGATCCTGCTCGGCTACACGTTGGGCAGCACGGTGCCTAATATTGACAAGCGCATCCATTACGTACTCGCCGTCGTAATTTTCGTTTCCCTGCTCCCCGCAATCTATTCCGCATGGAAGGCCCGTACCAAAAAAATTGCGATCTGATCTTGAAGGGTTTGACAGTCTGCACCGCTAAAGCATAATTAGTCTTCTGGTGAGCCGAGGGCTCTGTTGTCGAGTCTTCAGCAGACAGTGGAACACTCCATCGAAGCGTGGCGGGTAGCCATCGTCGCAAGGAGCAGCGTGTTCAGTATGGACGACCTGCAGTTCGTTGAAACGTGCAATCTGTTTGGGTGCTGGATTCGAAGTGATTCGCAAGCATTCCGATTGGGCTTGATTTGAGCGCGCCTGTTCCGCTCGAAGCAGCTCTCTCGTCACCCCCGCTGGCCGATTCCAGCAAGCGACTGCTGCCATGGCTGATCGCCGTGGCGTTCTTCATGGAGTCGCTGGACACGACGATTCTTAATACGGCAGTTCCGGCGGTCGCAGCGGCACTCCACGTTGCTCCGCTCAGTATGAAGTCGGTGCTGGCCAGCTACACCTTGAGCCTCGCGGTTTTCATTCCGATCAGCGGCTGGATGGCGGACCGGTTCGGAACGCGACGTGTGTTCGCCTCCGCGATCGGCATTTTCACGCTCGGGTCATTTCTCTGCGGCATGTCGACCAATATTCACGCGCTCGTCGCCTGCCGCATCCTGCAGGGCTGCGGCGGGTCCATGATGGTGCCCGTCGGCCGGCTCACCTTGGTGCGGACGTTCGCCAAATCCGAACTGGTTCGCGCGATGAGCTTCGTCTCCATCCCTGCCTTGATTGCTCCGATGCTGGGGCCGATCGCCGGCGGCCTGATCGTCGGATACCTTCACTGGAGATTCATTTTCTTCGTGAATATTCCGATTGGCCTGGTTGGCTTGTACTTGATGTACCGCCACGTGCCTGACTACCGCGAACACACCGATCCTCTCGACGTGACGGGGCTGATTCTTTTCGGGTCTGGCGTCGCGCTGCTTTCGTATGTGCTGGAAGTGTTTGGCGAACATACGCTGAACGCGCCCGAAATTCTGGGACTTTTTGGCCTGTCCGTCGTTCTGCTGGCGGGATATGGATTTCATGCCATCAGAACAGCGCATCCAGTGTTGCGTCTCGCGCTATTTCGCATTCGCACGTTTCGCGCGGCAGTCACCGGCAGCTTTGTCACCCGCCTCGGCATCGGCGGCATTCCGTTTCTCTTTCCGCTGCTGTATCAGGTTGGCCTTGGATTCACGCCGATTCAATCCGGCCTGCTGCTGATTCCGCAAGCCATCGCATCGATGAGCTTGAAGCCGGCGATGCCGCGGATCCTGGCCCGATTTGGCTACCGCGTGGTGCTGGTATCGAACACGCTGCTGATGGGCGTGCAGATTTTGCTTTTCGCTCACATCGGGAATGGCACGCCGGTATCGCTGATTGTCCTCGAGGTATTCTTCTTCGGTTTTTCAACGTCATTGCAGTATACGAGCATGAACACGCTCGTCTACGCCGACGTTGACGAGCAGCAGGCCAGCAGCGCGAGCTCGATCGCCAGCACCGTGCAGCAGATGTCCGTCAGTTTCGCGGTGGCTGCGGCGTCGCTGGTCACCGCGTTCTTTATTCCCGATCGCCACACTTCCAGCGCCCCGCAATTTGTTCACGGCGTCCATCGGGCGTTCCTTGTGCTGGGTGCAATGACTATCCTCTCCACAATCGTTTTCCGCGAATTGAAACGAGGCGACGGCGACGCGGTGAGCCAGCGCAAAGTGTTACACGCCGGTTAAGGCAAGGGCTCTCTCGCAAACGCCGCTTCCACGCCCAGCGCACGTGCGGTCAAGCGTCAGCTTTTAGCGTCGCAGGAACCTGCATGGGGACAAGAAAGTTGCTGGCGAGAAGATAGGCATACAAGTGTCCAAGCGGCGGTGCGTGCCGCACCTGGCCGGCAGAAACCATTCCATCCGTCTCATCCCACTCCCAACCGCTAGCCGGAAAACCCTTCAGCCTTTCCCGCAGCTCCACAGAACTCATCGGGTAAGCGTAGATGCGCACGTTCTGTGCGAGGAGACGCGCAAGTGCCTCCAGAAGTCTCCCTTCGAGGTTGCCGTAAATGCCCTCAAACGCTTGAATCATCAGGGAAATTCCAACGACAAAGCGCACCGGCGCCTGCGTGTAGCGGCCTACGAGAGTCTTCATTTGGTAGAGCTCGCTTTCGCGAAAAAGCAGCACATCGCCGCCAGCAGCGAGAAGAGCATCGATACGACGTAGCAAGTCGGGGACTTCGGGTACCGGTTCGTTCTGCGCGATCGGAGCAGCCGTGAGGCAAAAAAAACCGGCGGGTAAGACCTTCGTGTCGCCCAGCTCCTTCTTCAGCTCCTGAATAGCCGAGGCCAACAATCGCATGTGAACTTGCGAGTGAGACGGATCGCCGTGGCTGAAATATCCCGGGGCAAGCACCACGGCTTTCTTGTAAAGAGCGTCGGTAGGGGGAACTGCGGGGCCATTCGCGGGGAAAAACACGGCCTCGGCGAATCCTGTACTCACTAAGTGGGCTACCACGGTACGGCGATCCCAACCTTCAAATGCCGGCCCGCGAAAATCGATGTAGTCGATCTCGATTCGCTCCCTGACGACGTCTTCTGCCACGCCCGCCAGAAATGTTTCCGCGGTTTGCAGTTCGTAGTACGCGCTGTAAATCAGATTAACGCCCAGAATACCAATGGCTTCCTGCTGCAGGATGTTCGAAGCATCGCGCATATTGATGTGCAGCAGGACGTCGTTTGCAGGGCCGGCGGGCTGCATTTGAAACCGGAGACCGACCCAGCCGTGCGCGTCGTTCGTCCCGGCGAAGTTGCGCGCGGAGACGGTATCAACAAACGAGAAGAAGCGCGTATGCGGCCCGCGCGTATCGCTCAACTGCGCGAGAAGCTGCGCCCATTCCTTGTCCAGCATTGCCTCCATTCGCTGCCTGGATACGTAGCGCGAACCGGAACCATAGAGGTCGTCGCTGACTTCCTTGTCGTAGGCACAAATAGTTTTGGCGACCGTAGCGGAGGCGCCTCCAACTACAAAGAACCAGTGCGAAACTTCCTGTCCGGCGCCGATTTCGGCGAAAGAGCCGAAGGCGGAGGCATCAAGATTCAGTGTGAGCGCTTTATGGTGAGTGTCGAGTTTTTCAGTGGCAGGCATAGTCAGGCTCCGCTCGGGCGCGACCTTGCTTGTGAGAGGCTCGCAGCATCGGTGACAAGCTAGCAAATCTCGGCGCGCGGGAGAGATTCTACCCGAGATTTTGTCTTCGATTTCGAAAATAGCACAGTCGCTGTAATGGTGTTGTCGTCGTGCTTGTTGATTGAACCGATGTTCGGACTCGCTACTCCTCGGCCAGTGCCTCCATCGGGGAAATTCGTGCGGCGCGTTGCGCTGGCAGCAGGCAGGCAACCAGGCACACTACTGCCGTCACGCACGCGGCAGCGGCAAGCACCGCAAAGTTAAGCGCCGGTACCTGGAAGAGCAGCGAGCGCATCGCGAGGCCCGCCTGCCATGCTCCGATCAAGCCCAACACGGTTCCGGCGATCAGCAGGCGCAATGAGAGCGAGAGAAATTGCATTCGAATTCGGCCGGGTTGCGCGCCGAGCGCCATCCGCACTCCGATTTCGCGCCGCCGCTGCGCCACCGCATAACTCAGTACTCCATACGTGCCGATAGAAGTAAGCAGCAGAGCTATCGCTGAGAACAGGCCAGCCAGCAGCGCCGGCGAGCGACGCGCGACCAGACTGTCGGCAATGCGCGTGTCCATCGACCGGATATCACTCATCGGCACGTCGGCGTCAACTTGTCGAACCACATTCTGCAATGTCAACGCGAACGATTCCGGTGGCAGGCTGGTGCGGACGGCGACGAAGACTCCGTCGCCGATTCGGAATGCATACGGATAATAAATCGCGCCCTGCGCTTCGTCTTCGGTTAGCCCCGCTTGTTTCACTCCACCAACGACGCCGACGACCGTAAATGCGTCGGCATCCTTCCCCGCGTCGGAGCCGTCCCACAATCGTTGGCCAATCGCGCTGGTGTGCGGCCAGTAGTAGCGCGCGAAGTCTTCATCCACAACGCAGACGTGCCCGGCGCGACGTGAATCGTCGGCGGTAAGGAAACGTCCTGCGCGCAGCGAGAAACCCATCGCGCGAAAATAGTCGCCGGCGACGCCGTAAGAATAGTGCCCGCGCGCGGATTCGCCAGGGCCGCGAACCTGACCCGCTACGGTGGCGGCGCTTTTGCCGAGGTTGCCGCTGAACGGCACATTATTGACCACACCCGCGGACATCACTCCCGGCAGGTGGTCGATTTTGTCCAGCAAGAGTTGAAAAAATGTCAGACGCTCTGCGTCCGGGTAATCTGCCCAGGTCAGCAAGATTTGCCCGGTCAGCACATGGTCCGACTGAAAGCCTGGAGAAACGGCCATCACTCGCTGCAAACTGAGTCCCAACAGTCCCGCTCCCGCCAGCAAAACAAACGCCAGAGCAATCTGAGCCACGATAAAACTGTGCCGCAGAATTTGCGCGCCGCGCTCGCTCGTGCCTCCACGGCTCACCGATTGCAGCGCCTTTCCCAGATGCCGCCGAAGCCGGAACCAGGCGACTGGCACCGCGAACACGATGCCCATGATGATGGCTGCGACCAGGCCGAGTATTGCCAATCGCGCGTCGAAAACAATGCGGCTTCCCAAAGGCAGGCGATCTGTGCCCAACGCGCGCAGAAGCCGTATTCCGCCGGCGCCGACGGCGAGTCCAAGCAGTCCTCCCGCAAACGTGAGCGACGTTGTCTCGACGATCACCTCGCTCACCAGATATTTCCAACCCGCGCCCAGCGCTTGGCGAACAGCTAATTCCTTAGCTCGGCCGCTGGCACGGATAAGCAGCAGGTTCACCAGGTTGACTGCGCCAATCAAAAGCAGAACGAGCGCGCCCGCTTCCAGTAGCAACAGCATCGGACGCACGGCTGCGACGTGGTCCGCGCGCAATGGCACCACCAGCGAACGAAAGCCGGCATCGGCAATCATCTTGGCCTGCGGGTCGTCCACTTCCAATGCTGCGTTCTGTGCGTCGAGCTCCGACTGCGCTTGTGCGAGCGTCGCGTCCGGTCGCAGGCGCGCAATCATTTGGATCACATTCCCGCCGGAGTGCCGCTGCGATGGCGCGCGATCTTCCGGGCGCGATGCCAGTGGTAGGAACAGCCGTGCATCGGAAGAGAGAAAGCGGAAGCTGGGAGGCAAGACGCCGATCACCGTTCTCGAAACGCTGTTGACGCGAATCTGCTTTCCCAGCACGTTCGGATCGGCGTTGAATCGTTGCCGCCAATACGCGTCGGAAAGAATCGCAACGTGATCGGTGTCGGAAGTGGTTTCCTCGTCAGTGAAAGTGCGTCCGATCGCAGGGCCGAGCCCGAGAGTAGAGAAAAAATCCGGAGACACGCGCATGGTGGGCTCGCGTTCCGTCGAGCCAGGCTCGCCGACGACCTCCATTGCATTGCGGTAAATCGAGAGCGACGCGAAAGCAGGAATACGGCCGCGGCGTTCGTAATAGTTGGTGATCGAGGATCCGTCGCGCTCGACCCCAGCTTTCGGATACGTATTGAACATCATCATCAGCCGATCAGCCTGGGGAAAGGGCAGCGGCCGCAGAAGCACCGAATCGATCACCGCAAAAATCGTCAGATTCGCGCCGAAGCAAACGGCCAGCGTCAGCAGAGCGGTAGCTGTAAATGCCGGGCTCTTGCGCAACAATCGGGCGGCATATTTCAGCTGCCTGCCAAACTCGTCGAAGAAGTGCACGCCAAACGCTTCCCGGCAATCCGCTTTGATGTTGATGGGGTTGCCAAGCTCCCTCCGTATCAAGCGCGCCGCTTGCTCGCGTGACATGCCGGAGCGCACCAGGTCGTCCGCATATTGCTCGATGTGGAAGCGAAGCTCGTCGGACATTCCCTCTTCGAAATCGCGCCGCCGCGTGAGCACACGAAACACAGAACCAAGGCGCTGGATCATTTCACACTTCCTCCGGCCTTGCGTTGAACCTCGCGGCCGTCTCCTAGTCCAGCTAGGAGTCTAGTGAATCCTCTCCTCGTTTGGCAAGGGAAAGCCCGCGACTGGTGAATATCGTCACCGGCGGGATGCGAATGTCTGAGTAACACGCTTATCGCTAAAGTAGTCAGGCAGGATTGAGAAGTTTTCGCCTTCGCAGAATTCGTTAATAGGTGGAATCTGAAATTTGTTCCAGCGCGGTATCTATTGCTGCGGCCAGCTTTGTTCCGCCGTCAGGCTTGGAAAGCACGACGTCAATGCCCACCGCCGAGCTCAAGTACTTTCCAACGTTCTCGCGATACATCGTGAACAAAATAATGCGGGTATCGGGCATCGCGCCTTTCAACACTGACGCAACTTCCGCCCCATTCAACTCCGGCATTGCCAGGTCCAGCAGGACTAAATCCGGTTTGAGAGCCATAGCTCTCTGCACCGCCTCGCGGCCGTTCACCGCCTCACCGCAGACCACCACGTCCCCTCGGCTTGATAAATAGCGTTTGAGGCTTTGTCGAACCGTGAAGCTATCGTCCACTATCAGGACATGTTTGTGAGTGCGTAAGTGCATCCATATAAAGTTACTCCAGTCTGTTTCCACTACGGAATACATTGTTCAATGTAGGACACCTGACGAGGTGGCAGGGCCTCTGGACTTCCCAGTAAGCGGTTTAGCGTCAGTCCTGGACTGCCTGAAACGCAAAGCGGGGAGCCTGGCGGCTCCCCGCTTGCTTCTTCCATGGCCGCCGCGATGCCGAAGGCGTCGCTGGTGGCGCGCACCGCAAGAGCGGTGTGAAATCGGAGTTATATCAAACGACTCTGCCCGGTGGAGTCATACAAATTCCTCCGTGCACTGCGTCTACAATTCCCTTCTACTCCCGCGTATTGGTGAATGCAACTGGAAAATCCGGCGAGCCAAATTCGCGAAAAATGGCGGGAGCATTCCTGAAAGCCAGAAGAAAAATTGCAGGCGGAGGCTTACTTCAGCAGCAAAGCTTCGCGGACCTGATCGCGCCCCACGAAAGTCTTCGACGAGCGAAACTTTCCGAAAATATCCAGGATCTCGCGATTTTGAAAAACGCGCGCATGAACTGCCAGCGTCGGAGTCGGCACCAATTCCAGTGTCTGCGAATCCACCACTTTGTAACGATTAAATCTCTCGGGCGCGCGGCTGTGAAAGGAAGCAAGCACCGCACCCCCCGGCCGCATCACCGTATAAATCCGCTCCATCACCCGCGGCAGCAGTTCGGCATCCAGATAGTCAAATAGGTCCCACGCCAGCACGCCGTGAAAATAATCTTGGGGATATTGCAGCGCCGTATCCAGAAATTTGCCGGCCAGCATCCCCTGCGACACCCGCGCGTTCCCATCGCCCACCGCCGCGTTACGCAGGCTTTCTTCCTCCGCGTGCAGGAATTCCTTCCAGGAACGCAGCAAATCTTCGGTGGAAAGCCGGAAGCCCTTCTCGATGAAAAACATGACGGTAGACTGAAACACCGCGCCCAGGTCCAGAATCTTTCCCTGCCCGTTGTCGCTGATCAGCCACAAAAATTCTTTCAGCCCGTTCGAGACGCGCATGTTGGCCGCAGCCGACGCCGCGGATTCCGGCCCCGGCTTCACGGGTGCCCGCGCCGTCGCCGTGGAATTCAGTCTTTGCTTGGCCATCCAGTCCATGAACCGCTCTAGCTCCTCGGTGCGCCTGCAATCGCCGTGCTGGAAACTTGGGCATCTACGGGAGCCGCCGCCGGCTTCGTGCCGCCGGAAGAATCAGAAGCGTGACCAGGCCGCGTCGTTTCCACTTTGCCGCGGAAACGCGCCCCATCCTCGATGCGAATGCGCGGCGTCAGCACGCTGCCCTGCACATGGCTCGCAGGACCCAGCCTCACGCTGTCCCGCGCCTGCAGATTTCCCTGCACGTCGCCCTCGATCGCAATCTCCAGTGCCACGATATCCGCATGCACGCGGCCGCTCGAGCCCACCGTCACCCGGCCGTTGGCCAGATGAATTTTCCCGTGCGTTTCACCGTCGATCACCAGGTGGCAACTGCCGGAAATGTCTCCGCGGATTTTCATGCCTGCGGCAATCGTGGAGACGGCATTAATCGCCGCGGCCACATCCGGCGCGGTCGCCGGTGTTGAATTAAATGCCGGTCCTACGGGCGCTGCCGGCACAAAAGGCGCGGCAGCTTCCGCGCGTCGAGTCGCGGGCGAATTGAAAGAGGGTGTCGTTGCGACCGGTTCTGCTGCGTCTGCTCCCGGCGAAGATGGCTTTAGTTCTTCGGTTCTGCGCCACATATCGGTTCCTCCCCTAGATCGCTAAGGCTCCCGCGGGGGGTGGCGGGGTCCTGATGTGATGCACGAACTATATTACAGAGAAGCGTCGCAACGATAGAGGTCTGCGTACTTAAATGACAACGCGCTGCGAATGCGGCAGCCCCCCGCGCCTATCGCTCAGGCCTATTACTCAAGTAGTACGAACGTCGTTCTGCCGCATCTCCCATAGCGCATGCAGGTATCCGCCGAATTCATGAAAAAATATTCGCACGCCTTCGGAGGTGCGCCACCAACTCTGCGGGTCGTAATCAGTATCAGGCGCGGAAATCACACGTAGCTGCGTGCCCGGCGGCAAAGTGCGTTCGTAAATGTATTCCGATCTGCGCGTGTGGTAGTTCGACGTCACCAGCAGGATTTTCTTCCAGCCGTGCGAAGCCACCATTTCACTTACGACCACTGCCTCCTCACGCGTGTCCTCCGCGTGGTGATTCAATGGAATAATCGCGGCAGCCGGCACGCCGTGATCCACCAAATCGCGCTTCATCAGGTCAGTGGTGCTGGCGTAAGAACGCAGCGACCGCCCGGTCGCTACCACGCGCGGCGCCATGCCAGACCTGAACAGCGCCGCAGCCCGCGAAGCGCGCACTGCATCGAAATTGTCCCCGCTCAGCACGACGATCGCGTCCGAATTTTCCGGCGCATCATCCACAATCCAGAATTCGCCCGCAAAACGCAGCAGCGGCACGCGCACCAGATACAAAATCAGCAAAAACACCACGAAGAAAATCAGGAACAGCAACTTGAAAATAATTCCGCCGCGCTGCGTGTCCGGTTCGGCAAAAAGCGTAGCGGCGATGCTGGTCATTTTGCCGGGTCCAACTGGCGCAAGCGTTCCGCGGCGTACTCCGGCAAAGTCCCGTTGAAATAAACTTCCTTAATGCTGTAGGACTTGCTGCGCTGCTCGACGATCGGCAGAATCTCGATGTGCCAGTGATAATCTCCGGCGATGCTGCGCCAATATTCGCTCAGCTCGCCCTTTGTCTGCTGCGTATTCGGCGCCGTATGCACCACTAAATGATAGCCCGGCGCCACCTGCAGCAAACGCCGCAGCGTGCGCCCTAACAACGCAGCCAAATTGCGGCGATGTTCCTCCGCCAGCGGAGTTTCAAACTGATGATTGTGCGTTTTCGGCAGCAGCCATATCTCGTACGGCACGCGCGATGCGTAAGGGCACAGAGCGTGATAATCCCCGGCGGCGTCCACCATGCGTTTGGCCTGACGCATTTCCTGGCGCAGAATGTCGCAAAAAACGCAGCGCTCACGCTCGCGATACCATTCGCGCGCCGAACGCAGCTCGTACAATATCCGCCGCGGCACAAATGTCGTCGCCGTGATCTGCGAGTGCGCGTGCGGCCATTCCTCGCCCGCCTGCGCGCCTTGATTCTTGAACACGGTCACATATTTAAAGCGCGCATCGCGCTTCAGGTCCGCGATCCGTCGCGCCCACGCATCCAGCACGCGCTCGATTTCCTCATCGCTCATCCGCTCGAGAGTGCGCGTGTGCTCCGGCGTCTCCACCACAATTTCGTGCGCGCCCACCGCCGCCATGCGGTCGTAGATGCCATCGGCGCTGCGTCCCGGCTCGCCTTCAATACGATATAGCGGACGAAAATGCGGGTACACGCGCACTTGCCACTTGCCGTCCGCGGGCAACGCCAGGAGCGTCTGCGTCTCGAGGCGATTTTCCGGGCACAGCGGACACGGATCCGGCCGCACTTTCTCGCGTTCCGGATGCCCCGCCACAACCCAACTGCGCGTAATCGGATCTTTGCGAAGTTCCATCGGCCCTCAAGCCGCAAAATCAAACGCGTCATCTTATAACGTAGGAACTGCGAGGGCAAAGCATAACCCAACTTCGGGTTTATACTTCTTTAGTGGAAGAGCGCGAACAATTCGACGTCAGCGATTACTCCTTCGACGAGTTCATTTCGTTCTTGTTCGCCCATGACGCGCCACAGGATTCTAACAAGCACGATCCGTGGTATTTCAGTTTGGAAGTAACCTACGATCCTCAGAAGGTTTGCGCGTACTACATTCAGTTGTTTCGTCAACCATCGTTTCTTCGCGATCGATTTTCAAAGGACCAGCTGGACCAAGGATTCTGGGCGGTACACGGAGGGGCACTCGACTGCGCAGTCTCGCGGGTGATCTGGGACACGGATGTGCCCTTCGCAGCGAGGGAAGATTGCGTGAGGTCCATGGCCGACTTGTTCAGGCTGTTGTTCGCGGGCGGCCTAGTACGAGAGACATCGGGGATGTGGTGGGACTCAATGTGTTATGACTGGCAGTGCGGGATCAGAGATCGCGAGCGCGGCGGCGAAGATCTGCGAATGCAAGACGTAATGTTCAAGACGCTGGCAGTAATTCTTCGGCTCGACTCTGAGCCTTGTCAGATCGCTGCGCTCCATGGTTTGGGCCATCTACACCATCCGGAGACGACAGCACTTGTCCACACATTTCTAGCGGAACACCCTGCGCTGACCGCGGAGACGAAGGAATATGCTCTCCGCGCCGCCAAGTTTGACTTGCTCTAACAACTTATATTGTTAGTGTTGAGTTGCGGGACCTCGGAACTTCAACGGCACGGCACTGGGGCGCTAGCGGGTGTAATGCGTAGGCGTGGGCCCGGCTTCGAGCCGATGGCGATCCCAAATCGCGCCTTCGCGGCTGTAACTGGCCATCTCAAAATCCTGCGTCAATTCCAGACAATCAGTGGGGCAAGCGTCTTCGCACAAGCCGCAGAACATGCAGCGCGAAGTATCGTAGGTAAAAGTAGTAAGCACCTTGCGCCGCGTGGCATCGTCGCGCAACCAGCCCACCACAATCAGATTTTCCGGGCAAGCCAGCGCGCACAAATTGCACGAAATGCACAGCGATTCGCCCGTCTCTGGATTCATATTCAGCCGCGGCGCCCCGCGATAGCGCTCCGCCACCATCGGCCGTTCCTGAGGATACTGCTCGGTGTAAATATTCTTCGGCGCCTGATAACGAAACGTAACCCACATGCCCTTGAAGAGGTCCACCAGAAACACGCGCCGCAGGAGTTCTCTCATTTCGAGGATTGTGACTTCCCTACCACCGGAAGTCAATAGACGCGTGGCGCGCTTCACCACAGCGGCGCAACCGGCGCTTCATTAAATACCGGCGCGGAGCCGCCCTTATTCGACAAGTGAATGATGTTCAAGTAGGGTTTCACCTGCGGATCGTACGTCACCGTGATGCTACCGCCTCTTCCCGACGAGCCAGCAAACCCATTTCGTCCGTCGGAGCCGGCCATTCCGCTGTTCCCGTTCGGTGTGCCGATTCCTCCGGAACCTCCCGCGCCTCCGCGCCCACCTCTTCCGCCCGATCCTCCAGGCCCGCCATCTGCAGTCACAGTCAAAGCGCCGCCCTGTGGATCAATCAAATAAAGCCGCGTTTTTCCTGCTGCCGCCACACTCGCCTGCAGCAACGGATGCGCGCCGGGCCGCAATGTCACACGCACTTGCACCGGCGGCGCGTTTCCGCCATTCCCGCCATCGCCGCCGTCCCCGCCATTGGTTCCGTTTCCGCCATCTCCTCCCGGTGAAGGATTATTCGGATCCGTGGAACCCATGCTGCCGCTCGCGCCGGCCATCCCGTCGCTGCCGCTCAACCCGTCGCTGCCGCTCGCGCCGTTAAAATTCGAAACGAAGTTGTAATCGTAAGTGATGGGAATATCGAGGTCTGCTTTCAGGTCGGGATGACTGGGAACCGTGATGGTCACGTGCGCCGTTTTGCCGTCACTTTTTCTGGGATCGTGCGCCAGAGTCAAAACGCCTTTGTTGTTGGCCGTCACGACGGTTGGCGTCACGGTGAGGTCCTGCCACATCACTTTCCCTTTGCCTTTCCCCTCGGTCACCAATATTTTTCCGTCCGGCTGCGTGAACTGCACCACCAGCGGCGATTTTTCACCCGGCGCGATCGCCGGTCCATTCAGCAGGTGGGCCTGCATGGACGTGACCTGCTCCTTGGCCAGGTAAACCCGCATCCCGAGCTTCACCTTCACAGCCGCGCATCCACTGAGCGCGAGCATCAGAATCACCAGACATGCCGCCGCGCTCGTACGCAGCAATTGCGGTCGAACATCTATCGCGGATCGGCGATTCCACCCCGCGACGGTTTGGAGTTGGTTGCCCTCGGTCATCTTGAACACCTCGTGTGCCGTCCCGCCAGCCGCTGGAAATGCCGACGCGGCGACTGTCAGCGCCCGCATCGCGCGGAAATATCCTATTCGGGCACAGCGGCGCTTACCTACGCGACGCGCGCGCCTCTCGCAAAAATCTACCTGCTCGATTATTCTATGAATCGGTATCTGGCCGGTGACTCCAGCTATATCTGCCGCGTCTTTGGGACGTGTAAATTCACGCGAGGGTTCCATGCTATTCTGCCAAAAATGGGCGTGCTCGATAATGTTCTCACCGCTGACTGCGACGCGCGATTCATGAGCGCCGCGCTGGACGAAGCTCGCGCCGCAGCCGAACGCGGCGAAGTGCCCGTCGGCGCGGTAGTAGTGATTAATGATGAGATCGTAGCCCGCGCCGGAAACCGTACCATCGCCGATTGTGACCCCACCGCGCACGCCGAAGTGATCGCCCTGCGCGAAGCCTCAAAGCGTATCGGAAACTATCGCCTGGCAGGCGCGGCCCTCTACGTCACCATCGAACCCTGCGCCATGTGCGCCGGCGCCATGATCCAAGCACGCATCGCGCGGCTAATCTATGGCGCGCCGGACGCCAAAGGCGGCGCAGTACGCTCCTGCTTCGCGGTCCTCGATCATCCGCAGTTGAATCATCGCGTAGAAGTAACCGCCGGCGTCTTGGCCGAAGACGCAGCGGCCGCGCTAAAAGATTTTTTCGCCGCGCGCCGCTAGAGAACGGATGGCGACCGCCGGTACGAGCTGCGGGCACGGCATGCCGTGCCCCTACCACATCAAATCCACGCAACTCGAACTGGATTGGACTCTCGCCACGCGCAGCATATTTGTTTACACTCGTTTACGGCGCGACGAACGCCCCCTGATAGCACGCCCTAGGTAATGATCATAGAAGGAATAATTCGAATGAATGTAAGCATGACTCGCACCAGGAAACGCAACGGCGCGCGCGTATTGCTCTACCTCATGATCTCCGTGGCACTGTTCGCCGGCGCCACTTCCCTCTCCGCGCAAACAGTAACTAATCCGCAAAAAACCCAAACCCCAGCGGAAGCCAACCGCAAAGACCTCCTCGCGCAGTTCAACGAATCGCTGCAAGAACTAACCGCCCGCGTCTCCCCTTCCATCGTGCAAGTCCAAGTCACCGGCTATCGCGCCCTCAACGAAAAAAGTGACACCGATGCCAACACCATCGGACGCCAGCGCAGCCTGGGCTCCGGCGTGATCGTGGACCCCGACGGCTACATCATCACCAACGCGCACGTCGTGAAAGGCGCACAGCGCGTTCGCGTCATCCTCACTCCAGCCACCGCCGGCGATTCGCAAGTCCGCGCCAGCCTCGGCCTCGGCGAACACAGCCCGCCCGCCGACGCGCGCATCATCGGCATCGCGCCCACCATTGACCTCGCGCTGCTGAAAATTGAACAGAAAAATTTGCCCGCGATGGCCTTCGCCGACTACACCCAGCTGAAAAAAGGCCAGCTCGTCCTCGCCTTCGGCAGCCCGGAAGGCCTCGAGAATTCCGTCAGCATGGGAGTCGTCAGCGCCGTTGCGCGCCAAGCCGATCCAGATGTCCCGTCGGTGTACATCCAGACCGACGCGCCCATCAATCCCGGAAACAGCGGCGGTCCGCTGGTAAACACCGATGGCAACCTGGTGGGCATTAACACATTTATTCTCACGGAATCCGGCGGCAGCCAGGGGCTCGGCTTCGCCATACCAAGCAGCGTGGTGGAATTCGTCTATCACGAGCTGCGCAAATACGGACGCGTGCATCGCAGCATCATCGGCGCGCAATTGCAGGACATCACGCCCGATCTCGCCGCCGGCCTTTCGCTGAAAAAAGAACGCGGCGTCGTGGTGACGGACGTCCTGCCCGACGGCCCTGCGGATAAAGCCGGTCTGCGGATCCAGGATATTTTGCTGAGCCTCGACGGCCGCGCCATGGGCAGCGTGCCGCTCGCCGAAATGATTATTTCCACGCGTCCGGCGGGCGCCGTGATGCAAGCCGAAGTCCTGCGCGGCACGCAGCAGCTCAAACTGACGATTCCCGTGGCCGAGCAAAAAAACGACGTGGATCAGCTCGGCGACCTGGTTGACCCCGAAAAAGATCTCGTCACCAAGCTGGGAATTTACGGCGTGGAAATAGACGACCAGCTTGCCAAGCAACTCGAGGACTTGCGCGAGCCCACCGGCGTGATCGTCGCGGCCCTCGCGGCGGATTCCATGGGCGTCGAAGCCGACCTGCAGCCCGGCGACGTGATTCATGCGCTGAACGGTAAGCCGCTGGCGACGCTGGAACAATTGCGCGCAGCATTAAAAGCATTGCCTACCGGTGCAGCAGGCGTGCTGCAAGTCGAGCGCGACGGAAAGTATCTCTACGTAACTTTTGAGATGGACTAAACGTTCAGACGTTCGACAGGCGCTGAATGAATGCTCGATCGAAGAGTCTATTGCGCGGACTTTTTGGTTGGGCGCAGCAGGGGATGCGAAAACAAAAACGGCCAGCCAGTCGTTAAATCCGTGACTGTGGAAAGTGACGCGTCCCACGAACAGAAGGCATCGCTGCTTCCGAGCGTTCTCCGCAGTTCTTCCGCGGAAATCGCGAGCGGTACGCCCTTGCGGCCGAGTTCACCAATCGCACGCATAGCATCCTTATGCCACTACCGCTTGCGAGCATGCAAGCGCAAATAATTCTTACGCTCCGTGACACCGCACCGTGTCATCAGTTGTGAGCCTGCGGCGCGTTTGCTAAGCTACAGGGGCAACAGCCGCGGAGAGGTGTCTGAGCGGTTGAAAGAGCTCGCCTCGAAAGCGAGTGTCGGGGAAACTCGACCGTGGGTTCAAATCCCACCCTCTCCGCCATCAATCATTGGCCGTTCGCAATACACTCCGCAATCGCCAGTTCAAATTGCGCCTTCAGCAGCCCCGCTTGCTCCTCCGTGCGGACCCTCACCCACGCGCTTGAAACCATGGGCTGCTCGACGGAAGCAATTGGCCCTCGTTTTCGATTGAAGACGATATTTTGGTCTACCACGTTCACCGTGTTCTTGCCACGCGTGGATTGCAGTCGAACCACGTAGTAATCCCCTGCTTCGATGCCGGGACGTTCACCCTGCCCCGCGCGGACCGGCTCTACACTAACCAGCTTCGCGTCCATGCTCGCCAGCGGAACCTCAAATCGGCGCGTCTCGATGTAAATCAGTTGACCGGCTGTGGTCCCTTCCTGCATCTGGTTCCAAACAATAGAGCAGCCGTCAAAGTTGACTGGCGCCACGGAGATCGTCGTGGTCACGTCACCAAACTGCGGAACGGAATGCTTCCAGCGCGCAGTATGGTCAATCGAGAACTCCTGTGCCAGCTTCCTCAGAAATCGAAACTTTTCCGACGGCGCCGTGGATTGCGACAACGCCGCCACAGGTGAGGGGTAGGACAAAAGCGGGAAGCAGCTGACCCCGGCCAACAAAAGTACAAAAAACAGTCCAACCTCGAACCGACTCTCTCGCTCGTGCATTGCTCCGCCTCCCCCTTCGTGCAACGTCGCCGATTGCGCCGAACATTACACCATCGCAAGTTATCACCGTTCTGGCGCCATCAGAACCTCTCGTTGAAACCGGGAGCCATCGATTTGCAACGGACCTCGCAAAGCTCAGGACGGTGCGGCCGGCACAGTATGCAGGTCACCAGCATCGAATTGAGTGCGGGATAAATTGCACCCTGAGCGTCCGCAGGCCACACAAAATACAGCGCCATTGATTTTTTTTCGCCCGCAATCTCCGCCTTCCCTACCTCCACCCAAGCGCCGTACTGGTACCTCTAGTGTTCGGGTACCGCATTAATAGGTACTTGGCTGGATACCCCGATTGCGAGTACGCTGCACCCGGTATCCGAGCAGCAAGCGCCTGGCACCAAGCGCAAGAAGTCCCAGGGTCCGGTAGGTTTTTTCCTGAATTCCTTCTTGCGCGGAGCGTTTCTCTGTAGCAGGATTTGGGCCTGATCGCTCCACCGGGACCGGTCCTTTCCCCGCAGGATCGGACGGTTGCTCGCTTCGGCGAGAGTGCTCGACTGCAGAAAAGTTTTCGAGCAGAGGGAAGTGGAGGGCCATATGCAAAACACCATTCGATTTTTCGCTATCATCGCGGGCGTTTCTGTTTTTGCGAGCGCCGCTTCGGCCAATACCGCCACCGTCCGCTGTGTCGCGCAACAGGATCAAATCTCCGTTTACGATTCGCTGCGCACCCGCGGCGTCGAAGCAAAACTGAAGTGTGGCGAAGAAGTCGAAATCATCGGGCGCGTGAATAACTATGTGAAAATTCGCGCGCAAAATGGCGTCGAGGGCTACGTGCCCGACAATTTCTTCGCCGGCCTTCCCGCTGCGGAAAATCACCAGGATCCGGTCGCAAGCTCTGCCTCGATCGCTGCAACTCCTGCGCAAAACACCGCTGCGAAAAAACAGACCGCCAGCGAGCCGATCGCGCCGTCTGCCACCTACGCGGAAATGAATCCGGCGACGGCTCCCCCGCTCGCAGACACTTCCGCCAAAGCGCCTTTCGCTGCGCCTGCAAGCCAGCCGGCAGTTGCAAACGCGCCATCTTCACCGGCCACGCCCGCCGCGTCTTCCGACGACGCTCCCGCTCCTCAGCCGGAGAATGACAGCGCCGACCCTGCCTGCCAAAATTATTTTTCCGCTTACGGCCTCGCCCCCAGCCAGCTGAAATGGATCGCGCAAAATCGCAAGAAACTCTTCTCCAACATTTGTCCTGCGCCCGACATTACCAGAGTTGATTTCGTGATGATTTTCACTCACGACGTGGATTTCTTCAACGTCACCATGCCCACGCCAGTTCACAAAATCGAAGGCTTCTCCGACTTCCGCGCACTCACGCCCATTGACGCGGGCCTCATCTCCGCGTCCGACCCCGACAAGGCCCACCGACAATACGTCTGGATCTTCCGCATCGCCCCAGGCACGTTCGATCCGGAAAAGTTTTCTCCGCGCCGCCGCTATCAATTCTCCCAAGTCGAATCGAGCGCCCTAGGCGCCAAAGCCAGCCAGAAGGCAGTCGAGGACGCCTTCCGCTTCGTCTCCACCGCCAGCCACTGAACTCAAACTGCTAAGATGTCGGCTCTTCTGTGCTATGTCGTGACGCAGATGTCGCGTCGTACGGTGAATGTACGCACAAATGTACTGACTTCCTGGTTTTCCGGATGTAAGCTGTCTTTGTGGCAACCTGCCATGCGCTTTGAATGGGATGAAAACAAGAATGCGCAAAATCTACCCAAGCACGGCCTGCGTTTCGAAACTGCCCTTCTCGTTTTCCAAGATCCATACGCGCTCACCCAGCCGGACAGCAGCTTTGACGATGAAGAACGCTGGATCACGGTGGGAGCCATAGGTCCGGGCGCGATTCTCCTGGTCGTCCATACGTTCCTACGAGAGCCGCAAACAAGAAGTTATTCGCATCATCTCAGCCCGCGCCGCCGAGTCGCACGAAAGGAAAGCTTATGCGGAATCTCACAAAACAGCAGAAACGCGACGTTCGCGCCATCGCCGCAAAAAAAGATGAGGACATTGACTTTTCCGATGCGCTGCCCGTTCTGGACTGGAGCGCAGCCGCCATCGGCAAGTTCTATCGGCCCGAGAAAAAGCCGGTGACCATGCGCCTGGATTCCGATGTAATCGCGTGGCTCAAGGCCGAGGGGCGCGGCTACCAGACAAAAGCCAATTGGCTTCTGCGCCACGCAATGCTGCACTTCACCACAGCGAAGAGCCACAGCAACCGCAATTTCACGCGACAGCGCAGTAAGACCAAACTCCAAAAACGAAAGCCCTAACTCCTCGCCAGCCCGCGCATAATTCCCGGCGCGAACCGACCCGACGATGACCGGTATTACTGCAACGGCATCGCACTCTTGCGGAACACCATCGCCACCACCACCTTCGCCACAACCGGCGCGCTACCATAAACCGCGGCCGCAAACTTCCAGGTCTTCAACGCGCCCAACGCAGCCGCCGTCAACAAAGGTACGGCACGGATCACCGTGACTTTGCCAATCCCGCCTCCACCGCTCAAGTACGCGTCCAGCACCACCGCGCCTTCCACAGTGGCATCGGGAGGATACGGCGAGTACGTCGCGGCCAGCAACTGCGGCGGAGCAAAAGGCGTCGCCTTTGGGTCGGGCGCTTGAAACGCCGCCGCCGGCGCCAGCGGAATATTTTTCAGCTGCAGGTACGCCGGATCGAACACCACATTTACCAGCAGCGTGGACGGAATGTGCTTGCCGTCCAAACTGGCCGCGGCGTACGTCCAACCGTGCACAGCCACCAGCGCCGCGCTCGTCAATTCTGGAATGTCCCGCAGCACTTGCACATTAATAATATTGCCGCCGTCGTCCAGGTTCACCGCCAGCGTCACCACTCCCGCCGCGCCCGTTGCAGCGGAATATGGAATATCGCTCGCGTAAACCACGTCAGCAGGAACGAAACCTCGCGGCCGTTGTGCGTCGTTGGGGGCCGCGACCGACAAAACGAAGAGCGAAAGAAGCCATAGCCCGGTGGTGATTCTCAGGACTCTTTTCATAAATCGCCCTAGCCTCGCAACGAACCCGCCCGCGAAATCAGCTGTCCCGCGGTCGCGCGCCACATCGCGCCGCCGTTCCAATGTTTCACGAGCTCTTCTTCGCCGCCGGTTTTCCTGATGCCACCGGCCCGCCGATCTTGTTCAGCGTATCCATCGCGCGCGCCTTATAAGGACTGTTCAACCCAATCACTTCCGTCAGCACCACGCGCGCCTCGGGAATCCGTTGCATTTTCGCCAGCGTGAATCCCATGCGGTACTGATTCTGCGCGTAACTGAACGTATCGGATTTCAGCAGCGGCGCAGCCTGTTTGAACGCGTCAATCGCTTGCGGGTTGCGCCCCTTGTTCACGTTCACTTCGCCCAGCGACGAATAGGCCAGGCCCTTCTGAATCGCCACCTGCTTCTGCCACTGCTCGTCGTCCACGTTGTCCGGCTTCTTGGCCTGCGCCAGCAAATCCAGCGCGTGTTGCGCGTACGCCGCAGCCTTATCGAGGTGCGCTGGATCGTTGCACCAGGTGTCCGCCAGCAAAATCAGCATGGAAACATCGTCCGGATTGGAAGTCAGCAAACTCTGCGCCGCGGCCACCATTTTGGGCGCGTTTTGCGCTTGCTGATAGGCAATCGCGGTCTGCTCGCGCGCGCTCAACGTGTAAGTAGAATCCGGAAACGTAGTGGCATAGCGCTCCAGCAGCGCCGCGCGCGCCGCCGCGTCCGTAGTCTTGTAAGCAGCGTTCAGCAGCGCGTATTGCACGTAGCCCACATCGCCTTCCACGGTTTTCAGCACACCTTGCCGCTGCGCCGCCCACGTATCAGCGGGAGTGCCTTCGGGAGCCGGCGCCGCCTTGTAACGCGTCACGATCGCGGCGACTTTCTGGCCCGCATCGAAAAGTTTCGCGGTGTCGCCCTGTTCCTCCGCGGCGTGCACCATGATCACCGCCGTGGAAAAATTCTCCGGGTCGAGCGTCAGTACCTTGTCGCCATACTCGTACACCTTCGCGTAATTCTTCTGCGCCAGATACGTTTGCACGTACAGCTGATCCCCCAGCAACTCCATGTCCCCCTTGCCATAATCCGCCATGAATTTATCCAGCAGTGCGACCTTGTCCGGCCCATCGGTCGCCGCATAAATGTCCGTCAGCGCCTTATCTTCCGGCGTGCCCGCTGCCACCGAAACACTTTTGCCAATCTGCGCCGTGGCGTTCCCCGTAGCACAGATAACTATGACCACGCACGTAGCCGCGCACACCATGAATCGTCGCATTGCGCACCTCCCAAGAATTTCGTCGCGCCCGCAGAACTCAACGGCCAGGCGCCAACCGCCCCAAGCGACTAACGCGCGCATCTTAGTCGAACCGCGCCTCGCGCCACAATCTTTTCGTTTCGCCATCCAGCCGTCCAGCCATTGACGATTCCATCGTTTCGGTAGACGATTCCTTGTCGCGCAATTCACAGGAAGAGGTGCCGCATGCCCGCAGCCACATCCTTCGAAAAAGTAGAGCACGAAAAACTCAACGCGCAAATTTCTCGCCAGATGATGAGCGGCGAAGACGCCACGCTCGCCCGCATTTTCATAGCGAAGGGCGGCATCGTGCCGCGCCACTCCCACCGCAGCGAGCAGTTTTCGTTGATCATATCCGGCGCGCTAAAATTTTTCTTCGACGACGGCGAAACCACCGTGGTGCACGCCGGCGAAATCATCCTGATTCCCGCCCACGTTCCGCACAAAGCCGAAGCCCTGGAAGAGACCGTGGACATTGACTTCTTCGCCCCCCGCCGGGAGGACTGGATCAACAAGACGGACTCCTACCTGCGCACCGGCGAGGCACAAAAAAAGGACTGACTTCATGGACCTCGGACTAAAAGGACGCGTCGCCATCGTCGCGGCGGCCAGCAAAGGACTGGGCCGCGCCATCGCCGCCGAACTGGCCAAAGAAGGCTGCGAAGTCGCCATCTGCGCGCGCACCTCCGCCGACGTGGAACGCACTGCGCAGGAAATCGGCGCCGCAAACGGCCGCGAAATCTTCTGGCGCGCGCTCGACGTCACCAACGCCGAAGGCGTGCGCGACTTCGTAGCCGACGTGGAAAAGAAATTCGGCCGCATGGACATCTGCGTCACCAACACCGGCGGCCCTCCCTCGAAAAAATTCATGGAAATCACGCTCGAGGAATGGCGCACCGCCGTAAATCTCGTCCTCCTCAGCAGCGTCTACTTCGCGCGCGAAGTTCTCCCGCGCATGCAGCGCCGGCACTGGGGCCGCCTGCTCACCATCACCTCAATCTCCGTGAAGCAACCGATTGACGGTCTGATGCTATCTAATTCTTTGCGTGCCGGCGTCACGGGAATGGCCAAGACGCTCGCAAACGAGTTCGGCGCCGACGGCATTACCGTCAACAACGTTTGCCCCGGCTACACGCTCACCGATCGCCTCACCGAACTTTTCGAAAAGCGCGCGCAAGATGCAGGCGTCGCCTACGACGAGATCCTGAAGCAATCCACCGCGAACGTCCCCATCGGCCGCTTCGCGCGTCCGGAAGAATTGGCCGCGCTGGTCGCCTTTCTCGCGTCTGAGCGCGCTAGTTCCATAAATGGCACCACCATCGCCGTGGACGGCGGCAGCACGAAGGGACTTCTTTGATTGGAGCTTCAGCAGAAATACGAAATGCGAAAGTGCCGCTCTGCGTTCTATACCGTCCGGCCTTGTCGCCACCTTGGCATCCTCTACAGGAGATACGAATGACTCAGATTTTCGGACGCTGTCGTCCGCTTGTGCCCGCGCTCTTGTGCGCCGTATTTTTGTTGCTCGCGTTCCTGCTGGCCGGCCTTGCCAGCGCCGATGAGCCCTACGCCCGCAGCCGTGATTACGATTTGCAAAATGTGAAAACGCATCTCTGGTTCGATATCGAACAGCGCAAAGTGGCCGGCGAAGTCACGCACACCCTCGCCATGTTGCGTGACGACGTCGCCCAAATCCAATTCGATTCCGTGGACCTGAAGATCGCGGCCGTAACCCTCGATGGCAAGGACGCGAAATTTTCCACCACCCCCACAGCGCTAATCGTCTCGCTCGCCGCCCCCTCCCGCCGGGGTGAACATCACGAAGTGTTCATCCGCTACGATGGCCAGCCGAAAAAAGGCCTCTACTTCGTCCTCCCCGATCAAAATTATCCCAATCGCCCAAAAGAAGTCTGGACCCAGGGCGAAGCCGAAGACACGCGCTACTACATCCCTATCTACGATTACCCGAACGATCGCACTACTTCCGAAATGATTCTCACCGTCCCTGCCACATGGCTCACTATTTCTAATGGCAGCCTTGTCAGCGTGAAAGATGAATCCGACGGCACCAAAACCTGGGACTGGAAACAGACCGAACCGCTTTCCACCTATCTGATCACTGCCGTAGCCGGTGAATTCGTCGAAAAGAAAGACACCTGGCGTGGCATCCCCGTGCGCTACGTCGTCCCGCGCGGCCAGGAAGACACCATCGACTCCACATTTTCGCGCACCCGCCAAATGCTCGATCTTTTTTCAGACAAACTCGGCGTGCAATATCCCTGGGCTCAATACGCGCAATCTTCCGTCAACGATTTCGTCGAAGGCGGCATGGAAAATACCAGCGCCACTACGCTCACTACGCGCGGCCTCGTCGCTCCCGGCCTCGCGCCCGAACTTCGCCGCGGTTCCGACGATCTCGACTCGCACGAACTCGCGCACCAATGGTTCGGCGATCTGGTCACCTGCCGCGATTGGGCCAACATCTGGCTCAACGAAGGGTTCGCAACTTATTTCGAACATTATTGGGCCGAGCAGCGTTACGGAGCCGATGAAGCCGCCTACGAATTCTGGCGCGATCAAGCCGGATGGTTCCGCCAGAAGCGCCTCTATCCCGTACCCATCGTCACGCGCAATTTCGAAGACAGCATCGAATACGCCGGCAACGTTTATGACAAAGGCGGCTGGGTTCTGAAGATGCTGCGCACGAAACTTGGCGACGAAGATTTTTTCCGCGGTCTGCACTACTACCTCGAAACCTATCGCGGACAGAACGTCGTCACCGGCGACCTCGAAAAAGCGATTGACCACTCCACCGCGACCAACGTTGACCATTTCTTCCACCAGTGGATTTGGCGGGCCGGCGCGCCGAAATATGAAGTCAGCTATACCTACGACGATGCTGCGCACCAGGTGAAACTAAACATCAAGCAAACGCAGAAAGTCGAAGGCATGGTGGATCTGTTCGACATGCCCGTCGAAGTCGAAATCTCGACCGTCGCCGGACGGAAGACCTCCACGATCAACGTGAGCAAAGCCGAAGAGACTTTCACGCTGCCCGCCGATAGCGCGCCGCAAATGGTGCTCTTCGATAAGGGCGGCAACATTCTGAAAACTCTCGAATTCAAAAAAGACCCCGCCGCTCTGATCTATCAACTAAAGAACGCCGAGACCGTGCCCGACCGCGCCGACGCCGCCGTCGCGCTCGGCTCGATCAAAGACAATTCCGATGTCGTCGCCGCCCTCGGTAACGCCGCGCAGCACGATCCTTTCTGGGGCATCCGCTCCGAATCGCTGAAAGCTCTCGGCAAAATCGGCGGCACCGCTGCAGAAAAGCGAATTCTCAACGCCGTGAACGATCCCAAGCCCTGGGTTCGCCAGGTCGCCGTGCAAGAACTCGGCGGCTTCACCGAAGACGCGTCGCTCGGCCCGCAACTCACCACAATTGCCACAGACGATAAGGCCTATCGCGTCCGCGCTGCCGCATTGAACGCGCTCGGCGACATCAAAGCGCCCAATGCCTACGACGTCCTTAGCGCCGCCGTGAAGCTCGATTCGCCCGACGACACTCTGCGCAACGGCGCTCTGGAAGGCCTCGGCTCTCTCTCCGACGATCGCTCCGTCCCCCTGCTGCTCGAATGGTCCGCTACCGGCAAGCCGTTCGACACGCGCAGCGCCGCCATCGGCGCAGTCGCCGGCCTCGATACGAAAAACAAGGCCATCACCAAAACTCTGATTTCGTATTTGCAGGAACCCTATATTGACATCAAGTACGCCACGCTCTTCGCACTGAGCAAACGCGGCGACCCCGACGCCATTGCCCCTCTGGAAGCCATGCTCAAATCCGGCGATCTAAATCTAGGCGCCGCCCCTTACATCCAAATGCAAATCGACACCCTCAAATCCAAAACTGGAGGAAACCACGCAAGCGGCCCGGGAACGGGAGCTGGCGCAGGCGTTGGTTCAGGCACAGGTGCTAACGCTGGTAGTGGGACCGGCGCGGGAACCGGCTCCGCCGCTGGCACAAGCGCAGCTTTGAGCCCGCAGCCAGCCTCGGCCGCAGCCAGCTCCGACAACACTCTAGACGCTCTGAAAAAACTCCAGCAACAAATGGACGAAGTAAACGCACTCCTAGCAAAAATCGAATCGCAAATAAGCTCAACGAAGCAGAAGTAAACGCAGAGACAACTTATCGGGAGTGCGGCGGCTTGCCGCCGCCTTCACTCAGCGAGGCTCGCCTCGCGAACCAAACTCACACGCCAGCGACCGCTGTCGCCATTGAATTTGTAGCGGCCGCCTTCAGGCGGGTGTTGTTGAATTTCGCTTGGCCTTTGTGGTCGCGCAAGCCACGCGCACCCCCTCACTCCGCCAGCAAAATCCTCAAATCGCGCAAATTATTCCCCGTAGGCCCGGTAACAATGGCGTCATCGATCCGTGCAAAAAATCCATGAGCATCACAGCGCCGCAAAAATTCCCCAGCATCCAACCCCATCGCCTGCGCGCGTGAAAACGTCTTACCGTCCGCCACCGCGCCAGCCGCGGGACTGTTCCCATCCACCCCATCCGTTCCCGCGCTCAAAACCGCGATCCTCTTCCCCGCGATTTTCGGCACGCACACCAATACAAACGCCGAATTGCGCCCGCCAATCCCGTCGCCAGTCACCGGGCTGCTAACCTCTCCCCCAGCAAAAATCGCCACACGTCGCCGCGGATTTTCCTTCTTCAATATTTCCAGCTGCGCCAGCAAATGTTCCGCCGCCTTCTCCAGCGGCCAATTATCCGTCTCCGTATCTACCAGACACGTAAATCCCTCCGCCTCGCAACAATGATGCGCGGCATGAAGCAATTCGCGCTCCCCCAGCAAAATTTCAAATCGCGCGCGCGCAAACGCCGCGTTGCCATCCTTGGGTGTTTCACCGATCGACCGTCGTTCGATCATTCCGCGCAAAGAAGCCGGCAATTTCGCCAGCAATCCATATTTCCGCACGATTCGCTCGGTATCATCCATCGTACTCGGATCCGGCACAGTAGGCCCGGAAGCCAGCGCCGATTCCTCCCCTTCCGGCACGTCACTGATCGCGAAAGTTATTTTTGTCGAAAGTGGCGCAGCCGCTGCTAGCCTGCCGCCCTTGGTAGCAGAAAGATGTTTGCGCACCACGTTAATCTCCTCAATCGGCGCGCCGCAAGTAATCAACGCAGAATTCAGCTGCTGAAAATCCTCCAGCGTCACCCCAGGCCCCAGCGGCTGCTCCACCAACGAAGATCCGCCCCCGGAAATCAGAAAAAATACTAGCGTCCGTTCATCGCAGCGCGCCAAACGCTCCAGAATCGCCTTGCCCGCCGCAAAGCTTTCCGCCGTCGGCAAAGGGTGCCCGCCCACAAATGTTTTCCATCCGGGCAAAGGCTGCGACCGAGGAACTGGCACCACCAGGACTCCGTCAGGAGGAAATTCAGGGGTCAGGATTTCGGTCAAGCCCAGAGCCATCGCGTTCACAGCTTTCCCAAACGCAATCGCCACAATCTCGCGAAATTCACGCAGGTCAACATCAGTGCCACCGGCAGAAATCAGCGAGCCGCGCCGATCCATCCTTCGCGCAAGCGCCGACGGAATATCAATCGCCGCCAGAGTATGCCGAAAAACGTGCTCAGCCGTTTTCTTCACAGCGCTATTTTAATCCTAAAGCATCCGCGTTCAACGCATTCGGTGGCCGCCGCCCTGCGAATAGCGCTACCACATTCTCCGCCGCCATCACCGCCATCTTCGTGCGCGTATCCAGCGACGCGCTCGCAATGTGCGGCGCCAAAATCACATCACGCCGCGGCAAAAGCGCCGGATGCACCAGCGGCTCGCGCTCATAAACATCCAGCGCCGCCCCCGCGATTGTTTTATTCTCCAGCGCCTCCGCCAAAGCCTCCTCGTCCACCACCGGTCCCCGCGAAGTATTCACCAGATACGCCGTGCGTTTCATTTTTCCGAGGTTCTCGCGCGAAATCAGGTGTCGCGTCTCGGGCAGCAGCGGCACATGCAGGCTGATAAAATCAGATTCGCGGAACAACGTATCGCGATCCACAAATTCCGCATGCAACTCGCGCTCCACGAGTTCGTGCGCGCGCACCGCGTCGCTATAAATCACGCGCATGTTAAATCCCAACGCCCGCCGCGCCACCCCGCGCCCAATCCGCCCAAATCCCAACACGCCCAAAGTTTTTCCCCACACGTCGCCGCCCACCAGCTGATCCAGGTCCCAACCCGGCCACGTCCCGCTGCGCATCCAAGCGTCGCCTTCCAGCAGGCGCCGCCCAATCGCCATCAGCAAAGTCCAAGCAAAATCCGCGGTCGTATCATCCAGCACACCCGGCGTATGCGTCGCCGCCACCTTACGCCGCGTGCACGCCTCTACATCTATATTGTCGTAACCGACGGACACCGTCGCCGCAATCCGCAATTTCGGCGCGCGCGCCAGCAGTTCCTCGTTCACTTTCTCGGTGAGCAGGCACACCAGCCCGTCCTTATCCGCGACGCGCTTCAACAGCTCCTCGCGCGTGATGCGTTCCGGCGGAGCCCAATACTCCACCTCGAAATGTTGCTCCAGCACAGCCCGCGCCGCGGGAAAAAGCGGCCGCGTCGAGAGTATTTTCGGTTTGGTCAACGCCCACCTCGCAAAAATCCCATGCGCAGAATTTGTAACATATACTGCCTAATTAGTGAATCGCGCCACAGCGCGATTCATCCTGAGATCCCACAGAGCGGGATCGAAGGGCTGCTTACAAAGCAGCGCGATGAAGCATCATATTAATGTTGGAGGAGAAAACCTCATGACGCATCTACGAAGAGCCATCGTACTTCTATTCTTCAGCTGCTGCATCGCCCCGCTAGCCATGGCCCAGCTCACGCTGAAAGTAAAAATTCAATCCACGCCGATGGAGCGCCAACTGCTCTTCGCCAAGCTCAACGAGCGCGCCGCAACGCACCACATCCAGTTCGTCCTGGTCGAATCCGGATTCGACTACCGCGTAGCCTACGGCGTCGCCGGCCCGGTCATGACTCCCTACGGCCCAGCAGCCGCCAGCGCCTCGGTAACGAAAGTCTTCGACCCCAGCGGCGCCGAACTCTTCACCTTCGCCCGCGACGGCCGCTGGACCCCCGACGCCGCCGCCAACGCCACCGCCAAAGAAATCATCAAACGCATAAGAAGGCTGCGCGGCCTCTAAACGCGGCCCTCGCGAGCAACGCCGGTTCTGCTCTTAAATCTGAGAGCAAGCCGACCTCGTAGTATCATCAGAAGACCGTGCCATGGCCCCTGGCCCCTACCAGCCGCTGGCCGCACGATGCAGGATGAATGAAAACTATGACCTCGAGGGTCGCGTCCATAAACTAGAGCAGCGAAGGCCAATCACCTCTGGCCTGGAAAGCTTACCTGACCACGATAGCTTCGACGTAGAGTTCTCCCCCTCCGGGCAAGCCATCCATTTCACGCAATACACATTTGCGGGTCAAGTATTCCGCTCCGAGACTTACAACTATGACGATCTGGGGAGATTGGTCCGGACTCTTGAATTTGACGGCGCCGATACCGAAGCGAGCAAGACAGACTACGAATGCGACAGTGGCGGGAAACGCGTCGGTTGGACCCGTCGAGATAAGTCCGGAGCTGTAACGGTCCGCAGCGCCCAGGAATACCTTGGAAGGCTTGTCGCGTCTCTTGTGTCATTCCGCGCCAACGGCCTGGTAATGCGACGAAAGACGTTCGATTACTCGGAAGATAAGCTCGCGCAGTCCGTTTCCACGTACTACAACCCGACTGGTGACGTTACAGAGCAGTGCATTTCGCGCTACAACGCGGAGGAGCGAATCGCAGAGACATTTGGACTGAGATCGGACGGCAAACCGCTCGGCGACGGGAGGTACGAATACGAATACGACCTGGAAGGCCGCGAATCCAGAGTGTTGAGCTTCAATGATTCCGCCGACGGCAACGAACCCAATCACATCAAGCATTTTGCCTACAAGTTCGACAAGCACGGCAATTGGATCGAGCGCTGCGAATACAGTCGCTTCACTCGCGATTCGGATTGGCAGAAATCGGTCACCACACGGAAGCTCATATACTACTTACCGCGCACCTAGCCCCTCTCGTTGACGCCCATCGCCGCACACGGCTATAGTGACCGTGAGAGCGCGGGCAATTCCTTTCGCACGACGCAGCCGCCGCTCCACATGCGCATGGATTCGCAACTACTGCAAGCCTTGAAAACGACCCTCGGCTCCGAAGCCGTCCTCCATCGCCCCGAGGAGTTGATGCTCTACGAATACGACGGCTCCGTCGAAGTCGCGCGCCCGAATTGCGTCGTCTTCCCCCGCACCACCGCCGATGTACTAGCCATTGTAAAGCTAGCGAACCAATATCAAACGCCGCTCGTCGGTCGCGGCGCCGGCACCGGCCTCTCCGGCGGCGCGCTAGCCCGCAAAGGCGGCATCCTCACAGTGTTTTCGCGCATGAACCGCATCCTCGAAATTGATATCGAAAATCAGCGCGCCACGGTGCAGCCCGGCGTAGTGAATTCCGATCTCAGCGCCGCCGTAGCCCACGCTGCACTGCACTTCGCGCCCGATCCTTCCAGCCAGAAAGCCTGCACCATCGGCGGCAACGTCTCGGAAAACTCCGGCGGCCCGCACACACTCGCCTACGGCGTCACCACCAATCATGTTCTCGCGCTCGAAGCCGTGCTCCCCACCGGCGAACTCATTCGCATCGGCGGCTCCGCGCTCGATTCGCCGGGCTACGATCTTCTCGGCCTGTTCGTCGGCTCCGAAGGCACGCTCGCCCTGATCACAGAAATCACCGTCAAGCTCACGCGCCTGCCCGAAGCCGTGAAAACTCTTCTCGCGATTTTCGAATCTCTCGACGACGCCACTGAAACGGTAGTTGAGATCACCGCACGCGGCATCACTCCCGCCGCCTGCGAAATGCTCGACGGCTGGACGCTCCGCGCTGTCGAAGCCTACGTCCATGCCGGATTTCCTCTCGATTGCGCCGCCGTGCTGCTGCTCGAAGTGGACGGCGTCGCCGAAGCCGTGCAACAACACGCGGAAGAAGTTGCCGACATTTGCCGCGCCCATCACGCCCGCGAAGTCCGCGTGGCCCGCGACGCCCACGAACGCGACCTGCTCTGGAAAGGCCGCAAAAACGCCTTCGGCGCCGTCGGACGCCTTTCGCCCACCTATTACGTCCAAGATGGCGTGATTCCCCGCACCAAACTTCCCGCCACTCTGCGCCGCATCAATGAAATCGGCCTGAAGTACGGCTTCCAAATCGGCAATATTTTCCACGCAGGCGATGGCAACCTGCACCCACTAATCCTTTTCGACGCGCGCGACGAAGCGCAGTTCCGTGGCGTCGTCGCCGCCGCCGACGAAATCATCCAGTTCTGCATCGAAATGGGCGGCTCCATCACCGGCGAGCACGGCGTCGGCATGGAAAAAGATCGCCTGATGCCGCTGCTCTTCAGCGAAGCGGATCTCGACGTCATGCGCGACGTGCGCGACATCTTCAACCCGCAAGGCCTGCTGAACCCCGAGAAAATTTTCCCCACGAAAAAAGGCTGCGGCGAAATTCACATCCGCCCGCTGCCCCTAGCCGGCACGCCCAGCGCACCCAGTGCATAAGATAAGATGACCTCCTCCGCCATCAGCCCGAGCGTCACCTCACGACTCGCCGAAATCGTCGGCGCCGCGAATGTCGCGAGCGATTTCGCGCAGCTCGCCACCTTCGAAATTGATCGCAAGCTGCCAGCCGCCGCAGTTCGCCCTGGCACGAGCGAGGAAGTAGCCGAAATCGTGAAATTTGCCGCGTCAGAAAAATTGGCGCTGGTCCCCACCGGCGCGCGCACAAAATTGGGAATCGGCTACGCGCCCAGCCGCTACGATCTCGCGCTCGACATGACGCGCCTCAACAAAGTGATCGCCTACGATCCCGGCGACCTCACCCTCAGCGTCGAAGCCGGCGTGCCGCTGGCAAAACTCGCGCAAGTCCTCGCCGAACATCGCCAATTTCTGCCGCTGCCGGTGCCGTTCGTGAATCGCACGACGATTGGCGGCCTGATCGCCTCCGGCGTGGATTCCCCGCTGCGCCAATTTTATGGCACCGCGCGCGATTTCCTGCTCGGCATGGAATACGTCACCGGCGAAGGCGTCGCCACGAAAAGCGGCGGACGCGTGGTAAAAAATGTCACCGGCTACGACATCCACAAGTTAATGATCGGCGCGCTAGGCACCCTCGGCGTCATCACCCGCGTAAATTTCAAAACTTTTCCCATGCCGCTCGCCACCCGCGGCTTCATCGCGCGCTTCGCCACTGCCGAAAACGCTCTGGACATGCGCCAGCGCATCGCACAATCCGCCCTCACGCCGCTAACCGTGGAAATCCTCAGCCCCCGCGTAGCCGAGCTTTTCGCGAGCGACGCCGCAACGCGCTACGAACGCGCCGCCATGCCAGCCAACGTAATTTCCAACACAGAATGGGCGCTCACCACAGGCTACGCAGGAAACGAGGCAGTCCTCGAGCGCTACGCGAAAGATTTGCAACGCATCGCCCGAGAATCCGGCGCCACAGGAGTCTCGATCCTCGCCGAAAACCTGTCCCCCGCCTGGGCCCGCAAGCGCGAATTCATCCCTATCGCGCTAGCATCCTCACCCGCAACCACCATCGTGAAAATGAGCGTCCTGCCAATGCGCATGACAGACACCCTGGCCTCCGCACAAAAAACAGCCGAACGCAACAACCTCCTCTGGGCTGCCATGGCGCGCGGCCTAGGCATAATTTATTTCGCAATCCTCCCCAGCGATCACACGGAAGAATGCCGCCAGCGCGTAGCGACCGCCACCAGCACCATCCAAGAAGCCTGCGCCAAACTAGCAGGCCACGCCACAATCCCCTGGGCCCCCGCCGAATGGAAAACTACGCTGCAAATCTGGGGCCCCCCGCGCCCCGATTTCGCGCAAATGCAAAAGGTAAAATCGGTCTTCGATCCGCAAAAAATCCTAAGCCCCGGCCGCTTCTCCGAAGATTTGTAGCGCCGCTCCCGCAAAGGGCGACCGCCGTCGCTCCGCGATTCCCCAGCGTTCGCATCCGCCGTGCCGCGCGCCGCAGCAGCGTCTTTCTCTCCAGCACTTTCCGCCGGCGTTTTTTCTCTTCTCATCGATGACCCGTCCACAAAGAGTTATCAGTAAGCTTCCGTCGATACTTAACTGGACGGCGCAGGTCTTTCGCCGTTACCCTAGCGCCCATGGCGGCGCCCGGTTATCTCAGGTCTCGTGGTTGGAAGGATTTCATTTTCTTATGCGTGGTAGCCACGCTCGGGATCGCCGTGAAGCATTACGTAACCCCACTCAGCGACTACGCAAAATGGAAAGCCAGGGTCAAGGCCGCACCGGGGCCTTCAATCTCACAGGAACCAGGACAGAGTGGTCTTCCACCCTGTTTTTTCATCGTGCCGCAAAAAGCCACCCACCAAACAGTGGCTTCCGGCTCCGTAAATGACTGCCTAGCATTGTTGCCGAATGGTGAAAGGCTGGATCTATTCGCAATTGGCTTGGGCGGAGGTTTCTCTCCCATCAAGACGGACTTGCACGTGCCCGACATCATTCCTCTGGCCTTCACTCGAACCTACGTTCCGCTGAATGACTGGTCCGAACGATTTCAGGTCTATCTTCCCCATGTTTACGACCCATATCTCACGGGAAGCCGCTTTCCTTATACCTTTGCCAATTGGCAATTGCCGGACGGTCAACCCATTCACTATGAACGGATTTCAGCAGGAACCGGTTTTGCCGATGCAATTTTCGGGGCTGTTTCTTCCGATCGAATCTTTGCGAATTCTCGTGTCAACTGGAACGGCTTCGGCTGGGATTGGACGCTCGCGGATGGCACCACATATCTTTCTCCGGAAGCCTACAACGCCACGCGACCTCAGCAAGGTTCGCTCGTCGGAATTTTCGATAGCAACGGGAACGAAGTTCGGTTGACACGTACCGTAAGCGGCGACCTCACTGAAATTGTGTCGCCGCAGGGGCGCTGGATTCGATTTGAGTATAGCCAGTCGCAAATGATTCGAGCCCGCGACAGTTTGGGCAATGTCGTCGATTACGAGTACGACGGCCGCAGCCGACTCACCACGGTGAAATATCCCGATGGCCATTCCACCAAGTATTCCTACGATACGGCGAATCGAATCATCGCAGTGGAAGACGCCTCCGAAGATGTCGCGATGGAAATCAAATACGATTCAAACGGGGCGGTTGCAGAGATAACCGCGGATCGCGAGCACACCTACCATTTCAGATATGTATTCGACCAAGCTCTTAAGACTGCCATCGCATTTGTGCTTGAGCCAAGCGGTAAGGTCATCCAGGTCACTACTCGCATTCAAGGAAACGTGGTCTCGTATTCGATTCAGAAATAGCTCTGGGCAATCTTGTCTCGCACTGCCATCCATGGACAAGTGCTGACAAATTTGCCGTTCATCGCATCTTAATACACGGACCAAACCCCCGGCGTCGCCAGTTCGACCAAGTGCCGGTCAGGGTCTCTGAAGTAAAGGCTCCAGCCTCCCAGCTCCCACTGCTTTTTTTCTTCCACTGCGATTCCTCTGGTCTGCAGCCACGATTCCCAGTTGGTCAGTTCGTCCGCAGGAATCGCGAACGCGATGTGCAATTCGCCTTCTCCGTCGTGCGGAGATTGGATCGTCCGCGACCCTCCCTTCTCAAACAGCAGCAGCACCTGGCGTGCGCCGACGTGCATCGCACAACCACGCTTGCCGAACTCCTTGATGACGCGGAACCCGAAAGTCTGCTCGTAGAAGCGGACGGAGCGCGCCACATCGCTCACGTACAATGAAGATTCAAGAACGCCAACGCTTTTCGGCGGCATCGGTCCCTCCCGGCCAACCATCTGAACGTAGCATAAGACACGAGGCCACCGAACGGAGGCCGGAATCGGAGTCTGGATCAGTCCTTAGATTCAGCGCGGCTCCTCACCGCGAATAACGTAAGATACTGCCTGGATGCGAATCCCGTGAGGCGCTCAGCGCAATGGCTTCCGAAACACAACCGCCAAGTTCCACCCAAGCCGCCGCGCCGCCGCAATCGCACGACGCCGCGCAGCGCGAATTCCAGCTCACCCTCAGCGGCTTCTCCGCCGTCGACAAGCCCGAGTACGAAGACTACTCCCGCTGCGTGCACTGCGGCCTCTGCGCCAATAATTGCCCCACCTATCGCCTCTGGGGACGCGAAGCCGATTCCCCGCGCGGACGCATCAAGCAAATGGCCCTGGTGGATCAGGGCCGCCTGGAACTCGGCGAGTCCTTCGTCCTGCACATTGACCGCTGCCTGAATTGCCGCAACTGCGAAACCGTTTGCCCTTCCGGCGTCGAATACGGAAAAATTCTCGAACTCGCCCGCGCGCAGATCGAACAAAAATATAGGCGCCCGCTCGTCTCGCGCCTCGCGCGCGATTTCGTCTATCGCCGCCTGCTTCCCTACCCCGGCAGGATCGCCGCCGCCGCCCGCGCCCTAAAAATATACCAGCGCTCGGGACTCGCAGCCGTAGCCCGCACCACCGGAATCCTTCGCCTGCTCGGCCTACAAAGCCGCGAAAAACTCCTCCCGCGCATTGACTCCGATTTTTTCTTCAGCGAGCTGGGCAAGACGTTCCCTGCAAAAAGCGAGCGTCGCGCCCGCGTCGCATTCTTCGCCGGATGCGTCGCGCAAGTCACGTTCAGCGAGCTGAATCGCGCCACCATCCGCGTCCTGCAAGCCAATGGCTGCGAAGTAGTCGTCCCCGCCGCGCAAACTTGCTGCGGCGCGCTGGCAGCACACGCAGGAATACGCGACACCGCACGCGATCTCGCGCACAAGAATATCGATGCGTTCCTCTCGGATGATTTCGACGCCATCATCACCAACGCGGCCGGCTGCGGCTCCACTCTGAAGGAATACCCGCATCTCTTCAACGAGGACAACACCTCGCACTCCCGCGCGCAACTTTTCTCAGCGAAAATGCGCGACATCAGCGAGTTCCTGATGGATCTCGGCCTCACCGCAACGCTGCGCCCGTTTCCCGTCCGCGTCACCTATCAGGATTCCTGCCACCTGGTCCACGGCCAGAAAATCCGCGAAGCTCCGCGCCAGTTGCTACGCTCCATCCCCGGCCTCGATTTCGTCGAGATGTCGCTAGCCGACCAATGCTGCGGCTCCGCCGGGGTGTACAACGTAACCGAAACCGAAACCGCCCTAGAACTCCTCGAGCGCAAGATGGATTCCGTGCAACAAACCAAAGCCCAAATAATCGCCACCGCCAATCCCGGCTGCATCCTGCAACTCCGCGCCGGCGCCGCCATTCGCCGCACCAACCAGGAAGTCCTGCACGTAGTCGAACTCCTTGACCGCGCCCTAGCCTACCGTCATATGGAATGCGGCGGCCCGCCGCCGCTTTAATCGAGTCTCAATGCCCGGCAACAAAACCACCCGGGCGAGGGTTGCCTCGCCCGCTTAGGCTTCGGCACCGCAACCAATCCTGCACAATCTAAAATCGCTAGAATTATCAAAAGGAGGGGTTTGCGGGCGGAGCGTGGGGGAGATTATCCGC
>Ga0209169_10000032_pt1 | contig 74662 bp, 66 predicted proteins | sample HubBroMetageWRM4_FD_188346 | JGI IMG/M metagenome (GOLD analysis project Ga0209169, IMG submission 188346) | Warmed soil microbial communities from the Hubbard Brook experimental Forest, New Hampshire - Hubbard Brook CCASE Soil Metagenome WRM 4... | ecosystem: Environmental > Terrestrial > Soil...
GCGGGTGGCCCATTCAAGCCGTCTTTTGGCTTGAGTGGGACAGCTCGACCGCTGAAAGTACCCGTCGTGGTCCCCGCCAGCAGGCTCCAGCGTTTTGCAGCTTAAAGAAATTATGGGATTATCTGAGCACAGAGGGATGAATGAACATTCCTGAAGCCTACGATTACCTCGTTCGCGCCCGCCGGGATTTGTGGGCTGCGTTGGAGTGCGTGCCGGACGAGGTCTTATCCCGCCCGTTGCTGAATGGGAAAAAGTTTCATTGCATCAAGGACCTCATGTTTCATGTAGCCGCCACCGAGGACTTCTGGATTCGCGAGGAGATCCTGCGCGAACCGCCGGTGCGGCAGACCCTTCCCGCATTCAAAGATACCCAGGGTGGCCCCGTTTTTGCAGACACCGCGCTCAAGACGCTGCTGGATTACTGGCGAGCCGTAGAGCAGATCACGCTGACGTATCTCCCCACGCTGACGGATGACGAACTGAAACGGATCGTGACCGTGCACGACAGGCCCGGCAAGCGCTACGCGGTGGATGGCCTGTTGTGGAACATCGTGATCCATGAGTCGCGACACGTGGCACAGATAAGCGTGCTCCTACGCACCCAGGGCATCGCCCCGCCTTTTCTGGACCTGCTGAATTACCTGCCAATTGGGTAGCGGGGTGGCCCATTCAAGCCGTCTTTTTGGCTTGAGTGGGGCACTTTCCTCCGCGCTCGCCTCCGGCCCCGCTCCGTCCAGCACCACAATTCCGCTATTGAATCCATGATGCGGCACTTAAGCCTAAAATCATTGCCCCACCGCCAAGCCGCCTGTTAGCCTCTTCGAGGGCTTGGTTTGCGACGGATCTTGCCCCCCGATCGATCGCGATAGTATAATGTTGATTCGTTCTTTCATCGATCGCCGTGACCGCGAGCTCCACCCCCTACCGTCGCCAGAAGTAAGGCCCAAAGCAGTTTCCTAAGGAGAACAAATCTTGGCAGCAACGAAGAACCGCATCCTATTTACTTCCGAATCCGTAACCGAAGGCCATCCCGATAAAATCGCCGACCAGATTTCCGACGCCATCCTCGACGCCTGCCTCGCCGAAGACTCCGCCAGCCGCGTAGCCTGCGAAACCCTCACCGCCACCGGCCTCGTAGTGATCGCCGGAGAAATCACCACCAAAGCCTACGTCGATTTCCAAAGCGTAGTCCGCGGCACCGTAGGCGCCATCGGCTACGACAACGCCGTCTACGGCTTCGACTGCAACACCTGCGCCGTAATCTCCAGCATCAACAAACAGTCCGGCGACATAGCCATGGGCGTAGACACCGGCGGCGCCGGCGACCAGGGAATGATGTTTGGTTATGCTTGTGATGAGAATGAGGAGTTGATGCCTACTCCGATCTCGCTGGCGCATAAGTTGACTATGCGGCTTTCGCAGGTTCGCAAGAACGGGACGCTTCCCTTCCTTCGTCCTGATGGAAAATCACAGGTTACGGTTGAATATGATTCGAAGGGCAAGGTGCTGCGGGTGGACGCGGTTGTGATTTCAACGCAGCATGCCGAGACTGTCAGCAATGAGGAATTGCGGTCGGGCATTCTGAAGCATGTGATTCAGGCTGTGATTCCGGCACACCTGCTCGACGCAGATACCAAGTATCACATCAACCCGACTGGGCGTTTCGTTATCGGCGGGCCTATGGGCGACACTGGGCTTACTGGGCGCAAAATTATCGTCGACACTTATGGTGGGATGGGGCGTCACGGTGGAGGAGCGTTCAGCGGCAAGGATCCGACCAAGGTGGACCGTTCGGCGGCTTACATGGCGCGGCATATTGCCAAGAATATTGTTGCGGCGAAGCTGGCTGACCGTTGCGAAGTGCAGCTGGCTTATGCGATCGGCGTGGCTGAGCCGGTGAGCGTGCGGGTGGAAACTTTTGGCACGGAGAAAGTGGATCCGGCGATCATTCCGGATTTAATTCGCGCTCACTTCAAGCTGACGCCGCGGGGGATTATTGAGTCTCTGGATCTGCGGCGGCCGATCTATAAGAAGACGGCGGCTTATGGGCACTTCGGGCGCAATGATCCCGACTTTACGTGGGAAGCTACTGACAAGGCGGCGAAGTTGGCTAGCGATGCTGGAGTGGGTGCGCCGGTGCATGCTGGGCGGAAGTAGGCTGCCGGTTTCGAGGAGCTTGCCAGAATTTAAGCTTTAGGCGTCAGTGGAATCCCACCCTTGCGCAAAGGGCGCGCAAGGATGGGCCACCCAGCTTTAGAGGATGGGCCACCCGGCTTGGGGCGCACGGCGTAAGAAATGGTCCGGAAGTGCCACTCCCTGACGAGTATTTTGGGCATGCTGATCTTCCCCCTGAGTCGTGTATTCTGAAAAAGTGTCGAGCAATCAAACTAGCTGGTAAGCAGATAAACTAATCTAAATTCTAAGCGGTAAAGCGCCACAGGAGGCGTATGTCGACAGCAGCACAGATTAATAGCGATATCAAGAGCCTGGAACTGGCCGAACTGGGCAAGAAGCGCATTGAGTGGGCGAACCAGTCCATGAAGGTGCTGCAAATTATCCGCAAAGAGTTCATCAAGAACCAGCCGTTGAAGGGCATCCGCATCTCGGCCTGCCTGCACGTGACGGCGGAGACTGCGAACCTGGCAATTTGCCTGCGCGATGGCGGAGCCGACGTGGTGCTGTGCGCCTCGAATCCTCTTTCCACGCAAGACGATGTTTCCGCCAGCCTGGTTCGCGATCAGGGGATTCCGGTCTTCGCGATCAAGGGTGAGGATAACGATACTTATTACAACCATATCCTGGCGGCGATCGATCACAAGCCGCACATCACCATGGACGATGGGGCCGACCTGGTGACCATTCTCCACACCAAACGCACGGACGCGCTGGAAGGCGTGATCGGCGGAACTGAAGAGACCACGACCGGCGTGATCCGGCTGCGCGCGATGGCCAAGGAAGGCGTGCTGAAGTTTCCTATCGTCGCGGTGAACGATGCCGACACCAAGCATCTTTTTGATAACCGTTACGGCACCGGACAGTCGACGATTGACGGCATCATTCGCGCGACCAACTTCCTGCTGGCGGGATCGAAGTTCGTGGTAGCCGGCTACGGCTGGTGCGGCCGCGGACTGGCGAGCCGCGCGCGGGGCAACGGCGCGGAAGTGATTATCACCGAAGTCGATCCCACCAAGGCGCTCGAAGCGGTGATGGACGGCTTCCGCGTGATGTCGATGGCGGAAGCGGCCAAGATTGGCGACGTATTCTGCACCGTCACCGGCAACAAGAGCGTGCTCACCAAAGAGCACTTCGATCTGATGAAAGACGGAGCGATTATTTCCAACTCCGGACACTTCAATGTGGAGATTGATATTCCCGCGCTTGAAAAGATGTCATCCTCGAAGCGCACTACCCGCGTCTTCGTCGACGAATACTCTTTGAAAGACGGGCGCAAGATCAATCTTCTCGGTGAGGGGCGGCTGATTAACCTGGCTGCGGCTGAGGGACATCCTGCGTCGGTGATGGACATGAGCTTTGCCGATCAGGCGCTTTCGGTTGAGTACATGGTGAAGAATTTCAAGACGCTCGAGAAGAAGGTCTACCGCGTTCCTGACGAACTCGACAAGCGCGTTGCCAAGCTGAAGCTGGAGTCGGTGGGGATTAAGATTGACCGGTTGACTCCGGAGCAGGAGGAGTATTTGGCGGGGTGGTCGGAAGGAACTTAAGGGCAGTGGCCAGTGGCTAGTGGTCAGTGGTCAGTTTTTGCGGGGCGGCGGTTGCCGCCCCGTTTTGTTTTTGCGCGTTAAACGAGGTCAGGACCAAGGTCAAAGGCAGCGGGCGAGGGCGCCCGCTCTACACGAGCGGGGCTGATTGGCACGAGTGAACTCGTGCCCTTCCCGAGCCTGCTCTCTCCTGGGGCGGCGATAGGGGGAGAACTCCCTGAAGCGGGTGAGGCACCCGGCGGTTGCCGCCCCGTTTTGTTTTTTTCCCGGCACCCGGCTGATCAAAGTTGAGAGTGGTTATCAGAAAAAAGTCCAGCAGTTTGGAAGCAGGGCATTTTAATTACAAAAAGTAACGGGCGGGGGGTAGGGATCTTTCGACTGCGCATGCCGACTCGCTTCGCTCTCCGGCGTGCTTCGCTCAAGATGACAGGGCGGGTTGGGGGCTGGGTTTTCCCGAGATGGGAATCTGTTGGTACATTTCTGCATTGTTGGAACCTTCACTTTGTCCCGGTGGCGTGGGAAGGTGGAATTAGGCACGGGTGCTGGTGGGCGCGTTTTCTGTTTGGGCTCGGCGAACAGCAGGTTCCTCGCTCGCTCTCTCCGCGCTTTGCGCGGCTGCGAGCGGCTCGGAATGACAAGGCTTTATGGGCAGCCGCTTTATGCGTAACGGAATGACGAGGCTTTATGGGTAGCCGCTTTATGCGTAACGGAATGACGAGGCTTTATGGGTCATGGCTTTTATGGGTTGGGGTTCTTGTAGGTTAACTGCCGGTCTATTTGCGATTGGGTTTCATTAAGGAGCGGTATGAAGAAAAATCGGTGGGTTGGGATGAAGATCATCAAGAATGGCAAGAGGCGGGGGGAGTGGGCGGAGCTGGTGTTTGCATCGCGGGCGATGGAGCTGGGGCTGGGGCTGGCTCGGCCCTGGGGAGAGACGTCGGGATACGACTTTACGGTGGATCAGGGGCAGCGGATCGTGCGGGTGCAGGTGAAGTCCACGATATTCAAGGAAGGAGTATCGGGATATTCGTGCTCGCTGAAGGACAGTAAAGGTCCTTATAAGAAGAACTCGTTTGAGTTTGTGGCGGCTTATGTGATTCCGGAGGATGTGTGGTTCATCTTGCCAGAGAAGGTGGTGCGGGGGATGTGGAGCGTGGGGCTTTATCCGAAACTGGAGAGGGCTAAGTATCGGGAGTATCAGGAAGCATGGCATTTGCTGCGCGGAGGGACTCCGGGTTTCGTTGATCGCATTGAGGCGTGTGCGGAGGAAGATTTTCGAGGGGAGTGGCCGGCTCAGGACATCTGAGTGGAATGCCCCACTCAAGCCATACAGACGGCTTGAATGGGCCATTTGTCATTTGTCGCTTGTCCAGCTTTAGGATTTGTTGGCGGTGCCGGGGGTGATTGCTCCTGAGAGAGTGCGGATGCTGTCGCGGAGCTTGCCTAGAGTCTGGGTCGCCAGGTTGCCCAGGGGATTTTCTTTGCCTTCGACGTCGCTGAAGCCTGCCTTTTCCATTTGCTTGACGGCGGCGGTGAAGCGTTTGGAACTGACTTGGTCGATATCGACGAAGCGGAATGCCTGGGCCAGTGGCAGTCCGTCCGCTCCGTTGTGCATGAATTGGATTTGGGCTGACACTTTGCCGAACACTGTGCCTAAGTCCATTTCGGCGAGCGTTCCTTGCGGAATAGGGCCGCTGGAAAAGACGGCTGAGCCTCCGGTAAGGGAGAGACGCCGCATTACTCCGACGAACTTTTTGCCATCGACGGTGAACAGTGCCCGCTCGTTGTTGGGGACACGGATGCGCGGAGGGCGAGTGCTCCTGGAAGACTTTTTTGCCATTACAAACAGGATTACAACTGGGCGTGATTGGGTCAATGTTACTTAAGTGTGCTAAATGGTAACGGCTGCTGGGCGGCGCATCACGGCTGATCGCCGGGCGTGGCCGGAGCGGAAGAGACGCCGGCAGCCGGGGCTAGGGCTCCACCGCAATAGGGGCAGAACTTGTCGTTGAGGTCGACGCTGCGCTGGCAGTGCGGGCAGACGGGCCGCAAGCGGCTGCGGCAGCGGGGACAGAAGCTGAAGCCGGGCTCGACTTCGGCATCGCACTGGGGGCAGTGGGCGATGCGGGGTTTGCGCAGGACGAAATAGAGGACGATGCCCAGACCGTTGGGGACGCAGAGGGCAATGAGGGTCCAGAGGAGGCGGCTCATGTTGCGGCGTCCGGCGTCCTGGTTGATGTAGCCGATGAGGACGGCGTAGCAGCCGAGCACGGCTCCGCAGAGGAGTCCCAGCAGGAAGCGAAGCGGAAGGCGTGGGGCTTTGTGATCGAGGCCGAGGATGGTCATGAAGAGCACGGCAACGATCACGAAAACCGCTGCGAACGTGTAGTAGGCCCACGGGGCAAAGATGCGGATCTCGTCTTTGGATCGGGTGGGAGTTTGATTTGTGATTTGTGTCATAAAACTCCTGATTGCGTGGTTCTTGTTCGAATCTTCTTCATTCGATCCTGTTCATTCGATCTTGTTCATTCGATCCTGTTAGCCCTGATAGGAACCGGCGTGATGCGCCAGCCTGTCGTTATCGTTATTGTTATTCTTGTCCTTGGCCAGGAGCAGGATTCCCGCTACCAGGGCCGGGACTACGCAGAAGATCAGGAAGCCTACTTGCCAGACCAAGGACGGCAACTGGGCGCGCGTGCCTAGCCATTCAAAGCCGCTCCATAGAACGATTGCGCTGAGTAGCGTGCATAGAGTGACGGCTGTACAACTTATCGAAACCAGCCACAGGTGTTCGCGCTGGCGCTGCAATTCGAGGGCGCGGCGACGGACCCTGGTCTGCGTGGTGGAGACCAGGGTGCGTCCGGCGGCGATGGGGATGGCGCGCAAGCCGTGAATGGTTTCGGCGGCATTCTCGGCGAAAGCGCGGCATGAGGCACAGGACTCCAGATGGGTTGTGAGCCAGGCGGTCGACGACGGTTGGTCGGACGAAAGTGCTTCGGGACCGGCTAGTGTAATCAGCGTGCGTGCCCGTTTGTGAGCGTCGTCGTTCGTGGCGGGATTTGTTTTGGGGTTCACAGCTGGGCTCCTTTTAACCACGGCTCGAGGGCGCTCAGACCGCGGTAGATTCTGGATTTCACGGTTCCCAAAGGGACGCGGACGACGCTCGAGATTTCTTCGAGAGACATGCCTTCCTGAAAGCGAAGCACGAGTGCTTCCCGGTATTCTGCGGGGAGGTGCTGCATGCCGGCGGTGATGTGCTCGCCTTGCTCGCGCTGCAGAGTCAGATCAAAAGCTGAGGGACTTACTGTAGCAGGCACATCGAAAGGTGCGGCGTCTTCATTGTTATCCATTAACCCATCGAGGCTGGCGGGTTGTTTGCGGCGCATGTGATCGATTGCCAGATTGCGCGCAACGGTGAAGAGCCATGTGCTGAATGCGTATTTGTCGTTGAACTGGTGTCCGCGCTCGAGCACGCGGATCCAGGTTTCCTGGAACAGGTCTTCTGCCAGTTCGCGACGTCCGGTCAGGTACACGAGATAGCGGAGAAGGCGATGCTGGTATTGCTCGATGAGCCGATCGAGTAAATCGGGATCTCGACGCCGAAGTCCACGAGCGATCTCGGTGCTTTCTTGCGCCATTGAACTCTCGAAATAGAAGGCAGCCGCGTTCATACTACTGTGAATACGGAGGTGCGGGGAGAAAAGACGCAGGGGATCCTGAAAGGGACGGCGGCCGATCCAAATTGCTGAAAGGAAATGGGATCGGGCCGGGATGGTGCGATTGAAATCGGGGCCACGGAGCCTAACTACTGAGGTAAAAGGGGACGGCTTGGGCCGTCCCCGCTCGGCGTTGGGGGAGGAAACAACTGTTTGGAAACCATTGTTTGGGACTCCGGGACAGCTTGCGCCGTCCCGGAGACCGCGACGGGGGAGGCCCGCGCATCCGAAGAGTGTTTCCTTCGGAATATTTTCAAGTCACGACCTGGCTTAGTAGCGCGCCTGTTCGACCCAGAGGCGAACCTTATCTTCGACGGAAAACCGGCTGGTCGGCGAGCCGGCAAACTTTGACTCCAGAGCAAAGGCGTGGGCTTCGAGGGTCACGGAGAAATGGAGCTTGGTCTGCACGAAGCTGCGGACGAAGATATCGCAGTAGCGCTCGATTCCAAGAATCTCAAACTGGACGGCATGAACCAGGCTGTGGAACAGGGATCGTTCGGTGATTTTCTCGTTGAAGACGAGGACATCGAGAAAAGTCAGGGAATGCATGTGGGGAAGGTCGGGCAGGTTGACGAAACCCAGGGCCTTATATTCTTCATAAAAAGACGGATTGGGGATGCGCGCTCCCTTGAGTTCGACGATCCTCACGCGATCCAGGATAGCGGTCGAAAAATACGGCCACATCAGCGCCTTCTCGTGGTTGCTGAGGGGAACAGCGGAAGCAAGGTAATGTTCGCGCTGCTGGCGGAAATAAGCAGTCACCCGCCCCACGGCTGCGACGATCTGTTCCTCTGAAACCCTGGTGAGAGGCTCGGAGGCGGCTTCAACGGCGGGGATTCTCTTTTGGATGGAAGAGTAAAACTCGCTGAGGGCGGCGGCCGACTGGACGGATTTGCGCAGGATATCGCGCTGGCCAAAACGGGCCAAATCGTCCACCGAAAACCGCAGCCGAAGCTGATGGGTTGCGCAATGGGCGCTTAGCAGCTCCAGTTGGGCATGCTGGAGTTCCGAGTTCATCTGAGCGATCGAAACTCTGTCGTCAGGGTCTTCCCACGAAAACATCTTAGTAACACTCCTAAACTTGGTTATTGCAGGGGGGCCGGGCTAATTGATAATTTATACGTCGTTATGTTTACGATGTCAACATAATAATTGAAACGTTACACTAGAGGGCCGGAGCGATATGGATGCGAGCCAAACGCGCCCTTCAGTCGCTGTCGCTCTCTCAGGGCAGGCTCCGTGGAATCGCGCAGCTCGCCCGGGTCCTTCGCGAGACAAAAAACGTCTCGCTCAGGACGACAAAGCGACTGGCGGATTTCATTTACATTGTTATGTTTACGATGTATACATAGTCTGCGAATTGAGGTTTTTCGGGAGGAGAACACGTGCCTCGGCGAGCTGACCCTGACCTGGAAGGCAAAATTCTGGATGCTGCGCAGAAGCTGTGGAAGAAAGGAGGGGAGAAGGCGCTCACGATGCGGACGGTGGCGCGGGCGGCGGGGACGAACACACCGGCGGTGTACCGGCGTTTTCGAGACCGGGACGATATTCTGCGCGGGCTGCTGCAGCGCATCCGGTGGGAGATTGCGGCGCAGATGGAAGGAATTTCTTCTCCCGAAGAAGGTTGCGAGCTGTATCTGGACTATGCGCTGAGACATCCTCGCGAATACGAACTTTTTTTCCAAAAGGAATATGAACTCTTCTATTCAGCCCGCTCGATCCGGGCCGGATTCAAACCGAAGGTGCTGCCGGTGCGGGACGTCATGAAGCAAAAGATGACGGAGAAGCTGGGCGGAGCGCCGGAGGATCACGAAGGGCTGCTGCTGGCGCTGCGGATGGTGGCCCATGGGGCGGCGATGCTGCTGATCGAAAAGGCTATTCTGCCGGAGGATGCCGCCGAGGCGCGGGTGGTGTTTACGGCGACGGTGGCGGCGCTGCTGCGCACAGGTGACGGGCGGTGAGCCCAATACATGCTTGACACTCCACCCATATTTCTGCAAATATGGAAATATGGAGACGGCCCGACGGTTGACCGACAAAGTAGTGAAGTATGCGGACATGTTTTCAGCAATGGGCACCGAAGCACGTCTGCGGATTATGCAATTACTTCTTGCTGCACATCCTGACGGTCTGGTCGTCAGCGAGATTCAAGAGGAATTGGACATCCCGAACTCCACCCTGTCGCACCATCTCGACAAACTCAGATCAGAAGACCTGGTCAACGTTCAACGGGAAAGCACCTTCCTCCGATACACGGCGAATACCGATGCACTTCAGGAAGTCCTCCAGTTCTTGTACGCAGAATGCTGCACGCGTAACAAGGCACTCAAGCCGGAATCAATCATTCGATGCTGTAAGTGAGGGACTATGAATCAAGAGGTCAAGGAAGTCGTCAAAGAAAAGTACGGTCAAGCAGCGTTGCGAGTGACGGCGGGCGGAAGTTCGTGCTGTGGAGCCGCTCCATCGTGTGGGTGTGACCCAATAACCTCGAACCTCTACGACGCATCGCAAGCAGGACAAATTCCAGAAGAGGCGTTGCTGGCATCGCTCGGATGCGGAAATCCGACAGCCCTTACGAAGTTAAATGCGGGTGAAGTCGTGCTCGACCTCGGCTCCGGCGGTGGGATTGATGTGTTGCTGTCTGCGAAACGTGTTGGGCTGACTGGCAAAGCTTATGGGCTCGATATGACGGACGAGATGCTGGCCCTCGCCAATGAGAACAAGCGGAAGGCGGGGATAGAGAACGTCGAGTTCCTGAGGGGTGAGATTGAGCATATCCCGCTCCCGGACGCATCGGTTGATGTCGTCATCTCGAATTGCGTCATCAATCTCTCGACAGACAAGGACGCGGTTTTGCGAGAAGCGTTCCGGGTGCTCAAACCGGGTGGACGGTTGGCTGTGTCGGACGTGGTCACTCGCGGCGAGATGGTGCCAGAGGTACGCAAGAGCCTTTTGCTTTGGGTCGGCTGCGTAGCGGGCTCGTTAGAAGAGAACGACTACCGCCTCAAACTCGCCGCCGCTGGATTTGAGCAGATAGACCTTGAACCAACTCGGGTTTACAACGTGAATGACGCACGCGAGTTTCTCGCGGGCCAAAACATCGACGTGGATGCCATCGCAGCACAAGTTGACGGCAAGATCATGAGCGCCTTCATCCGTGCAGTCAAACCTTGCGACAAACTGAGATGATGGAACGCTACAACGTACTGTTGCTCTGCACCGGCAACTCTGCCCGCTCAATCATGGCGGAAGGCATCATGAATTCGAAGGGCAGGCCCCGGTTCACTGCCTACAGTGCGGGGAGCCATCCATCGGGGACGGTGCGACCGGAAGCGTTGAAGGAACTCGAAGCGGCCAACATTCCGACCGGCGGATTCAGGAGCAAGTCGTGGGACGAGTTTGCCGCACCAGATGCTCCGAAAATCGACTTCGTGTTCACGGTCTGTGATAGCGCTGCGAAAGAAGTGTGTCCAGTGTGGCCGGGACATCCGACGACCGCACATTGGGGAGTTCCTGACCCGGCAGCGGTCAAGGGCACGGCAGTGGAAATTCAGCAGGCGTTCCGGGATGCTTTCCTGCAGCTTGATCGTCGTATCACCCTGTTTCTCGATTTGCCCCTTGCATCCGTCGACGACCTTGCTCTCAAGAAGAAACTCGATGACATGGGACGGCAATGAGATCCCGGCTGTATCCGAAGTTGTATTTTGCCGGCTGAAGAGCGGCTGCGCTCAGGATGACACGGTCACTTGCCGGTGTGCCAATTCCAAATGGGGTTGCCTTTGTCGTCGCGGAACATGAGGGTGTCTGTACCCTTGGTGAGTTCGCGGACGAGGATCACGTCCGAGGTTTCCTGTTTGACCTTTGAACCGGTGATGGCGATCTCGTCTCCCTTGATAAAGGTGATGCCCATTTCGTCCTGAAAAGGTTTGGGGCAAACGTAGATGTGGACCTTATCATCTCCGCTCTTGATGATCAGCTCGGTAAAGTCTTTTCTGGTTCCGAACGAGAGCAGGTTTACTTCATCCACTATTCCTTTGGTCTTCATCTCGGTATGGAGGTCGTATTTGGTTGGGATCGTGTCTTTTTGTTCTGCCTTTTGCGCGAGCACTTCTTGCGCGAGCACCATTTGGGCGAGCACCAGGAGCAGGCACAGGAGCAGAAACGAGGAGATGGCGGACAGAGATCTGGCGGGACTATGCGATGGACTCTGCCATGGACTCTGCCACGGACTAGGCGATGGGACGGGGACTTCGCGACTGTGTGACACGGATCCTCCTCGTTGCTTACTGAAACCAGGCTTATTGAAACCAGGCTTACTGAAACTGGCTTACTGAAATCTGTTGCGGTAGTCTTCGCGAACGATAAGGCCGTTTATTCAGTCGCTGGTTAGGAGGACAGGAGAATCCTACACCCTGGGACCGGCGCCGCCAATAGCGTGGATGAATGCGGCACGACATTCGCTGGTGGGGTAGAGCATACTTGGCATGAGCTAGACAGTTGTTTGCGAAGGGGTGAGTGTCGGATGAAGGTGTTGTTGGTGGAGGACAGCAAGTTTCTGCGGGTAGCGACGGAGCGGACGCTGAGCCAGGCGGGATATGAGGTGGTTTGTGCCTCGGATGGGGAAGAGGCTTTGCGGCTGGCTCGCGCGCATTCGCCCGGGCTGGTGTTGCTGGACATCATGCTGCCCAAGCTCAGCGGGCCGGATGTGTTGAAGGCTCTGAAACGGGATCCGGCGACGGCGGGGATTGCGGTGATGGTGTTGACCAGCTTGTCGCAGAAAAATGCGAAGGCGTTGGAGAAGGATGGGGCTGCCGGATTTTTTGAGAAGTCCGATTTGATGTTGGGATCGGGGCCGGGTTCGCTGGTGGCGGCGATGGAGAAGATGTTGAAGGGTGAGAAGTGAGGTGGAGCTTCTTGGTTCGAGCGTTATCGAGTTGCATCGAAGTTCGGGATGATGGATGTTTCCAGTGTGCGCTGGAGGTGGGTGCCGTCCCGAGTCATAGCTTCTCTTTCGCCCCTTCGGGGCTTGATCTCATGCCACTTTGACCCACGGCTTACGCGGTGGGCTGCATTCTAGCGCCGCTTCGCGGCTACTCTTACTTTTTGCCTCTACGTTCGACTTTCACCTGGGTACCCCGCACTTGCGTGCGGGGCGAATTAGTAGCGTCGCTGGCGCGACTGGGCCTGGTTGGTTTCCGTTCCCGTTTCTACGGCGGCTCTTTCTTAGGCGACTCTCAGGTTGTGATGGCACGGTGCGGCTGTTCTGCTTTTATCTGAATTCTGAATCTGCCGATAGAGACAGTATTCAGGAGACGGTGCGGAAGGGCTGCGGGAATGACCAAGATTCTGCTTGTGGAGGACAGCAAGTTTGTGAGGCTGACGGCGGAGCGAGCGCTGGCGCGTGCGGGCTATGAGGTGAGCAGCGCGGCCGACGGCGAGGAAGCGCTGCAGATGGCGAGGGAGAAATTGCCGGATCTGATTCTGCTGGATATGTTGTTGCCGAAGATGAGCGGTCCGGATGTGCTGGCGGGGCTGAAGAAAGACCCTTTGACCAAGGCGATCCCGGTGGTAGTGATCACCGGGCTGTCACAGAAAAATGCGGCGCGGCTGCAGGGGGACGGAGCGGCCGGGTTCCTGGAAAAATCCGAGCTTGCGTTGGATATGGGGCCGGAGAAGCTGTTGGCGGCGGTGCGGGAGATTGTGGAGAGAGTTGTGGAGGGGGCTGGATCCGGTACGCGCAAGACCCGCTGAGACGCTGCAGTATAACGATAAGGAAGCGAGCCAAACGCGCGATTATTGTGTCGCGGCGTTACTTATTAGAAGCATCGCGACACTTCGCGCGGGTCGCCCGGATCCTTCGCGAGACAAAAGGCGTCTCGCTCAGGATGACAAGCAAACTTTTACCACTTCCTGCACAACCTCTCTTCGCCACTTCCCTTCGCCACTTCCCTACACCGCTTCTCTGCACCACTCTCTGCATCTGACTGGGCACATCTGGTTCAAGTGGATTCGGGGCGCTGTCCGACGTACCAGGGGGCGCTTACGGTGAAGATGCGTTCATTGCCGCGTGCCAGGAGGACCCACTCGAGGAGACGGCCACGTTGATTGTGGAGGAAGTATTCGTACCATTTGTCCTCCACTAGCTCGGGTATGACCACAACGATGTTGCGGCCGGGATTTTTCTTCGACAGATCGAGAATGAACTGAACGACGGGGACAACGACGAAGCGGTAGGGAGAAGGCAGGAGATGGAGCTGAGGCGGTTCCTTGCCGGCGGCGCGGAAGGGTTGCTCAACGTAATGTTCCCAATCGTCTTGCAGCAGTTCGGAGTGTTCGGTGGGCTCGACGTGTAAGGCGATTACCTCGGGAGAAAGCCGGGCAGCGAATTCGACTCCCTGGCGGGAGATGATGCTCCAGCGGTCGATGGGAATGATGACGATGGGATGCTGGTTGAGAGCGGCGGCGTCGACGGGAACTTTGCAGCTGGTGAGCAGTTTCACGGAGTGGTAGTGGCGGCGGACGAGGACGAATACGAAAATCGTGAGGGGAATGAAGAGGAGCGTAATCCATGCGCCTTCGGCGAATTTCGCAATCAGCACGACAGCCGTGGTGGTGCCGGTGACTAGGGCGCCTAGTCCGTTCACGAGTGCGCTCTTGAGCCAGTTGGGGCCGCGATTTTTCCGCCAATGCATGACCATGCCGGCTTGAGAGAGGGTGAAGGCCATGAAAGCGCCGACGGCATAGAGCGGGATAAGGCGGTCCGTAACACCGCCGAAGGAGATGAGAACGGCGCCACACAGTAGCGCCAGGACGACGATACCGTAGGTGTAGACGAGGCGGCGGCCACGATATCCGAAGACGTGCGGGAGGTAGTTGTTTTGCGCGATGGCGCGGCAGAGGCGGGGAAAATCGGCGAAGGCGGTGTTCGCGGAGAGAGAGAGCACGACCAGGATGGAGCCGATGGTCAGATAGTAGAAGAGTCCCTTGCCGAAAACGGCGGCGGTGAGCATGGAGAGAACGCTTTGATAGCCGGGCTGACCGGGGTCGGTGGCGGCGATTCCGTAAGTCTTAACTAGATAGGAGATTCCGGCGAGCATTACCGCCAAAAGAAAAATAATCGCGGTGAGGCTGCGCTGGGCGTTTTTCACGGTGGGCTCGCGGAAAGCCTTCACGCCGTTACTGACGGCCTCAACGCCGGTTAAGGCTGTACAACCGCTGGCGAAAACTTTGAGCAGGAGCCAAAAAGTGACGGCTTCGGTGATCGGCGGCGGCGGCGGGAGCGGAACAGCCGGCGTGGGATGGCCTCCGCTGAGGAGAACACGGACAATGCCGGCGACGATGGTGATCAGAAGCGTGCCGACGAAGAGATAAGTAGGAATCGCGAAAACAGCGCCAGCTTCGCGCACGCCGCGAAGGTTGACGATGGTGATGATGATCAGAATGCCGACGCAGAGTGAGACCGTGTGCGGCAGCAAGGAGGGAACGGCCGAGACCAGGGCGCCGACTCCGGCGGAAATGCCTACGGCGGCGGTGAGAATGTAATCGGCTAGCAGCGCGGCTGCGGCTAGCAAGCTGGCAGATGCTCCGAGGTTGAAGCGCGCTACGGTGTAGGAGCCTCCGCCCGAGGGGTACGCGGCGATGGTCTGGCGATAGGAAAAGTAGACGATGACGAGCAGTGTGATGATGGCGGCGCTGATGGGTACGATGTAACGAACTCCCAGAAGGCCGAGGGGGATCAGCAGGGTGAGGGCAGCTTCCGGGCCGTAGGCGGCTGAGCTGAGGCCATCGAGACCAAAGATGGGGATGCCTTGGGCTGGGCCGATCTGCTCGGCACGTTCGTCGCTGGTTTTGATGGGTTTGCCAACAACGATATCGAGTATGTTCATGAGGGATGGCGTCCAGTGGACGGGCTCGCCGGGAAAGCTAAATGCAGGCCAGGAGCGGGCCTGACGATGTCTGAGCACAGACACCATAACATTGCCGGGATTCGCAATCAAAAACCGACTTTGAGGGGAGCACCGTAGCCCTTCGGCCATTGCAAATAAACCACTTACGAGTGGGAACCTGGGATGGGCGGGCGGAGTCTATCTTCATTAGATCCTGATTAGGGCGTGCGCCGGTAACGTGCAAGGGTGACCTGTTTTCAGGAAACCAGGGGCGGGCGGGCGATTTTTCGGTTGGGGATGAGGTGGAAAATCCTATAATCGTCTTGTAGTCGCACGGTACGCGAAGTAAGAGCGGGAGTGACCCTTGGGAGATCTGGCAAGCGCGATCGGAGCACGGGCGCAGGAAGCGGCAATTGTCGCGGACCTGAAGGCGGGCTCAGAAGAGGCCTATGCGTGGCTGATTGGTGAATTTCAACGGCCGGTGTACGGGCTGGTGTACCGGATGGTGAGCGATCCGGCGGACGCGGCGGATACGACACAGGATGTCTTCCTGAAAGTGTTTCGGGGGATGAAGAGCTTTCATGGCGAGTCGAGCCTGAAGACCTGGATTTACCGGATCGCGTTGCACGAGGCGGCGAACCGGAAGCGGTGGTGGTTCCGGCATAAAGCGCACGAGACATCGATTGAACCGGTGGAGTCGGAGGGGTTGGGAGATGCAGCGATGCAGAACACAGCAATGCAAAACGCGCTGACCGATCGCAATGATTCTCCGTTCGACAGTATGGCGCACCGGGAAGTGCAGAAGCGCGTGGATACGGAGTTGCGGCAGGTGGCCGAGCCCTACCGGACGGCGCTGATTCTGCGTGATCTGGAAGAAATGTCGTATGAAGAGATTGCGGAAGTTCTGCAGATTTCGCTAGGGACGGTGAAATCGAGAATCACGCGAGGGCGGCAGGCCTTGAAGCAGCGGCTGGCGCCGTACGTGCGCGAGGTGGGTGGAGAATTGGGACTCATGGCTCCGGAAGAAATTGCGCCGGAGGAAAAAGATAAGACGAGTTTGCGGTCACAGGTTGCTGGAGGGGGAAGAAGGGTCGAGGTGATGCCATGAAGTATGTGGCCGGAGCAACGAAATCCAGGATGAAGTGCAGGGACGTGAAGGGATTGTTGTCTCCGTATCTGGACGGGGCGGTCACGGGAATTGAGATGCAGGGGTTGCAGGCGCATCTGGACGGATGTGCGGCGTGCATGCGGGAATACCGGTTGCTGCGGCAGACGCAACAACTGATGATGAGCGTGGGGCGGGTGCCGGAACCGGCAGACCTTGGACTGAAGCTGCGTCTGGCGATTTCGCGGGAGGCGGCGCAGGCGCGGAGGCCGCAGTATGAAGGCTTGCGCATGCGGGTGGAAAATGCTTTGAACGCATTCATGGTGCCGGCTACGGCGGGCCTGGTCTGCGCTTTGCTGATCTTTGGTTTAGTCACTGCGATTCTGGCGATGCCGGGAGAGGTGCAGGCGAACAACCAGGATGTGCCGCTGGTGCTGAATACCGGTCCGGAGCTGCAGCAGAGCGCTTTCGGGACGACGCTGAGCGAGATGAATGCGGACTCGCTGGTGATTGAAGCTTACGTGGATTCGCACGGGCGGGTAGAGGATTACAGGATTCTTTCCGATCCTGGGGAGTCTCAGGAGTTGTTGCCGCAGGTGAAGAGGATGCTGATCTTTACGACGTTCCGTCCGGCAATGTCGATGGGGCGGCCGATCTCGTCGCGGGCGGTGCTGTCGTTTTCAAGGATTAGCGTGCGGGGGTAGGAGCTGGCTTGGGTTTCTCCGCGCGCGTTGCGAACGTAAATTTCTCACCTTATTCAGAACTGGTTTTCTGGTTCTCACCCCTTCTACAGGGACGCAAATACCTTGCCTGATGAATCTGGTACTCTGGCGGGTCATGTCCTCATTTCGCGGGGGAAAAGCCTTTAACCGCGAAGTGCGCGAAGGATTCGCGAAGGTCGCAAAGAAAAGCAAAATCGAAGTTAAGACACTGCCCTCAGCTCGACACACGGTTCAGGGCTGAATTACGCTCTGCGTCATTTTGCCAGGTCACGGGATCGGACGCGATGTGGAGGGGAATCGAATGATGATCAGCCGGCGTGACGTGCTGGCGGGATTCGGGACTCTGGCTGCGGCCGGAGTGAGCAGTCCCTTGGCCTCGATCGCGAATTCGCGGGGCGGATCTATTTCTGCCGCAGTCTCGTTGCCGGCGAAAAGAGATTTCGCCATTCCTGAGGGGCTCACTTATCTCAATTCGGCCTACACGCACCCCATGCCGGTCGCCGCCGCAGGGGCATTGCGCGAATGGTCCGAGTCCCGCTCGCAACTGAAAGCTGTTTCGCAGGCGAAGAACCCGATCAACGTCAAGGCGGAGTTCGCGGCTTTGATCAACGCCAAGGAATCGGAAATCAGTTACGTCCCGAACACGAGCACGGGGGAGAATCTGGTCGTCAACGGACTGGACATCGATTACAAGTCGGATAACGTGGTGAGCGACGCGTTGCACTTCGAAGGCGCTCTGCTGCACTTAGAGGCTCTACGGCAAGAATCCGGCCTGGACGTGCGGGTCGTGATGCCTCGCGACTGGCGCATTGATCTGAAGGATCTTGAGCGCGTTGTCGACAGGAAAACGAAGCTGATTGAAATCTCGCTGGTCGCCATGCACAACGGCTTTCAGCATGATTTGAAAGCGGTCTGCGATCTGGCACATGCCCATGGGGCGTACGTTTATGCCGACATCGCGCAGGCGGCGGGTGCTACTGCCATCGACGTTCGCGCGAGCGGTGTTGATTTTTGTGCCTGCTCCAGTTTCAAGTGGCTGATGGCGGATTTCGGGCTGGGGTTTCTTTTCGTCAGAGAAGATCTGCTTGACCGTGTTTTCCATCGTTCACAATTCGGTTACTACGAAGCGAGCCGCATGGAATCGCATTTCCTTCCTGGCGACTCATCTCCCGGCAATCCTGGGACTGGCGCCTACACATTCGCGCTTCACAATAACGCGACGGGACACTGTGAAGTCGGCACGCCTGCCATTGGGACTGCCCAGGTGCTGACGCACTCGCTACCGTACATTCGCAAACTCGGCGTTGAGAATATCGCGGCGCATCGCCAGCCGATGTTGAAACGCCTGCATGCAGAAATGCCGCGGCTCGGGTTTACGCCGCTGACGCCTTTGGAATCGGCCTCGGCGCTGGTCAGCTTTGCTGTCAAGGATCCAGACTCGGTGCGCGAGCGTCTTCAGAAAGCCAGCGTTAATGCTCGCGTTTCGGAGCGCTATATCCGCGTGTCACCTTCTGTTTTTAATGATATGAACGATATCGACAAACTGCTGGAGGCGTTGGCGTGAAGTGGGCGTGTCTCGTTGCGGCTGCCGCTCTATGTGCGACTGCAGGGATTCGGGCACAAGTGGCTCCGATGGGCGGCATCGGGAGCGTGAGAACCTACGTTACTGGTTGCAAGTTTATTACCTATGAGGAGTACGGCGCGGGTATCCCCATCGTTCTACTTGCGGGCGGACCTGGAATGAACCCGGGCTACATGGTGCCTGTGGCGAAGATGCTTGCTTCCGGAGGACGTCAGGTATTGCTGGTTCACCAGCGGGGAACTGGAATGTCGGCTGACGCAATTTCTTGCCAAGACAGCATGAACCTGGCCGGAGCTATTGGTGATCTCGAGGCGCTGCGCGAGCACCTTCACGTAGAGAAGCTCACCATCGCCGGACATTCGTGGGGTGGAATGCTGGCCATGGCGTACGCGCAGAAGCATCCAAATCGGGTTGCGGGTCTGCTTTTGATCGATACTGGTCCGATGGCTCATTCGGCGTACCCAACCGAAGAAGCTGCGGTGCGCGCCCGGCTGACACCGGCGGAACGAACTGCGCTGCGGGAGGCAAAGAATGGTGAGCAGATCGAGGAAATCGAACGGAATGCGTTTTTTGCCGATGCCGGGAATGTGAAGCGTTTGCAGGAAAGTATTCCGGCTGGCGAACTCCTTTGGTACAAGGCCGTGGGAGCCTTCCTGGGTGCAGACCTCAGTACTTTCGACGTCATGGATGGGATGCGGAAACTTAGCGCGCCGGTGACGCTGGTTTTCGGACGCTTCGATCCGGGATTCTTTATCGCGAGGCAGATCCGGGAAGTTCAACCGAATGCAAAACTGATGGTTGTTGGGCATGCGGGTCACTATCCCTGGCTGGAGGATGCGGCTGGAACTGCTGCCGTGCTGAAAGCCGCTGCCGCCGCAATGCCCTAGGATCTGTTGGATTGCCGGGCGTGGGGAGGGGAGTGATTGGGGTTTGACCCTCCGCTGAGAAGTCCTTACACTTGAGGGTGTATCTCCGCTTAGCTCACTGCTAATCCTGTGGAGGGTTTCCTGAGTTTGCGATTGCGAAGTCTGTGGTTTGCGGCCCTGTTGGGGCTGCTGGCGCCGTTGTGCGCGGGGCAGGATCCGGCGCCGCAGAGTGCGCCTCCGGAGAACCCGGCTCCGCAGAATCAGGCGCCTTCAAATCAGACTCCTTCAAATCAGGCTCCGCAAAACCCTGCTCCGCAGAGTCAGACTCCACAGAGCCAGACTCCGCCGGGCCAGTCTTCTTCGCAGGATCAGGCGTCGCCACAGGACTCGTCTTCCCGGGACCAATCGGCACCACAGGACTCGTCTTCCCAGGAGCCGCCGGCGAAAGGCCCAACTCCGCAGAAGCAGAGTCCGCCGAACCCTGCTCCGAGGAATCAGCCTTCGCAAAATCAGTCTTTGATCACGCTGGACAACAACGTGACGGTATTTTCGGTGCTGGCGGCGCTGAACACTTGCGGCTATGACCAGGACCTGGACATCTCGGACCCGGTGCGGCGGAGTGTGCGGGCGGAGCTGCAGAAGAATTTGCGGGATTCGGATCAGGCGGAGGCGGCGCGGACGGCGCTGTGCGAGTTCTACCAGGGGCATGTGGCGTCGAAGGATGAGAATCGTAATCTGTCGCAATACATTTCGCTGGCGTTGTATCTGGATGGGCCGCCGCATTTTTTGCCGCGATTGAAGGAGGAGGATCTGCCTCCGGATGCGTCGATGATTGCGGGATTTGGAAAGCTGCTGGAGAGCTTTTACGACAAAGCCGGGCTGCATTCGATCTGGGAACGGCACCGCAATGATTATGCGGCGGCGATGAGGCGGTATCACGAACCGCTGCATAACATGGTGTCTGACACCGAGATCTATCTGAAGCAGCCTTCGTCGCAATACCTGGGACGAACCTTCACCATTTATCTGGACTTCATGGGTTCGCCGAATGAGACGGATGCGCGCAATTACGGCACGGATTATTACGTGGTCGTCTTCCCTTCTCCGAGCACGGGATCGGGAGCGGTGCCGAAATCGGCGCTGAAGATGGACCAGATCCGGCATACGTTTTTGCATTACGAGTTGGATCCGCTGGCGGAGAAGCACTTCACCTCCATCAAACGGCTGGAACCGCTGCTGCAAGCGGTGAAACGCGCTCCGCTGGAAGAGAGCTTCAAAAGCGACATCTCACTGCTGGTGACGGAATGCCTGATACGGGCGATTGAGATCCGCACCTCGGGAGGCAAACAGGCGGCGGAAGAAGCGATGCGGGCTCAGGCGGTGGATGACGAGGTGAAGCAGGGATACATTCTGACGAAGTACTTCTACGACGCGATGGGGGCGTTTGAAAAGGATCCTGTAGGGATTCGCGGAGCCTATGGCGATCTGCTGGTCAATCTGGACATAAGGAAAGAAGAGAAAGCGGCGGCGGCGGTTCAGTTTGCCAGCGTGACGTCGCCGGAACTGGTGCGGTTGTCGCGTCCGGAGGAACGGCGGATGCTGGTGACGGCGGAGAAACGGCTGGCGGCGGGCGATCCCAAGGGAGCGCAGGAACTGGCGCAGCAGGCGTTGGATAAGAAGATCGGGGACCAGGGACGGGCGCTGTTCATTCTGGCGGAAGTGGCTGTGGCCAACAAGAACCGGGATGGGGCGCAGGATAACTTCCAGAAGGCGATTGCAGCCACGCAGGATCCGAAGGTGGTGGGATGGTCGCATGTGTATCTGGGGAGGATTCTGGATATGAAGGAAGACCGCGAGGCCGCGTTGCAGGAGTACCGGGCGGCATTGAATGCTGGCGGAGAATTACCGGAGGTTAAGGCGGCGGCTGAGCGGGGGTTGGCGCAGGCTTATGAGCCTCCGGCGAAGCCTGCGGGGGCGGGCGCGGTTCGGTAACAGTGTCTGGTGGTGTGGACGATCCCGTGGAGTTTGGCTTACGCGCTGGGGCGGCGGAGCGGGAGATCCTTCGCTCCGCCTGAAGAACGGCTCCGCTCAGGATGACAGTGTCTTGTGGATGACAAGTTGTCTTGTGGTTTGGTGCTACGGGAGCCGGGTGCGGTTACAATGCGAGCGGTGGATTGCGGTTGCGAAAATGGAATGAGTTCGAATCGGGCAGGATAAGCCAAGGAGAAAGCATGAAGCGAGCGGCGATCATTATCGCGGTGATGGGAATATCGGGGTGGGGTTTCGGGCAGAAGAGCTTTGCACAGAGCAATAACCAGCCCGCGGCGCAGAACGCGCCGGCCGCGCAAACGACAGGACAGGCAGCGGGACAGGCGGCGGCGCCTGCAGGACAGGCGGCGGCGCCGACGGGCAAGCGTAAACCGCAGGCCAAGACGCAGGAGGAATTTGCGGCGTATAAGGCGGCGGCGGCGTTGACTGATCCCGCGGCGCAGGAGAAAGCGGCGGCCGACTTCGCGACAAAATTTCCGGACAGTGAGTTGCGGCAGCTGCTGTACGCGGCGGTGATGCACTCCTACCAGCAGGCGAATAACGCCGACAAGATGATGGAGATGGCGCAAAAGATCCTGGGTTACGATCCGGACGATCCGGAGGCGCTGCTGGGCGTGGCACAAGTGCTGGCCGAGCGGACGCGAGATACCGACCTGGATAAGGATCAGAGGCTGGCGGAGGCCAGAAAAAATGCAGCGCGGGCGCTGGTGACAGTGGAGACTGACGTGCCCTCGGGTTATCCTCCGGAACAATTGGCCGCGTACAAGGGGTTCTTGCGGTCGGACGCTTATGCGATTCTGGGGACGCTGGACTTCAATGCAAAGGCGTGGGCGGACGCGGAAGGAAATTTGAGGAAGTCGATTGAAGCGTTCCCGCAGCAACCAGATCCGATCGCGATTTTCCGGCTGTCAGTGGCTTTGGATATGCAGAACAAATATCCGGAAGCGCTCAAGTTTGCGAACCAGGCAGTCGACCTGACCAAGGAAGGTACGGCTGCGGGCAAGGCGGCGCGGGATGAGAAGGATCGTTTGACGCAGTTGACCGGCGGCGCGGCGCCTGCAAAGAATTGAAATAAGGGAGCAAGCCGAACGCGTGCGGTTGCGTCGCAAAGAACCTTTCAGCGCGCTTCGCTTGCTAAGGGCAGGCTGCGACGCACCGCGCGGCTCGCCCCCGGTTCCCTCGGCAAGCTCGGGACAGGCTCTTCGCGAGACAAAAAGCGTCTGGCTCAGGATGACAACTGAATTGGATTACTGCCCGGCAGTGCAATCATGAAGGAACGAGAAATCACCACGCTGGAAACGGCGTTGCACTATCACTTCCAGCGACGGGCGGTGATCGAGCAGGCCCTCACGCACAGCTCGCATGCGCGAGAACAGGAAACGCAGCAAGCCGGGGAGAACAAGTACAAGGTCAACGACAACGAGCAATTGGAGTTTCTGGGGGACGCGATTCTGGCGCTGGTGACCAGCGAAGAATTGTTTCAGCGCTTTCCGCAATTTCGCGAGGGCGAGCTTTCAAAACTGCGGGCCCACGTGGTGAGTGAGCGGCATCTGATCCGAGTGGCGCAGCGGTTGGAACTGGGACACTATCTTCGCCTGGGACGCGGCGAAGAGAAGAGCGGCGGGCGCAGTAAGACGGCGATGCTGGTGGACGCACTGGAAGCGATTCTGGCAGCGATCTACCTGGATGGCGGAATGGAACCGGCCCGCGAATTCATTTTGCGGGAAATCCTGGCGCCCGAACTGGAGCGGATGGAACGCGAAGGCGGCGCGCTGCCGATGAATGATTTCAAGTCGGCCCTGCAAGAAACCCTGCAAGGACTGGGGATGGCACAGCCCTCCTACGTGCTGGTGCAGGAAGCGGGGCCAGAACACAGCAAGACGTTTACGGTGGAAGTCCGTCTGAATACGAAGAACGGGGAAGGCGGGGCGGAATTTGTGGGGCGCGCGCAGGGTAGCACGAAAAAAACGGCGGAGCAGGATGCGGCGCGGCAACTGCTGTCTTATCTGGCCTCGCGGCCGCCATCGGCGGGAGCCAGGCTGGCGCGGGGGCCGCGGCTGGCGGGTAAGTAGAGAGGCTGCAGGTGAAGTGAATGAATTCCCCAGACGAACATCTTTCGGGCCAGCGGGTTTCGAGCGAACATGCTTCGAGGGTGCAGACTTCGAACGGACATGCTTCGAACGAGCAGGGCGCGACGGAAGATCCCGCTCCAGCCAGTCCTTCTTCTGCCGATCGCTGTTCGGCTGATCATTCCCCTGGCGATCAAGCTTCACGGGATCATTTCTCGCACGGTCGAGTAACGGCGGTGGCGATTGGATCGGACGCGTCCGGCTCGATACAATCGCTGCTGGGAACGGTGGTGATTGCAGTGTTTGTGATCACCTTTATCGTTCAAGCGTTCCAGATTCCCTCTCCGTCCATGGAGAACACGCTGCTGGTGGGCGATTACCTGCTGGTGAACAAGCTGTGCTACGGCGGAGGCGGCGTTGGAGACTACTTCATGCCTTACCGCCGGGTGCGGCGAGGCGACATTGTGGTGTTTCATTATCCGGTAGACCCGGCGCAGCATTTTGTGAAGCGGGTGATTGGCGTTCCTGGGGACCGGGTGCGACTGGTCAACAAGCAGGTGGTGGTGAATGGCGTGCCGTTGAAGGAGCCTTATGCGCGCTTCAGCCGTCCGGCGGATGACGTGTTCCGGGATAATTTTCCCCGGTTGGATGTGATGTCAGGGCCTACGCCGGAGTGGTGGCTGCAGTTGCGCAAACTCGTCGAGGACGGACAGTTGATCGTTCCCGAGGGGCATTATTTTGTGATGGGAGACAACCGGGACAACAGTTCTGACAGCCGGTACTGGGGTTTTGTGCCAGAGGCTAATATTATTGGGCGGCCGCTCGTGATTTACTGGTCGGTGCAGGGCGCCGAGGGCGATGGAACGGCGCCGTCTTCGGTGAGTGATAAGCTTTACCACTTTGCCTACGTCGTGACGCATATCTTTCAGATCACGCGCTGGAAGCGAACGCTACGGCTGGTGCATTGAGGCTTTTCGCGGCGCTGAAGCGCCGCTCTTCCACGAGACTCTTCCACAAGACGGGATGGATTGATCACATTGGCTAATAAAGACAATAAAGAGACGAACGAAGTCGAAGAGAAACCGGGAGAGACTCCGGTGGAGTTTCTGGCTTCACTGGCCGCAGTGCTGGTGACGGGATTGTTCATCATCACATTTGTGGTGCAGGCGTTCGAGATTCCATCCAGTTCGATGGAACAGACGCTGCTGATCGGCGACCACGTATTTGTGAACCGCATCCAGTTTGCGCCGAAGACATCGTGGGTGGGGCCGCTGCTTCCGTATCGGCAGGTACGACGCGGCGACATCGTGGTGTTTCTGCACCCTGACCCGCACGATGCCGGGCTTTACGTGGTCAAGCGCATCATGGGAGTGCCTGGGGACCGCATCCATCTGCGCAATGGGGTGGTTTACCGAAATGGTGAGGCGCTGGACGAGCCTTACGTGTTGCACGATGCGGATAATCCCAACGACTTCTATCGCAACAATTTTCCCGCGGTGCCTCCTTCTTATGAGAATGGGGTTTATCCGAACTGGATCGTTGACCTGGCTTCGCATGTTCAGGGGGACGATCTGGTGGTGCCTCCGGGGCACTACTTCGCCATGGGCGATCACCGGGGCGTGAGCCTGGACAGCCGCTACTGGGGCTTCATTCCGCAGGAGAATGTGATTGGCCGTCCCATGTTTATCTACTGGTCGTTTGATACGCCCTCCGACCAATATACAAAGACTGGAATGGCGGACCGGGTGGGATTTTTGGCGCACGTAGTGTTGCACTTCTTCGATGAGACGCGATGGGGGCGAACGCTGAAAGTGGTACGGTGAAGCTTTTCTTTTCCAAGCGGCGGATGGCGATCGCGGCAGTCGTGATTCTGCTGGGTCTGTTCCTGGTGCGTCCGGGGGCCGCGCGGCTTAAGGCGCGCATTGCGAATTCAATAAGCCGCGCGGTGGCGCGTCCCGTCGAGATTGGAGCCGTCCACCTTCGATTCCTGCCACAACCCGGGTTCGACCTGGACAATCTGGTTATTTACGAAGATCCGGCGTTCGGCGCGGAACCCATGCTGCGCGCGCCGGAGGTCACTGCTATGGTGCGGCTGACGTCGCTGGTGCGCGGACGGCTGGACATTTCGCGTCTGGAGTTGACGGAGCCTAGTCTGAATCTGGTGCGGCGAGCGGACGGGCGTTGGAACTGGGAAGCGCTGCTGGAGCGCGCAGCGCGAGCACCGCTGGCGCCGACGGCGAAGTCGAAGTCGGAAGCGCGCCCGGGGTTCCCGTATATCGAGGCCAGTTCGGGCCGGATCAATTTCAAAGCAGGGCAGGAAAAAAAGCCCTACGCTCTGCTGAATGCAGACTTTGCCTTGTGGCAGGAATCAGAGAACACATGGGGAGCGCGGTTGAAAGCAGAACCACTGCGTACCGATATGAGTTTGAGCGACGCCGGGTTGCTGCGAATGAACGGGACGTGGCAGCGGGCCGGAAGCCTGCGCGAAACGCCGCTGCAGTTCAGCCTGGAGTGGGACCGCGCGCAGCTGGGGCAATTGACGAAACTGATATCCGGAAATGACAAGGGCTGGCGTGGCGAAGTGCGGGTAGATGCAACGTTGAGCGGCATGCCGGCGGCGATGCAGGTTGCGGTGGATACATCGATCGGGGACTTCCACCGATACGACATCTCGAGCGCCGAGGGACTGCGGCTGACAGCGCACTGCGATGGCCAGTACCGCTCGGTCGATGGCGTGATGCATGAAATCTTCTGCAACGCGCCGGTGGGGAATGGCATGATCACGCTGCACGGCGATGCCGGGCTGCCGGGAGTGCACCGAGTCGATTTAGCCTTGAACGTTGAAAACGTGCCTGTGAGTTCGGTAGCGCAACTGGCACGACGCGCCAAGAAAAATCTGCCGGCGGATCTTGTGTCCGCGGGGAATGTACAAGGCAGTTTTACGGTGAAGGAAGAAGGAGCGTCCCCGCTGGGACCAGAGTTTCAGGGGCGCGGCGAGATTACCGAGCTTCGCGTGCAGTCGGCCACGACTAAAGTGGAATTCGCTCCGGGGAATGTGCCTTTTGTGCTGAGGTCTTTTGCCTTGAGTTCGAGGCGGGCGAGCGCTCACGCTCCATCGAAAGGGAAATCTGGGCGCGGGTTGGTGGCTGAAATTTTGTCCGCCCCGGATGAATTGCATGTCGAGTACGGGCCATTTCCGGTGGCTCTGGGGCGGCCGGTGCCGGCCCAGGCACGAGGCTGGGTGGGACGATCGGGTTATGGCATGGTCGTCCGCGGAGATGGAGAAGTGTCGCACACGTTGCGATTGGCGAGCCTGCTCGGACTGCCGGCGCTGAAGGCGAGCGTGGAAGGCGTGGCCCAGATGGAGTTGGAGATTGCCGGATCGTGGGTGGGAAATGTGACTGGAGCCGTCTCCGGTTTTTCTCCGCCTGAGGTAACTGGAACGGTGCAACTGCACAACGTGCGGGCCGCGGTGCGCGGAATCAATGGTCCGATTGAAATCGCCTCGGCGGAATTACAGCTTTTGTCTGGTGAGGCGCGGGTGGAGAAGTTGAGCGCTCAGGCGGGCGGGGCGCACTGGATGGGATCTGTGGATTTGCCGCGCGGGTGTGGGGTGCCGGGAGCGTGCCTGGTCCGATTCAATTTGAATACCGAAGAAGTTGGGTTGAGCGAACTTTCCGCGTGGCTCGGTTCGCCACCGAACCAGCGGCGGTGGTACCAGATGCTCGGGGCTGAGGAACCCGCGGCACCGACGTTTCTAGGAAACTTGCGGGCGTCGGGAAAGATAAGTACCGAGCGCTTGCGGATTCATAACCTGGTTGCGGAGAGGGTTTCCGCTTCGCTTGAACTGGAGCGCAGGAAGCTGAAGATTTCCGAGTTGCGCGGGGATGTTTTGGGCGGAAAGCATCGCGGGGATTGGCAGGCGGATTTCACCACGGCTTCTCCGCTCTACTCCGGGAGCGGATCGCTGACGGGGATTTCGCTGGGGCAGATGGCGGCTGCGATGCACGATCCGTGGATTTCGGGAACCGCGGAGGGGACTTATCAGCTCACGGCATCGGGCGTGGATTCTGCGACATTCTGGCAATCGGCCGAGGGCGGAATGCGGTTCGATCTGCGGGGGGGAGTCTTATCTCACATCTCACTGGCGAGTGATGAGGGACCGCTGCAGATCGGCCGCTGGCAAGGCCGGGCAGTGCTGCGAGCCGGGAAGATCGAGATCGAAAAGGGGAAGCTGATGTCTTCGGCGGGAGCTTATGAGATCAGCGGCGCCGCTTCGCTGGGGCGGGTGGTGGACTTCAAGCTTGCGCGCGACACAGAGGTGAAGGCGGCTCGCGCCGGTGCGCTGGCTTATAGCATCACGGGTACTTTGGCGGAACCGCGGGTGGTGCTGACTACGCCGGAGACACAGGCGCAGCTGAAGCCGTAGTTCCCTCAGGGGCTGGAGCCCTGATACGAGAGGTTGTCTTTAGCGCAGGCCTGCTCCACCAGCTTGTCTCTATCTTTAGCGCGGGCCTGGAAAGCCCTCCACCCGCTTGCTCTTCAACTATGGGACGTAGCCTGGGCCGCGCAGGACTTTTCCGGGGAGTGCTCCTGTCATTTTTCCTTGATCGATCACTGGCACTCCGTTCACCAGCACGTAGTCCATCCCTTGGGAAAGCTGGTTTGGATTATCGAAGGTGGCTAGATCGCGGACGGTCGCGGGATCGAAGACTACGACGTCGGCCCACATACCGGCCTTGAGAACACCGCGATCGGTGAGGCGCATGCGCTGGGCGGGCAAGGCAGAGAATTTGCGGATGGCGTCTTCGAGTGTCAGGGCTTTTTCTTCTCGAACATACATGCGCAGGATGCGCGGGAAAGTTCCGTAGGCCCGGGGGTGAGGATGTTCCTGGCCGAGAATGCCCTCGGGCGAGGTTCCGGAAGAATCGTTGTCGATGGCGACCCAGGGCTGCTGCAGCGCGAGCGTGACATCGGGTTGCGACATGCCGAAGACGGCGACATCGGCATCGGGATCTTCGATGAGGAAATCGAACAGGGCATCCATTGGATCTTTGTTCCAGAGTTTTGCAATCTCGGAGAGGCGCTTGCCTTGCAGGGGAAGGAGCTTGGGGCTTCGTGTTACTCCGATCATGATGGCGTCTGGGCCGGGGATTTCCTGCCATTCGTTGTCCCAATCTTTAGAGTGTGTGAGCATGTCTTTGCGGATGCGCTCGCGGGTGGCGGGGTCTTTCAGGCGCTCGACCATTTTTGCGTCGCCGCCGTCGTGCGCCCAGGGCGGGACAAAGGCCGAGAACGAGTTGAACCAGGCGGTGTAGGCGTAGGTGTCGGCGGTAACATCGGCTCCGGAGGCGCGAGCCGCGTAGATCCTGGCTACGACCTCAGGCATGCGTCCCCAGTTATTTTTTCCGGCGACCTTGATGTGCCAGATCTCGACGGGGACGTGGGCTTCACGGCCGATGCGCAGGGCCTCGTCAATGGATTCGAGCACAGAGTCGCTTTCGTTGCGCATGTGCGTTGAGTAGATGCCGCCGAACTTGCCACCTTCGGCGGCGAGGGCAATGAGTTCCTCAGTTTTTGCGTAAGGAGCGGGAGCGTATTCGAGCGCCGTGGAAACGCCGACTGTGCCGTCTTTCATGGCTTCGCGCACCAGCGCTTTCATTTGCTCAAGCTGCTCGGGAGTCGGCTGTCTGTCGTCGTCCCCGAGCACCATGCGGCGGACTTGTGTGGCGCCGACATAGCTGGCGAGGTTAATGCCCATGCCCTGCTTTTCGAGGCGCGCGAAATACTGGCGAAAGGTGCGCCAGTCGGCGGTGATGTGATAGTGGTCGTAGCCAGGTCGATCGTTCTGAATGATGGCGTCGTTGAGCGGGGCGATGGAGCCGCCTTCTCCGGTGATCTCCGTGGTGATGCCCTGGTAGATTTTCGAAGGCAGGCGCGGTTCGACCAGGATGGAGAGTTCGGACTGGCCGAGCATGTCGATGAAACCTGGGGCAACGACTCGGCCGGCGGCGTCGATGGTGCGTTTGCGGGGCGCGGCAGCCAGGTTGCCGATGGCGGAAACCTTTCCGTCGCGGATGCCGACGTCGCCGGAATACCAGGGTGAGCCGGTGCCATCGATGATGTGGCCGTTGGTGATGACCAGGTCAAAAGCAGGGGCTGGGGATTGCGCCGGTAGTGGGCGGACTGCGGCGACCAGCAGCGCGACCGTCAGTAGGAAAGTCAGGTTGTAGAGCTTCATCGGGTTTCCTCTTTTGTATCGTTACCTCAGCGGCTAAAGCCGACTACCAAGGAGCGATGCTTATCGCAGCGCTGAAGCGCTGCTCCACCCGCTCAGCGCCGCCCCACCCACCGCTTCCCCCGACGCTGAAGCGCTCGCCATCCAAAATCAAATCAAACTGGTGCTCAGGCTTAGCCGAGTGGAGCGCGAATTATAAAGCATTGGGTTTGGGAGGGGGACGTGGTGAGTGCTACGGCTGTCAGCTGACGTTGAGGAGAGCGTGTCGAGCTTCGCTCGACTGGACAGCCGAGGGCGGCTGTCCCCACATGAGCATGATAGTATCGACGATACCCTCGTTTTTGGCGCTGTGTCGCCGTTGCGCTACACCTGTTGCAGACTGATGACAGCTTCGACCAAGTTGCGTAAACGCGTGCTTAGCGGCATGCGCCCGACCGGAAAACTGCACCTGGGCAATTATGTGGGTGCGCTCGACAACTGGGTGCGCATGCAGGATGAGTATGAATGCTTTTTCTGCGTGGTGGATTGGCACGCACTCACGACGGATTACGCCGACACTTCCCGCGTAAAAGAGAATTCGCTGGAGGTGGCGCTGGACTGGCTGGCGGCGGGACTTGATCCGGAGAAGTCGGTGATCTTTATCCAGTCGCATGTGCCGGCGCATGCCGAGCTGCATTTGCTGCTTTCCATGATCACGCCCCTGGGCTGGCTGGAGCGGGTTCCCACCTACAAAGAGCAGCGAGAGAACATCAAGGACAAAGATTTGGGAACTTATGGGTTCCTGGGCTATCCGGTGCTGCAGTCGGCGGATATTTTGATGTACAAGGCAGATGTGGTTCCAGTGGGCGAAGATCAGGTGGCGCATGTGGAACTCACGCGGGAGATTGTGCGGCGCTTCAACGGTTTTTACGGAAAGCGGAGAAGTGTCTTTCCTGAGCCGCAGGCTTTGCTTACGCGCGCGCCCAAGTTGCCGGGGACGGACGGCCGAAAGATGTCGAAATCGTATGACAACGCCATCCTGCTGACCGATCCGGAGCCGGTAATACGGCAGAAGCTGAAGACCATGGTGACTGATCCGGCGCGGGTGAGGCGCTCGGATCCGGGAAATCCAGATGTGTGCCCGGTGGGCGATCTGCACAAGATTTTCAGCGATCGCGCTACCATGGACAAAGTGAATGCCGGCTGCCGGTCGGCCGGCATTGGGTGCATCGAGTGCAAGAGCTGGGCGGCCGATGCGCTGGTGCAACTGCTGAGTCCGATGCAGGAGCGGCGCAGGAAATTCGAGGAGAATCCGCGGCTGGCTTGGGATATTCTGGAGGGTGGCAGTCAGCGGGCGCGGAAGGTTGCGGCTGAAACAATGGACGGGGTGCGCGATGCCATGGGAATGTCGCTTGCGTACGAGCCGCCGGCGGGTGATGATGCGAAGTAAGAATATCTAAACAGGTAGAAGCCTGAGCAGGTTAAGGATGCAAAGCAGGGCAGAAAATAGAATCGTCGCTCCCGAGGACAACGCGCCGCAGCCGGTCGCGCCGATGCTGGTTGCTGGTGGGCGTTCGGCCGCGGCGCCGATCAAGGAGTCCGGTGAGCGGGTTGCGAAAAAAGAAGAGAGTGACTCTCCTTTTGCGGTCTCGGTCAGCGATGTCTACGAAGGTCCGCTGGATCTGCTGCTTGATCTGATTCGCAAGCAGGATATCGACATTTACGACATCCCGATTGCCCGCATCACGGCACAATATCTGGCTTATGTGGAAAAGATTCGCGAGCTGGACGTGAATGTCGCCGCCGACTTCATCTATATGGCGGCGGTGCTGATTCATATCAAGTCGAAAATGCTGCTGCCGCGGGATCCGTCGGCGAAAGCGGAGGAGCTGGAAGATCCGCGCACCGAGCTGGTAAATCGGCTACTGGAGCACGAAAAGTTCAAGTCAGCGGCGCAGATGCTGTTGCAGAAGCAGCAAATCGAAGATGCGGTGCTGTCGAATCCGTCGTTGAAAGAATTCGTGGATGCCGAAGGCACCGAGCCGGAGATGGCCACGGACGTGATCGATCTGGTGAAGACCTTCCAACACATTCTGGAGCGGGTGCGCACCCGGCCGATGATCAACGTGGATGAAGAAACGGTCACCGTGGGCCAGATGATTGATTATCTGCGGCGGCGTCTGGCGCTGGAATCGAGCCCCATCCGGCTGAAGCAACTCCTGCTGCGGATGCCCTCGCGGCAGGCGCTGGTGTGCATGTTTCTGGCGCTGCTCGAAATGGTGCGACTGCAGGCGATCCAGGTGCGGCAGGAGCAGATGTTCGGCGAGATTGCGGTCCGCAAGCATGTTGGGTTTGAGGCCATGATGAACGAACAGGCCGCGGTACGCGATGATTGGAGGTAAGAACAGTGGTCAGTGTCCAGTGATCAGTGGCCAGTTAAGAGCCGCCGATTTTCTGACCACTTGCCGCTGACCACTGGCTGCTATGGGTCTAAGAGCTCAACTCGAAGCAATCATTTATGCGGCGGAGACGCCGATCACGGGCGACCAGATCGTCTCGCTCGTCAAAGACTCGGCGATTGCCGAGGGTGCGGCGAATGAGGCAGAGGTAAAGTCGCGGGTGCGGGCGGCGCTGGAAGAGCTGGCTGCCGACTACGGCGGTGCCGACCACGGCATTGAGATTCGTCAGGTGGCGGGCGGGTATCGCATGTCGACCAAGCCCGAGCAGCATGAAATGGTGCGCAGCTTTGCCAAGAGCCTGAAGCCACCGGTGCGGTTGTCGCTGCCGGCGCTGGAAACGCTGGCTGTGATTGCTTATAAGCAGCCTGCGACGGTGCCTGAAATCAGCGAGATTCGCGGCGTGGATTCGGGGGGCGTGATTGCTACGCTGCTGGATCGCAAGCTGATTACGACCGCGGGCCGCAAGCAAGTCATCGGGAGGCCGATCCTCTACAAGACGACCAAAGAATTCCTGATGCGCTTTGGGCTGAAGGACGTCAACGAGCTGCCCAGCATGGAGGAGTTCGAGAAGTTGGTGGCGGAATCGTTCCAGAGCGAGCTGGTTCCGGCGGAAGATGTGGCCGAAGCGCGAGAGACTGACGCGGAAGAGATTGCGTAGCCCGTGGTCGGAAGGAATCACAATTCTCAGAGAGGCCGAAAAAAACAGCGCCTAAGGGCGCGCCGTTGATCTAGATAGATGGCACGCCTGAAGGCGTGCCCTGATACGAATCTCTATTAAACATGCCTGCTGAACGCCTGCAAAAAATTATTGCTGCTGCTGGAATTGCTTCCCGGCGAAAAGCCGAGGGACTGATCAGTGCCGGCCACGTGAAGGTGAATGGGACCGTGGTGACGGCGCTCGGAAGCAAGGCTGACCCGGAAACCGATCACATCCGCGTGGATGGCAAGCTGCTGCAAGGCGCACAGAACCATGTCTACCTGCTGCTTAACAAACCGAAAGGCTATGTCACGACGGTGAGCGATCCGGAAAAACGGCCAACGGTGATGCAGTTGATTCGCGGGGTGAAGAAGCGCGTGTATCCGGTGGGAAGGCTCGACTATGCCAGCGAGGGCTTGCTGCTCTTGACCAACGATGGCGCGCTGGCGAATAAGCTGATGAAAGCGTCGTCGCAGGTGCCGAAAACCTACGTGGTTAAGATTGCCGGAACTCCGAGCAACGAAGCGCTGGAGAAGTTGCGGGGGGGCGTGTCGATTGCCACCGAAGATGGGCGGCGAGTGCGAACTGCGCCGGCGGGAATCCGGCTGGTTAAGGAAGCGACGAACCCGTGGTACGAGGTCACATTGATCGAAGGCCGCAACCGGGAGATCCGGCGCATGTTTGAAAAGGTCGGACACCACGTGGAGAAGATCAAGCGGGTCCGCTACGGGCCGCTCACCCTCGACGTTCCGCCTGGACGGTTCCGTGCCCTGACCTCGCGGGAGGTGGATCGACTGCGGACGGCATGCAATAAACCAATAGCGGGGGCGAACCCTTCCATAACATGATGACCCATGTCATGATGAGCGGAAAGTATGAGCCGTTTTTTTGATCTGATTTCCAAGACAGCCCGCGACCTGGGCGCGACAAAAGTTCACAACACAACGCAGGCGGCGCTGGAGCGCCGGTCGCGGCTTATCAGACTCGATTCCAACGAAAATCCTTATGGGCCTTCGGCGCGTGCGGTCGACGCAATGAAGAACGCGCTGGGCACGGCGAATTGCTATCCCGACGATGATTGCAGCCCACTGCGCCTGAAACTGGCCGCACATCATGGGCTGCCGGCGGAGCAGGTGCTGGTAACCGCGGGGTCAACGGCGATGTTGAGCCTGCTGTGCCAGACACTGCTCTCGCCGGGCCTGAATGCGGTGACCAGCGAGCGCTCGTTCATTGTGTATTGGATGGCGGTGCAGGCGGCGGGCGCGCATCTGGTCGAAGCGCGCATGCGCGACGACAGCTTCGATCTGGAGGCGATACTGGCTGCGATCGATCCGAACACGCGCATTGTGTTTCTGGCGAACCCTAACAATCCCACGGGCACGATGTTGGACGCAGACGTGGTGGAAAGCTTTATGATGCGACTTCCCGGCCACGTGGTGCTGGTTCTGGATGAAGCTTATTACGAATTCGCGTTGCATTTTGCCGAGCTGCGGAAGATCGAGTATTCGAACTCGCTGGATTATGTTCGCCAGGGAGCGAGCGTGGTGGTGCTGCGAACCTTTTCAAAAGCGCACGGACTCGCCGGCCTGCGTGTGGGCTACGGTTTGGGCCCTGCGGAGTTGCTGGGATATTGCGCGCGCATGCGCAACACGTTTTCCGTATCATCGGTAGCGCAGGCGGCGGCCGTGGCGGCGCTCGACGACTACCTGCACATTCAGCGCGTGGTGGAGAACAATGCGCTGCAGTCGCGAGTGCTCACCCAGGGGCTGTTGGGGCTGGGCTACCGGGTCGTTCCGACTTCGGCGAATTTTGTGTTCTGCGATCTGCGGGAAGATGCCGCGGGGGTGGCCAACCGCTTGCAGGATGAAGGCGTGGCGGTGCGTCCGCTGGGGCATTGGGGTGCGCCGAATTGCATTCGCGTGACGATTGGCACGCCGGAGCAAGATCAGACTTTCCTGCAGGCGATGGCGCGGGTGGGATCGCGTGGTTCCTCGGCTGGGCCTCGGAGTTCGCCGACGATCAAGTCGGTGGTGTAGCGGCGCATGCACCTCTGGCTCGTCACGGAACGAGTTCTAACCTGCCAGAGCCGCCACGCGTGCAGCTCCATAGAGTCCAGCATCGCTCCCTAGCAAAGCGCGGGTGATGATGGTTTTTCGTTCGGTGCGGCTCCCCGGAGAATCCTCGGGAGCGGTGATTCTATAGACCAGCGAGCGCTGACGCAGTTCTTCGAACATGCTGGGCGCAAAAGCATCCCACGCGCTCGACGCACCTCCGCCGATGACGTAGATCTCCAGATTCAAAATGTTGACCAGACCGGCGAGGAGCAAACCAAGGTATCGTCCAAAACGCTGGAGGATCCGGCGGGCGGGCTCGTCCCCCTGGATCGCAAGGTTATAGATCGACTCGGCGCCAAATTCGGCGTTCGAGGAAGCGGCTTTGGCCAGCGCCGGCGCCTCGCCTGTGCTGATCGCTTCGCGAGCCATGCGAAGGAGCGCGCTGGCAGAAGCATACTGTTCGGAACATCCTCGGTTACCGCAGGCGCAGGGATGGCCCTCCGGTTCGATGGTGACGTGCCCGAATTCGCCGGCCATGCCATTCATGCCATGCCAGATTCTTCCTCCCAGAACAATGCCGCCGCCGATTCCGGTTCCGAGGGTGAGCACCGCCATGTTCGCGAAACCGCGGGCCGCGCCCAGCCACTGCTCACCGAGAGCGGCAACGCGAGCGTCGTTTTCGAGGACCACGCGCGCGCCGCTTTTCGCGAACCCGAGGCGGCGCTCGATCTCCGCACGCGCAGGATAGTTTTCCCAGCCCGGAAGGTTGACCGCCTTCCGCATCATTCCGGTTTGCAGGTCGATGAGGCCGGGAACGCCGATGCCGGCGCCAAGGAACTTTCCAGTCTCTTTGTACTTCCCGGATAAAAGCTGAATGGCATCGCACATTTCGGTGATGACGTGGTCTCGTCCGAGAGCGAGTTTGGTGCTGAGGGTTACTTTTTCGAGGAGGTCGCCCTCGCTGCTCACTGCGGCAATGCGCAGGTTGGTACCGCCGAGATCGACTCCAATGGAGAAATCGGGCATGGAGGAGAAGATTATCAGAAGGGGGGCGGCGCTTGCCTCATTGCTGATTGATGATTGTTGATTGATGATTGAAAAGCCTGAGAGAAACTGGGCTTCAATCAGCAATCAGAAATCAACAATCATCAATCATCCATTGCCTTTTCACTTCTGGCACTTGGGGCAGTAGTGGCTGCTGCGGCCGGCGATTACTATGCGCTTGACGGGCGTCTTGCAGACCAGGCAGGGTTCACCTTCGCGGCCGTAGACGCGGTGCTGCAGCTGGAAGAAGCCTTCTTCGCCGTCGGCGTCCACGTAATCTGAGATGGACGAGCCGCCAAGAGCAATTGCTTCCCCCAGAACCTCTTTCACCGACGCGAGCAGTTTAGCCAGCTGGTCGCGGGTGATGGTGGAGGCACGGCGGCGAGGTCGGATTCCGGCGCGGAACAGAGATTCATCGGCATAAATGTTGCCCACGCCGCGCAGCAGCTTCTGGTTGAGCAGCGCGCTCTTGATGGGAGTCTTGCGGCCACGAAATAGAGGAAGGAATTGGTCGAGATCGGCTTCCAGCGGTTCGAGGCCGCCGGCTTCGAAACCGCCGGCGCGGGCGACGCTCAGCCTTCCGAAGCGGCGGGGATCGACAAAGCGCAATTCCCTGCCCGATGCCAGCCTCAAGATCGCGTGCGTGTGCTTGAGGATTTCTGATTGCGCCTCGCAGACTTGCAGGCGTCCGGTCATGCCCAAGTGGACGATCCACTGGGCTTGAGTGGGGTCGGCTGGTGTGGGGCGGACGCCCTCGTCCGCCTCTGCGTCCATCTTTGATAAAGGCCGTCGCCTCTTCACGGTAGCTCCCGTATGCCGCGGTTTACGGTGTCGGCCTTTAGCGGGCAAGAGTGCCCGCTCCACACGATCCAGGTCGAAGACTATGTGCTTTCCCATGCGGCGCACCGTGGCTATGCGGCTGTGTTCGAGAGCGGCCGCTATCTCTTTTGCGGGAGATTTCAACGGCTCCGGCTTCTGGCCGAGCCAGACCGATTCAATCACGTCGCCGGCGACGCGTCTGGCCAGCCCGCGGGCGATGGTTTCAACTTCAGGGAGTTCCGGCATGCCCCTTCAGTGTACAAGCCGATGGGCGAGGCACGGGCGGCTTGCGGGGCAATTCCGAGGGATTCTTCAGACGAGCGGCGGATTAGTCCTTCAGCGGCACGACGGTTTTGCCGTCGCGGCAGAAGGTGGCGACTTTTTGCAGGTCGCCATTCGCCAGGGGCAGGGTCATCACGGGTCCATAGCAGTAAACCGCGTGGCCGTTGGCGGCGAAGTACCAGCGTCCACCTTTGGAATGCTGCTCCAGCTGGCCGGTCGGGCGGCGGACGGGTGGCTTTGGGTTGGGAACTGTCAAACTAAACAACAAGGCTAGGGTCAGAACCTTCATGTTGCCAAGCTTTCCAAAAAGCGCTTAGGGACGCGTGCTGCTTACCTGGGCGCTAAATCGTACGCAAAACGCGACGTTGATCTGCCAAATCCGAAGTCGGTACCGGAGGACGCTGGGCCTGCGGCTTCGCAGTCCTACCGGCATGGCTCTGGGATTGGTGTTGCGGTGCTGCCTGGGTCGACGGAGTCTGGGTAGACGGAGCTTGAACGGACGGAAGCTGTGCGCTGCCCTGCGCTTTTGCCTGGGCGGTCTGCTGATCGGCTATGGCCTTGCCTCTCATGCCCCACAGTTCTGCGCTGTCGCGCGTTAGGATCTTGATGAGATTACGCTGCGATTGGATGACCGCGCCTTGTTCGACGATGAGCATCGTCATCAGAGCGTAGGAGACCATGAACACCACGGTGAGCAACGGCGTAAGGCTTCGTTTCTTCTTCGGAACCGCGACCGGCATCACCGCCGTGTAACCGAACAAAGTAGTCAAGTGTCACCCCGGCCTGGCCTCACAACGGCAGGCACAAGGGAGATTGCAGCTTGTCAGCCAATGGAGCGGGCGGCGGGAAAGCATTGAATTTACTTGGGTTAGAGCGATCTATCGAGCCCCGGTTGCGGGTTCAAAGTGCAATTGAATGCATATAATGAGCAGGGTAACGTTACGGAAATGTGACCCTGCGGCTCGGAAACGAGCGCCTGACGCGGGTTTCCGAGGGAAGCTCCTGGTGCGAGGAGCCTCGGTTGCCAGCTTTACTTCCCGCCTAGCAGGAGCTTGGCGATGGTCGCCAACTGCATGTTGGACGTGCCTTCGTAAATCTTGCCGATCTTAGCGTCGCGCCAGTATTTCTCGACGGGATAGTCCTTGGTGAAGCCGTAGCCGCCGTAGATGTCGATGGCGAGCGACGTCACGCGTTCAGCCACTTGCGAGGCAAAGAGCTTGGTCATTGCCGCTTCCTTTACGAAGTTCACGCCCGCATCCTTCATGCGGGCAGCGTTGTAGACCATGAGGCGGGCTGCTTCAATCTCTGTCGCCATCTGCGCAATCTGGAACTGGATGCCCTGAAACTCCGCAATGGCCTTGCCGAATGCTTTGCGCTCCAGGGTGTACTTGGCGGCGAATTCCCAGGCTCCGCGCGCCAGACCGATCATCTGAGCGCCAATGCCGATGCGGCCTTCGTTTAGAGTTTCGATCGCAATCTTGTAACCTTTGCCGGGCTCGCCGAGGATGTTCTCCTTGGGTACACGGCAGTCTTCCAGAATCAGTTCGCAGGTGGAAGAGGCGCGGATGCCCAGCTTATCTTCCTTCTTGCCCACGCTGAATCCGGGGAAACTCTTCTCGATCAGGAATGCAGTGATGCCTTTGTATCCCGCGGCGGGATCGATGGTGGCGAACAGAATGAAGAGTCCGGCTTCCTTGGCGTTCGTGATCCAAAGCTTGCGGCCGTTGAGTACATACTCGCTGCCTTTGAGTTCGGCGCGGGTCTGCAGGGCAAAAGCGTCGGAACCGGAGCTGGCTTCGCTTAGCGCGTAGGCGCCCACCGTTTCCGTTGCCATCTTCGGCAGATAGCGCTTCTTCTGCTCAGGGTTGCCATATCGCAAGAGTGCGTTGTTGACCAGCGTGTTTTGTACGTCCACGACCACGCCGGCGGACGCATCGACGCGAGACAGTTCTTCTACCGCCAGGATCGCTTCAAAAAACTTGGCGCCGCTGCCGCCGTATTGTTCGGGGATCTCGATCCCCATGAGACCGAGCTGGAAGAACTCATGGATCAGGTCTTTGTTGAAGATGCCTTTTTCGTCCATCTCCTTCACCAGGGGACGGACTCGCTCGTCGGCAAACTGGCGAATGTTGTCGCGGAAAAGGATTTCGTCTTCGGTGAGGGTGGTCAGCGGCGTGGGGACAGGGGCTTGCAAGGTTGTCTCGGGCATACGGATACCTTCAAACGGAGTAATAGCAACCTTGGATTTTAGCACCCTTGGAGTGGTTGGAAGCGGTGTGACGCTTGGCTAGCGGCGGGAGTGCACCAGCTTCAGCCCATCCGCCTGCAGAATGCGCTGAATCTGGTTGCGGGCGTGCACCGACCAGGGGCCGGTGGTATCGAGCTTGATGTATGCCTGCCAGTGTTTCAGCGCTTTGCGCGGCTCGCGGGTTTTTTCGTAGGCGAGTGCGAGGTTGTAGTGCGCATCGGCGTAAGTGGGAGCCAACTGAATTGCCATCTTGTAGGTTTGGATGGCCTCTTGCACGCGCCCGGTCTCGTCCAGAACGTTGCCCAGATCGAAATAAGCCAGGGCGTAGCGAGGGTCGGCCTTTAAGGCAGCGCGGTAATGTTTCTCCGCGAGCGAGAAATCCTGGCGGTTGTAGTAGAGCGTGCCCAGGTTGATGTGCGCAGCCGCGTGGCCGGATTCAAATTCGAGCACTTTCTGGTAGGCGGCCAGGGCCTCGGTCTGAGTGGTGGGATCCTCTTCCAATGCAATGCCGCGGGCGAACCAGGCGGCCGCATCGTCCTCCTGGGGGTTTGACCCGGGAGCAGGAATTGGCGTGCTGGTCACCACTTTTTCACGAGTCGCGAAGTCCATCACGAACTGTCCTGCGATCGGCTCCAGCAGCCTGCCTTCATGGCGGAACGCAACGCGATGCTTGTTGGTGGATGCGATTCCGGCATCGACCAGGGGATTTCCCATGCCCGAGGCCTGCTTCTGCATAGCCTCGAGCGACTGCCGGATCACGGCGGGCCTCACCCTCATGGCGCACAGGTCGCGAACTTTCTTTACTTTGAGGAGGTCAGAAAAAGAGTAGGACGGAGAGGCAACAATCAGCCCGGCGCGCTCCCAGTTGACCAACTGGCGCGGCGTGAGGTGAAGAATCCTAAGTAAATCGGCTCGACTATACACGAGTGTGCGCAACCGCTCGCGCCGTTCCACTGCGCAAGACGCTACGCCGTCATTATCCGCAACTTGCGGCGGTAAACGCAACAGCTAACGCTTGTGGAAATCTGAGGAGAACCTGGTTGATTTACATGCAGCAGAAATGGTGCAAACACCAAGCTTCCTCGCTGCGCTCGGAATGACAAAGCTTCTCCGGCCGGCCCGCGGGTTTGTCATTCCGACTTCCAGTTTGTCATTCCGAGCGAAGCGAGGAATCCTGGTGTCGGCTACACCGTCACGGCCGCCTGATACTCCTCGTACGTCCCCTTGAAGTCCGTGATCTTGTGGTCGCTCTCGAAGTGCCAGATGCGCGTGGCCACCTCGTCGATCAGGTCGTGATCATGGGTTACCAGGAACACCGTCCCCTGGTAGCGCTGCAGTGAGATGTTCAGCGCGTTGATGGCTTCAAGGTCCAAATGGTTAGTGGGCTCATCGAGCACGAGTACGTTGGGTTTCTGCATCATGAGCTTGCAGAAAAGCAGCCGCGCCGCCTCACCGCCGGAAAGAACGCTGGTGGATTTCGTGGCTTCGTCGCGCTGAAAAAGCATCTGCCCCAGCAATCCGCGGATTTCTTCGCCGACCGCCGCCGGATTCCATTGATGGAGCCATTCCAGAACCGTCGTGCCGCCTTCGATCAGGCTACGGTGGTCCTGGGCAAAATATCCGATGGACGCTTCGTGCCCCCAGATCACTCTGCCTGAGTCTACGAAGGGGCCGTCGTAGCCGCTGGTCTTGCGCAACTCAGCTTCCGGAGTAGTCGGAGAATTCGCCAGCAGCGCATTCACCAGCGTGGTCTTCCCTGCTCCGTTGCGCCCCATCAATGCGATTCTTTCCCCGCGGGTAATGCTGGCGGTGAAATCGCGAATGACCTGCTTGTCGCCATAAGCCTTGCCCAGGTGCTCGATTTCGAGAATGTGCTTGCCCGAGGGCCGTTTCTGCTCAAACTTGATGTAAGGCCGGGCGATGTTCGACTTGGCCAGCTCCGTCACCTGCAACCTCTCGACCTCCTTGCGCCGCGACTGCACCTGGCTTGACCGAGTGCCGGCGCTGAAGCGCGCAATGAACTCGTTCAGTTGGGCAATCTTTTTTTCGCGCTGTGCGTTCTGCGATTCAATTTGCGAGCGCACCTGCGTCTTCGCCAACACCATCTCGTCATACGAACCGGTATAGGTGATGATGGTCTCGTAGTCGATGTCGGCGATGTGGGTGCAGATGCTGTTGAGGAAGTGCCGGTCGTGCGAGATGGCAATGACTACGCCGTCGTAGGTATTCAGAAATCCCTGCAGCCAGTGGATCGAATCCAGATCAAGATTGTTTGTCGGCTCGTCCAGCAGCAGCGCCTGGGGACGACCGAACAACGCCTGCGCCAGCAGCACGCGAACCTTCTGTCCACCCTGCAGCTCGCTCATCTTGCGGGAATGCGCTTCGTCGGGGATGTCGAGACCCTGGAGCAAAATCGCGGCGTCGCTCTCCGCCGTGTATCCATCTTCTTCGCCGACAATGCCTTCCAGTTCGCCCAGCTTCATGCCGTCTTCGTCGGTCATATCGTGTTTGGCGTAGATGGCATCGCGCTCCTGCATGGCCTGCCAAAGGCGTTTGTTGCCCATGATGACCGTGTCGATCGCAGTGAAGGCATCGAAGGCGAACTGGTCCTGACTTAACACACCGACCTTGCGAGGACGCACCACCGTGCCTTTTTGCGGCTCCAGTTCGCCGCTGAGCAGCTTCATGAACGTCGACTTGCCCGAACCGTTGGGCCCGGTCAGGCCATAGCGCTTGCCCGGCGTGAACGCCGTGGAGACCTCATCAAACAGAATTTTGGCGCCGTAGCGCATGGAAACATCGCTTACTGAAAGCATGATTTGTTATGCAACTCTTCTTAGGACTGCGGGGAATTTCCGCCAAGACGGTACGCAGCTGGAGTTAACAGAATATCATGCTGGCCGGCGATCGCACGGCCATCAGGCGATCGCAGCCCACGGATTAATGAGGGTCGCCGAAACGTCATCGAAACGCGAAACATTACGCGTCGCCAGCGTAGCATGGCGGGCAAGAACGATTCCGGCGATCATCGTGTCGCGCAGTTCGCGAGGGCGGCCCTTAAGCTTTCGCGAAGCCATCAAGGTACTCGCCTGTTGTGCGGCTTCAGCGTCAAAAGGCGCGACGCGATGGTCGATTTCATCCAGCAATCCCTCGAAGCCCTGAGTGTATAGAGCCCGACGTCTTCCAGTCGGCATAACCTGCAAGCCGAAACGTATTTCTAAGACTGTAACTGATGTCGTCCAAATTGAAGTTTGCGGCTGGCGATCAAGCCAGGCGAGCACTCTCGCCTCCGGCTTAGGGCGCATCAGTTCGGAGAGAACGTTACTGTCGAGGATGATCATTCGTCGAAAGTGGGAGGTTCGAGATCATCCCCGTGGAATTCTTCAATCACAAAATCCGGTCCGCTCTTGGGGAAGAGTTTCGAAAGCTTCGTCCCCAGACCGCCGGCGGCAGCGCTTTCCTCCTTGTGCACGGCGGCTCGCAAAATGTCCCGCACCTCTTCTTCCATGCTGCGACCGTTGCGCCGCGCACGGCGCTGGAGACGCGCCTTCACTCCGTTCTCAATGTTGCGTACGACGAACTGGGCCACGGCAAGCTTCCTTTTAGATTGATATCATGATATCACATTAAAGTAAGCTAGGCAACGGAGGGCGCAGGAGGCCTCAGGCCGTGTTGGTAGCAGGCGGTCGGACTTACTTCTGGTCGAGCAAGGTTCGGACCTTGTGCGCCAGCGTGTCCAGGGAAAAGGGCTTTTGCAGCAGGGTCGCCGGTGCGCCGACATCCCCGTCGGCTGAGGTTGGGTGGTCGGGATAACCGGACATAAACAAGACCTGGATTTGCGGACGCAGTTGCCGCAGGCGGCTGGCCAACTCCTTACCCCCGAGGTTGGGCATGGCCATATCGGTGACGAGGAGGTGGATCAGATCTTTGTGATCTCCGGCAATTCTCAGAGCTTCGTTGCCGTCCATCGCGTGCAGCACCGTATAGCCCTGACGCCGGAGGAATTCGCCGGCTAACTCGCGAATGCCACTCTCATCTTCCACGAGCAGGATGGTCTCCGTGCCCTTAGGCGCGGCGGCAAGACCCCCTTGTAGGCCGGGCACTGATGCCGGTCCCTTGGTCTCCGTCTCTTCCGCGCAGGGAAGATAAATTTCGAACGTCGTGCCCTGCCCCGGTTTGCTTTCGACGTGCGTCCAACCGCCCGTCTGCTTGACTACTCCGTAGACAATGGGCAACCCCAACCCGGTGCCCTTCCCAGGTTCCTTGGTGGTGAAAAACGGCTCAAACATGTGGGCTTGTGTTTCATTGTCCATGCCGACCCCGGTATCGCTGACGACGAGCATCACGTACCGCCCCGGCTGCATGCCGTCACGAACCCGGGGATGGGCGCCACTGATTTCAGCGTTCCTGGTCTCGATGACCAACTGTCCTCCCTGCGGCATGGCATCTCTGGCGTTGACCGCAAGGTTCATGATCAGTTGCTCCACTTGTCCCGGATCAGCCTTCACCGGCCAAAGCTGGGCACCCGGCACCACGCGCAAGGCAATGTTTTTTTCAATGAGGCGATCCAGCATTTTGGCCACCTCGGTCAGGACCTCATTCAGGTCTATGACCTGGGGTTGCAGCACTTGCTTGCGGCTGAAGGCCAACAGCCGGCCGGTGAGGCTCGCCGCCCGGTTCACCGCATGTTCGATTCCCTGAAATTCTTTTTGGGTCGGAGCGTCCGCAGCGAGCCCGCCACGCAGGCGTTCGTTATGAGCCTGAATGAGCATGAGCAAGTTGTTGAAGTCGTGGGCGACGCCCCCCGCCAGGAGTCCTACGGCTTCCATTTTCTGAGAATGACGGAGTTGATCCTCCAAGCGCTTACGTTCGGTGATGTCATACATGACACCTTGCATCAAGAAGGGCTGGTCCTCCGCCGTGGGCAGCATGACAGCCTCGTCGCGGAACCACAGGACCCTGCCATCACGCGCAAACATGCGGTATTCAGCCTGAAACAGGTCGCGGTTTTTCTGGAAGTACGCTTCGACTGCCAGCACACTTTCGCGGTCTTCGGGGTGGATGCGATTGATCCAGTTCGCGGGATCAGAAAGCCAATCCGCAGGTGAAAATCCAAGCATCGACTCGATCTGGGGGCTCACATAGTGCCAGCGGCCATGGGGGCCGAGTTCAGCGATGTAGGTAACTGCCGGCAGCCGCTCCACCAACGTGCGATAGCGGTTTTCGGCTGATCTAAGTTCCGTCTGGGCCCGATCCCATTCGATAGCAACCGCCGCCAGATGAGTGGCGTGAGCAATGAGTTGCAGATGCTCTTCATCCGGCGTGCGTGGTTCGCGATAGTAGATGGCAAATGTTCCCAGTATCCCGCCGTCCTGCGAAGCGATCGGCGTCGACCAACAAGCCCGCAGCCCGTGAAGCAGAGCGAGGTGGCGATAAGCTGCCCACAACGGATCAGTCGCAATATCGGAGACGATGACGGGCTCGCGTCGATAAGCAGCAGTGCCGCAGGATCCCACGCAAGGACCAATTTGTGTGCCGTCTATGGTCTGACTGTATTCCTTTGGCAGGGACGGCGAAGCCCCGTGGCGCAGGGTCTTACCGTCAGCATCAAGCAGAAGAACCGAGCACAATAGGCCAATATGATACTTCTCGATGTTTGAGCACAAGGTTTCCAGGATTTCAGGAAGGCGCGCATGGGCCATCACCATGGCCAAGACTTTTACGTCGAGGCGGGCTAGAGCTTCCGGCGAGTCTTGCGCCGCACCGACTACCTTCTTAACTCCAGGAAACATAGGTCCGAACCCAGGCGCTGGCAATGCTACCAACTGAATACCTATTATTGATGATGAATCGGGCGAGAACGCCGGAATAACTCGCTTTGTGGTGTTACATCAGTAACGCTGCAAATGAGCTGAGAGGGCGGTGGGGTCAGTCTATTTTCACGAGTTCTCCAGGCCGGATGGAGCCGAGCACTTTCAGAATCCCCGGTGCGTGAGGAAGCAAGTCATCGAGACGGCTTGACTTGGCATGGACCACGACCACTCCGATTGTTCGATTCCGGAGATTCAGTTCGAACTCAATCCCCCGATCCTGTGAGAAATACATCAAACCCGGCTCGCTCCGCCAAAGAGAGCAGTTCCCCGTTCTTCTTGCCAGCTAAACCCGCCTCAGGCACGGTCTGACACTCAGCGCCCAGCAGATGATTTTTCAATTTTCGGGGGACGCATTCATCAGCAGCAGCTTCATCACAACTGGCTAAAGATGAGCGATTTTGCGTGCTCGAGGGCATGGACCGCCGCCTCGCGGGCCACGGTAGGAAAGTCGTCAAGAAATTCGTCGAGGGTCTGCCCGCCTTCGAGGTAATCCAGGAGCGCCTGAAAAGGCACACGCGTACCTCGAAACACAGGCGTACCTCCTAGCACTTCCGGATCTCTCGTGATCACGCTGTTTGCTGGGGCCATCGGTTGCCACGCTTGCGATACTTCAAGTTTACTCCCAAGGCCGGACGAAAGCATCCAGATCAGTGTCCACCGCTGAGTTCACGCACAATCGCACCGACGAACTGTTTGGCGTCACCGAACAGCATCAGAGTGTTATCGAGGTAGTAAAGCGGATTATCGATACCGGCAAAGCCCGGACTCATGCTGCGCTTGATCACCATGACGGTGTGTGCTTTATCAACATCTAGGATGGGCATGCCGTAGATAGGACTGGATGCGTCGCTACGCGCCGCCGGGTTGGTAACGTCGTTGGCACCGATCACGAGGGCCACGTCGGTCTGGGGAAAGTCGCCGTTGATCTCCTCCATCTCGATGAGCCGGTCGTACGGGATGTCGGCTTCGGCCAGCAGAACGTTCATATGACCGGGCATGCGTCCTGCGACCGGATGGATCGCGAAGCGAACCTCGACTCCCTTCTTGGTAAGGATGTCATATAGCTCGCGCACCTTGTGCTGCGCCTGCGCCACCGCCATGCCGTAGCCAGGGACGATGACAACTTTGTTGGCAGCAGCGAGAATCGCCGCCGATTCCTCGGCCGTGGCGCTGTGTACTGGTTTGGCTTCCGCACCGCCGGCGGCAGCGGCCTGCACCTGGCCGAAGGCTCCGAACAGGACATTGGTGAACGACCGGTTCATCGCCTTCGACATGATGACCGAAAGAATCAGTCCAGAAGAACCGTCGAGCGCGCCCGCGATGATCAGCAGCTTGTTCCGGAGCACGAATCCCATGGCCGCCGCGGACAATCCGGCATAGCCGTTTAGAAGGGAGATGACGGTGGGCATGTCGGCGCCCCCAATCGGGATGATGAGCATCACACCGAAGATCAGCGAGACCCCCACGACCACCGGAAAGAACTGCTTCGCTTCGGGATGCGCCACCAGGAAAACCGCACTGGCGACGGCGACGGCAAAGAGCAGGAAGTTGACGAGATTCTGTCCTTTATAAGTGATGGGACGCTGCGGCAGGATTTCCTGTAACTTTCCTGCTGCCATGAGACTGCCGGTAAACGTAAGCCCCCCGAGAATCACCTCCATCGAGAGCACCGACATCATGAACCTGGGCACGTTCGGAGTGCGTAAGTAAAACTCAGCCGTGCCGACCAGGGTGACGCACAATGCGCCGAAAGCGTGGCTGAGCGCGGTTCGCTGCGGGACCGCAGTCATCTGCACCATGCCGAGCGGTATGCCGATGCCGCTGCCCAGCACCAGCCCCACGGCGATCCATTTGTAGTCGACGATGCCGTGGTGCAGCAGAGTGCCGGCAATCGCCAGCACCATGCCGACCTCGCCTGCCCAAATCCCGTGGCGCGCGGTCGCAGGCGAACTCATCCACTTCAACGACAGGATGAACAGGGCGCTGGCAATCAGGTAGATGACTTCGATCACGTACTGGCTTGAGGCGAGCTCGTTCATGGTTTACCGGTTGAGACTTCGGTCGGCTATTTACTTGCTCGGACGGCTGCTCTTGAACATCTTGAGCATGCGGTCGGTGATAAAGAATCCGCCTACCACGTTGCTGGTGGCGGCGACGATGGCGATTACGCCCAGGACCGTCGCGAACGTGCTCTTGCGCTCCCCGACCAGCACAATCGCGCCCACAACAGCGATCGCGTCGAGCGCATTGGTCAGCGACATCAACGGAGTGTGCAGCAAAGGCGAAACATGGCGGATGACTTCGAAGCCTATGAAGCAGGCCAGCATGAAAATGAATAGCGCGTCGATTAAGTTGTCACCCATTGGCTCCCTCGGGGCTAACGCCCTAATTCTTCTTGTTTCCTGCGGCACGGCTGAAGCCGAGCCCTGATACGAGTCCCTCGCTCCGCATCCTTCACTGCGCGACCAGCGCCGGCAGTTTGTAAAACTCTCGCACCCTCGCGTTCACGATTTCACCGCCGCGGGTGACCATGGTCTCGCGAATAATCTCATCCTGCAGGTTAATCTGCGGCTTGCCCTCTTTCACCAGGTAGGTGAGAAAGGTAGAAACGTTGCGGGCATACATCTGGCTGGCATGGTAGGGGACGCTGCTGGCCAGATTGATGGCGCCGATAATCGTCACGCCATTCACTTTGACTGTTTCCCCGGTGCGGGTAAGTTCGCAATTCCCGCCACGCTCGGACGCCAGATCAACGATCACCGAGCCGAGTGCCATCCCCTTGACCATGTCGGCTGTGATCAGCACCGGCGACTTTTTGCCAGGAATCACGGCGGCGGTGATGACCACATCGCTTTCCGCGACCACACGGGTGAGGAGTTCGCGCTGCCGGGCGTAGAAGGTCTCGTCCTGGGCCGTGCCGTAACCGCGGGCGTCCTGGGCATTCTGCGCTTCCAGCGGCAACTCGACGAAGCGGCCTCCCAGGCTCTGCACCTGCTCCTTCGCCGCCGGGCGCATGTCGTAAGCTGACGCCACTGCACCCAACCGGCGCGCCGTCGAGATGGCTTGCAGTCCCGCTACACCGGCGCCGATCACGAATACGCGCGCCGGAGTGATGGTGCCGGCGGCTGTCGTCATCATGGGGAAAATTCTTATGGAGGTTTCCGCAGCCAGCAGCACTGCCTTGTAACCGCAGATCGTCCCCATGGAAGAAAGAGCATCCATGCTTTGCGCGCGGGTAGTGCGTGGCACAAGTTCCACGGAAAATGAGGTGACGCCGGCGGCCGCAATCTGCTGGATAACTTCTGCGGAGCCGAAGGGACGCAGGAATCCAATCAGCAACTGGTCGCGCCGCAGCAGAGGAAGATCAGCCCTGCCCGTCGCGTCATTGGAGCCGTAGCAAAGCACCTGCACAACAATGTCGGCGGCTTTAAAGACCGCGGCGCGGTCGGGAAGAATCTTTCCGCCCTTCTCGACGTAACTCGAATCCGGATACCCGGACCCTTCACCTGCGCCCGACTCCACTACCACTTCGAGTCCGGCCTTGGCGAGGATAGGAACGACGGCGGGAACCAGCGCAACCCGGCGCTCTCCGGGATAGCTTTCCTTCGGAACTCCAACAATCACGCGGTTGTCCTTCCCCTTGGGAGAATCATCGCTGGCGCCGATTGCGAATACTAATATTAATGAACGGAGCGCAGGCTCGGCTATGACGGTCGCCACCTGGTAACGGAGCCGCCGTCCAGCGAACTCAAAACAGTAGCAGAAGGGCAAAGAACTGAAAAGTGGCGAGGCAGGAAGAAAAGATAGTTGCTTGAAAGCCGGCCGCTCCCGGAGCGTCACCGCGTGAGAAACGACCGGCTTCATCTACCAGAAAGCTATTGCTGAGGTGGCGCACCCTGGCCAGGGCCGCCATCGGGGCCGCCGTGATGGCCTTGCATCCATTGCTCGCGTTTGGCCTGCATTTCGTCCCACTTCTTCTGCTGGGTGGAGTCCAGGAGCCCACGGATCTGCGCGTCGGTGCTCTTGTGAATCTCCATCATTTTGGAATGTCGCTCGTCCTGGGAAAGTGAAGAGTCCTGGTGCAGGCTCTCCATCTGAGAGTGTTCAGACTGAAGAGCATCCAGCACTTTGGGCTGCTGATCGGAGGTAAGGTTGAGTTTCTTGTTCAATTCCGCAGCGCGCGCTGCAGGATCGGGTGGGCCGTGGTGCCGCCCGCCGCCGTTGTCCATCGCGGGCGGAGTTTGCTGAGTGTTTGATGGGCTGTCTTGCGCCGCCGCGAAAGGCACAGCGATCGAGATGAGGCCGGCCGCGGCAAGAACGAGCAGGGACTGCTTAAACATGGGAAATCTCCTTTTATCGGAATCGGTCCACATCTATGAACGGAATTATGAACCGAAGGTTGCGCAAAAAGAGAGAATTCCAACAATCTTTGCATAACTTTACGAAGGCGGGTTCGATTTGGGATTTACCTACGAAAAAGGACGTGGAGCGAGGTCGCTTCGAATTGATATCTGAGCGATCGAAACAATGGAGCCGACGAGCGGACTTGAACCGCTGACCTGCCGATTACGAATCGGCTGCTCTACCAACTGAGCTACGTCGGCTTTTGGTTTACTTTCTTTAGTTTACCAAGCCTCTGGGTCTGATTCAAAATCTCGTATTTTCACTCCATTTATGTCATCAGCAGAGGCGTAAGTGTGGGGCTGCTTGCGGCACCGTTGCTAAATATTTTGAAAATGAAACGATACTATTTTATGAAATCTGGCCTAAACGTCGTCACCTCGATACAACCGATATACGATATCTAGTTATCGTATAACATGCTTATAAAACAGTTACATACATGGAAGCCATAGATGATCGCCGACCCTGCTGCACTCACAACGTCGCTGGATTGCAGTGAAAAAAACGATTGCTTTTTATTCTTGACAAGCAGAGCTTGTCGGGTGTAATTCTTTCGTCCTTAAAGAATAAAGCTAGAGAGTTTCTATTGATGACCAGCTTCCGAGGTTCGGTTCGGGGTCGAAGACGGTGGAAGCGCGACGCGCAGTGCGGAGGACACAAAATCTGAAGTTCGCATGGGAGATATTCAACCTTACGAATTCCGTTCGCTTTGACGTCCACTCTATCAATAACGACGCGTCGCAAGCAGGGCTCGGCGACTACACTTCGACGCTCACTGCGCCGCGCGTACAACAGTTCTCTCTGCGATACAGCTTCTAACGAGGGAAGTTAATGCGGCGTAACGATCTGTCAACGGTTCTTATGAGATCGACATCGGTGTTCCTGGCACTGTTTATCGTCGCTATTGCCACTGCCGCTGCTTCGGCGCAGACGCCGGACAATGATTTCCTTGACTCGCTCGGCCTGGCGCGGCTCAAGAACTATTCCAGCCACCGCGTCTCGAGTGGCAACCGGTATGTCTTGAGCAATGATGACAGCAAGCGAATCATGCCTGGAGAAACCTTTGTCATGGCCGATCTGACTGGTCCTGGCATGGTTACGCACATCTGGTTGACGGTGGCGGCGAATGAGTTTGGTTGGCCGCGTCTGGCGCGGGTGCGGGTCTATTACGACGGGCATAAGACACCCAGCGTGGACGCTCCGCTCGGGGATTTTTTTGCCGTTGGGCACGGCGCGGAGCGCGATGTGAATTCCATGATGGTGCGTGACAGTTCCTTTGGCCGCGCCCGCAACAGCTATTGGCCCATGCCCTACCGGAAGTCGTGTCGCATCACCGTGACCAATGAGGGCAAACGTCTGTTGCCCATGTTCTACTACCATGTCGACTATCGTAAGTACGCTTCCCTGCCCCAAGACGTAGCGTATTTTCACGCCTACTACCGGCAGGAGCGTCCCGCCCGCACCGGCCACAACTACGCGTTCCTCGACACAAAAGGGGTTGGTCACTACGTCGGCACCGTGCTCAGCGTCGTGCTGACGCAGATCTCCTGGTTCGGCGAAGGTGACGATCTGTTCTACATTAACGGCGCCAAGCAGCCCCAGATTTACGGCACGGGGACGGAAGATTATTTTAACGACGCCTGGGATCTGCGGGATGCCAGCTCCAACTGGACGGGCACTCCGATTGCCGAAGGCGAACTTCCGGGCTCCAGACTCTCTGCCTATCGCTGGCATGTTCCCGATCCAATCCCGTTTACCAACTCGATCTGGGCAGGCATCGAGCACTCAGGTTGGACCTCGAATCCCGACGGCAGCGTTCGTTCGGGGTTTGAAGAACGCCCTGATTATTTTTCCAGTGTGGCGTTCTGGTATCAGAAAGGTGTCAACGAGAGTCTTCCCGAGCCTCCCTTCGGAGATGCGCGCCTTCCCTACGGCAATGCCACGCAGGTGGCTGTCGAGGACTCGCTTAGCGACGTGACGACAGAACACGGGACCGCCGTGGTACTGCGGGATGTGGACTGGGCGAAAGATCTTTTGCTTTTCAAGGCAGAAGGAGTCGGGTCCAAAATCAATGTTCCCCTCGACATTCCTGAGGACGGGCAGTATGCGCTCGTGGCCCAGCTTGCGCTATCTCCCGACTATGGCGATTACACCGCTCTGCTGGATGGGAAAGTGACCAACGTGGATACGCGGAAACCCATGACTTCGGAAATTCCGCTTCCCGGTCCCGAAGTATTTCGCAATTACTTGACGGAGCTGTATGTGGCACGCGACCGAACACTGGGCGTGGTCAACCTGTCTAAGGGGCGGCACACCGTGACGTTTGTATGCCAGGGCAAGGATCCACGTTCGGTGGGTTACAACCTCGGCATCAACGAGTTTGTGCTGGAAAAGGTTTCTAAGGCCGAAACATCCTCCGAGGTCTTGCCCATGGAAGAAAAAGGAGAAGCAAGAGCTGGCGTGGGCGGGCCTGTTTATCGCGGCCAGCCGCTCTCGTTTTACGTGAGGAATCTAAAGGCTGCTTCCGACGCCGACCGGGTGGAATTTATTCGCGCCATCGGCTACTTCGGCGCCGACGGAGTCTCGGCGGTACCCGAACTTGTAACCGCACTCTCTGACTTTTCCCCCGTCGTACGCTCTGCAGCCGTGGGCTCGCTCGCACAGATCGGGCCCTCGGCTGCAGCGGCGGTTCCAGCGATGGCGAAAGCGCTTTCGGATCCCAGTCCGCAGGTGCGCGATCTGGCGGCGATTGCGTTACGGATCATGGGTCCCAAAGCAGTAGCGGCTGTGCCCGAACTCATTCGCGCTCTGAATGATCCAGAGAACTTCGTCCGCGCTCCGGTTGCCGATGCACTTGGAGCCATCGGGCCTGGGGCGCAGGCCGCGGTCCCAGCGCTGGCGGAGAGACTGCTATTGCAACATGAAGAGGGATTTGTCTTGACCAGCGTGGCCTATGCCCTCGGCGACATCGGCCCCGCCGCAAAGGATGCGCTCCCGGCGTTGCGGCAGGTTCTCGAGAAACGCCGCGTGGGCGCTGCAGCTCAGGAAGCGATTCTCAAGATTGAGGGGAAACCTGTACCGACCTATCACCCATGAAAATCGGCAAAGCTGATAAGTCTGATCCCGTAGGACGGAACGGCCGGTTTCTGGTTTAATTGCAGGCACTAAATCAGATAGGGATCACTTTTTTCTCATAGGAGTAATGGATGTGCGTCCGTGAAAGGCTGCGGCGACCCGCTTGGATCTTCCTGGCCGTAGTGTTTCTATCTCTATCCTGCGCATCCTTTGCCCGCACTCAAGCCAACTCGCCATTGAGCAGTGAATTTCGCGGGCAGGTCGATCAGATCGCGAAGCAGGCCTTGGAAACCACGGGAGTACCCAGCGCTTCCGTCGCGATTGTGAAAGACGGCAAGATCGCGTACACCCACGCGTACGGTGATGCGCGGCTCGAGCCGCGCGTTGCGGCCGGCCCGGAGATGCGCTACAGCATCGGGTCGGTCAGCAAGCAATTCACCGCGACCGCCATATTAATGTTGGCGGAGGAACATAAGTTGTCGCTCGACGACCCGGTCTCACGCTTCTTGCCAACGTTGACGCGGGCGAATGAAGTTACGATCCGGGAGTTGCTTTCCCACACATCGGGCTACCAGGATTACTGGCCGCAAGACTATGTCCCTCCCTTCATGCTTGCCGAAGTGACGGCCGATCAGCTTCTGGAACAGTGGGCGCGAAAGCCGCTCGACTTCGATCCCGGTACGCAATGGCAGTACAGCAACACGAACTTTGTAATCGCCGGGCTAATTGTAGAAAAAGCCAGCGGAATGCCTTTGATGAGCTTCTTGCGCGAACGTGTGTTCCTGCCTCTCGGGATGAAAAGTGTTGCCGACGTGGATCAAGGTCCCCTCGGCGATTCTGACGCCACGGGCTATCTGCGGTACGGACTGGGCCCGGACCGTGTAGCACCCAAGGAAGCCAAGGGATGGCTGTACGGAGCGGCTGAACTCGCCATGCCCGCGCAGGACTTAGCCAGGTGGGATATTGCGATGATCAATCAAAGCCTGCTCAAGCCCTCCTCTTACAAGGAAATGCAGACTGAAGTCCGGCTCAGGAACGGGAAGGGAACGCGATACGGTCTCGGCATCTCGGTCCGGCACGAATCGCATCATCGCGTCCTGGAACATGGTGGCGAAGTCTCAGGTTTCGCGGCTGAGAACATGGTTTTCCCGGATGATCGTATTGCGCTCGTGGTACTCACGAACGAGATGCCGGCAGATGCGGCTCCAGAGATAGCGCGCAAGATCGCGGGGTTGCTTTTCTCGGAGGATCAGGCGCCCGTCAACAAAGAAAAACAACAGGCCCTGAGAATATTCGAACAACTGCAGCAGGGCACGGTCGACCGTTCGCTGCTCACAGAGAACGCGAAGAGCTATTTTACCGGGCAGGCGCTCCAGGATTTCGCGAAGGGTCTGGCGCCTTTAGGCCCGCCTCAGGAGTTTGTGCAAACGGCAAAAGAAGAGCGCGGTGGAATGACTTTCTACGGCTACAGAGCCAAATTCAGCCAAAAGACGTTTGCTGTGTGGGTTCGTGAAATGCCGGATGGCAAGATCGAGCAATATCAACTGATGGTGGAACCGTGATGCCGGCGACGGGCGAAAGCTGAAGACAGCCTGAGGTCTGGCGTCGTCGATCTTTTGTGGAGAAGGAGTTTGGATGCTTCGCACGATCTTACCGGTACTGCTGGTTCTATTTGCCACGACAAACATGATCGCCACTGTCAAAGTCGAAAAAACGGAATACAAGGGCTGGCAGAATTGTTACCGCGTCAGCAACGGTGAGATTGAGCTCATCGTGACTGGAGACGTGGGGCCGCGCGTCATCCGCTTCGGATTTGTGGGCGGGCAGAATTTGTTCAAGGAGTTCGCAGAACAGTTGGGGAAAAGCGGAGAGGAAAAATTCCAGCTGCGCGGTGGAGACCGCGTCTGGAAGGCTCCTGAAGACCCCATCGCAACCTGGGCGCCGGACAATGTTCCCGTTGAAATCCAAATCACTCCCACGGGACTGGTTGCCCGGGAGCCGGTCGAGCCGCTGACCGGTCTACAAAAAGAAATCGAGATCAGCATGGCGGCCTCTGGGACAGCCGTGACAGTTTCGCATCGAATCACGAATCGTTCGTTGTTCACGCTCGATTTTGCTCCGTGGGCACTGACCATGATGGCTCCAGGTGGACTGGCGGCTAGTGGATTTCCGCCGCGTGGCCGGCACCCCATTAATCTCGAGGCCACCAACCCCCTGGTAATGTGGGCCTACACGAATCTGGCCGACCCGCGATGGAAGTTCACGAAGAAGTACTTGACCCTGCGCCAGGATCCTAACAACAGCGATCCCCAGAAGTTGGGCTCGTTCAATCCGGATACCTGGGCTGCTTATCTGCTAAACGGCGAGGTATTCGTGAAGCGAGCCAAGGCCGACCCGGCGAAGACCTACACCGATTTCGGGTGCTCGTTCGAGATGTTCACCAATAATGATTTTCTGGAAATCGAGACCCTCGGTCCGGTGACCAAGGTGCCTCCGGGCCACACGATAGAGCAGGTTGAGCACTGGGGACTTTATCGGAAAGCGCCGCCCACAGACTTGACTGACCAGGAACTCGACCGCGTGCTTCTACCGCTGGTGCAGGCGACCGGGGGCACCGAGTAATGACGTTGGCATGCTTTCTCCAGGCAGCAAATGCGCGCCTGTCACTTAGCCCGGTTGACCTTGTCATCATCGTCTTGTACTTCGCTCTGGTATTGGGTCTGGGTGTGTACTTGCGGCGGTTCACTACTACGGCCGAAGAGTTCTTCATGGCCGGCCGCGAAATGACGATGTGGATTGCCGGCCTGAGCTTCATCTCCGCCAATCTCGGCTCTTTGGAGATGATGGGGTATGCCGCGGCGACGTATCAGTACGGCATTCTGGTCGCTCACGCCTATTGGATCGGTGCCATCCCTGCGATCCTGTTTCTCGCGCTTGTAATGTTGCCTTTTTACTACATCTGCAAGACCCATTCAGTGCCAGGCTATCTAAAACTCAGATTCGGCGAAGGTGCGCGATCTCTCTCCGCCATTTCTTTCGCGGTCATGACCATCCTGATGAGCGGCATCAACATGTACTCGATGGCCATCATCATGAAAGTCATTCTCGGCTGGAACATCCACTTCAGCATCTGGGTTTCGTCACTGACGGTTGCGATCTACGTGATGGCGGGTGGACTTCTTTCGGCGATCTTCAACGAGGTGCTGCAGTTCTTTCTCATCTGGATCGGTTGTCTCGTGGTCCCGGTAGTCGGACTGATCGAAACCGGAGGCTGGAACGGGATGGTCCACCGCATTCAGACGAATTTTCCCGGCCAGGATTTCCTGCACATGTGGAGCACGACCGGCACATTCTCCGGCAATCCGATGGGAGCGCACTGGACGGGAATTCTATTTGGCTGGGGCCTGGCAATCTCATTCGGATACTGGACTACGGATTTTCTAGTGGTACAGCGCGTGATGGCGGCCAAGGATCTTCGCTCCGCCCAGCTGGGAACCATCATCGGCGCGTTCTTCAAGATGATCGTGCCGCTGATCGTCATCGTACCCGGTCTGTTGGCGCTCGCGGTCCTGCCTTATCACCTGGTACCTGAGAGCCAAGGCGGACTCCCGAACGCGCACACCTTCAATGAAGCGCTTCCGCTGATGCTTGCCCGCTACTGCGGACCGGGACTTCTGGGCCTCGGGGTCACAGCGCTGGTCGCCGGGTTCATGTCAGGCATGGCCGGCAACGTCACCGCCTTTACCACGGTGTGGACCTATGACATTTACAAGCCTCTCATCTTCAAAGACGCCTCGGATGCGCACTATGTTTCCATGGGCCGTTGGTGTTCGCTTCTGGGCGTGTTCGTCAGCATCGGAACTGCATATCTGGTGATGAACTTTTCGAGCATCATCGTCTACGCACAGGTAATTTTTGTCTTCTTTATCGTGCCCATGTTTGGCACCGTGATCCTGGGCATGCTCTGGAAAAGGACCACGCCCGCGGCCGGCTTCTGGGGCTTGCTCGCGGGCATTTTGACGTCCTTTGCACTGTGGCTCTGGGTGAAGCTCGATCCCACCGCGTTGAGCTACGTTGCGTTTTCCGGATATGCGAAAGACATGTCCGAGAACATGTATCGCGCGATGTGGTCCCTAATAGCGAACGTTGTGGTCACGGTGGCGGTCAGTCTGGTCACCAAGCCAAAGCCGGATCATGAACTCAAGGGACTGGTCTACGGAATGACAGATTTGCCCTCTGATGGCGCATTCCCGATTTTCCAGCGGCCAATCACTTGGGCGGCAGCCGTGGCTGTGGCGTTTGTGGCGCTCAACATCTTGTTCTGGTGAGGATGGCACACAGTGGAGAAGCACTCTATATCGGTCTGGTTTTTCATCGGAACGCTGCTTGCGACTTATGGTGTCCTGATCCTCGGCTCCGGGATTTATGGGTTGTTTGTTCCTCCTGATCACACGGTCGCCATGTCTTACCTCCACATTGATATTTGGTGGGGATCAGGCATGTTGCTGTTCGGCGCAGTCTATGTAGTCCGCTTTCGACCGAAGCGCAAGAATCTGTAACTCGGCCCCTCATTTGAAAGGTAAGACGATGCAGCACGCGGAAGTGATCCTGGTTGCAAGTGGCGATTTGAGGTTGTCGGCGAATCGAGCCTGCTGGCCTGCCCAGAACAATGTGGAACAGGCGGTGATGAATGCGATTCGTGCCAGCGGACGATCTGTTCGCCGCGGACACCCGTTCGACCCGGTGCAACAACACGGTTTCATTCACAGCCAGCGCCACGGTATCGAAGTCTTTCGCCAGATTCCGCCGGAGGCTCCCCTGGTGGTTGTCGAAGCCGTGTGGCAGTACAGCCACCATGTTCTTCCCGGTCTCATGACGCATCGCGGACCGATCTTGACGGTAGCGAATTGGTCTGGCCAATGGCCAGGGTTGGTTGGCATGCTCAATTTGAACGCATCGTTGGCCAAGGCAGGCGTCAAATACAGCACACTGTGGAGCGCAGATTTTACTGACGACTACTTTCTCGATGGACTTCGTCGCTGGCTGAATAATGAACCGGTGGTCCACGATGCGACCCACGTCCACCCACTCGTGGAGGGCCACCTGCTTCCCGAAGCGGAAAACATCGGCCGCGAACTCGGCCGCGAGCTTCTGCGCAACAAGGCCATCCTGGGGGTTTTCGACGAGGGGTGCATGGGCATGTACAACGCCATCATTCCCGACGAGCTGTTGCACGCCGTTGGAGTATTCAAGGAGCGGCTCAGCCAGTCTGCTCTTTATGCGGAGATGCGGTGCGCGTCGACGAATGAAGCGCAAGCGATTCGCACCTGGCTCGACGACAAAGGCATGAAGTTCAATACCGGATCAGATCCTGCTCGCGATCTCACGAACAAGCAGATTCTCGAGCAATGCAGGATGTACATCGCCGCGCTTCGCATAGCGGACGAATTTGGCTGCGATGCGATTGGCATTCAGTATCAGCAAGGTTTAAAGGATATCTGCCCGGCCTCTGATCTCGCAGAAGGCCTTCTCAACAATGTTGATCGTCCTCCAGTAAAAGATGCTGGCGGAACGCGAATTCTGTTCGAAGATCTGGCCCTCCCCCACTTCAACGAAGCCGATGAATGCGCGGGCCTCGATGCCTTGGTGACAAATCGTGTCTGGCGCCGCTTCGGATTTGCTCCTGAAACAACTCTTCACGATGTCCGGTACGGCGAGCCCTTCGCGATCAACGGCAACGAGGAATTTGTTTGGGTGTTCGAAATTTCAGGTTCTGTTCCTCCCCATCATTTCGCCAAGGGATACAACGAAGCGGTCAGCGAGCGCCAGCCGCCGATGTATTTTCCTCTGGGCGGCGGTACCATCAAAGGCGTCAGCAAGCCGGGCGAGATTGTGTGGAGCAGGATTTTCGTCGAAAATGGAAAATTGAACGCCGACATCGGCCGCGCCCGGGCGGTTGCCCTACCCGATTCCGAAACTCAGCGTCGATGGTCGATCACCACGCCGCAGTGGCCGATCATGCACGCCGTTCTGAGCGGCATCAACCAGAACCAGTTTATGGCGCGGCACAAATCGAACCATATCCAGGTTGCCTACGCGCCCGATGCCAAAGGCGCACACTTAGCACTCTCGGCCAAAGCCGCTATGATGGCTGAACTCGGGATCGCGGTGAATCTGTGCGGCGATTATGAGTCGTGATCGCTGCCTATGCCTCAGAGCCGCTCTCAGAGCGAAGGATCGAGTCTTTGAATAATGAGGACGCAACAACGGCCATGTCCAGACATCCCTACGAAGTGGGGGGCACAGAAAGCATTCTGACTCCCGCGCTCCTCATTTACAGGGACTTTGTGCTGTCCAATATCGACACGACCATTCGCCTGCTGAATGGTAATCCTGACCGGTGGCGTCCCCATGTGAAGACTGCGAAACTCGGTTATGTCATGGAGATGCTGACCGCCCGCGGCGTGACTGCGTTCAAGTGTGCGACCAGTCTCGAGCTCTTGACGGCGATTCGCGCAGGGGCCAAAGACATGTTGGTGGCTTATCCGGTGATGGGGGCGAACGCATTACGGATTCGAGAAATTGCCGCTGAGAACCCCCAGGTTGCGATTTCGGTGCTGGTGGAGAGCGCGCGCCAGCTCGAGAACTGGGTTGGCACTACCATCGGGATCTTCATCGACATAAACCCCGGAATGGATCGCACCGGAATCGAGCAAGGTCGGGCCGCCGACATAGTGGGACTGGCAAAACTTATATCCAAGTCTGGATTGGAGTTTCGAGGTCTGCACTACTACGACGGCCAGCTCGGAGCCGTCCCGCTGCCTCAGCGTGAACGGCAGGCGCATGCGGGATACGATCGATTGATGCAAGTCATAGCAACACTCCAGGCGGAAAACATTCCGGTGAAGGAAGTCATCACCGCAGGCACGCCAGCCTTTCCTTTCACGCTCTCCTATCCTGAATTTCGGAAGCCCGCATTTATTCATCGTGCTTCGCCCGGCACCGTGGTCTATTGCGATGCTACCGCGGCGGAACAGTTGCCCGAAGAATTTGGGTACATACCCGCCGCTCTGGTTTTGAGCCGTGTAGTCAGCCGGCCTGCAAGCGGAGTAATCACCTCCGACGCCGGACACAAGACGCTTTCCGTGGACTGTGGAGTTCCGAATTGCCTCGTGGCCGGCATGAGTTACCTGGAACCTCTGCGTCCTTCCGAGGAACACCTGCCGTTTCGTGTGGCGCAAAAGGAGCGAAGTCCTGAGCTGGGTGACCTTCTCTACCTGATCCCACGGCACGTCTGTCCAACGGTAAACAACTTTGACTGGGCGCTGATCGTTTCACAAGGAAACATCGTGGCGGTTGAACAGGTAAGCGCGCGGGGGCGCGAGAAACCGTTGTTGCAACATTAGCCGCTGAACCGCAACGATCGAACCGCACGAGATCGGCCATGATTCCAAGCTTCACGAAAGTACAGGTTCGCTGATGCTCATGCTAATGATCGCGAAACACCGGCTACCTTCCCTTTTCATCGCATTTGTCGCATTGCTGTGCGCCACGTGGAAGAGTTCAACCAAAAGCGTTTGCGCCGCTCCGAACTCTGTTCGTCCTGCCTTGCTCTCAACGTGAATCGGATATCGATCAAACGAAAAAGCCGCCCGGCAACAGGGCGGCCTTTCCTTTTCAAGGGAGAATAGTTCCAACGGAGGCAATAGATTCCGTCAAAACCTTCTGGACGAAATCTTATGAGCCGAAAAAGGAGGGTGTCAAGCAATTTTTGGGAAATAAATGTCTTTAGTTTCAATGGTTTACATAATCAATCAACAAACGCACCTAACTGTTTCAATTTGAGACAAAGATCCGAAGAAGACCCAAAGGAGGGGCCCTAAATCGATGTTCCTCATGCACTTAAGAAGGTTTGGAGGTCTCAGTCGTAGCCGAAGGTCGAGCCGGAGACACTTGCCCTGCCTCTCCCAGCCGATCTCCCAATTGAAGAGAAATGAACTCGGTTTGGTCGGCATGACCGAAAACCGCACCGGGGAAATACCGCCGCAAGAGCACGCGAGCGCCGCCGAAGGCGACTCCCGCAGTCAGCGATATTGCACCCACGATGATGCACAGAAGAATAATGTTCACCAGCAGGTTGGCAATGTTGTCTTTCTTGTCGAAATACGTGTTCTCGTTCCAGGTGACGCTGACATCCCAGTTCACCGCACCCAAAAGCGTCTGGGCGTCGCCCTGCGAAAGCGGGCCAGCGGCGATCGCGATAATCGGCCCAGTCCGTTTATCGAAAAACGGGCCCACGTTTTCGACATTCGTAACCCCGGCCTGGGGTTGAGCGGCATGATGAGCGGCATCGATGCGCCGCAGATGTTCTATGGCCAATGCTGGCGTCGGATACTCGATCAGCATCAGCGTGGCTCCGCCGCCGGGAGTAGAGTATTGCCCCAGCACTACCTCAGGACTGGCGCTGAAATCGATCAGATCCGCAGGAAGCGGAGCCCCAATCGCTTCCAGAGCCAGCGGTCCCTCGGCGTATTTCTCGGTATTCGCCGCATACCCATGATGCGGCATGAAAGCCAGAATCGGAGGCAGGTTGCCGGCATTTCCGCCGGGGTGCGGCAATCGCCCAGCCAGTTCACGCAGTCCCGCCGCCGACATCACCGACAATTGGCTGAACACCGCCTCGATCACGATGTGTCCGCGGTAAAACAGCACACGCTGATTCAGCGACGCGCCCTGATCGCCAATCTCCTCCCGCGCCATTTCCGGCTGCAGATAGAACGTGTATGCCCCGAAGGCACCGCTGGCGTCGGCGAAGCGCGCAGCGCGGATCTTCAACGTGCGCCCGTCGTCACTCTTGTAAATCGCAGACTCGAGGTCCGTGAAGCCGTATTCCTTGAGCAGAGCCGCGTTGGTGGGGTCCGCCGCAGCGGCGTCTTTGCTGGCCTGCGCCGAGCCTTGAATCTGCCAACCGGCAAATTGCTTTGGAAGGATAGGCGGGGTGGGCGAATCCGTACCAGCGGCGGCGCCGAAAGTCACGCCTGCGAGAGAACCAACGATAACCAGTATCAGAGCGAACCGTGGGAAACGCATGAATCCACCGCTGGGCAAAGAATCCCTTCTGTAATTAGACCACAGCGGATAGGAAAAAGTTTCCTGGATGACCTACTGGCCAGCGGCCTTATCCATCTTGCTCGCCACTTTGACGCCGCTCAGCCCGTTTACGTACTTGGCGATGCCGCGGTAGAGCGACTCAGCGATGCGCTGCCGGTATTCGCTGGTAGCCAGGCGGTGCTCGTCGGTAGGATTGCTGACAAACGAAATCTCGGCCAGAATCGAGGGCATGTTGGCGCCGATCAGCACAATAAACGGAGCCTTCTTCACGCCGCGGTCGCGAATGCCCGGGCTCTTGGCGGCCAGGCCGCTGTGCAGCGACTGCTCCACGTCCCCGGCAAATTCCCGCGACTCCTCGATCTTTTCTTTGAGCGCGATCTTCTTCACCAGGTCTTGCAGTTCATAGATGGACTTCTCTGAAACCGCATTCTCGCGCGCCGCTACTTCCAGCGCCTCCGGCGAAGAGGTGAAATTCAGATAGTAAGTCTCGACTCCTCGGGCGTCAGGATCATGACTCGAATTGGCGTGGATAGAAACGAACAGATCAGCTCGCGCCTGGTTCGCCACCGCAGTGCGAGTTTCCAGCGGGATGAACGTGTCATCCTTGCGCGTATAAACCACTTCCGCGCCCAGCCGCGTCTCCAGCAGCTTGCCCAAACGCCGCCCCACATCCAGCACCAGATCTTTTTCTTCCAGGCCGTTGGGACCGATGGTTCCTGTATCGTGACCGCCGTGCCCCGGATCGATCACGATTTTGCCGATTTTCAGCCCCAGGGCGCGAATCAGCGAACGGTCGCCGCCCGCGGTCGGCCGCGCTTCCCGAATGCTCAGGCCGGAATCGCTCCCCGATTTGCCCGAAACCAGCCCACCCGCGCCAGAGCCTTCGGAGTCGTCTCGCAATGCCAGGGCACTCGAATCTGACGTATCGGTATCGCTATCGAGATCGCCCGCCGCAGCTTTTTTCGCCGTGACAATATTCCGGGCGCGCAGAGTTCCGCTCTTCACGCCTGCACCTGGAGCGCCAGGCTTCACAACTTCGGCGGAGGGAGTGGTGGCTTCTTCATCGTCATCGCCCGCTTCCACGATTCTCTTCACCACGGCGGTCGGTGACTTCTTACCAGCAGCGGCAATCCCTGATGAAGCCGAGGCATCGTCGCTGACGTCTGTGCTAATTGCTTTCGGCAACGCCGCGCTATCCAGCGGCACCGCGGCACTCTCACCCGCGTCTTTGTCCTTGTCTTTGTCCTTGACCTGCTTCGCCCGCCCATTCCTGCCATGGATGTCAATGATCAGGCGATAGGGATTCGGCAGCAGGAAGGCCTCGTAATCGGAAAGATTGTCGACCTCAAGCACCACCCGCGTGCGTCCCGGCACAAACTGGGCTACGCGAACCTTCTTCAGAAAGCCGTCATCCACATCGAAGCTCTTGCCCACGAGCGTGGAAGCCAGTTTGGTATCGCGCAGGTCGAAGAAGATACGCGCCGGACTATCGATGCGCTGCGACGAAAACTTCACGTCGCTTTCCACGTCGATAGCGACCCGCGTGTAGTCGGGAGTGGACCAGTGCCGTATGCCCGTCACTCGCGGCAGGCGCCCGGAGCGCGATTGCGAGGATTCGTCTTTTGCCGATGCCTCTCTTGCCGATGCGTCTTTTCCCGGTGCGTCTTTTCCGGATGCCCCATGAGAAAGAGAAACGGAACTTTCCCCGGCGTCTTTCGCATCTTTGTTGTTACCGTTCTTCTCTGGCTGCTTCTTCTCGGCAACCTTCTGCGCGGCTGCTGCCTTCTCGGCCTGTGCCTGTTGATTGAGCTCGGTTATAGCCTGCCGGGCATCATCAGCCAGCCGGTTTTGCGGATAGCGGTGCAGAAACTCCTGGAAGGCGGATCGCGCCGCTTCCGGATCGTTGAGATCGTCCTTGTAAATTTCGCCGATCGTGAACAGTCCGTCGAAACGGTATTTGCTGCCCGGATATTCGCGGCGCAGGAACCTGTATTGCTCGATGGCCTCGTTCAGGATTTTGTCGTCGTCGAAACGCCGCCCCATTTCCACCAGCGTCTCGGCCACTTCAACCACGCTTGGATCAGCTTTGCTGGATGTGGGCGCGCCCAGATAGATGGAGCGGTAGGCATTCAACACGTGCTGATAATCGTGGCGGGTTCGGTCGGCAGGAGGCCGCCCGTTCAGCGCCTCGCGCATCCGCTCGGCGGCAGCAAAATGTTCCCGCGCCCACGCGTCGGAGTGGTGTGAGCGGGCGTACGCCGCCGGCGCCGTGGCCGCTGCGAACATGGCCAGCGCGAGCAACGCTCCCCACACACTACGCTGGCGCAATGAGCTCTTCACTAGTACCAGCCTGTGCCTTCGTAACTAGTTAGTTGTAACAATGCCCTGGGTGCCAGATGAAACAATAGCTAGATCGAACCTGTAGCGAGAGATAAAGCAAAACAGATGTCGCAAACCTAGTCTGTATTGCTGATGTAGAGCACGCCGCGCGCATCCCGTTGAACTACAACCGGATCGTGCGAAGCGTGCGAGTCAAAACCGGACACACCGTAGTACAAGTTGGTGATGCGCCGGACGTAGTTTTGAGTTTCCGCGTAGTGCGGCACGCCGGAACTGCGCGCTACCGCTCCCGCCCCTGCGTTATAGGCGGCTAGGGTCAACTTAATGTCGCCGTCATAACTTTCCAGAAGTTGTTTCAACTGGCGCACGCCGGCGTCCACATTCTGCTCCGGATCAAACGGATCCTTCACCTTCAACTGGCGCGCGGTCGAGGGCATCAATTGCATCAGCCCCATCGCACCCTTCCGCGAAACCGCGTTGGGATTGAAGTTGGATTCCACTTTCACCACTGCTCGCACCAGATTCGGGTCTACGTTATGCCGCGCAGCAGCCTGCTCGATGGCGCTGTCAATGTCTCCCGGTGACGCTGTCGGGCCACGGAAGTTGGCGCTCACAATCTTGGCGGTTGCCGATTGAGTGGAGTCATGCCCCAGATATTGATCAACCTCAGCCGCCGCCGAACGCGCGGCTCGCATAGACGCTGCATTATTCGGAGGCACCGGTTTCCACCGATTCTCCTTCGAACTCCAGTACATCAGTGTGCGCCGGGGCGTCTCCGCCTCTTGCGTGTGGCGGGCCGCACTCGCCGGGGCAGACTCATTCACGTAAACCTTGTGCCCGTGTTCGTCGGTCGCGGTAATTTTTCCGGACGCTCCTTCGCCACCTTCAGCGGCGCGGAGCGGGAGCGTGAGAGAAAGAGAGGTCGCGGCTACGGTGCTGGCCATCAGGGCGATTTGCAGGCGCTTTCGCATAACCGGGTTCCTATTCACCTTGGCACGAGGGAAGACAGACTTCACCCTCCCTTGCTGCTACCCGGAACCTGACGGAGAATACTTCAACCAGAGTGAGTCAATTATAGGCGCGCGGCAAGGGCAGGGGCAACCTATCTGAAGGGCGTAGAACCACCAGAGTAATCTCGGGAACATAATGAAAACAATGGAATTAGAATGGCCAAGGAGTTACCTGGCAGGCCAAAACCTGGAACCCGCCACCCCGACCGTGGGTGGCTACGGGGCAAAAGTCACTTGCTGGTAGGCTTCGCCTTTATGGTGACGGCTGACCTCGATCGTCACTTTCCGGTCGAGCCGCCTTAGAAAATCGAGGAGCTTGTCGGTCGTGAACCGGCTGAAATGTCCATTCATCAGGTGCGACACGTCGGGCTGCGCAATCCCCAAAACCCCGGCCATCTCACGCTGTTTCAGCTTTCCGTCCTTCAGAATCTTGAAGACGTGGTACCCGATCTGGGCGCGCGCCAGAAGTTGGTCGGCATCCCCGAGGCCCAGGTCCGCGAAGACGTTGCCCGAGCCCTCTTCGAACTCAATTGGTTTTCGTCTTTTCGTGCTCATATGCCAACTCCCGTGCTTCGGCGTATCTCTTCTCACCTTGAAAGGTTTGGCGTCCCTCGGCATGCCACCAAATTGGATAAGCTGAAGCTCATCCCCCAGCAGCTTTTGTGCGCCCCCTGGAAAGTCTCGGAGATTCCTCTTCGAGTCTCCCATCCAGAATAACGGGCCGCGCCACTGAAGGATTGGGCCGATCCAAAGCAGACCTCAGCAGGATATAGCAAATCTACTATATTATGAAGATCGAGCGCTCCCGCTCCTCAGGCCTTCTCCAGTGCCAGGCTCAGGCTGTCGAGCGATAGCGATCTAAGCAGGTTGCGGCGCATGCCACGCTCCACCTCAGCTAACCGGTCAGAAGCCGCGGCGATCCAGTCGAAATCGGCGGACTCAGCCAGCTTCACAAGCTGGCTTTGAATATCGGTGTTTCGAACCAGTTCCGGCGACCCCGATCCCAGAAACATCAGGTCACGCAGCAGTGAGTACATAGTGCGGAGAAGTTGTTCCGTCTTCTCGCGACCCTCAGCGCCGGCGCGATAAGACTCAGTGATCTTGAAGAGCTGCGTGTGTTCGCCGCCCACCAGGGCCGAGTCGAGGATGGCGAGCGCGTCTCCGCGGGCAGCCACATAGGCATCCACATCGAAGCTACGAGCCCGTCCCAGAGCGCCTTCGGAAAGCCGGGCAACCAGAGCACGCTGCGGCGGCTTCCATTCCGGACGCTGCTCCGCCAGATAGCGCTCCACTTCCTCCACCGGCAAAGCACTGAGGGAAAACACCATCGACCGCGACCGGATCGTCGGAAGCAGCTCTCCAGGATTCTCCGAGAGCAGAAAAATTGTAGCGAACTCCGGAGGCTCCTCCAGAACCTTCAGCAGCGAATTCGCCGCCTCTTTCATGAAGGCCGAGTCGGTAAAGATATAAACCCGCTCCCGAGCTTCCGACGGACGGTAGTAAATGGTCTCGATGACCCTCCGGACCTGATCCACCTTGATCATCATCTGCGGAGGATCAGGAGGAATGATCAGCACATCCGGATGAGTCTGCACGAAGAGCCGGGTATCCTTCTTGTCGGCTTCGCGCAGGCCTTCGCGCGTCTCCACCGCTTCGGCAAAGCGGGCATCGAGATCGGCAGCCTGCGCAATGCGCCGGCAGTTCGCACACTGCCCGCAGAAGTCAGGCAGCCCATCGGTCTCAGTAGGGGCCAGGCAATTGAGCGCCTGCGCCAGCATCAGCGCCAGCGTGTATTTGCCCGATCCCCGCGCCCCCGAAAGAATCACCGCATGCGGAAAGCGTTTCCGCGCCAGCATATCGCGCAGGCGATGAACAGTTTCGGCGTTTCCGTGAAAATCAGAGAAGCTCATGAGCGTGTATGTGATTCCCGGCTCGACTCTTCGCGGCGCTCGGCGATAAGCTCGTCAACCAAAGAAACAGTCGGAGGAATCCGCCTCCGCACCAATTGCTGAGCCTTCGCTAGCTGCTCACGCAGCGTAACCCCTCTCTGTCTGCGGTCTTGTTTGATGGCGCTGCGTTCTTTCATATCAAAACATCGGCCAATGGCGGGCACTTTCGTTAGCACCACCAAGATTGAGGGTGCCCCATCCTTGCGTTCTTTGCAAGGGTGGGAATGGATGGAGCTTGCACGAAAGGCGCTCCCAGACAGGAGACTCAGTTTATGGGAGCCACCGCCTACAGACCTAGCTCGGATAAGGTCGGGCTGTAGAGTATTGTTCCGTCGTCGGGGTCTGGGAATCGTCGGACGTATTGTTCTGCTTCGGTGATGCTCCGTTCCAGATATGCCGTGAGGTCTTCTTCAGCTTCTCTGTTCACGTACCAGCTATCGGAGGTGTATCGGGGCTTCCCGCTAACCACTTCCAACACGTCGCCACCCAGAACGGCGACCTGGCTCCCCTTCAGGCAGTCCAGTGCCTCAAGAATACCCTCGCGCGTGAAAGCTACCCCAGCAGTACCAATCTCTGTCAGCGCGCGCCCTTTTTTTTTTCGACTCGGCGGTATTGCTCTGGAATAAGCGTCAAGAGACCTCCGAACGGCCCCATTAGGTTCTCGCCAACTTCAGCTTCCTATGCACAACGTCCATAATCCTCCCATGCGTCTGCGCCGGCGTGCCGCTAGCATCCAACGCCACAACCCGCCCCGGCTCCCTTGCCGCAATCGCCCGATACCCCTCATGCACACGAGCGAAGAAAGCCCGGTTCTGCTGCTCGAAGCGGTTTTCGTCGGAATGGTGTTTGCCCGCATTCTTACCGTGCGAAGCCCGCTGGTTCCGCCGCCGCGCGCGCCCCACACTCATCGCCGGGTCAGAATCAAGCAGGATCGTCAAGTCGGGCTGCAAATCTCCACAGAGTACCCGGTGTAACTTCAGCACAGCCTCGCTGCCCAGCTTGCGCCCACCGCCCTGGTAAGCCTCGGTCGAATCCGTGAAGCGATCGCATAGCACGATCAGCCCGTGATCGAGCGCCGGCTGGATCACTTCCGCAATGTGCTGTGCTCGCGAAGCAAACATCAAAGCCATTTCCGCCATCGGTGAGAGACTCTCGGTCGCAGAGTCGAGCAACACGCGGCGAATCTTCTCCCCAGTCGCGGTTCCTCCCGGCTCGCGAGTTTCCACCACCTTATGTCCGGCCGCGCGCAGAGCCGCCGCCAGCTTGCGCATTTGCGTGCTCTTGCCGGTTCCGTCCAGCCCTTCAAAAGTGATGAATTTCCCGCGCCTCGACATCGTGGAGATGATAGCAGCGCTGGTGCACTCGTGTACGACCCTCCCTGTACCGCCCCTCGCGCCGCCTGCTAGAATCTAAAATTCTGCTCGCGCGGTGCGATTCGCTTCATCGTGTAAACGGGGGCCCTGAAAAATGAAACTCTCAAGCATCGTGGGAGTAGCCTGTGTTCTGTTCCTCTCGCTTTGCAGCTGGTCAGCCACCCCGCCAACCGTCACCCTCTTCGTGGACGCCTCGTCCACTCCCCGCAAAATCTTCCACGCTAAACTGAAGATCCCCGCCAGCCCAGGAGACCTGACACTCTATTACCCCAAGTGGATCCCCGGCGAGCATGCTCCCGACGGCCCCGTGATCGACCTCGCCGGCCTCAAATTTACCGCCAGTGGCAAGACGCTGAAGTGGCGCCGCGATCTGCTCGACGGCTTCACCATTCACGTCCAGGTTCCGGCCGGCGAGAGTGAAGTAAACGCCGAACTCGATTTCCTTTCTCCCGCCACCTTCGAAGGCGGCTTCTCCGCAGGTTCCTCCGCCACTGACAAAATGGCGGTCATCAGCTGGAACCAGGTGCTGCTCTATCCCAAGGGCTGGAAGTCAGACGACATCCTCTACGTAGCCACCTTGAAACTCCCCGCCGGTTGGAAATACGGCACGCCTTTGCCGATCGCATCCACGTCGCTCACCGGCCAGAACGGCGACACGCAAATCATATTTCAACCAGTTTCCCTCACCACCCTGGTCGATTCTCCAGTAATCACCGGAGAGTTCCTCAAAGTCGTGAAGCTGGCCGACGACCCCCTGGTCGAAATGGACATCGCCGCCGACAGCGCCGCTGCGCTCGCCCCTCCGCCGGAGGTCTGGGACCACTACAAGAATCTCGTTGAACAGGCCAACAAGCTTTTCGGCGCGCATCACTATCGCGATTACCATTTCCTTTACAGCCTGAGCGACCACGTAGCTCACTTCGGACTCGAGCACCACGAATCCGACGACAGCCGGGTCGACGAGCGCGGTCTGGTAGACGACGGCCTCCGCAAGAGTGAAGCCAGCCTGCTCCCCCACGAGTACGTGCATTCGTGGAACGGAAAATACCGGCGTCCCGCGGATCTCGCCACGCCCGACTATCAGCAGCCCATGCAAGACGATCTCTTGTGGGTCTACGAAGGCCTGACGAATTATCTGGGCACCGTCCTGACCGCTCGCAGCGGATTGCTCACTCCCGAGGAAGCGCGGGACGATCTTGGCGTAACCGCCGCCGCTCTCGACCACACTCCGGGCCGCGAATGGCGCAACCTGCAGGACACCGCCGATGCCGCCCCGGACCTTTATTTCTCTCCCCATGCCTGGGAATCCTGGCGTCGCTCAACTGATTTCTATGATGAAGGCACTCTGACCTGGCTGTGGGCCGACGTCATCATCCGCCAGCAGAGCAAAGGCAAGAAAACATTGGACGATTTCTGCCAGCTCTTCCACGGCGCTCCGAGCACTGGGCCAATGGTGAAGACCTACACCTTTGATGATGTCGTCAATGCGCTGAATCAGATCGTGCCCTACGACTGGCGCGCCTTCTGGACCGAGCGCCTGACCAATCATGGCCCCGGCGCGCCGCTCGGCGGCGTCGAAGGCAGCGGATGGAAACTCGCATACGACGAATCTCCCTCCGGAATGACGTGCGGCGGCGGGTGCAGCTCGCATTTTGTTGACGTGAAGTATTCGGTTGGGATCGACCTGCGCGAAGACGGCACGATCATTGACACCATCGAGGGCATGCCCGCCGCCTTGGCTGGAATCGGCCCCGGCATGATGTTGGTCGCAGTGAACGGCCACAAATACTCCCCCGAAGTCCTGCGGGACGCCCTCAAAGCCGGCAAGACCGGCACCGCTCCCCTCGAACTTCTGATCGAGAACACGGATTACTACAAGACCTACCAGCTCGATTACCACGGTGGCGAACGCTATCCTCACCTGGTACGGGACGAATCGAAGCCGGACTTGCTGTCTGAGATCTACAAACCGAAGTAGTCGAATGTATTTGTCATCCTGAGCAAGCGCTTTTTGCGCAGCGAAGGACCCGGGCGAGCCGCGCGCCTCCACGGAGCCTGCCCTGACAGAGCGACAGCGACCGAAGGGCGCGTTTGGCTCGCTTCCTTATACGCATTTTGCCAGGAGATGCCGATCATGAGCTTGCGCCGGCCCATGCAGCTTTCCACCAGCGCCCTCTGTTATCTGGCGCTAGCACTTCACTCACCGCTGTCATCCCAAGCCCAAACCTCTATCCTGGGCTTCACTCCCCCAACCGCCGCCCACGAGGCGGAGATCGAAAACAAGTTCAAAGCCATTCCCTCCCCCGACGAAGAGCGCCGCCAGCACAAAATTTTCACCGCCGAGCCCCACGTCGCCGGCTCCGCACGCAACAATGAACTGGCCCGCTACATCGCCGACGAGTGGCGAAACGAAGGCCTCGAAGACGTCATCATCCGCCGCTACGACGTCTACGGCAGCAATCCCAAGTCCACCCTGCTGGAAATGACCGCGCCTGTACATTACCGCGCGGGCCTGCGCGAACTGCCCATCCCCGGCGATCCTGACATGAAGAACAAGAGCATAAGTTCAGCCTGGAGCGGCATGTCCGCCTCCGGCGAGGTCACGGCCCCGCTCGTCTACGCCCACAGTGGCAATCCCGAAGACTACGACTATCTCCGCAAGCAAGGCATCGACGTCAAAGGCAAAGTCGTGCTGGTACGTTATTCAAACCCCTACAGCTATCGCGGATTTAAAGCGCTCACCGCCCAGCGCGAAGGCGCGGCCGCGCTTCTTATCTACAGCGATCCCGCCGAAGATGGATTCAAGAAAGGCAAAGTCGACCCGAACGGCCCGTGGGGCCCTGAATATCACATCCAGCGCGGAGCCATCACTTACGATTTCATGGTCCCGGGAGATCCGCTCACTCCAGGATGGGCCTCGGTTCCCGGCGCCAAACGTATCCCGGTCGAGGAAGCAGTTTCGATCCCGAAGATCATGGCCCTTCCGCTTTCCTGGCACGACGCCAAGCCGCTGCTCGCCCAGATGGATGGCCCCATTGCCCCTGACGACTGGCAAGGTGGACTGCCCCTCAAATATCACCTCGGCGGCAATCGCGTGCGCGTCCACGTCAAGATTGAAATGGACAATTCCACGCAGCCTTACTATGTGGTCGAAGGCCGCATTCGCGGCGCCGACTTGCCCGACGAATGGATCGTGCTCGGCAATCACCGCGATGCCTGGGTCTTCGGCGGCGTCGACCCCAGCAGCGGCACCGCCGCGCTGATGGAGATGACCCGAGCAATGGGAAAGCTCGCAAAAGCGGGCACGCGGCCGCGGCGCACCCTCGTCTTCTGCAGTTGGGATGGAGAAGAAGTCGGCCTCACCGGCTCCACCGAGTGGGGAGAGCAGTTCGTCGACGAACTGCGCCAAAAAGCGGTAGCCTACATCAACGTAGATGAGGCCACCTCAGGCCCAAATTTCCACGGCCAGGCCGTCGCATCGCTCGCCCCCATGCTGGTCGAAACCGCTCACACTGTGAAGGATCCTTCAGGCAAGACGCTGTATGAAGCGTGGAAGGAATCATCCACCCGTGAACGCCGCGAGGCTAAACTAACGCAAGAAGTCACCGATTCAAATCTGGCCGACACCCGCATCGGCAGCGGCTCCGACCACACCGTCTTCCTCAACTTCGTAGGCATGCCCGTCCTCGGCCTGCAGTTCGACGGGCCCTACGGCGCCTATCACTCCGCCTACGACGACTTTTTCTGGATGAACCACTTCGGCGATCCCGGCTACCGCTATCACACGCTGATGTCACAGTTGTGGGGAGTGCTCGCCCTCCGCCTCGCCAACGCCGACCTGCTCCCCTTCGACTTCGCCAGCTACGCCACCAACATCCGCCAGTTCGTAAACGAACTAGAAAAAGGAAAGCAAATGTCGGGACAAGATAAAGCCATGTGGGGACAGCCGCCCTCGGCTGTCCAGCCGGGCGAAGCCCGGCTGTCGCCACCACTGGACCTGAAGCCAATCCTGGATGCCATCGACGACTTCGAAGCCGCGGGCCAGCGCCTCGACGAATCCGCAAGCCGAGCCCTGGCCGCCGGCGCAATCGATCCCAAACTAGCCGCAATCATCAATCACGGCGCCATGCAGGTGGAACGCAACTGGCTCAACCCCGACGGAATCCCCGGCAGGCCCTGGTTCAAACACATTCTCTACGGCGCTCGCTTCACCTATGCCCACCTGGAGCTGCCCGGCCTAACCGAAGCAGTCGAAAAACAGGATTGGACAACAGCCCAACAGCAAGCAGAAATTCTGCGCCAGGCCCTGGCCAACAACACAAAACTAGTAAATCAACTCAACTCCACTCTAAACGGCGAAATCAGCGAAAAGGGAAAGTAGCCCGTCCCAACTAGTCCGAGCCCGTCGCAGAGACGTTGCTTGCAACGTCTCTGCGTCCGCCGAAATGTCGGCCGGTAATGCACGCCGGTGCAGAAGCCGCACTTCGGCATTCCAATGAAGCACCCCCGTGCCCTTGTCATTCCGAGCCACTCGCAGCCGGTGAAGCCGGCGAGAGTGAGCAAGGAATCCGCTTCATCCAGCGCCACGACTGCCGCCTCGGCCATCTACCCCAGCGCCGCCTTGTCGTGTGACATCCAACCTTGTCATCCACAGCCCCGTCAGTCGATCATCAAGACGGAGGATGCATCCCCATGTGATGCCAGTGATGCATGACAGCGCAGCTGATATGACCCAGCACAAACCAGAACGCAGCGGTAAGCACCGCTTTAAGAGTTGGATTCATGGGAAAAGATTAATCGAGAGGAAGCAGGTGTCAAGGCGAAATCACCCCAGCAGTGTCCTGATTTCGATTTTGCCCTTCTTCGCGACCTTCGCGAATCCTTTGCGCACTTCGCGGTTAAAGGTTCTAGCTCGGCGAAATTAGGACACCAAGTCACCTTTAAGTCCTTAAAAAGCAATATTTTGCCCGCAATCGCCTGATTGCAATAGATTTTTTCATATTTTCCCGCTACCGCGATGATTCCAATAGGTCAGGGGGAGGGGGGGTATACCCAATGAACAGCAGACTCGAGAGAACTTCAGTCGAATTCAAAGACCACTTGCTCCACCGGACTACCCCACACCGGAGCGAACGACTGCCGATGCTGCGGCGTCGGTCCGTACTGTTGCAATGCTGCCAGATGCTGCGGCGTACTGTAGCCCTTGTGCGAAGCCAAGCCATACTCGGGAAAGACCGCATCCCACTCGCACATCATGCGGTCACGCTCGACTTTCGCGAGAATCGAAGCCGCCGCAATCGACGCGGAAAGCGCGTCCCCGTGAATGATGGCCTTCTGCGGCAGTTCACAATCGAGGCACACAGCATCCACCAGCAGATGGTCCGCGGCAGGTTGCAAACGCAACACCGCCTCGCGCATGGCAACTCGCGACGCCTGGTAGATGTTGATCTGGTCGATGCGCGCCGCATCCACCGCCGCCACCGCCCAGGCCACGGCATGTTCCCGAATCCGCGGCGCCAGCACTTCTCGGCGTTCCGGCAACAGCAGTTTGGAATCACGCAGCCCGCGAATGCGATAGCCGCGTTCGAGGATCACGGCCGCCGCCACCACCGGCCCGAACAGCGATCCGCGCCCCACCTCGTCCACCCCGGCCACCATCGCCGCCCCGGCCGCCCATGCATTTTTTTCATAACGCAGCGTGCAGCGCAGCTTTTTCAGCAGACGCAGCTTCGCCGCTGCCGGAGAAAGCGTGAACTCGGGCGAAACCTTCGCTGGGCTCGACATGGGGAACGAGAGTGCCATCATCACTTGCCGCCGCATGTGCATGCAAGTGCAAAACTCCCTCAAGAAACGCGCTGCCGCCTCGAGGTAATACCACGCAGTAACCATTACTTCGATTACGGACGTACATTGTCCGTTGGTACATGTACTGCTATGTTGACGCAAGTCCCCCGTTCGCGAGGAACGAATTGTGAGCGACGAACTAATCCAGC
>Ga0209169_10000033_pt1 | contig 74564 bp, 61 predicted proteins | sample HubBroMetageWRM4_FD_188346 | JGI IMG/M metagenome (GOLD analysis project Ga0209169, IMG submission 188346) | Warmed soil microbial communities from the Hubbard Brook experimental Forest, New Hampshire - Hubbard Brook CCASE Soil Metagenome WRM 4... | ecosystem: Environmental > Terrestrial > Soil...
ACTGGCCACTGAACACTGTTCTTGGTAGGCGCGGCAGGGATCGAACCTGCAACCACCGGTTTAGAAAACCGGTGCTCTATCCAATTGAGCTACGCGCCCACAGCCTGATTCCATTCTAATTAGGACCGTATCCACGTCAACGCCCTTGCAGATTCATTGCAGAATAGCAGAAGGCGCGTCGCCCCCGGGAGGTTATGAAGTCCTTATGCCCGAATCATGTCATTCACAATCTATGAATACGGTGGAGTAGGTGTGTCGGTCTGGATGATCCTGCGGGTTAGCCTCGCTCGAACTTGGCGAGAACCGGAACAGCCGCGACGACAGGAAAGCGGGCTCGAACAGGAAGGCAGGATGAACACGAGGCAGAATGAATTTGACTCGGACCGGTGGTCAGCGAAGTCCGGCCTGCAACCCTACTGTTTGTTAGCAGTCTTGGCGGCCTGTATCTGAAATTGCGAAGGGTCGGAAGCCATAATGGTCGCCACTGTTCCCACCTGTGTGATCTTCCCGGTCACGCAGACCTGCTTTCCTTCGTAGGTGGCTTTGAGCTGGTCCGGCATCACGTTAGTCTTGGAGAACAGAACGGCATGAAACACCGGGTTGCTCTCAGGCTTGTCCAGATCCAGTGTGATCGGCCGGCCGCGATCTCCGACCCCGTACCTGGACATATGCTCACCCACTACTGTCCCGCAAACGGTTGCCGTCTGGCCAATGTGGTTCGCTGCGTCCGCGGGAGCTACCTGCGCTGTGGCCTTCGACTGACTGTAGGCCGGAGACAGCAGACCTGCCACGCACACCAGCACCGCAAGATTTTTCATCGGTCTCATGTTGCACCTCAACCCTAAGCTGGAGTCATAGAAACGGCGTGAACCGCGCTCGCCTGACAAGGCCTTGCGCGACGCGAACCGGCGGCGCATGACGGCGGTCCGGCACTTGTGGGAACCAAGGGACCCGCAAGTACCAGGACCGCCGCAAACGCTTCTATTTCGTCACCGTGGCGTCCTTCACTGACAGTGCCGCCGATTGTTTCGGAGCGGAAGGCGCAGTCAGTTCCTGTTGCACAGTCTCCTGCAGTTTCGCGTAGCTGATTGCGCCACTCAAGAAGTGGCCGTTGACAAAGAAGCTAGGCGTGCCCGTGATTCCGAGTTTCTGACCTTCGGCCAGATCCTTGTGGACCGCGTCTGCCTCCTCACCCGAATCCAGGCATTTGTCAAAGCGAGCCTGATCCAGGTTAAGGCTATGAGCCTCGGCCTTCAGCTCCAGCAACCCGAACTTCTTGTTGTCAAACAGAGCGTCGTGGAACTGCCAGAACTTTCCCTGAGCGCCCGCGCAGCGCGCGGCTTCTGAGGCTTTCTCGGCATTGGAATGCATCGGCAAGGGGAAGTCCTTGAAAACCACTGAGACCTTGTCTCCCAACTGCTCCTGAAGCTTGGCCAGCGCCGGATGCACCTTCTGGCAATAGGGACATTGATAGTCCGCGAACTCCACGATCTGCACCGGAGCGCTCGGCGATCCAATCCGCTCCGCGTTGGTGACATCGACTTTCGCACTGGGCTGGTTCAGCTCAATGACCACGCCAAGGTCGCTTCTCAGGGTGTTGACGTAGGCAGTGCGCCCTTTCTTCTCGCGGAGTTGCTTCACCGTATCGAGAATGTTGGTCCGCACCGCTTCATAGGGTTCTTCCGTATTCAAGCCTTCGTAATAAAACTTGAGCTGATCTTCGGTCGGCTCTTTAACCTCGACGGTCACATGACGCTTGAGCAACTCATCGACGGTTACGCCTTCCTTAGCCGCCTGGATTTCCAGCAATTCCTTATCAACCAGCTGGTCGAGGGCCTGACGTTCCGCTAGGTAATACTTGTATTGCGCCTGCAGAAGATTGGAGGCTTCCTTCTGATGAAGTTCCTCCGCTGTGATCTTATGGCCGCCTACTTCAGCGACCACCGTTTGGTCCTCCTGGCCGGCAGCAATCGGCTTGTTAGCCGCGAGCAGCGCGATAGCCAGTCCGAGCCCCATGAAAAAACGCGAATTTAACATTGGCGAATACTCCCCTCGGTTTTGAATTCTAGAATTGAAGTTCTGTTATGTGATTCGCTACCACTTGGACTCAGCGCTTCGGCAATCTTGCTTTCGGCGAGAGTCGCTACCCGATGGGGGAAGGAACAGGGCAGCTCAGGTGTGCGTATTCCAGTATCTCGTCCGCCTTCACACTATTGCAACCACCCAAGGCTTGGGCGAGGACGTCCTTCGCTCAAGCTAGTCTGATCGGGCCGACCAATCAATCGTCCGATTGTATTAATCCTTCTGGAAAAAAGCCACAACGATTTTCTGGCACCTTTCACGCCGGAGTCTTTCTCGTTAGAGTCTTTCTTCTCTGAAGTGAGTTCGCTCCAGGTGCCCGAAACAGCTGACCAGCTAGGTCGATCACTTCGACGGCTGTGCCTTCAGGGATGGCCTGGAGACTTGGCCCGTTACATCAGCCATCCGAACCGCTTCATAACCCTTGCGACGCGCTACGATGCGGTAGTCGAAATCCACGCTCGACTTCCCTGCCCGCAGCTCATGCACTTCGAAACCCTCGGGCGTCTCCTGGGCCACGTAAAGGCCTTCGCAGTCGCCTTTAGGCGTCACAAAAACGTGGTAGCTGACGTTCACATTTACCGTTTGAGCATACGCAGGATCCAGCGCGACCGTTGCAACGCCACCGACGAGTTTGCCAGAGCCGAAATCCTCGAACCAGTTCTCCGGAGCCTCGACTGCGTACAGTGCAGCCATGCGGCCATTGTTCAGCGGAACCGCGGCTGACTTTGTACCGGTACAAACCAAATTACCGCTGGCAAATACAGTGCAAGAGCTGCCGGAGGTACCCACGTTCGGTGCGGAGGCCGTGAACACGGTGGCTGTCGCCTGCGTCGTGTCGTCGGTGACCACCAGTCCTGTGGTCGAGGCGCTGGTCGTATCGGTGGACGTGATAGAAAGCGCCGTAGCGCCCACCGTTGCTACCGAAATGTTCTGAACGCCGACAAGACTGTTTCCGCCGCTCAGGTTCGCGAATGAAGTAGCCGCCTTTCCACCAAGAAGGCTCGCATTGAGATTGGGGACTTCAGTCGTAGAGGTCACAATCAGTGGCGCAGTACCGGTGGCGATTGAAGAGACCAATTGCTTTCCCGACACGCTACCGGTCGCGGTCACAGTACCGGTTGCGGTTACGTTTCCTGTGACGCTCTGATTTCCCGTGAAGGTGTTGGCAGCGGCCAGGCTCGGGAACGCAGTAGCAGCCTTCCCGCCCAGAAAGCTCGCGTTGAGATTGGTCACTTCGGTGGTTGAAGCCACAACCAGTGGCGCAGTGCCGGTGGCCACGGTCGAGACCAGCTGCTTTCCCGACACGTTACCAGTCGCGGTCACAGTACCGGTCGCGCTCACGTTGCCCGTGACGCTCTGATTTCCCGTGAAGGTGTTCGCGGCGGCCAGGCTCGGGAACGCAGTAGCAGCCTTCCCGCCTAGAAAGCTCGCGTTGAGATTGGCGACTACGGTGTTTGAAGTCACAACCAGTGGTGCAGTGCCGGCGGCCACTGTCGAGACCAGCTGACTTCCTGACACGGTGCCGGTCGCGGCGACGTTTCCCGTGACGCTCTGATTCCCCGTAAAGGTGTTGGCAGCGGCCAGGCGCGAATATCGCGCGTCAGTAGCTGCAGTGTTCAGGTTCACCGTAACGGTGCCGCTCGTGCCGCCCCCCGTCAAATCAGTGCCCGCCGTTACGCCTGTAATGGTGCCTACGTTGCCGAACGTCTGCCCCGGCGCGAACGTAATAATTCCAGTTCTCGCTACCGATAGGCCCGTCTCACTGATGTCGCCAGGGACGCCATAGAGCAAGTTCAATGACCCAAAGGTGTCGGTTGAGTCATTCCCGTGTGGTTCGGCCTGCCAGCGAAAGTCGTAACTAAATGGCCCCCCAATAGCGGTGTTATAGACGGAGGTCTGCAAATCGAGCGGGTTGGAATCAAAGCCCGCCGCAGTCGTAGCACTAGCCAGCGGAGGGACAACGTATCCTGCTGCTTGCATCGCGCCGCTGAAAGTCGCCGTGGTTCCTGTAATCCCACCGGTGAACTGGATAGAGCTTCCATTCTGCGTAATTGCCGAGCCCCCAATCGTACAAGCAGTCGAAGTAAATAGAGCTATGGAGTTGGGGGTGGCGGTGCCATTGCTCGCGACTGAGGTACAGGGCGTAACGGCCAGCGAAACCACTGACCGCGGGCTTTTTTGAGAAGCGGATTCCGCAGCGTTTGTTGCCACGGCCGCGCTGGAGCCGGCAGGAGCCACCGGCGCGAGCAGAAAGGCAGAAGCAGGTATTCCCCCCAATGTATCAGCGTCAGCCGCCTTCAGTGCGTACGGCACACCCACGAGCAGGATTCGCGGTTGTTCGCCCTCGCCCGGTATCTGGGGCTGCACGCCCAACCACCGCGCACGGCTCGAGGCGAAAACATCCAGAGGCAATCCTTCCGGCTGCGTAACACCCAGCAGCACCGTGTACTGCCCGGTTGCATTGAGTTGGACCATCTGTGTCTCTACCCAAAGCGGGCTTCCGTTTTCCTGGGTTTCGTAAAGCGCAAAGGTAACTGCCACGGACCCGGCCTCAGGATTTCCAGCGGCATCTCGCAGCGTCCCGCCGAGCCTTATGAGGTGAGGGACTTGCCCGGGTAGCTGCGATGAGGCTACCTCGCCACTTACGGGCACTGCCGTCCCAGCCTCCGGCTGCTGCGCCAGCAAACTAAGTCCGGAGAACGAAGCAAAGAACAACAAAAAGAACCAGCCACGCGTCGCCGTCATGTCGATACCTCCCCCGCACTGTGATCGCTATGTGATGCCGCCAGGCAACGCCTTCACCCTGATCCAGAGACATCTCACAAACTTCGCCAGCGATGGTTTAAAGGCTAGAACCAGCGCTCCGTCACCTCCAAGGCGTTAGACACACGTTCGCCGATAGCAGGCACACTCAGAGGTCACGACTGGAACTCGCCAATCCAAACAAAAGGCCGGGCACCGAGTTGCACTCGATGCCCGGCCAATTTCGGCTTCGCGCCGCGAACAATCAAGGCAGGCGTTTACGGCAGTCCTGTCTCTCCGCGGCGTTCAACCTGGTTAACGTTCCTTGGCCGCGCAACTACGGTTCAACCAGCTTAGTCGCCCTGGTCATAGCAAGAGCAGACGCCCGTGCCGGTGCCCAGTGACTCTACGAAGCTGCAAGTTTCCTGCAGGTTGAAGCTCAGCTCGGTGCTGGAAAGAGACGAATCGGTCAGAGTCGTCTCGGTCAGGGCGTACCCGGCTCCGATTCTCTGAACGTGAGTGAGCCAGCCCTTAATTCCATTCTGCGTAGTAAAAGCAGTGGGATTGCAGACTCCGCCTGATGGAACCAGACTCGAAACTTCCTTGATGATGCCCCGAGTGGGCTTGATACCTTCATCGAGGATGTTGGTGAGAAGGCTTGTGCTGACCGTCAGGTCAAGGTAACCATTGGCCGTGATCTGGCAGCTGCAGCACTCTTGCATTTCTTCGGCGTTGTTGAACACATAGATGTTCGCGCACAGGTTTGCACCCGATGCGTCGCCGTCGTTGGCAAGCCGCAAGTGAGCCGCCGGCGCGCCTGCAACGGCATTCGTAAAGTAGCCCACGTCGTAAACGTTATCCTGAGCCGCAGCAGTGCCCACTCCGAGCAGAGCAACGGACAGGAACAGCAGTGTACAAGCAAGTTTCTTCATGCGAATTCCTCCTGAAAGTCGCGCCCAAGGCCGGGGGAGGAGGAATCAGCTTAGGGTCGCGCTCTTGGCACTCTATCCGCTTGCACAATCTTTACAAGTACCCACGTGGCTTAGTCAGATATGTTAAGCCTCACAACCTACTCCACTTGGGTTAGTTCTATCCGGAGTTTCCGCGAAAACCGACCTTCGGAAAAACGGTCCTTCACGAAAACAGTTCTGCATTGCAAGTAGCTTCGCGCATGCACCCCAGGTCAGGGCTGCTGCGGTGCTTGCTGCGGTGCTTGCTGTGGTGGCTCCTGCGGTGCCTGCTGAGCTGGCGGAGGATTTTTGATTCGCTGCAGGATTTTTTCCCGTATCTTGTCAATCATTTCCTGACGCTGAGCATCATCGATTGGCTTCTCGGTCGGCGCTGGCGGTGGCGCGGCGTCGGATGTTTCCTCAGGAGTCGCGGGGACAACCGGTGGTGCTACGGACGCCACCGCCGGCTCGTTCGGCGCGGGTTCTGCCTTCGTCAGAATCATGCGCTGCAACTTGTTCGGATTACCCGGCGAATCCATCAAGACATAATTAAAGTGGGCTCCATTGAGAAGAGTTCCCACCACATCGCGGACTGGGCCGGGACCGACACTCACCACAACCCGTTCATCGACACTGCCGGGAGGAAACTCAATCACGGCACCCGTCTGCAAACTCAGCGCGCGCAACACGTCGCCAAGAGTTGAATTCATCGCCTTGATTGTCAACTGGCCATTGCTGTAGATGACCTTCGGCGCATTCAGGGAAGATTTTTCGGGGCTGCTCAACTGGGATCCGGACCTTGTTTGAGTCGCGGCGCTTTGGGCAGATGCAGTTAGCCCCAGCGACAATCCCAAGGCTAAGAGAGGCAAGTTAGACCTTCCCATAAGGACTCCAATGCATCACAACTCGACAACCTGTCGTTTTAGTGCACTACTGCCATCCGCGCCAATTAGACGTCGGACTTACTTAGGGGAGGTTTCAACTCGCAACTTGCAATCGGGGGAGTTCGCTTCGTCCGGATTCGAAGGATCACACTTGGTCATCTTCGCCCGGTCTGTCATTTTCGGTCGCTCACACACCAGCGCCGACTCGGAGGCAGAATCCTGGTTATGGTCGCCGGACAACCGGAGCCGATATTTCATCGTGTCCGGGTTGGACTGGTTTTCAGAATCGGGTGATGCCGCGTCCGCACTGTTCTCCGATGGCGTTTGGACAGCGGTCCCGACGCAGGTCGTAGAATTGTCCTTGGGGACAGAAACAGAAGAAGATGAGTCCAGATGGTCTGCCGCTTTGTCCTTCTTAGCCGGCGCAGTTGCGTGCGTCACAGTTCCACTTTTGGAGTCGTCGTTTCCGGCCCAAGCCTGCGGCGTGAGATTAAAGTGAAGAAGGACAGCCAGAGCAAGCCCAATTGCGGCCCTCTTTGCAACTCTCTTTATAAGACAAACGCCGGTGGGCACTTGCATACTCATAGAACTTCTTCTCACAAGAATACTAACTAAAGTGCGTCCGACCTTAAGCACTCTTCGCCAGTTGCGTAGTAGATCACTTCGGGCAGGATCCCGCAATACCGCGCTCGTGCTAGTCGCTAAGTTTAGCTGCAAAGAACTACTCCTTTTGTGCTAATCGAGCAGATAATTCGTGAGAACGCTGAATTTTATTGCCATTTTGAGACATTCTTGCTAAAGTGAGCCTCCATGATGGTTGTGGTTCCCTGTTTCGAGGCATCATGGAGCATTAGTTAGCTTAGGGAACTGCTTCCAGTTTTGTGTTGCGCACGCTCTTAGAACCCCTGTCCTCCCCCCTTCGCGCGCAACGTCACTTACCGAACGTGTAATCAGCTTCGTGCTGCCGTTGAGCGATTCCACAGCCTTGTTGTGGGTTGGGGAAAACAGGCGTCCTGAAGTTTGATTGAACGTTTGATTCGATTGACGCATCGTTGTTCCAAGCACCTGAAGTTTGCACATGGGCCGAACCCTGGGAGTACGTCGCGATAGGTCGCGAAAAGTTGGGATGGAGGAGTAGATCATGGCGATCGGCACATCGGATTCGGGTTGGCTGTTTCTGGATCCAGCTTTGAATCCTGTGGCGTGCAATACACAAGCCGTCCAAATCCTTGCCTTCCCCAATGTTCCGGAGAGGATCAAGCGGCTTAACGTGTTCCTGACCGACAAAGTCCAGTCTCTTGTCGATCAACAATCCCGGGAGTCTCTGAATTTCGTAAAGGAATTCAAGTCCGGCAAACGGCGTTATCACTGCCGCGGTTTTCGCCTCGAAAACCATGGCGACGGCGTCCGCTTATCGGTTGCCGTCCTGCTTGAAAGGCATTCCTCCGGTGCTGGGGCATTATCCGAGATGTCAAAGCATTTTGATCTCACTGAGCGTGAGCGGGAAACCGTGGAACTGCTGCTCCAGGGGCTCACCAGCAAGGAAATTGCCGCTCGCATGAACATCAGTCCCAACACAGTAAAGGCTTTTCTCCGGCTGGTGATGGTGAAAATGGGAGTGTCCACACGCTCGGGAATTGTAGGACGGATTATTAGACCGTAGCTTCAGCAGAATTAGCCGGAGCCGGGTTAGCCGAGCCGGGCTAACCTTCATGACTACTTCTTTTAATCACTTTACGTTCCTCCACTATCGCGTAATTATGGTACCCAGTGAAAAGCGATGTGGAGTCCGACCGCAGGCAGTATCCGCGATTTCCCTACGTCCTGGATATTCTCGCTCACGATTGCCCTCCTCTAAATCACAGCGGCCCGCCCAGACCATCGGTCCTCGGCCGCGTGCAGAATGTCAGCCAGGGCGGAATCTGCGTCTTAAGTCAAAAACTGATTCCTCGATCTGCTCTTCTGCGCTGCGAAGTCGGGGTGTCGGAAGTACCGGTCGCGATCCCCACTCTCCTCCAGGTCTGCTGGTCAAGAAAGCAGAACGTTGAGGCCGCGAGCTATCTCACTGGTCTTAAGTTCCTGCTCTGATTGCCTCCCCACCATAACAATGATTCCATCTAACTACTGCTAGAACGCTAACCCATTTGGACTAAATCCATAGGAGAATTGTAAAGTTTTCCACTGGCGCTAAGCTGTTACCCCATAAACACCAGCCGACCCCCCTCCCCAGCCGGCAACTCAGGAGCACCCTCATCATGTCGTCTCAGACTGCCTCAGAACTACGTGGGATGTTGAAATCTGCCTTGGCGATTTCTCTTGCTTCGCTGACCATTGCACTGTGGGGCTGCGGAAGCGGTTCGCAGGCAAGTCAGCCGCAAGCAGCTCAACCCCAGGTCAAGAGCTTGACCTCGATTTCGATCACTCCTGCGAATCCGGTCGTTACTGTTGGCCAGAGCCAGCAACTGACGGTAACGGGAAACTACAGCGACGGCACCACGCAGAACTTGACCAGCTCCGTGACCTGGAGTGTGTCGCCCTCGAGCGTGGCGAAGGTGAACAGCGCGGGCATGGCGCAAGCGCAAGCCACCGGCACAGCCACCCTCACGGCAACCTCTGGCTCGGTCAGCGGGAACGACAAGCTCACGGTTTCTGCGGCTACACTGGTTTCCATCGCTATCGCCCCATCCAATCCCACCGTGCCCAAGGGCGAAACACAGCAACTGACGGCGACTGGAACTTTCAGTGACGGCAGCACGCAGAACCTCACAAATTCGGTAGCTTGGAATGCAACCACTACCAGCGTGGCCACGGTGAATAACACCGGTCTCGTAAACGCTCAGGCCATGGGCAACACAACCGTTACAGCCGTGGCCGGTTCGATCAATGGAACCGATTCAGTGACCGTAGCTGCTCCAGTTGTGGTTTCGATTCTCGTGACCCCGTTGAACGCCGCCATCGGGACGGGCTTCACGCAACAATTCGATGCTGTCGGCACATTTAGTGATGGCAGCGCCGCGGACATCACCGCAAGCGCCACATGGAGTACTGCCGTGCCCACCGTGGCGACGATCAACCCATCGGCTCTGGCGACGGCCCTAGCACTCGGCACCACTGCGGTCTCAGCCAGTTCCGGATCCGTAGCTGGCTCCGCTAACCTCACCGTAGAAACGGTAGCCGGCCTCAACTACTTCACCAATGCCCATACTGCCGGGGTCACCAGCGCCACCGTAAACATTAGCAACCCCAATGTTACGGGCACTTCCCTATGCGCGATGTTCTATGTCTTCGACACAAACGAAGAAATGAACGAGTGCTGCGGCTGTTCGGTATCGCCTGACGATCTCCGTACCCTCTTGATCGACACTGACCTCACGGGCAATCCGCTTGCCGGCGCAACCCTCACCCGCGGAGTCATCGAACTCGTGCCGGCCGACATTACGAGTAATCCTACGTGCAATCCAACTTCAATCACTCCCGTAGGTGAACTCGCTGCCTGGTCCACGCACGTGCAGATCGCGACGCCTGGCACGTACGTTCAGACCGAGACCACTTTCGATCCTGCCCTCCTCAACAGCACTACCCAATCCAGCTTGCAGACCACGTGTTCCTTCGTCCAGTCGCTCGGTAGCGGCGGCGGCGTCTGCACCTGCGGCACCGGAGACTGAGGCACCGGGGATTGAGGCACTCCGGTCGTTTCGTGGGAAGGGGCGAACTGAGGAAGGGTTGAACTGGGCTAAAGCAAGAGGACGCACCGGAAGGTGCGTCCTCATAACTGATCATCGATTCTCTTGCGGATTATCCGGCACGATACTCGGTGGTTGAAGCGGGCAGTTCTTGAACTTGACCTTGAACTTGCCTTGGCTGCCGGCGCCTTCTCGAACGCGGCGCAGCGCTCGACTCTGCCTTTTTCATCGTGGCCTTCTTGATCGTGGCCTTTTTCGCCGTGGCTTGGTTCATCTTGGGCCGGGTGGTCGCGGCATCGTTCGTCGTGAGAGCCAGAGTCTGCGGTTCTGGAACCAGCATCGGTTGCGACAGAGCTGGTTTTTGCATCCGTACCTGCGTCCAACGGTTCAGAATCTTGTGAGCGCGCAGCATGACAATGTTGTAAGCACTGTGAATTGCCTCACGAACCTTCATCAGACGTGACTGCTGAATCGTAGGAACCTTTACGGAAGATCTATACTTTTCGATCCAGGCATCTTCCGTATTCTCCGCAACGTTCTCCCCGCAAATCTGATCCATTTCCATCACCGAATCTCCGAATCAACTGCGCACTTATTTGTATGCCTTATACACCCTCGCAGCGCGCAGAGGAACCACTCCGAAGGAACTACTCCAGGAGTTGAGCAACCTAAATACGTCCGCAATTGTCATCCTGAGCGCAGCCGTTCTTCAGGCGTAGCGAAGGATCTCCCTCTCCACCGGCCCATCGCGTAAGCCAAGCCACCGCCGGAGATGACCCAGATAGGCCGCCGCCACCCAGTGGAGTATCATGCGTTCTCGCATTGACCTCCGCTGCTCCATCCCGGCTGGCCTACATCGATTGGATGCGAGGCCTGGCCTGCCTCCTGATGTTCCAGACCCATTGTTACGACGCCTGGCTCAGCCCGAGCGCGCGCCAGAGCAGGTTCTTCATGTACTCGCAACTCGGCGGAACCTTCCCGGCTCCACTATTTTTGTTCCTGGCCGGTATTTCGTTCGCCTTGGTGACCGAGAAGCTGTGGAAGAAGAATCTGCAGCCGACGCAAATTGCCCGCACCACCATCCGCCGCGGCGCGGAGATCTTTGCCTTTGGCCTGCTCTTTCGCCTGCAGGAATATTTGATCGCCTGGGGATGGGCGCCGCTCAGCGACCTGCTGCGCGTCGACATCCTAAACACCATCGGCCTCTCCATGATCCTGATGGGCGTCCTCTGCTGGTTTGTGTTGTCCGTTACTCGCGGGGCGCCAGCCAGGCTCCCACTTGTGATTGCCTCTGCCGGCACTGCGGCCTTGATTTCCCTCCTCACACCACCCCTGTGGACCACATGGCGCCCCGACTGGCTGCCCTGGCCGCTGGAGTCCTACATCAACGGCGTCCACAATCTCGGCACACCCCAGGCTTGGATCTTCCCGATTTTTCCCTGGGCCGCCTTCGCCTTCGCCGGCCTGGCTACCGGATTTATTCTGCAAAGCGAATGGGCGCGCAAGCACGAAACTCCGATCTTTCTATTGGCCGGCGCCACCGGCTTGGTATTCGTCTCAGCCGCTCGTTGGCTCGATGCCCAGCCGCGTCAGCTCTATGCCGTCTATGACTACTGGCACACCAGCCCGAACTTCTTTCTCATTCGCCTAGGCATGCTGCTGGCGATTCTGACGGCAAGCTACGCCTGGTGCCGCTGGGTCATCGGAAAATGGACCATCGGGAACTGGGGTCCTGCACGCTGGAGTTTCAGCCCTCTAATTCAACTAGGCCAGGCTTCCCTGCTGGTGTACTGGGTGCACATCGAATTGGTATACGGACGCTTCTCCATCCTGCACAAACACGTCCAAAGCATCCGCACGGCGTCCTTGGGATTGCTGGCAATCTTCCTCAGCATGCTTCTGCTCGCCTTCCTGCGCACAAGACTAAAAGGCCACGGCAACGAAATGCTAGCCCGCTTTCGCAGTCCAGCCCGCGCCAATTGAACGTGTGGCGCGGGCACTCTTGCCCGCGAAATCTAACCACAAGCAAACCCTGTCAACCCGAGCAAGCCCCTGACGTCTCGAGACAACCTCCCCTGTCATCCCGGGCGAAGCGAGGGATCTTGGGTCTCGCCTGCACCATCACCATCCCGGCCGAAAGCAACCACCAGCACTGACACAACTCGTAAGAAATGCATCCACGAACCACAGCCCTACCGGAACTGCTTAGCGAACTCCACCACCTCGCGCTCCGCCCAGCGCCCATCGTAATCACCCTCGCCCGCGCCCACGAAGGCGCAATGCCCGCCATCCTCAGTCTCAACGTAAGTAATGTTGGGATTAGCTAGCAACGCCTGACGCGTTCCCTGCAAAATCCGAACGAAAGGATCGTTAGCCGCATGAATCACAAGCGCAGGACGCGCGATGCGGCTGACCACGCTGGCAGCGGCAGCTCGGTCGTAATAGTCATCCGCGCCGGTGAACCCGCAATAGTAAGCAGTCACGCGGTCATCAAACCCTCGCAAAGTCTTAACTCCGCGCAGACGCGAAGCATCAAAGTCGCCGGGAAACAAACGCACCTTGCGCCGAAAGCGCCGGAACAATTGCAACAGAAAGTAATATTCGTAAATCCGATTGCCGGGTTCATGCAGAGCGTCCGCTCCAGCCGCCAGATTCACCGCAGGACAAACCGCCGCCACTCCCCGGAACTCCGCCGGAGCCGCGCTTCCCCACTCCCCCGCCAGCTTCAGAACCAGATTGCCTCCCATGGAAAAACCAATCAGCACGAACCCTGTAATTCCGTCCTGCTCGACAAGGTTGCGCGCGACCGCGGCAACATCGGCCGAACGGCCGGAGTTGTAGAGCGTGGCCGCGGAATGGTCCATGCCTCCGCAGTTGCGCTGGTTCATGCGCACCACGTTCATGCCCGCGGCCAAACCGTTCCGCGCGATTCCCAGCATGTATTGCGATTCGCTCGACCCTTCCAATCCATGCACCACGATCAGCGTCAGCGCATTCCGGTCTTTCTGCCAGTGACAATGGCACAGCACCGGAATGCCCGGCTCCACCTCGATCAGGCGCTCTTCCGCGGGGGGCAAATCGATTCGGCGGGGAAGAAAGAAGGCAGCGAGGGTTTGCACATGCCCGCCACGCAGCCAGGGATGCGGCCGGAAGGCCGTCGGCACGAACGCGGGCGGTTTGGTTGTCATCCTGAGCAAGCGTTCTTTGCGCGGCGAAGGATCCATGCGAGCCGCGCGTCTCCACGGAGCCTGCCCCGAGAGAGGCGCAAGCGACCGAAGGGTGCGTTTGGCTTGCTTCCTTACAAAACGGCGCATCACCATCCGCAAGTTTGCGAAGTTCCCGCAAATTGATTCTAATAGGAGCAGCCATCCGCGGGAGCGATCCTCATGCCGATTTTTGAATACATCTGCCAGCAATGCCAGCACGAGTTTGAATCTCTGGTCTTCGGCCGCGACAAAGCCAGGTGCCCCAAATGTCAAAGCCAGAAGCTAAGCCCGCAGCTTAGTGTCTTCGCCGTGTCCGCGAAAAGCTCCGCGAGCGCATCGCCGGGAGCAGGCGCATGCGGCTCCTGCGGCGATCCTCGCGGCGCGGGCGCATGCTCGCTCGGCGACCTCGACTAATTCTGGTTCTCTAACTTGGTCCTGTAGCAACCCAAACTTTCGGCACCCTCTTGCCGGTGACTGCGGTTACCTATGTTTCCCCGTCCACCCCGCCTACCATGCCTACACTCCCCGAAAATCCAAAGGAGCATCGCATGGATCGACGCAAGCAATCGCGCGTCTTCGTTGATCTTCCCGTCCAGATCTGTGGCATGGACGCATACTCCCGGCCCTTTTCTCAGCCGGCCAGCCTGCGCACCATCAGCGGACGCGGAGCCACCCTCCAGTGTGTCGACGCTCAACTGAAACCGGGAGAAGCAGTCGACATTCTTTACGAAGGGACGAGAGCTCAATTCCGCATCGTGTGGTGCGGCAAGCCCGGAACCGAAATGGCTGGCGAAGTCGGAGTCGAAAACCTTTCCGCCGGCACGATGTTCTGGGATATCGATGTGTTGCGCTGTGCCGCCTCGGTAGGCCAAGGGTAGCGGAAGAGGGAGGGCGGAGAGGGCTGAAACCCGCGTTGCGCGGGCCATTTGCAGCATACGGCCGCAGCCCGGCGAACGCAAGCAGAATGCGGAGTGCCGCACTCATTTCTTCCTCGCGTCGCAGTGACCTTCACACTTACCGCACCTGATTCGCGCAAAAGCAGCAACTTCTTGTCATCCTGTCGACTCCCGCAATGCCGGCGGAAACAACTCCGCATCCTCCACGATCTTCCCGCCAAAATTAGCTCAAGCCTCAATCCCAGGTTGTAAACTCACCAGAGATGCGAGTAAAGATTCTCGGTTCCGCGGCCGGAGGCGCGTTTCCGCAATGGAATTGCGCCTGCACAAATTGTCGCGCCCTGCGGGCCGGCACATTCCAAGGAAAGCCGCGCAGCCAGACCCAGGTTGCGATCACAGAAGACGGCCGCTCGTGGTTTCTTCTCGGTGCGTCTCCGGACCTGCGAGCTCAAATCGAATCTACGCCCGAGTTGCATCCCCGCGACGGCTTGCGCCAATCGCCCATCGCAGGCGTGGTGCTCGCTAACGCCGATCTCGACCACGTCCTCGGCCTGCTTCTCCTGCGCGAACTTCAGCCGCTGCGCGTTCACGCCACTGCATCCGTTCGCCGCATTCTCCGCGAAGACAACTCCATGTTCGGCATGCTGCAACGCATCCCGAATCAAACAGCCTGGACCGACTTTGCATCCCCGACTCCATTCCCCCTGTGCAACGCCGCAGGCGAAGACTCCGGCCTCCGCTGCCGGGCGTTGTCTCTAGGGACGCACTATCCCGCCTACGTCGCGACAGACCGACGGTCTCAACTCGATCCCGGAGAAGCATCCCTGGGTTTCATCATTCATTCGCACCGCAGCGATTCTCCTTCACGCCCGCGCCTCGCCTATATGCCAGCCGTCCCCGAACTGGACGACACACTCCTCCAACAACTCGACTCCTGCGACCTCCTGCTATTCGACGGCACGTTCTGGAGCGACGACGAACTGATTCGCATACAGGGCAGCGGACAAACCGCGCGCCAGATGGGCCACATCCCGGTCGAGGATGTGCTGACAAAGTTGGCGGGCATCCGCCGCCCGCGTAAAATATTTCTGCACATCAACAACACCAATCCCATGCTGGACGAGGCGAGTCCCGAACACCGCCAGGTGCGGGACGCAGGCTGGGAAATCGCGGAGGATGGATGGCAGTTCGACCTGTAGAAACCGAAACCACGACCTCCCGCCCGCTTTCGCTCGAGGAGTTACGCGCGCAACTGCAGGCCACGGGCGAGGAGCGCTATCATCACCAGCATCCTTTCCATTTGTTGATGCACGAAGGCAAACTCACCCGCGGACAACTCCAGGCCTGGGCGCTGAACCGCTACTACTATCAAAGCATCATCCCGATTAAAGATTCCATCATCCTCTCCCGCGGCCCCGATCCCGTCTTCCGCCGCGCCTGGCGCAAGCGAGTCGTCGACCACGATGGCGACGCCACCAGCGAAGGTGGCATCAAGCGCTGGCTAAAGCTAGCCGAGGCCACCGGTCTCAATCCCGAACAGGTCCGCGCCGGCAAAGGCATTCTTCCCGCGACGCGCTTCGCGGTCAATGAATACGTGAATATTGTTCGCAGCCGTTCCTTGCTGGAAGCGGTCGCTTCCTCCCTGACAGAACTGTTCTCCACCAAGCTGATCACGTTGCGAGTGGAAAAGTTGCGCCAGCACTATCCCTGGCTCGCGGGAGGTCTGGATTATTTCGAAGCCAGACTTTATCAGGCGCCCGAAGATTCGCAATTCGCCCTGAACTACGTGTACGACACCGCGAAGACGCGCGCCGAGCAGGAACTGGCAATCCAGGCCCTGCGCGACAAGTGCGACATTCTCTGGGCGCAGCTCGACGCGCTCTACTTCGCCTACGTGCAGCCAGCCTGGCCCCCGCCCGGCGCATTCCGCATCGAGGGCGCTTAGCATGACACTAACTCTTGTCATTCCGACCGGAGCGCAGCGAAGCGGAGGAACCTGCTGTCGCTTGCAGCACCCCCGCGCCTCGCGCTCCACCGCACCGACTAAAGTGGAAGAGCGGTGCTTCAGCACCGGGGAAGAGCGGCGCTTCAGCGCCGCGTAAGCTGTGCAATGATGACGGGCTTCAGCCCCTGAGGTACTCAATGAAAATGCCAGAACGCGCGCCCCGAGCTATTCGACGAACGCCCGAGACAGGACGCCAGCATGCCGCCTGAAGACTCCGCCCAGCCCCGCTTGGCCACCGGTTGCCGCTGGGGCGGCACCGAACAAGACCGCATGATCCTGTTTCCTGAAGGCGCCATTAAGTTGCAAGGCACCGGACGCCAGGTGCTGGAGCGCTGCGACGGCCACCGCACCTTCGGCGCGATCATCGCAGAACTACAAGCCCAGTTCGCCGACGCCGATCCCGCCAAGATTCGCGCCGACATCAGTCAATTCCTGGAACAACTAAAGCACAAGCGGATCGTAGACTATTAGCGGGACCAGCACTGAATCCACAACCCACTGTGACATCCAACCTTGCCTTCCACTCAAACTCAAGTCATCATGGTCAAGGCGGAGGTGGTAGGCTCGAGTGATGTGCGGAAACCCGTAAATCGTTTGCTGTCTAGATTTTGATATCTAAATCCTTTGCCATCAGGATTTTGACACGCACGATTTGCGAAACCCTCACTGGACAAGGCTTTCAGCGGTATGGGGGGGAGGGGGGTACCCAACCGATAAGACCTCCAGGAGCCAGATTGAGGACCCCGAGCAAGTCCGATTCGTCCCGCTACTAAAATTATTTCAACGACAAATCCACAGGAACCTTCCAGCAGCACTGATGATTCCCAACCCGCTAGCCCTCATCGCCGAGATCACCCACCGCTGCCCGCTCCATTGCGTCTACTGTTCCAATCCGCTGGAGCTGGCCGCCGCAAGCTCAGAGCTTTCCACCAAGGAATGGATCAGCGTTTTCCAGCAGGCAGGCAAGCTCGGAATGCTTCACGCGCACTTCACCGGAGGCGAACCGCTGGCTCGTCCCGATCTCACGGAGCTCATCGCGGGTGCGCGAGCCGCGGGCCTTTACACTAACCTCATCACCTCCGGCCTCGGACTTGCCGAAGCACGGCTGCAAGCCCTGGTCGCGGCCGGACTCGATCACATCCAGCTAAGTTTTCAGGATTCTCGCGAGGATGCAGCCAATTGGATCGCCGGAGCCAAAGCGCACGCCCACAAGATTGAATTGTCGCGCATCATCCGCCGCCACAAGATTGCCTTCACCGTAAACCTTGTGATCCACCGCCAGAATATCGACCATCTCGAAGCCATGATCTCTTTCATCGAGCAGCTGGCGCCCGAGCGCATGGAAATTGCCCACACGCAGTATTATGGCTGGGCCTTGCGGAACCGGGCCGCGCTGCTGCCCACGCGCGCGCAGCTTGATAGAGCCGTGACCACCGTGGCCGCCGCCGAAAAACGCCTCGCCGGACGCATCCGCGTCGATTCCGTAGTCCCTGATTACTACGCGCGCTTTCCCAAGGCATGCATGGGCGGATGGGGTCGTAGATTGATGCTCATCAATCCCGCCGGAAAGGCGCTTCCCTGCCATGCCGCGGAAGTCATCCCCGGCCTGGCGTTTGAGAATGTTCGCGAGCAGACGCTGGACTTTATCTGGCGAGAGTCTTCCTCGTTCCAGCGCTTTCGCGGCGAAGAATGGATGCCGGAACCCTGCCGCAGTTGTGACCAGCGCGCCGAAGATTTCGGCGGATGCCGCTGCCAGGCCCTGCTGCTCACCGGCAACGCGGCCGCAACCGACCCTGCCTGTTCCCTGGCGCCGGCCCACCACATCGTCGAAGCAGCGTTGGCCGAAGCCAATTCCAGCGCTGCGGTTTCAGCGCCCGTTGCCGCCGCATCATTCGTGCAGTTGCAGCAGCGCGCTGCAAGCCTCTGGAGTTATCGTGCCAATCCTGACTAACCCGCCAACCCTACCAGCGCAGCCCGATCGTGATTGGGCGAAAATCGGTCGTGATGTTACTGGCCGTTCCGTGCATGAGGCGGTATTCCGCGTAGATTTCAACGCCGCTGGGCATCTTGCGCGCCACTCCCCCCGCAAAATCGTAGCCCCATTGATTCAGGCTGGAATCGACGAAGTTGCCGCTGAGTGGAATGAAGGCATTCGAATTTATGCATGCACCCCACCAACTCCAGAACTCATTGCAAGGCGAACCGGGAACGGCGGTGCTGCCGCTCAAACTTCCGGCGCGATGGTAGAACCCGCCACCAAAGGTGAAATAGCCGCTGTAGAGCTTGGTTACAGGAAGGTTGATGATGGGATTGAGCGTGAGCGCGTAAGCGTAATTTCTGGCTCCCGTCGCTTGCGCCAGTTCCTCCGTGGAGTCACGCAGAGGCAGGTAGGCAAAGACGGCGTCGGCTCGCAGTCCCAAATATTTGTTCGCGTTTCGGGCCACGCCGAACGCCCCCACCGGGCCTCCACCTCGCACCCAGGTGCGGGTAGAGCCGCTGTCAATGTTGCCGCCGGCACCGACGTTGAAGTTCCAGTTTTTGTAGTCGTGAGGCTTCTTGCGGCGCGAACTGGATATTTCATCCGCAGGTTCCTGGCTGGTATCCGGCTGCTGCGCGGCAGGAGCTTGTGTCGCGGGAGGCGCTGCGGCGGGAGGCGGTGTGGCAGGTTGTTGCGCGTCAGGAGCTTGCGTCCCAGGCGCTGCCGCGGGCGTTTGCTCAGGCGGCGTGGCCTGGGCAAATCCTTGTGCTCCCCACAGAATTGTCAGAACCAGCAGCGTCAGCAGACTCGCAGTCGCGGTCACACTCGCGAACTTTGCCATCATCCGTTCTCCTCCCATAACCGGGCGTGGTGGCGGACCGTAGCGCTCGGCATGAAGAGGCGAGAGGCGCCGTTGGTAAAGGTTCCGCTTGTGATTCCTCGCAAGCAGGCTTCGGCCGTTGCAGCGGGATCACGTTATATTACCAACTTTGATGCTGATTCTGCCTGGCAAGCCGCCCCGGAGGGTTGTGGGATGGTTTTCAGTCGGCTCGTCTTCAATCTCAGGTTTGAAGTTTTCTGCAAGCCATGTAAATATCGTCGTCGCCCGCAGCCGCGTCATGGAATGGAAACGATATGGAAACCTTTTTGACCAGGGCTCAAAAGTTTGTTGCTTTCGTGCTGGGAATTATGCTGATCGTCGTGGTAGCGCTTTCCACCGCGCATCTGGGCCTGCTGATTGCGCAGGAAATCTGGGCGCCTCCAAGGTTTCTCATCCCGGTGCAAGGCCTCATCGAGATCTTCTCGTTTTTCCTGCTGGTTCTTATCGGCGTTGAGTTGATTGAGACCCTCAAAGCCTATCTCAGGAAGGACGTCATTCATGTTCGGATCGTCCTCGAAGTGGCCCTGATTGCCATGGCAAGAAAAGTCATCGTCCTGGAACCAAACGCAGTTCCCGGGTCAACCATGCTTGGTGTCGCGGCCGTCATTTTAGCGCTTGCCGTGGCCTTCTACTTCGAGAGACAAGGGCACAGGGACCAACCCTCCTGACGAAAATCGTGGACTTCGTAACCGAGAGCCTGATCCTGGATCTTCTTGAGTGGCTGACAAGATGCGATCGAAGCTATGAAGAAGTGATGGAAGCATGGCGCACGTCGTGCCCCAGACTGCCGGTTTGGGAAGAAGCGAACGATCGCGGACTGGTTATGAAAGAGCAAGTGCAGGAACGCTGCATTGTGAGGATTACATCCTCGGGACTTGCCCTGCTTGAGCAGCGCAGACCTCGAAAGCCTGAAAGCGCCCAGCAGAGCTGACTCATAAGAGGTTTCGGCGCTCCGCCTGAATCGCTTTCCACTTCGCCAAGTCATAAGTCCCACGTATGATAAAGTGACTTTCCGTTTTCGAGAGATCCTTGCAAAAGACTCCGCCAGAACAAGCACCGGACGCCAATCCCGCCGTTCCACGGGATCGCACTTCCGCGCGCCGCGTAGCCCTGGTGGGCTTCGGAACCGTCGGCCGCGCCGTAGCCAAGATTCTCGGCGAACGCGGCGACGGTGACGGCTTGCTCCACCTTACGCACATCTGCAATCGCAATTTCGAACGCAAAAAGCAGCCCTGGGTTACCGAGCGATGGTTTCCTACCGACGCCGTCTGGACAGACGACTTTCGCGCGGTTCTCAACTCCGACGCTGACATTATTGTTGAGCTGATCGGAGGTTTGACGCCTGCAGAAGAGTTGGTGCGAGGCGCATTGAACGCGGGCAAATCGGTGGTAACCGCCAACAAGCAACTGATCGCTCGCCACGGCCCGGATTTGCTGCAACTGGCCAGCGCGAACGGCTGCCAGCTTGAGTTTGGAGCGTCCGTCGCCGGCGGCGTTCCCGTTCTCCCCGCACTGCGCACCGGTCTCTGTGGAGATCGGCTGCACGGCATCGCGGGCATTCTGAACGGCACCTGCAACTACATACTCAGCCGCATTGAGACCGATCGCATTCCCTTCAGCGAAGCGCTCGAAGAGGCGCAGGCGCGCGGTTACGCCGAAGCCGATGCCAGCGAAGATCTCGACGGCGGCGACGCCCGCGCCAAGCTTTCCATCCTCGCGCTGGCCGGTCTGCACGTCCGCGTTTCCCCGGGAGACATTCGCGCCCGCACCATCCGTCCCATCGACGCCGTCGATTTTGACTACGCTGCCGAGTTGGGCTGCACCATCCGCCAGATCTCGCGCGCCGATCTGAAAGAAACCACCTTATTTGCCGATGTTGGCCCCAGCCTCGTTCCCACGTCATCTCCCTTCGGACGCGTGCAGAAAAATCTGAATCTGGTTTTGACTTCGGGAGAGTACGGCGGAGACATGGCTTTCCTGGGCGCAGGCGCGGGAGGAGATCCTACAGCGGTTGCGGTTGTCTCGGACTTGATGTTTGTGGCGGAGAAACTGGCCGCTGGAAGTTCTTCGGTTGGATCAGGCCCGCATCGGCCGCTGCAACTGGCGTCGCCAGAAGTCAGTTGCGACTTCGAGACGCCCTGGTATCTGCGCTTTCTGGTGAAGGACCAGCCTGGCATCATCGCGAGCCTGGCCGCGATCCTTTCCTCTCATCAGCTGAATATCGATGCCGTGCTGCAAAATCCTGGCTTCGACAAAAGCGCGCTGCCCTTCGTGATTACGCTCGAGCCCTGCCGCGACGCGCAGTTGCACCCCGCGCTTCAGGAAATGTCGGCGCTGCCCTTCGCGCTCCGCCCGTGCCTGTGCCTGCCGATTCTGCGCTAGGCTTGTCATCCCGAAGCGAAGCGAGGGATCCTGGTGTTTGCCCGCAGCGGCGACCATGATGGCGCGGACAAGAACCAAGATCCCTCGCTCTGCTCGGGAAGACAAGCCGTGAACTGCTAGCTGGCTTTACTCCAGAAGGGATTTTTCAGCCCGGCGGGCGCGAGCGCGCTGTCGGTGGTCGCTTCGGCTCCCGAGTCGTCTGAGACTTTTTCGTCCAGAAAGCGGGACGAGGGTGCCTGAAGATCTTCCTGGCAACACGACGGGGGCAAAGGAGAAAGATATTCTGATTTCATGAGGAGGGCCTCTAGTGTCTTTGATGATCTGTTCTTATTGAAACACTTAAAGGATCATTGGGAGACTGCAAAATCCCGATACCTTGCATCGAAAAATCAGCAGCTGGGCATTTCGCTGCCAGGGCATGATTTCGGGCGTTTGATAGAACTGCTAGGATGTCCGATTGAGAAGTCGTTCAGTTTGGCATACGCGTTGGGCTGGTTGAGCGGGAGATCCTTCGCTGCGCCTGAAGAACGGCTCCGCTCAGGATGACAATCTTAAGGAAGACCTTTCATGAAATATCGCAAGCTGGGCCGGACCGGTTTTGACGTCAGTGATATCGCCTACGGGCTCTGGGGCATGAGCGGATGGACCGGCTCTGACGACGAGCAGTCGCTCGCCTCCCTGCAGCTCTCCATCGATTCGGGCTGCAACTTCTTCGACACGGCATGGGATTACGGTAAGGGGAAAAGTGACGGTCTGCTCGGCGAAATCATGGCGCGCAACCCGGGAAAGCGCCTGTATGCCGCGTCAAAGATTCCTCCGGCTAATGACAAGTGGCCCGCGCTCCCAACATATAAGTATCTCGATGTCTTTTCACCCGATCATGTCCTCAAGTACGCTGACCTGATTCGCAAGAAACTCCGCGTCGATTCGATCGACCTTTTGCAGTTCCATGTCTGGGATGACAGCTGGGCTGACGATCCAGAGTTTCGCTCGACTGTGGAGAAGTTGAAAGATGGTGGTTGGATTCGCTACTTCGGACTCAGCATCAACCGCTGGGAACCGGAAAATGGCATCAAGGCTTTGCACACCGGCCTGGTCGACGTGGTACAGGTGATCTACAACATCTTTGATCAGGCGCCCGAAGACAAGCTGTTTCCGATCTGCCAGGAACTCAACGTGGGTGTGATCGCGCGGGTGCCGCTCGACGAAGGCAGCCTGGGCGGCAAGATGACGCTCGAGACCCGCTTCCCGAAGGATGATTGGCGGTCGCTATACTTTGGGCCGGAGAATCTGCCAAGCACGATTCAGCACGTGGAAAAGCTCAAGAAAATCGTGCCCGCCGGCATGACGCTACCCGAGATGTCACTGCGCTTCGTCCTCTCGCATCCCGCAGTGAGCACGACGATTGTGGGCATGCGCGATCCGAAACACGTGCGTCAGAACGTGGCCGCCAGTGACGCCGGTCCGCTCGACTCCGGATTGCTTGCCGAATTGAAGAAACATCGCTGGGACCGCACGCCGCAGGCCTGGTCGGACTGAGTTCATCCGTGGCCGCCTGAGCGGTGCTCGTCATGGATATTCTCCTCAAGGTCTAAATTCTGCCAACTCGGAGCCCTACTAGATCATTTGTTCCAGCCGCACATAGCTCGCTTCCATTCCACGCTCCATACCGGTCGCAAGCATGGCCGCTCTCGTCTGCACGTCAGGCAGCGTCATTCGCATCGTCATCAAAGTCCCCTTACCATCTGCAGCGAATCTGGTTTCAACGCGGTTGTCCGGCGTAGGGTCGGGCAGATGCATCCGCTCGATATGGACGGTCCTTTTATAGGGGTCAAGTTCCACATACTCGCCGGTAACATGGAATCCCTTGCCTTTGGCATTTATCCACTCATAGCGGAACCTGCCGCCAGGCTTGGCCTCATTGATGCATACGGGCATCGTCCATCCTTCCGGGCCGAGCAACCATTTCTGGATTAGTTTGGGATCGGTATGGGCGCGGTACACCGCCTCTGGAGGGGCGGCGAAGCGCCTGGTCACAATGATGTGAGTATCTCCTTCGGTCGTCAGCGTCATCTTGCTCATCGCTTTATTCCTCTCTTATGTTTTTCCATCCCTGCCAGAACTTGGTCCAGCCGGTCGTAGTTGTTCTCAAGGGCTTTTCGGAGCATTCCCAGCCATTGGTCCATTGCTTCAATACCCGCTTTTGCGAGACGACGAGGGCGCTTCGTACCTTCGACCCGGCGAATGATCAGTCCCGCGTCTTCGAGCACCTTGAGGTGCTGCGAGATTGCGGGTTGCGTCATCTCGAACGGCCGCGCCAATTCATTGACCGTAGCCTCGCCCTTGGCGAGGCGGGCAAGAATCGCTCGACGCGTCGGGTCAGCCAGAGCGGAGAAAGCGTCATCCAGATCATGCATAATTGTTAACTTATATAAGCATATGATTATAGTCAAGGACAATTTCATGGCGTTCGTGGAAAATCATGGAAGGCGCGGGAACCTTTACCGTACGATTGCTGGTAGTAGGCAAAACGGCAGGTTAGTCTCGGTGCAATACCATGAAAGCCAATTCGCAGCGGACAGCCTTCACTCTAGCTCTGTTCACTCTTCTTCTCATTGCCAGCCTTCACGCGCAGAACTCGCGAGGATCGCTGCGCGGCACGGTGCAGGATGCCACCGGCGCCCGCATCTCCTCCGCCAGGATCGTGGCGCACCTATCAGGCTCGTCGATTCAACGCGAGGCCTCCAGCGAAGACCGGGGCGAGTTCCGTCTCGATGATCTCGAGCCCGGCAACTACCACGTCACCATCAGTGCCAAGGGCTTCGCGCCGGCGCAGGCGGAAGTCTCCGTCGCAGTCGCCAACGTGCGCGATATCGCGGTTACGATGAAACCCGCGTTGACCTCGGAAACCGTCAACGTGCAGGGTAGTTCTTCCTCAATCACCACCGAAGTGACTGACACGTCGAGCGCGGTGCGCGGAGGCGTAGTGGGCAGCCAGGACCTGGAAACCATGCCGCTGCCGGCGCGAAGTTTTGCCAACATTGCCTATCTGGTGCCTGGCACCGAGCCAGTCGAGCCCTCCGACCCCACCAAGGCACGTATCACCGCAGTCTCGACGGGCGGAAGCTCTGGGTTGAACAACGAACTGTCGGTGGATGGAGCGGAAAACTCAGACGATTGGATCGGCGGCTTCCTGCAAAACTTCTCGCCCGATGGAGTGCAGGAATTCGCGGTTCGCACCTCGAACGAAGACGCCGACACAGGCTGGACCACGGCGGGATCGGTCGTGATTACCACCAAGCGCGGGAGCAACGACTGGCACGGAGACGGGGCCTTTTACGATCGCCAGGCCGCGTTGAACGCACGTTTTCCGATCGAGAACCCGGCGGAGACTTGTACGGACGGAGTCTGCGTGAGCAATCCGAAGCAGCCGTTCTCCCGCCAGAACTACGTTGGAACGATCGGCGGTCCCGTGGTCAAAGATAAGGTCTGGTTCTTTACCTCATTCGAAAACGTCCACGAAGACGCGAGCATCGCCTACAGTCCGGCCAGCACCGCGCAATTCGACGCGCTGGCGCAATTGGCGTCGGATGGATTGATCACCGGCACTCCTTCGATCGCCGTCCCGCCCACTGTCCCGATTCCTTTTCGCGACTACCTGAGTTCGCTGCGCCTGGACTGGGCGCAATCGTCGAAATCGAACTGGTTCATGCGCGCATCCTCCGACAGTTATCTCACGCACAACGCCCTGGTGGAGCAGGGCACGTTGCCCTCGACGGGTCTGACTGCGCACAACAATTATTGGAACGTGGCGGTCGGCAATTCCTATACTTTCAGTTCAACCTGGCTGGGCAATCTGGTTCTCGACGCCAGCTTGTTGCATCTCACCCAGACGCGTACCTCGGATCTGGGATTCGCGCTGGCTTTCCCCTTCAGTTCGACAGCGCTGACCATCTCCGGTTTCGAAACTTTCGGGGACAACCAGTTCGCCACCCCGATTACTCTTTTCCCCGACCTGCGCAATCAGGACAAATACCAGTTTCGCTACGACGTTAGCCATGTGATGGGAAGCCATGCAGTGAAGTTCGGAGTCGACTTCATCCACGAACCCGTGCTTAGCGGCGCGTTTGCCTCGACGGCGGAACAGCTGATTAAGTATCCGTTCGATCCTGATTACTATGTAGCTAATCCTGGCCAGTTTTATTACGTTCCTCCAACCGCGCAGTGCAATCCCGGGCCACCCGCTCCCGTTCCCCCGTCCACCACCCCCATTTCCTGCACCTATACTCCCGCCGGCGACGGCAGTTTTTCGCAGAACGTTCAGCGCCTTGGATTCTATGCCGAGGACTCGTGGCGCGTGTCGCACCAGCTCACGGTCAACTACGGCGTGCGCTATCAGACGACGTGGGGACTATTCATTGGCTCAGGCCGAAGCGAAGCCGAGAATCCTGCGTACTTGACGCTGCAAGCCTTGGGGAATACGACCGTGCCCAGCGTGCCGCAGGATTATCGCAAGCAAATCGCGCCGCGACTTGGCGTCGCTTACTCGCCCGGCAGCAGCGGGAAGACAGTAATTCGCGCCGGCTTCGGTCTCTTCTTTGACGATCTGGCGCAGAACGGATGGGCGACTGCATTCCAGGGTACCAACAATTCGAACTACGCGACCGGACCGTGCAACTTCACCGGAGGCGCACTGGTGGGCGCGGGCTGCCTGACGGGCGGCGCAGCAGCTACGGGTAATCTGGTGGGCTCGCCTTATAAAACGCCCTACTCCATTCATACCACTGGCGGGGTGCAGCACGCTTTCAACCAGCATTGGCTAGTGAGCGCCGATTACGTCCACGAACAGGGCAATCACGGATACCGCGGCTTCCCCTACGCCAGCGGCACCAACCTGTTCACTCCGTTCTTTCCGACGACCGACACTGCCGATCAGACGGCTCTGGTGCCGAACGTCAACGTGTTCGAGTCCGATAACCGCTCCAGCTACAACGGTCTGCTGCTGCATATGCAGGCCAATATGCACCGCTTCGATCTGGTCGCGAACTACCAGCTCTCCAAGGCGCAGACCTGGGGATGCCTGCTGGGCGAGCTCTTTGACTACGTGGACGGCGTCTGCCCAAATCAACCTGGAACACCGAATGCCGGACTCCTGAACGCCTTCGGGCAAGGCGACTATGGCCCGTCCGGTGAAGATGTTCGGCATCGCTTCGTGCTGGCCGGCACGTTCCACGTCCCCGGCGGATTCGAATTAAGCACCATCAATCAGGTCGAGAGCGCGCGCCCCATCACGATCACGAACGCCGACAACACCGACCGCATCTATGTGAATGGAAACTACACCGGCCTCGATATTTTCCGCGGCACGCCTTACATCCAATCCGACCTGCGCGTGACGCGTCCCTTCAAGATCAACGAGCGCTGGCGGATCGATCCGTTCGTCGAGTTCTTCAATCTGTTCAACCGGAATAACCCCGGCGCGAACTACGCGGTCAATGTGGTTCAGCTTCCGGTTCCGCAGGGCCAGATGCAGCCGAATACCGCGGGGATCACGAACGTCACCAGTTATTGTCCGGGCGGAAGCCCCAATACTTGCACGCAAGCGGCCTCCGTTCCCATCACCAACCTGAAGCAGCTTGAGATACCTGAAGGCGCTCTGGGAGATTTCTTCGGCCCTGGCACCACGGTGGGGATCCCGTTCGCGGCACAGCTGGGCGTGCGTGTAACGTTCTAGGCGTCGCGCCTGAAAGTAGCGGAGATTGCGACGACGGGAGCTGTCCATTCATGCATGGGATGCAGCGCTCCGCAGTCCGGGCAGCGTGTTACATCGAATCGGGACGAGCAGTGCGGGCACGCAGCGCGGGTTTGGAAGGTATCGAACGGCTGTCCGCAGTGCGCACACTTCCAGTACTCTCCGACCGGGGGAGCCATCTTGCATGTAGGACAGCGAAACTCTTCCCGGCGAGGTAATTTTGCAAAACGAGAGAGCGCCTGCGCCTGCTTAAATCCGCTCCAGCAGTTGATCAGGATAAAGAAGCAGATCGCTCCCAACCAGACCGATTGGACCCTGATCGCGATAAAGACTAACCCCGCCACACCCAGCAGGCCGATGATCGTAGCCGCCATCAAACTACGGGCACGCCCCAGCACGAACCAGAGTAGCGAACGAAGAATCTGGCCGCCATCCAGGGGATAGATTGGCAGAATGTTGAAAATCAGCAGGTAAAGGTTTATGAGATAAACCGCCCGCAGCAAGCCATAGGAATCGGGCGCGGCCTGGGCCCATCCCAGGGAGCGGCTAAGCAAGCCTGCGATGAACAGGATTACGGCCAGCACCACGTTCACCAGAGGCCCGGCGGCGATACTCCACAGGGTCGCGCCCGGCCGTTGTGGCGGATTCACATAGGCAACGCCACCGAGCGGCCACAAAACAATGGTGTCAGCGGTTCCGCCCACCTGCCGGCAGGCCAGGGCGTGACCAAATTCGTGCAGCGTCACCATCAGGAACAGCGCCAGGTATTCGAGCACGTTCCAGGTGACGGAGGAATAGCTTCCCTTTCGATTGCTGATTTCATAGGCCGCCACCAGAAACCAGGACCAATGCAGGAAGACATCAATGCGAGCGAAACGAAACAGGTGGATCGACCCTTGGCGGGCGCTAGGCATCTGCAGCAGTCTACTTCATTTATTTAGAAGGCGATCTTTATTCTAAGGCAAAGATCGGACGGCAAACGTCACTCCGATTCCTTCTGCCCCGGGCGTTGACCCGATTCACGCACATAAAGTTCGCGGCGCTTGCTTTCCACAAGTTCTCGCAAATCATCGAGCAACTGCGCGTCCCTCTCTCCCAGGATTTCCACCAGGAACGAAAGCGGCAAGGACGAAGCCGGACTGGCGTCCAGCAGCTGGCGCAGGGCATGACCCGCCGCCTCCCGATGCAACTCCTCACGGCTGAAGCGCGGAGCGTAACGGAATGCTCTGCCTTCTTCGGATCGCGTCAGAAGCCCTTTCTTGAAAAGCCGGTCCAGCGTGGTCATCACCGTGGTGTAGGCCAGGCTCTGGCAGACGCCTTCAACCAGTTCGCGGACGGTGGCGCTGCCCCTCGCCCACAGGGCATCAAGCACGCGCTGCTCCAGTGGACCAAGCTGTCGTGAAGAGCTTCGAAATGGTTGGAAAATCCGCCTCATTCGCTGAACGTCGATGCCTGTCCCGCAGGTATTCTACACGGAGTTCGGCGCACGAAAAGCGTTTTCTCAGGCTACTCCCTCCCTGCGCTTCTCGGTCACATCTTCAATGGCCAGCAAGATGAAGGGATGCCCCGGCTGCAGTTCGACCCGGCGGGCATTGAGCAGCATGTCTCGGGGTCCAAGGTGGGGGAAATCATGGCTCATTGGGAAATCGTCCACGCGGGTATTTTGCGGAACAATTTCCTCCAACAACTCGCGCAGCTTCGGAATATCCCACTGCCCATTGCCCAGTTCATAAATCAGACGCTTCTCGGTTTCTGTGCGAGACACGTCGAAAGTCCGGTAGAACGCGGGATTCGCAGCGGTAACCTGCAGACTCGCATTCAACACCAGGATCGGTTCCCGGGCACTCTCGACAATCGTGTCCGCGTACTCCAGTGTCTGGTCCAGCGAGCGTTTCAGTTTGTCGACGTCCTGCAAGCTGATCACCGCGCCTTCGATCCGATTGTCCCAGGTCTTGTAGGGCCGCACATGCAGCATCTGCCAGCCGCCTTCCTTAGTGCGCACCTGCCGCTCTTGCGGAGTCACCAAGCGGATAGCTTCGTGGGCCAGTGATTCCAAATCCTCCACGTCAAGGTTCGGCCGGATCTCGCCCAGGCGCCGGCCAATATCCCCGGGCAACAGGTTGAGCAGTTTCTGCGCAGGCGGAGTGAAGCGTCGAATGCGCAGATCATTGCTCACCATTACCACCGGAATATCGACGTGGCCCAGCAGGTTCAGCAAGTCGTTGTTGGCGGATCCCAATTCCGCGTTGCGGTTCTGCATTTCTTCATTGAGGGTCGTAAGTTCCTCGTTGGTGGATTGCAGCTCTTCCTTGGCCGTCTCCAGCTCTTCGTTGGTACTCTGCAATTCTTCGTTGGCTGACAAGACCTCTTCATGCGCCGACTTGAATTCTTCCGTCGTGGTCTCATGCTCCTCGATGAGCGACCGCAACTGCTCCCGCAGCTGACTCATCTCGTGCTTCAAAAGTTCGGTGTCCCGCGCCGTGGAGCGGGATACTTTCACCGTCTTGCCGGCTTTGCTCTTGTCCTCCAAACCCGCCGGCTTGCGAACTAGATCCTGAAACACGACCACGTAAAAGCGCTCATGCGCTGAAGGCCCACGCAACGGCACCACCTCGAGGTTCACTTCGCGCGTCCCCGTCTCCGATTGAATCTGCACGCCTTCCTTCCGCACCGTGGCATTCGTCTTCTTGGCAGTGTTCAGAGCCGCCCGCAAGTCAACCAGCAAACCCTCGCGCGCCATCTTCGCCAGGCTGAAGCTGGGTTGCCCGGCAGGCGGCTCCAGATACGCTCCAGTCTTCCCATGAAACTGCACAATCTCCAATTGATCGTTGACCACAATGCTGGCGGGAACAAACCGGTTCACCAGAAGATGCTCCACTTCCCGTTCCACCGTAAAAGGAGCCGGCAACTCCCGTGGCTGCTTCGCGTCTCCGGCGCGGATCGGTAAATAATCAGGGTTTGCGAAGTAGGTGGTCAGCCGCGCCGAGGTCCTCCTCTTCTGATAGATCTTGTCCTTCTTGTCGACCAGTCCGAAGTGGTCGGCAAATCCCCCCAGATTTTCCGCCGATCCCAGCACCAGGTAACCGCCGGGCTTGAGGGAATAGTGCAGTGTGGGGATGACTCGCCGCTGCAATACCGGCCCCAAATAGATCAGCAGGTTGCGGCAACTCACCAGGTCGAGGTTGGAGAATGGTGGATCTTTGACCAGGTTTTGCCTGGCAAAAATGCACATATCCCGAATGGACTTGTTGACCTGAAATCCGCCATCCAGGCGAATGAAAAATCTCTTTAAGCGCTCCGCCGAGATCTCGGAAACCGCCGCCTCGGTGTAAAGGCCGGTGCGGGCTCGATCGAGCGCGGTGTCACTAATATCAGTGGCGAAGATCTGGATGGCGGTGGCGGCTTGCGAGATGTTCCGGCTGTGTACCCACATGTATTCCAGAAGCGTGATCGCGATCGAGTACACTTCCTCGCCGGTTGAGCAGCCGGCCACCCACACGCGAATGGGATTATCCGGCTTGCGGCCCTCAAACAGTTTGGGATAAACATGCTTGCGCAGGGCCACGAAAGCTTCGGGCTCCCGGAAAAATCCGGTGACGTGGATCAGCAAGTCACGGTACAGTTCATCCAGTTCCTCGGGCTTCTTCCCAATGAAGCGCAGGTAGTCTTTCAGCTTGTCGACCTTGTGCACCACCATGCGCCGCCGGATGCGGCGCTGCAGCGTGGTGTGCTTGTAGTTGCTGAAATCCACTCCGGTCGATTCCCGCAGCAGCCCGAAGAGCGCGTTCAGCTCGCTGCCCACCATCCCCTCAAACCCTTCCATCTCGGGCGACACGAGCCGCGCCACGTACGGATGCTGGCTGATTCCGCCCAGTTCGCGAGCGATATCCTTGGGCGAAAGGATGAAGTCGATGCACCCGGCGTTCACCGCATTGCGCGGCATGCTGTCGTATTTCGCCGACTCCTCATCCTGGGCAAACGTGATCCCTCCCGCTGCCTTGATGGCCCGGCATCCCTCTGTACCGTCCGAAGCCGTGCCCGACAAGATGACGCCGATGGCCTGTTGCTTGGCGCTTTCCGCCAGGGAGCGGAAGAAATCATTGATCGGCATGTGCTGCCCCCTGGTCAGCACGCGCGAACCCAGTTCCAGCATTCCGTTCTTGAGGGTCAAGTTGGTGTTGGCCGGAATCACGTAAGCGCGGTCCGGTTGCACCACGACGCCCTGAGTCACCTCGGTGACCGGGATCTTGGTCGTCCTCGACAGGATTTCCTGCAGGACGCTGCCATGTTTGGGGTCGAGGTGCTGCACCAGCACGAAGGCCATGCCAGTCTTTTCCGGCAGGTGACGCAACAGTTCGGAAAATGCTTCCAGACCGCCCGCCGAGGCTCCGATACCCACGATGGGGAACAATCCAGAGGACGGTTTGGCGTCACCTTCTGCGGCGGCTTTACGACGCGACCTGATTCTGTGCGGAGAACTCTTCATGGAGCTCCTCCTGAAACGAAGGACTTACTAAGGAGCCGAGGGCCCGTGAATCTGCTTCCCCTCTGTCATCGGCGACAGGCCCTGCGAGGCGCGAACACGCCCACAAGAAGATTCGAGCGAATTCTAGAACGACATGGTTTGCCGGTCAACGACTATGGGCGAGAAAAACACGCGGAGCGGCAAGCGATTCCCGATATGGTCCGTAGGCGGGCCTGGGATGTGGAAGAGAACTGCCAAATGCTGTCCGTAGAGACGTAGCTTGCTACGTCTGTGCCGGCGGCGGCAAGACGTTGCAAGCAACGTCTCTACACAGTCTGCGCGGCGGCGAAATTCTGGGGTGGGAAACGGGAATCGAACCCGCAACCGTCGGAGCCACAGTCCGGTGCTCTACCAGTTGAGCTATTCCCACCGCCAGCCTGATTATAGCAACCCATCTTCCGCGCTGTCTTTGCCGTGGGATCTGCATTTCGACGCGACCGTCCTGAAACGGAATTTTCCACCGCTGAATCTCGTCCGGTGTGACCTGCGACCGTGACTTCGACTCATCCTGCACCTATTCTGCAAGCTCATAGGAGATGCCTCGTGATCCAGAAAGCTGTTACAGTCCTCGCGCTGCTGTGGCCGTTGGCCGCTGCCAGCGCCTCCATCAGTGAAATTCGTAAGGATTTTCTGAACGAAACCTCGCTCCTGCCGGCCACGCCCATCATCACCGCACCGGCGGCGAATGCGAACTATCTGGTGTGCGTGACCGCCGGCGACGTGCAAACCAGCGCGCCCGCGGCCATCCTGGGCTGGACTGACGAGAACGGCGAGTTCCGCAACTTCACATACTCCACGGAAAATGGCGTGCCGAACGGCTGTCATTTGATCCGCAACCGGGCCGACACCGCGCCGACCATCGAGACCACTGGAACTTACTCCGGTTACTACAGCCTCTTTGCCTTCGGGTTTGGTTTCTGGCCGGAAGGAACTCAGTCCCAGGGTGGAATCGAGAAACCGGTTAACTACGCCGTCACCGGCGCCAACCTTGGCCACGAGTTCTCATTTCCGGGATATCCCTGGCTATTCTCGGTCCTGACCGGAGTCGGCTGCCAGTGGGAATTGTCGGCCGGCTCGTCGGGTGCAATCTACGGCACGGGATCGCAGATTTCTACCTCCCTTGGCGGCGGCAACGGAGTATTTACCACCTCGACGGCGGACTGCGGTTATACCCTTATTGCGGTTCAGTTTGGCACCCCCGCGTTAGGACCGGGCCCGCTCATCGACTACGAACTCAACTTGCTCAACTGGACCAATGCGACGTATCCCAATTGGGAAACCATGTTCACCCCCAGCAATGCTGTCAACGCGCTGTTCTCCTGGAACATAGCCGAGCAACCCGATGGCGGCTCGGTGGAAGAGGCCATCAACCTCACCGGCTGGGGAAACGTGGACTTTCCTTGCCCCACGGAATACCTCGCAGACACGGCCGGCGACCCATCTTCCTGTGTGACTCTGGCGACGGTTGCAGCCAATACAGCATTCCAGATGAGAACCACTAACCAGACCGGACAGTGGTGGGGAACCTCGCCGCCCTACAGTGCCGAGGTTGATGTGATTCAGTTCTGAAGATGCGGGGAGGACGCGACTGGCCCTCACCCAAGGTACCCGCTTACTACTGCTCGGCTAGAAAACGGTTCCATAGGGAACCTATCAAGTGAGTCAGGCTGGTAAAGGATAAGCAGAAGAAGAAAGACGAGAAACTATCGAGAACTCGAGCGAGAAAATCGGAAAATCGGGATGCCAGCGTCAGGCACTCAGGCTGCGAGGCGGGATTGGCGAATTCTTCGTTCACAGGTCCTTGGGGGGAGTCTTGTCTGCCCGCAACTTCTTGATCCCGGCGAGCCGCTGGGCGGTCGCCATCCACCGTTTCTAACCTCGCCCTACCCCTACATATTCAAAGCCCATGGCGCGCAACCGCGCCGAGTCCAGCAGGTTCTTGGTATCCACGATGATGGGTTTCTTGAGCAGGTGCTTGATGCGGTCAAAATCGAGCGCCCGGAACTCCGGCCAGCCTGTGCCCACCACCAGCGCATCCATGCCTTCCGCCGCCGCATAAGCCGATTCGCAATAGCGCACCGAACCATTCAACCGTAGCTTGGCCTCGGAAAGAGCGACGGGATCATAAGCCCGCACCCGCGCACCTTTGGCGACCAGTCTTTCAGCCAATCGCACCGCCGACGAACCGGCCACCGAATTCGTGTTCGGCTTGAAGGCCATACCGAGAATTCCCACATCTTTGTTCTCTATTGACTTCAAAGCCAGGGCAATCTTTTCCACCAGGCCATCAGCTAGGGTGTGGTTAACATCTCGCGCCGCGCTCAGCACTCTCAGCGGAACCCCGTTGGCCTTTGCGAGTTCGGCCAGCGAATCCATATCTGACTCGGCAAACACGCCGCCCATGCCCGCTCCCGGCTGCAAACAGCGCGGAGCGATTTTCTTGTCGAGGCCGAGGGCCAGAGCCAGGCTGACTGCGTCCGCTCCCACGCGTTCGCACAGCGCAGCAACTTCGTTGATGAAAGAAATCTTCGTCGCCACAAAAGCCGTTGCCGATTCCCGTACCAGTTCGGCCGTCGCCTGGTTGGTAACAATCACTGGCACCCCGCGCATCACCAGCGGATGAAAAATCTGCTTGAGAACCTGCACTGCCTCGTTCGAGGTCGACCCCAGAATCAGCCGGTCGGGCCAGTTGAAATCTTCCACCGCGCAGCCGTCGGTGAAGAACATGGGCTGGGAAACGATCGTCCCATGCACGCCCGCATCTTTCAGCGATTTCTCGAGTGCAGTCGCCGTGCCCACGGCCACCGGCGTGACGATGGTCAGAATCGGAGGCTTGGTCGCGAGCCGCGCAATCCGCATCGCCACGTCGACCAGGTTTTCCGCTCCATCTTCCGCGAGGAAAATGACTTGGGTCTTGCGCGCAAAGGATTCGATATCGGTGGAGTACGCCAGCCGTCCCGCCCGCACATTACGCCGGATGATTTCCTTCAGGTTCTTCTCAAAGAATGGGATGTTGCCTTGCGCCATTTCCACCATGCGCGAACGGTCAGGGTGACAGCACGAAACGGGAGTGCCAAAATCTGCCAGACAGGCCGAAATCACTGTTCCCAGGTAACCCGAACCGTAGACTCCGATCTGCATTCTTGCCCTCCGGCTTTCCCTAAAACCCGCGCCCAAGTGGCTCCCAGCGCGGGATTTCCGCAGTTCCCTATCTTTAGTATTTACAGGCCAGACAACCCCCGCGCAACGCACGGGAGGGAGATGTACCAGGGGCCGTGCGGACTGGGCAGTCAGTAACGTAACGCCGGAGTAACCATGGCGAGGTTACGCCAAGGTTGGAGGACAAGGTTGGACAGCGAGGGTAGACAACAACGTCAGAGAACGAGGGAACGGCGTCGGAAGTCGCTCGACGACCCGGCTGCGGACGGGCCTGATGTGGCACGTGTGATCCCCTAGAACCCCGCAGCAGCCTCAGTCACCGTGGGGGCCCAGGAGACCAGTTTGTCCATGCTGGTTACTTTCAATACGGATTCAATGTGTTTGTTGGCGCCGGCCAGCCGGAGTTCTCCGCCGGCCTGTTTCGCTTGTCCGGCAGACATCACGATGATTCCGACCCCGGTGCTGTCCAAATGAGTGACTCCAGTCAAATCAAAGATGATCTTCTTTTCTTGTTTTTCCCGCACCAGCGTGTCGGCGGCCCATTCTAGTTGCTTGCACTCCCGGCCGATTGTGATTCTGCCTGTGATTTCCAGGACGACAATGTCAGGCGGCAAGTGTTTGGTCTGAATCTCCAGCATTAGCGAATCCTTTCTGATCCCTGATTTCTGATTTGTGAATCGACCTCATTCACAAGTAGCGCGCCATCCAATGTGCAGCTGAGATGTCCAGCTAAGATGTGCAGCTTCTATTGGGTCCCCGCAACCGGCCTCGGGGGCGCGTTCTTCACGTATTTGTCAAACCAGCGAAGCATCTCGTAAACCTCCTGTTCGTTCGACTCCATCGCGGTATACCAATGGGGTTCGTGCGGGAGCATCACCAGGCGAGTGATGCCTCCGTTGCCGCGAATCGCTTCGTAAAGCCTTTGCGACTGGATCGGCGTAGTCCCGGGATTCGCGTCTTCCGCCCCGTGCATGAGGAGCAGCGGCGTCTTCAATTTGTCGGCGGAGAAAAATGGGGAGACTTTCAGATAGACATCCGTGGCTTCCCAAACCGATCGCCGCTCATTCTGGAAACCGAAAGGCGTGAGCGTCTTGTTATACGAACCGCTGGTAGCGACACCGGCCCGGAACAGGTCGGAATGGGCAACCAGATTCGCGGTCATTAAAGCGCCATGGCTGTGTCCGGTGACTCCGATGCGGTCGGGGTCGGCAACGCCCAGCCGCACCGCTTCATCGACCGCCGCCTTGGCATCGGCGACCAGTTGTTCCAGATATGTGTCATAGGCCTTTTTCGGATCGCCCACGATGGGGAACGCGGCGTTGTCGATGATCGCGTAGCCCGCGAGCAACAGCAGCCGGTATTGCCGCAGCTGGGTGAAGGTTTCCTGCGAGCCTGCAACCTGGCCAGCTTTCGATGCGTCGGCATAGTCAAGGGGATAGGCATAAAGAATGGCGGGGACGCGCGTGCCCTCTTTATAACCGGGCGGCGTATAGAGGGTGAACGACAAGTCGAGGCCGTCCGCGCGCTTGTACTTGACCAACCGCTTCTTGATCGCTCGCACCTCCGGCGCCGGATCAGGAATGTGAGTGATCGCGACGCTGGTTGAGGCATACAGAGCTTCTCCGGCGGGCGCATCGTTGATGACGGCGGTCCCCAGCGTTCGTGCAAACGCATTCGGCGGGTCAGTCGGCGATTGATGCCAGGTGAGAAACGTCTTGGTGTCCGGTCCGGTGAAGGAAAGAAACTGCTCGTAGCAAGTCTTATCGCTGCGAAACAGACGGTCGGATTTCAACGTCTTCAGATCGAGCCGGTTGAGAAACGGCCGATCCCCATCCGGCGAAGAACCAATGCCCGCAAGATAGATCGAATCCCCCTCCTGCCGCACCACCGTAGCCCCGTTCGCGAGCTCGCGTTTCACCGGATTGCCGGGGTTCGCATACTTCTCGTCCGAGGAGAGATCCCAAAGCAAGCGCTGCTTCGACTGCTGATCGTCAACGTTGATGACGAAGGTCCGTCTCCAGTGCCGATTCTCATCGTACTCGTTCAAAAGAGCGGTGCCCGCTTGCTCGCCCCAGGCAAAGCTGACATAACGCTGTTCGGTGCGGGTGATTTCGACGGCGGGTGAGTTGAACGGCGCCTTCTGCAGCACGATCTTGTCGCGAGCGGGAACTTGAACTTTCCAGTCGCCGCCATCCAGCGCTTCTGCCCAGACCAGCGTCGCCGGCTCGGTAGCGCGCCAGGAAAAATCGCGCGGACCTACCGGAACCCCCGCGATGGGAACGCGATCCGCCAGGGGAACCGAAGCGATGGTCTGAACCCGAATATGTGAAAGATCAGATGTGTCCCAGACTTCGACTTCGTGCGGGAAGCGATCATAAGTGGTGACGTAAGAGTAGGGCTTGTGGATCGCAGCCACGAGTATGTGCTGCCCATCCGGCGCGGCATCAACCAATTCGTAATTCCCCGGCTTTCCCACGGGCGTGATCGCTCCGGTGGCTGCATCGACCAGCGCGAGCTGCGAGGCCGCGTAGTAATCGAAAACATCTTCATCGTGTTTGTTGCCGAGGGTGTCGCGGTTTTCATAGGTGCTGCTCTGTCCTTTTTCGCCAGTGGTTTCCTGGATGCTTGGACCGGCCGGCACCACGGGTTCGGGCGGCGGTGCGCCCATCCCCTCCGGCACCAGCTTGACCAAAAGCATTTTCTGGTCAGGCATCCATTGCATCTCGTCATTGAACATGGGGTTGAGACGCGCTCCTGACACTTTATGTACTTTGCCGGTCTTACCATCGCCGATCCACAGTTCGACCGCCTCGGAAGCGAGATTCACGAACGCGAATCGCTTTCCGTCAGCCGACCACATGGGCCCGCCCGCGCATCCGCCCTCGGGAAGCGCGACAGGAATCCGAGCCCCATCGGTGGGCCGAGCATCAGCGACGTGCACCAGTTCGAGGGTCCGGGCGCAGGGGGTGATGCCGTAACCGCCCGGAGTGTCGTGCTTGCTGTGGTTCCTTGGCTCCACGCGCACGCCAGCCAGGCGCAGAAAAGGTGTCGACACCCGCGCGATCGAGGGATAGTCCTGCCACGACACCAGCAGAATCGCGTCCTGGGTCGGGCTCATCCTGGGTACTGGTGGTGAGGGCGCATGCATCACATCCAGAATGTTTTTCGGAGGCTGGTTGTATCCCGATGCACCTTCGGTCGGACTCGACGTCGCCGCGGTCACGTCCAGCGAAAAAGATGCATTGGACTGCGCCGCAATGGGCCCAGACATCGCGCAGGCGACCAGCGCTCCGACCAAAAGAAAGTGCAAGCGACTCTGAATTGGCATAGGTTCTCTCCGCTTCATTTCACCAGCGAAACCGTATAGACAGGATGACACCGCGTGCGGGTGTTGGACTGGTCACTGGCGGAAAATCTTACGTGGGCAAAACCGGCAAGTCAACGAAAGACGCGGAGCCGGCGCATCCTCGCAAACTGTCTAGGGTGAAACTAGATTGCCGCCAAGCAGCACCGGGGCCAGGTCCACCCAGCAGTTTTGTGCGTCTTCCCGCACGAACGTGAGCCGGTCGAGCAGGATGCGCCGGCTGCCTGCATACTGCTGCCAGCGTTCGCGGGCGATGCGCAGGGCTTGTTCCGCCATTGGCTCGGAGGCCATTTTCACAACCGTGAGGTGGGGAATGTAAGGCCATTCCTCCTCGAAGGCGAGTGTTTGCTTGTTCAACTGGTCATGCAACTCCTGCAGGCGCGACGCGCCCAAGGTCACGCGGATATAGACCGTAGCTGTGGTGGGAACAAAGGATTGCATGTCGCCCAGGGTCACTTCAAAAGGCTCGGCCTGGCTGCATATCCCCGCCAGCATCTGCAGGGCGGCGGCTTCGGTCCCGCGCAGAAGCCGCGGTGGCAGAAAAGTGATGTGGGCCGCGAGATGAGGTAGGTTGGGATGCAGCTCCCGCCGGAGGTTCTCCACGAACTCTCCCAATGGACTCTTCACGTACGCAACCAACGCATACCGCAGGCTCTGCATATCCAGAGAAAAATTATAGCGCGTTCCGTCGTTTATAATCAGAACAGTCGTTGATTCAGCAGAGTCGTTCCTAATAATGTCGGGGCGTAGCGCAGCCTGGTAGCGCACCTGCCTTGGGCGCAGGGGGTCCGCGGTTCAAATCCGCGCGCCCCGACCAATTACTTCTTCTGTTCGCGTGCTGGCTGAGCGTGCTGGCTGACCAATGCTTTGCTCCCCGGCCATGGCCGCGCCCAATCGTGCCTTTTCTTCGTTTGTCCTGCTATCATCGGTGCCCGAGGGGGGAATCTGAAAATGGGAAACTTGACTATTGTCGTACAGCGGTTGAGGAAAGAACGCGAACGCGTGCAAAAGGAAGCGCAACGTATCGATGCGGCCCTGGCAGCCTTGGGAGGTGTCAGTTCCAACGGTTCGTCGGGACGGCACTCGATGTCCGCAGGCGCTCGTCGGAAGATCAGTCTGGCACAGAAGGCACGATGGGCCAAACAGAAGGCGAGTCCGAGGCGAACCATTTCAGCGGACGGTCGGCGGAGAATCGCGGCGGCGCAGCGTGCGAGGTGGTCAAGAGTCAAGCGCGAAAAGAAGGCTGCCTGATGAAACGCTAGCGCGCGCGATAATATTTTCAAGCCTCGGTCGAGTACCGGGGCTTTTCCATTTTCCAGCTAGTGCGAACTTGTGTATCTTGGGCGACGAGGTTTTTATCCATGAAAACAATTTTCTCTGTACTGGCCTTGGCCCTTTGTCTGGCTCAGCTTTCCATGGCGCAGGTGGATCCGCGGTGGAAGCCGAACGATCCGGACCGTCCGCTGCCGCCAGTGATTGAGCCGGCAACGGCGAGCACCCAGGATGCGCCGGGACAGCCTCCTTCCGATGCCGTAGTGCTGTTCGGCGGTAAGGACATTTCCCACTGGGCGGGCGAGGACGGCCAGGCAGCAAAGTGGAAAGTCGCCGATGGCTACATGGAAGTGGTGCTACACAGCGGCTATATCCATACGCGCCAGCCGTTCGGTGACTGTCAATTGCACGTCGAGTTCGCCGAGCCTGTGCCACCGGTTGGCGAGAGTCAGGATCGCGGCAATAGCGGCGTGTTCTTGATGGGCCTCTACGAAGTCCAAGTGCTGGATTCGTATCAGAACAAGACCTACGCGGATGGTCAGGCGTCGGCGGTGTACGGGCAATTTCCCCCGCAGGTGAATGCCTCGCGGCCGCCGGGACAGTGGCAGACGTATGACATCATTTTTCACCGTCCCCGCTTCGACAAAGATGGCAAGGTGCTCAGTCCGGCGCGGGAGACTGTGCTGCACAATGGAGTGCTGGTGCAGGACAATGTGGAGTTATCCGGCCCCACGGCCCACCACGATCGCCCGCCCTACAAGCCGACGCCAGACAAGCTACCGCTGAGCCTGCAGGATCACGGCAACCCGGTACGCTTCCGGAATATTTGGATTCGTGAGCTCGGCGAAGGGCAGTAAGAGTGAAGCCGTGGAGCAATCGAACGTCCAGTTAGACACACTTCTCTCGGATCACTTCGCCCACGCGAGACCGTCCGCAAACTTGCCAGCAACGATCAGATTCTGGACATTCCATTGTGCCAGATCAATCGCCGCAACCTTCCCGGCCTTGCTGCACGAGACATAGGCCATCTTGCCGTCCGGACGAATCAGGATTTCCTGCGGGAATGTTGCGACATCGATGCGGCGCGTCACCTGCATGCTTCCCAGGTCCACCACAGCCACTTGGTCTGTAGAAGGGATCGCGACCAGCAGCCAGCGGCCGTCCGGCGTTGCGGCTGTCCCGTAACCCAAGCCGGGGAGCGCCACCCATGTCTTCACACGATTGGCGGCCGTGTCGATCACAGCGAGTTGCGGCTTGGTTTGATCGGACGTAAACACCAGTTTGTCGTCGACTGAGATTGCAATCCGCTGTACCTGTCCTGACACCGGAATCACCGCAACCGTCTTCCGGCCCACCAGGTCGAGTACGGAGACCGTGCCCGGTCCAACGTTTGCGGTGTAGCCGAGCCGCCCGTCATGCGACAAGGCGAGCATGTGCGACTGCTCCTGCCCGGTTGGAACCGCGCCCACGATCTTCCTTGTTGCCGGGTCGATCACGGTCACGGTCTTATCCAGTTCGGTGGTGACATAGAGCAACCCGCTCACAGGGTCTAGAACTGGAAGATGCGGTCGGACTCCATGACCGAAGTCGATGTCGCCGACGATCGACCGTGATGGCAGATCGATGACCAGCATCTCGTGTCCATCGATACCCGGCTTTCCCACACCGGAGCTGCCATAGATGGGCACAAATGCAGTGCGCCCATCCGCGGAAGCGGCAATTTCATGTCCGTTAACCCCGACTGTCTTCTGTGGAATGGTCGCAACCTCTCGCGCGGAAACAGGGTCAATGATGCTCACATTGATGTCGGCCTGATTGACTACGAGCAATGTCTGACCGGTGACACTCACGGGGAGCAGTCCAAGACAGAAACCTGGCAGCAACAGATATTGGAAGATGAGCTTTCGCATAGGCCGAGAAGTATAGTCCATCGGCGAATCTGGCTTCACCACTCGTGCTATTCGTACCGGAGAGCCTCAATGGGATCGAGACGCGAGGCCCGGACGGCGGGCACCATTCCGCTCACCAGCCCCACCGCAGCGAGGATGAGCGTGGCCACGATCAGCGTACTCGGAGCAATGACCAGGCGGATGTCGCCGGCTTCCCCATTCTTCGCGATCGCACTGTACAGAGTGAGCCTTCCCACCGAAAATGCGACTCCGTAGGCCAGGAGGACTCCGAGTGCGCCGCCGGTGAAAGTGATGGTCAGGGATTCAGCCAGGAACTGCAGCAGGATGTCTTTCCTGCGCGCACCCAACGCCTTTTCCACGCCAATTTCGCGAGTGCGTTGAGTCACCGAAACCAGCATGATGTTCATCAGGCCAACTCCGCCGATGCCGAGCGTAAGGGTGCCGATGAAGCCCAGCAGAATCTTCAGGCCGAGGGTAATCATTTCGAACTGGTGGATCTGTTTCATGACGTTAAACACATACACGGCTCGCCGGTCGGTGGGGTCGAACCTGTGTTCTATCGCCATGACGGAGCGAACGGTATGTTCCAGATCCTCATACGCAGGAGTCTCGTAGGTGAACCAGATGGCGTCGAGGTAGTGCGCATCTTTAATGTCGCTCATGGTCGAGAAGGGGAGATAGACCACGCGGTTGATGTTGGCATCGCCTCCCAGACCCCCTCCTCCCCCCTGCAACTTGGGGCTCAGGATCCCGATAACCTCAACGCTAAGGCCATCGACGCGGATGCGTTCGCCCAATGCGTTCCGTCCTGAAAAAAGCTTTTCTTTGGCCTCGGAGCCAATGACGGCGACTCGGGCGTGCTGTATCTCATCTTCCGGATTGTAGAAACGGCCCTTCTCCAGTTTGAGCGCGCGGATGGAAAAGACGTTGGGATAGTTGCCGGTGGTTTCGAAGGTGAACGTTCGCGTCTCGTATTGGATGTTGGCCTGCTTGTCGGCTTCTGGTGTGATCTGGGCAATCTGCGGAACGTTAGTCGTAAGCGTCTCTAGATCGTCGATGGTAAAGCGTATGGGCACGCCTGCTTTCTGGCCACCAGCCTGCATTGAGCTGCGGCCCGGGGCCAGAATCATCACCTTGGTGCCGAAGTTGGCGAAGATGTTGGCACAGGCCTGCCCGAAGCCGTTGCCATAGGAGAGCAGCATGACAACCGTGGCTATGCCCCAGGCCATCCCGAGCATGGTGAGGGTGGTGCGGCGGCGGTTGTGAAGCATGGCGCCATAGGCTTCGTTAAGCAAATCACTGAACATATCTGTCTAAAATCTTCTTATCTTGTCTATTTAAAATCTTGCTCTTCGATCCTTCTCTTTAATTCTCAATCCTGCCGGAGCGCTTCCACAGGCGGCAGCATGGCAGCCTTGCGCGCCGGATAAAGTCCCGCAACCACGCCCGCCAGCGTCAAGCAGCCGATCGCCAGAATGGCCGAGGCGGGCACCAGCTTGGGAGGATCAAAACCCCCCGGCGACTGCTGCGTACCCAATAGCACCATCAGCCCGCCGGCCATCCCCATGCCGATCAGTCCACTCAGTAACGTGAGAAGAGTTCCTTCCAGAAAAAACTGAAGCAGAATGCTACGGTTGGTAGCCCCCAATGCCTTGCGCAATCCGATCTCACGCGTGCGCTCACTGACCGCAACCAGCATGATGTTGATGACGCCAATCGCACCCAAGCCCAGGGTCACCAACCCCACAGTGCCCAGAAACATGTTCATGGCATCGAAGATCTTGCCCATCATCTCAGCCTGCTCAACCGTATCCAGATTTTCGAATGCATCTTCATCGCGGTAGTCGAAACCGTGATTGCGGGCGATGATCTTGTGGACTTCTTCCCTCGCCAGCATGTGCTCCGCTGCCACGCTCGGCTGATAGTTGATGAGGGAGATGGAATTCTGCTGGTTTTCACCCTTGAGCGGGAATGAGGTTGCCATCGTCTGGAAGGGAATGTAGCCGCGCATGTTGGTCATGTTTTCGTCGCCCCGCCCGATGCGCTTCAGCGTGCCGATCACTTCAAACCGTATGTCATTGAGCAAAATGAATGCACCCAGCGCGGGTCGCCCGGAAAAAAGGTTCCGGGTCAGTTCGTCGCCGAGCACGATGACGTTACGTCTTTGAGCGTCGTCCAGGCCATTCAGCCATCGTCCCTGCTGGATCGGCAGGAATCGCATGGCCGAATACTGCGCCTCGACGCCCACTGTCTGCCCGTTGGCGCTGGCGAATTCGCTCACCGCGTGCAAGTCATCCCGATCCAGAAGTGGCGCAGCATTGTGGACGTGGGGAGCTTCCCTGCGAATGTCCAAATAGTCCTGGTAGGTAAGCCGGTAGTTGCGGGCGGAGTTCATGCTGCCGGCAACCACGGGGGCGCGGCCGGGGAAGATAAACATGATGTTCTCCCCGTATTCGGCCAAACCACGCTTGTTTGCCGAGCGGAAACCTTCGCCCAGGCCGACCAGCAGCAGCAACGAGCCCACACCCCAGGCGACCCCAAACATCGTGAGGAAGGAACGCAGCTTGTGCGCCCACAGCGTGCGGAAGATTTGCCCGAAGATGTCCAGGATCATGCGCATGATCACAACCATTGTATCTTTGACGATCTCGACCTGAAGACCGATAGCAAGCAGAGACCAAAGGCCGATTCCCCCGCACGGAATTGCACCCTCCCCTTCGATCCGCCAGCAGCAGTTGCGCACGCAGTGGCGCACACGATGGCGAAGGAAGCTACGCTCAAAGGCGCGCCCAAGCCAGATTGTTTACCATGTACTTCTGACTCTACCCAGATTGCCCTGTTGGCTATAGACTGTCTGCTTCGTGCGCCTCCCCCGAACGACAAAGCGCCTGTTCGCGACGGTCGTCCCAGCGATCGTGCTGTGCTTGCTGACACTCCTGCCCTTGCGCGCGCGGGCCGCCGTGAACGAATTGGGCTTCTCGCCAACCAGCGTGATGTATGGCCAGGTTGAGGTAGGGCGGACCTTATCTGCTTACGTCGTAGTGACCAATCACGGCAAATCGAACGTAACGATTTCAGGCATAGAGTCGAGCGCTAGCAACTTCGTAGTCTCGCCATTAAAGCTGCCGAAGATTCTGGCCGCAGGGGCAAAGCTTGGGCTGAATGTAAGTTTCGTCCCTACGGCGGAGGGTTGGGTGGGAGCGCACGTCACCATTGTCAGCAGTGCCACCGACCGGGTACTTACCCTTGAAGTGGGAGGCACTGGGGTGACCAGCAAAGTGACCGTCAGTCCGACGAGCCTATCGTTTGGCAAGGTGAGCCTGGGAGAGGGCTCAACGTCGCCGGTAATGGTGACCAACACCGGCCCGTCTAGCGTGAGACTGCAGAGCATGAAAATTACCGGCAGCGCGTTCTCCGTGACCGGCGCGAAGTTTCCCCTAATCCTGACGCGTGGTCAAACAGTGAGGTTGGAGGTCGCCTTCAAACCGAAGGTGGAGGGGCTTACCTACGGCAGCTTTTTCATCTTCGGTCCCGCCGTGACCATACCGCTTACAGGCACAGGCAGTGGCACAGTCGCGAGCAAACCGGTACTGACCGTTGCCCCCGCCACACTCACCTTCGGCAATGTGGGTGTGGGAACCACTAAGACTCTGACACTCGGGCTGGGCGCAACCGGCGAAGCCGTAACCATTTCTTCGGTCTCCAGCAGCAGTTCGCAGTTTGCCGTCCCGGGAGTGGAGTTTCCTGTGACCATTCCAGCGGGACACGAACTGTCACTCAATGTCACCTTTACGCCGCAGAACAGCGGGAGCAAATCAGCTACGCTCTCGTTTGCCAGCAATGCCGAGAACTCCCCTTCATCCGAGCCTTTGGCCGGTGCGGGCACCGCGCTTTATGTCACGCTCTCCTGGAACCCCAGCGCCTCGGAGGTGTCCGGATACAACGTTTTCCGGAGCACTTCTCCCACCGGTGCTCTGATCCGGATCAATTCAAAGCTTGATCCGGAGACCACCTACACCGATGCAACGATAGTGAGCGGCACCACCTATTACTACGCAACTACAGCGGTGAGCACGACCGGGCAGCAGAGCGCTTACTCGAACCGCGTAGAGGTCGTCGTTCCTTAAGTGGTTCCGTAAGCGGCAATCTTGTCATCCGCCTTGGCTTTCCTGGCATCGACGGCCTTAGCTGGCTCCTAGGGTTCTTGTCCCATTTTGGTAACTACAGTAACTCCCTAATTGCACAATTTCTGTGGCACTTTAACATTCCTGAAATGTCCGGGAACTAGGATTGATACAGGAAGGTGCCCCATGGGTTCGCCGCGCACTGCGAAATCGCTGCCGTTGCAGGTGGCTGCGATCTGCTACCGCAGGCGGGGCGCAGCAGTGGAATTCCTGCTGGTGAACACCAACGGCGGAAACAAGTGGACCTTCCCCAAAGGATCACCGGAGGCCCGACTCTCGCATAGCCAGGCGGCCGAACGCGAAGCTGCGGAAGAAGCCGGCGCCCTCGGCACCATCGAGCCTCGTCATTTTCACCTCTACATTCATTCCAAGGGCGTGTTCTGGCAGCCGGGCGGGGTGCAGGAATTTGTGGTCAAAGCCTTTCTGATGGAAGTCCACGAAATGCGCCGGCCCGATGAGCCGATGCGCCATCCCACCTGGTTCAGCCCGGAAGAAGCCCGGCAACGGCTGGCCAAAGGCCGCGAAGTAAAGTACGCGCATGAACTGGAATCAGTGATCGATCGCGCCCTCGAGCGCATTCAGTTCCACAACCAGTTGTGGGGTAAACATCCAGAAAGCCGCAACGGCCGGGCAGCAGCCCATTCCTAGATTTCGTATCCAGCAAACGCCTTGTCATCCAAAAAACGCCTTGTCATCCTGAGGAAGCGGAGTCCTTCGCGTTAGCGAAGGACTCCCGACGAAGGACCTGTGTACTCTGCTGCCGCCGCCGACGCGGCAGACAACCCCAACGCCGCATGCGGCCGGGATTCGCCCAGACCTGGACGGGCGAAGGCGCCCGTCCCACACCAGCTTAGATTCGGTACTAGGTACTGGGTACTGCCGTTTTATGAGACGATGATTCCAGCCCATGATTCAGCTCTCCGGCGCCGGAAAACGTTTCGGCCACAAACTTCTTTTTGAAAACACCGACTGGCTGATCACGCCCCACGACCGCGTCGGACTGGTGGGCGCGAACGGCACCGGCAAATCCACGCTGATGAAGGTTCTCGCAGGCCTCGACACCTTCGACTACGGCTCGCTCATCATCGCCAAGGGAACGACCGCAGGATATCTCCCGCAGGATGGCCTCTCGCTTTCCGGCCGCACTGTGTTTGCCGAATGCATGACGGTGTTCACCGGATTGCACGCCATCGAGCGGGAACTGGAAGAGCTCACTCATAAAATCTCGGAGCTCGATCACACCAGCCCGGAGTACGCCGACGTCGCCGACCGCTATCACAGCCTGGAGCACGAATTCCGCACCCGCGACGGCTACTCGATCGAAGCTGAAGTGGGGCGCGTGCTGCAGGGGCTGGGCTTTCGCAAAGAAGACTGGGAGCGCCAGACCGACGAATTTTCTGGCGGCTGGCAGATGCGGCTGGCGCTCGCCAAACTGCTCCTGCAGAAGCCGAACCTGCTCTTGTTGGACGAACCCACCAACCACCTCGATCTCGAAGCGCGCAACTGGCTGGAAGAATATCTGCACGATTATCCGCATGCATTGGTGTTGATCTCTCACGACCGCTACTTCCTCGATGTAGTGGTCAACAAGATCGCGGAAATCTGGAACAAGCGGTTCTGGTTCTACACCGGCAACTACGACAAATTTCTGACGCAGAAGACGCAGCGCAACGAGCAGCTGCAGGCCGCTTACCGCAACCAGCGCGACCGCATCGAGCAGCTGGAAGTATTCATCAACCGCTTCCGCTACCAGGCCACCAAGGCCAAGCAGGTGCAGAGCCGCATCAAGGAGCTGGAAAAGATCGAGCGGATCGAAGTTCCGGCGGAAGAAAAAACGATTCACTTCTCGTTCCCCCAGCCCAAGCCCAGCGGCCGCATCGTGGCCGAGTTCGAGGGAGTCGCCAAGAGCTATCCCAAACCCGACGGAGGCGAAAAAGAAGTCTTCCGCGACGTCAGCTTCCTCATCGAGAAGGGCGACCGCATTGCGCTTGTGGGAGTGAACGGAGCCGGCAAATCCACGCTGATCAAATTGCTGGCAGGCGAAGAGAAAACCACCCGCGGCGAATTCAAGTTGGGCCATAACGTCGAAGCCGACTACTTTGCGCAGGATCAGTACAAAGAGCTGGATGCAGACGCGCGAATGATCGACGATCTGGGCAACGCGTCCCCCCGCTCGACGCAGACAGAACTGCGGAGCCTGCTCGGCTGTTTTCTGTTTTCAGAAGATGACGTGTTCAAGAAGATCGGAGTGCTCTCCGGCGGCGAGCGCGGCCGCTACGCCCTGCTCCGCCTGTTGCTGCATCCAGCAAATTTCCTGCTGCTCGACGAACCCACCAACCACCTCGACCTGCGGGCCAAAGATGTCCTGCTCGAGTCGCTCATGGAATATACGGGCACGGTCGTCTTCGTTTCGCACGACCGTTACTTCATCGACAAGCTGGCCACCAGGGTTTTCGAGATTGGCGACGGCAAGGTCGAGGTCTATCCCGGCAATTACGAAGACTATCTCTGGCGCAAGCAGGGCGGCAGCGCGAAGCAGAATGAGGCCATCCGCCAGCAATTAGGCGCAGCCGAGCTCGCTCCGCTGAGCCCTTCCAACGGCAACCAGGCGTCCGGCGAAGCTAGTCCCGCGGCCAAGCCGAAGCGCCTGAACCCCATCAAACGCAAGAAGATGGAAGACCGCATCCGTGAACTTGAGGGAGAAATCAGCCGCGCTGAAACCGTGATCGCGCAGTGTGAAACCGCTTTGCAGGACTTCGTGAGTGCCGAGGAAAGCCAGCGCCAGTCCCAGGAACTCGGCCAGCGCAAAGCGGCACACGCCGCCCTCATCAAGGAATGGGAAGATCTCAGCCAATCTCTGCAGGCAGCCGACTAAAGAGAACTTAACAAATGGCCAGCCCCTCCGCGCAACCGTACAGCTTCTTCCGTAATCTCGGAGGATTACTTACCTCTGTGCGATAGTGAGCATGGCCAAAGGGACAACAACCGACCCGAGGCCTAAAAATTCAGGCCAACCGCAGGAGCGGCTCCGAAAGGATGTGCCGCGCGGGATGAAGGAAGGTCGCATGCTCCAGTCCTCAGACTACACGCACGGCGGGAAGTCCAGTTCTCCAGCCTCCAACCCCAACGCTTTTAATCCAGTCAAGACCGTCAGCGCGCCCATCGAGCAGGCCACCATTGGCCGCACGCTCGTCATCAAGGGCGAAATCAGCGGTGCAGAGGCGCTTTATATCGATGGCCGCATCGAAGGCAAGATCAGCCTGCCGGATAACCGCGTCACCATCGGACGCAACGGCAGCGTGCAGGCCAACATCACCGCCCGCGAGGTTGTGGTAATGGGCAAGGTGAGCGGAAATATTGATTGCAGCGACCGCGTGGATATCCGCAGCGAAGGCTCGGTCACGGGAGACGTTTCCACCGTACGCATCAGCGTGGAAGACGGCGCCATGCTCAAAGGCGGCATCCAGGTGCGGAGCGCCGATCACAAGCAGCAGAACCCGGCGCACTCAAAGGCAGAGGCGCCAAAGTCTGCCGCGGTAGAAACGCCGAAGGCAATGGCCGCAACCGCCAGCGCTTAAGCACCGCACGCGAGTATTAAAGTTGTCGTCCGGAGCACTAAGGCTGTCGTCACCAAAGATTGTCATCCCGAGCGAAGCGAGGGATCTTGGTTTTCGCACGCGCCGGCCAAACTGGCCGCCCCGAGCATGAACCAGGATCCCTCGCTCCGCTCGGGATGACAGTTTGGCGATCAGGCAGACAAGTCCTGCATCAACCACTACTTCTTCTCTTTATCTTTAGGCTTCAAGTCCAGCGACGCCGAGTTCATGCAGTACCTCAGCCCGGTCGGCGCAGGACCATCCTCAAACACGTGTCCCAGGTGGGCGCCGCACTTCGCGCAACGCGCCTCGGTGCGCACCATCCCGTAGGCAGAATCTTTGTGTTCCTCGACCTTGCTGTCGTCCGCCGGCTTGAAGAAACTCGGCCAGCCTGTGCCAGAATCGAATTTTGTCGAGGAATCAAACAGCGGTTCTCCGCAGCAAACGCAGTGATACGTCCCCGCGTCCTTGGTCTTCCAGTACTTGCCGGTGAAGGCCGGCTCCGTTCCCGCTTCCCGAGTCACGTGATACTGCTCCGGCGTAAGCTGCTGCTTCCACTCAGACTCGCTCTTTGCCATCTTTTCTGCCATGAATGCCTCCAAATCAGTGGCCAGTGGCCAGTGATCAGTGGTCAGTAAAACTCAAACCAGGCTCTACTTACTGGCCACTAGCCACTGGTCACTGACCACTGTCCTTAGATGTTCCGCGAACGGAAAGGTAGCTAAAGGGAGCCCGGTTTTACTGGCCACTGGCCACTGGCCACTGATCACTGTTTTTGTCTGTGACATCCGTCACAGGGTCATTGTGACATCTAACCTTGCCTTCCACCCGCCCGCAACCCCAGACTGAAGGGAACGTCTGCGAACTCCCCCCGCCCGGCGACCCCTCCAACGAGGCGCCGGGCGTTCTACGATCTAGCCCGCCACTTGCTCCCCGATCTTGCGATACTTGCCTCGGAAAAACAGCAGCGGTTCGCCCTCGCGTACGACTACGTCCTCGACCTCCGCGATGAAGATGGTATGGTCGCCAGCCTCCTCGGCCGATTGCAGCCGGCACTCCAGATAGGCCAGCGCCCCGTGCAAGATCGGAGTTCCCTGCGCCGTGCGGTCAAAGCGCGCGCCAGCTTCCTCTTCGGCATGTTCGTGGATATGTACTGGCCGCGCGTAGTATTCGGAAATCACGCGCTGGTTCTCGGCTAGAACGTTGACCCCAAAACGCTTCTTGGCATGCAGATGGGCATGCGTGCGCGCACTGTGGTCCACGCATACCAGCACCAGAGGCGGATCGAGCGACACGGAGGCAAAAGCATTGGCGGTCATGCCATGCACTTCGCCTTCAAGATCAAGCGTGAGGATGGTCACCCCCGTGCCGAAACATCCCATCGCTTTTCGGAATTCGGTCGGACTGAGGCTCATAACGCGTCAGCGGTCCTGAGGCCGCGACTGGATACATTAGCACGGCAGTGGCCCGCCGGGGTCAATGACTGAAATCGCCCATTTACGCCAACTTGCCTCGCTGCTCTTGTCCGTATGGGCCTAAGGCGAATCGTGCTCAAAACTCACATTCCGCGACTAGCTTCAAAAGCCGAAGAAGCGTCACGCGTTCCTCCGAGGTCATTTGCCGCCGGACACTCTCATCGGCGGTCTGCCGAGCTTCGATTAACCGTTCTCGGTACTTCCTTCCCTTGGCTGTCAGCTGGACTTGAATTGTTCTGCCCAATTTTGCCCTGCGCTCCGATACGAGCCCTTCCTGGGCCAGTGACTTGATAGCCCGATGCACGACCGTCCGGTCGAAACCCAGGAGCGTGGCGATCTGATTCTGATTCAGGATCGTTCCGCCACGCAATGTCGACAGGATAAAGCCGCGTGTCGCCGAGCACTGGGTTTTTCGCTCCAGTCTCCTTCCCACCGAGAAATACGCCGCTGCGATATGCGCGAGTACCGACTCTTTCAGAATGTCATCAGGAATCTCTCTCCGAGGGAGGATGTTCATAGGACGGTCACCGTTGCATCGAGCGGCCTTCGCCATTGCGGTGGCTCGTTGTAGCCACTCGATTTCTTCCCGATCGCTATCACCATCACAATCTCGTGGTGCCGGCCGGACAACCCCAGATATCGACAAAGCCTGCGGCCATCAAAGCCTTCCATCGGACAAGTGTTCATTCCCAGCGCTTCGGCAGCAATCATCAGATTCTGGCAAGCCAACGATGTGCTCTTTGTCGCCCATTTGAACAAGTCCTGCCGGGACAGCGGCGGCATCCCCATTACCATCCGCAGATTCAGCAGCCGGAAGAAGACCCGTTTGATCGCAGCAAACATTCCGAATGGCCCAGGCATGAACAGGATCCGGCCGATCTTTGCGTTCCGTTCGTAGTCGCAAATTTTTTCTTCGATGAAGTTGCTCCTGCGCATCCACTCCAGCTGGCCTTTCGCCGTGGCAGACAGCGATCCCAGGTCTGCAACGGCCACGACCAGCGCGGAGGCGGTTTCCGCGGGCTTCTGTCCCAGGCACAGTTTCGCGACTGCACCCTTCTTGGCCTCGGACCGCACCCAGTAAAATTTGTAAGGCTGGCTGTTAAAGCTTGAGGGAGCATGCCGGGCTGCATTGAGAAGTTGCTCGCGCAGCTCTTCGGAAATTTCTACGGGTTCAAAGACCTTAACCGCTCGCCTTTGGAAGATCGCGTCCAAAGTCTGGTTCATTTTCATTTCGTCACCTCCATGTTGCCATTACAACATAGATATGTTGCTATTGCAACATAAAAATGTTGCTGTGGCAACATGGGCCGCTGGCCGACAACCAGGGGCAACTGCCAGGCGGCGCAAAATCGCTACTCCATTCGTCGACCGCGCCAGAGCCGGTTGTCGCTGCGCTCACCGACCACTGTTGTATGATTCGATCCATCCGCACGCTGCGGAACCGAGCATCGTGACGCCAACTGTCCTTAGAACGGCCGCGCAAGAGCCCACTGAATCGTGTCGGCCAGAACTAGCTGATCTGCAGCCCGGGTCGCCCATCTCACACGACCTGGCCCTGCGCCTTATCCGCTGCAGTGACCACGATCTCCCCGCGCTGCTCGCCGCCGCCCGCGCCGCGAAAGAAAACTTCAAACCTGGTGTGATCACCTACTCGCGGAAAGTTTTCCTGCCCCTCACAAATCTCTGCCGCGACTACTGTGGCTACTGCACCTTCCGCCGCGATCCCGGAGACCCCGGCGCACACACCATGACTCCGGAAGAAGTGCTTGCCTTCGCCCGCGCCGGCGAAAAGCTGGGATGCACTGAAGCCCTCTTCAGTCTAGGCGACAAGCCAGAGCTGCTCTTCCCCGAAATGCGCGACACGCTGCGTCAGCTACGTTATAAATCCACGCTGCACTACCTTGAGGCCATGTGCGAACTGGTCCTGCGCGAAACCAGCCTCCTGCCACATCCAAATCCCGGCCTGCTCAGCGCTGAATGGATCGCCCGTCTGGCCGCCGTCTCCCCCAGCATGGGCCTCATGCTCGAAACCACCAACCGCACCCTGCTTGCCCCAGGCGCAGCCCATGACAACGCTCCTGACAAGGTCCCAGCCAAGCGCCTGCGCACCATCGAAGAGGCTGGAAAGCAGCAAGTTCCCTTCACCACGGGCCTGTTAATCGGCATCGGCGAAACGCCGGAGGACCGCGTCGACACGCTGCTCGCCATCCGCAACCTGCACGACCGTTACGGCCACGTCCAGGAAGTAATCGTCCAGAACTTCCGCTCCAAGCCCACCATCCCCATGGCTCACGTGCCCGAACCCAGCCAGGGCGACATGCTCCGCACTGTGGCGGTAACTCGCTTGTTAATGCCCAATGTCAATATTCAGGCGCCCCCAAACCTCAATGCACCGTATTATGAGGAGTTGCTGGATGCTGGCATCAACGATTGGGGAGGAATTTCGCCGTTGACCCCGGACTACATCAATCCCGAAAAGCCCTGGCCGCATCTGGAGCAACTCCGCCTCCGCACCGCAAGCAAAGGATTCGAGTTGCGCCAGCGCCTCCCGGTCTATCCCGAGTTCCTGCCCGCACTCATGTCGAGACCTGGGTTGAGAAGTGGTTTGCTTTCGGAAAAACTCCAAGCCGCCCGCGACAGTCAAGGCTTAGCCAGAAAGAGGGCTGCATGATCTGCGTGCTCACCGGTGGCACCGGCGGCGCCAAGTTCGTGGATGGCCTGCGGCAAGTCATCCCTCCGGAAGAAATCACTCTGGTCGTCAATACCGGCGACGATCTGATGTGGTGGGGGCTTTACGTTTCTCCGGACATAGATTCCATCACCTACGTTCTCTCCGGCCTGCTCAGCCGCGAGCGCGGCTGGGGCGTGAAAGGCGACACTTTTCTCTGCTTGCAGGCCATGGGACAGCTGGGCGAGCCCACATGGTTCCACACCGGCGACCGCGACTTGGCTGTGCATCTGCTGCGCTCGCGGCAGTTGGCCGAGGGCAAAACGCTTTCCGAGGCCACGTCAACGATCTGCGACAAGCTTGGCGTGAAAGCGCGCATACTCCCGATGAGCGATTCGCGCGTCGAGACGCGCGTGGATACGCCTTCGGGCGAGTTGAGCTTCGAAGAGTATTTCGTGCAGCGCTGGTATCAGGATCCCGTCAAGTCAGTGCGCTTCGCCGGAGCCTCTGACGCCGAACCTGCGCCGGGAGTGCTCGAAGCCATCGCCTCCGCCGACGCCGTGATAATCGCTCCCAGCAATCCCATCACCAGCATCGGCCCCATACTTTCTGTGCCTGGAATTCGAGAGGCTCTGCGTAACACACGCGGCAAAGTCGCTGCCGTAAGCCCGATCGTGGGGAACGCCCCCATCGCTGGACCTGCAGGTATTCTGATGACCGCGCAGGGACTGCCGTGCTCCATCGTCGGCGTGGCGAAGGCGTACGAAGATTTTCTCGATCTCCTGGTTTGCGACACGCGCGATGTCCGCGCGGCCGAAGCGCTTCGCAAAACGGGCTTGCGGGTACAGTGCGCGCAAACCATCATGCGCTCGTCAGAAGACCGCGCCGACCTCGCCCGATCCGTTCTCTCTTCAACCATAAGCGGACTGCTTTCTGACCAACCTGTCTCTGGCAAGCCGGTTTCTGAAAAGGCGGTTTCTGATAAACCCGCCGCCCGCACCGCTTCTGACCAACCGTGATCCTCGTTCCGGTCAAGAATCTTTCCGCGGCCAAACAGCGGCTCGCCGCTGTGCTCGATCAGCCCGCGCGCACGGAACTGGCGCAAACCATGCTGCATGACGTTGTGGCAACCCTCGCCGCCTGGCCGAACCGGCCCGCCTGCGCTCTAGTGACCAGCGATCCGTTCGCGATCGAACTGGCGCGGCAGTACAATTTCGAAATCATTCCCGACCCCGCAAACCCCGGCGAAACTGGCGCGATTGAGATGGCGACGCGCCTTTGCGTATCGCGCGGCATCGACAGCACGCTCGTCATCCCCGCGGATATCCCTCTGATTGAAGTCAGCGAAATCGAGCACATCCTGGCGCAAGCTCCCGATGAAGGCTCGGTGCTCGCGCCAGCCGCCGACGGCCGCGGAACCAACGCCGCCTTCCGCCGTCCCGCGGACTTATTCCCCTTGCGTTTCGGCAACGACAGCTTCAAACCGCATCTGGCCGCGGCCCAGGCTACGGGCAGGCCGTGCATCGTATTACAGCTGCCGGGGATTGCTATCGATGTCGACAATCCCGAAGATTTGCAACGGCTGCTGGCGTATCCAGGCGAAACCCGCACCCAGAGCCTGCTTCGCCGATGGGCCTTGGACAAGAGTTTTACTGCGACGGGAACGGAGGGATCGTGAGCCAGTCTCGTCGCGCCGGTGAGAAACCAGCCACGAAGTCGCGCAAGAATGCAGCCCACGGCGCAAACCGTGGGTCAGCCGCACAGCGAGAAGTAGCCCCGAAGGGGCGAAAGAAACAAGCCCCGCCCGACCTGCGCATCATCCCGATCCCCATTGCCGGCGAAATCAAGCCCGGCGATTCGTTGGCCGAAAAACTGCTGCCCGCGCTGCGGCAAAACCGTCTCGCACTCGAACCCGGCGACATTCTCGTGGTCAAACACAAGATCGTTTCGAAATCCGAAGGCCGCATCGTAGACCTAGCAACCGTCAAACCTTCTGCCGGCTCCGTCACCTGGGCGAAAAAATACAATCTGGATCCCCGCCTCATCGAACTCGCCATACGCGAAAGCCGCGCGGTCATCCGCCAGAAGAACGGAGTGCTCATCACCGAGACTCTTCACGGTTTCATCTGCGCCAACAGTGGTGTCGACGTCTCCAACGTCGATGGCGGTCGCCACGCGCTGCTTCTGCCAGCCGATCCTGACCGCTCCGCCCGCAAACTCCATCGCGAACTCAAGCAAAACACCGGGCTCGCCATCCCGGTTCTGATCACCGACACCTTCGGCCGACCGTGGCGCGAAGGCCTGGTCGATTTCTGCATTGGCATCGCCGGCATGAAAGCGCTACGCGACGACCGCGGACGCCGCGATCCCCACGGCTACACCTTGCAGGCCAGCCTGGAAGCCGTCGCCGACGAACTGGCCTCCGCCGCGGGACTCGTCTGCGGCAAGCTCAACCGCACCCCAGCTTGCATCATTCGCGGATTCCCCTACCAACCGGCCCCCAGCCGCGCTCGTGACCTGCTCCGCCCCAAAGCCCACGACTTGTTCCGCTAGCCTCGCGCCAAACATAGCGCGGACCAATACGCGCTTGTGGACTAACACGCATGTGGACCAACACGCATGTGGACCAATACGCGCTTGTGGACTAACACAGCGCTTATCGGCCAATACATGTTTGTCATCCCGAGCGAAGCGAGGGATCTTGGTCTTCGCCTGCGCCGTCCGTGTCGCCGGCGCAGGCAAACACCAGAATCCCTCGCTTCGCGCAGGCTGATACATCGCAATGGACACAGCGACTGGCAAATTGGTCCAGCCTCTCGCCAAAGAGGAGCTTCTAGGAGTAATTTGGAGTACCAACAGATTTGGAGGGAATTCGTGCCGCGCCAACTCTCGATCTCGGAACTGGAAAGCTTCCCTTCCCTCGACTGGTTCGAGGTCGCGCCGCGAGTCACACCGGCAGTGCGATCCGCGCTGGAAAGAATTCTCGAAACTCAAGACGGCGCCTCGATTTCACAAGAAGCCGGGTTGACGCTGGCTCACTCCGAAGGTGACGACCTGCTCGGCCTACTCTGTGCCGCGAACCTGTTGCGCGCCGAACTCACCGGCAACCTCGTCACCTACGTGGTGAATCGCAACATCAACTTCACTAACATCTGCTTCGTGGGATGCAAGTTCTGCGCCTTCAGCCGCGGCCCGCGCGAGTCCGACACGTATTTCCTCAACCTCGATCAGGTCGCACAAAAAGCCCTGGAAGCCTGGCAACTCGGAGCCACCGAAGTCTGCATCCAGGGCGGACTGCCGCACGGCCTACCCCCGTTCTACTACCGCGACATCCTGCGCGCGGTGAAGACCGCCGTGCCTGCGATGCACATCCATGCCTTCTCGCCCATGGAAATCGTCTACGGCGTTGAACTTACAGGCATGGCCCTCGCCGACTATCTCTCCATGCTGCGCGACAACGGCCTGGGCACACTGCCCGGCACGGCTGCCGAAATTCTCGACGATCAGATTCGGCAGATTCTTTCGGCCAACAAACTTTCCACCGCGCAGTGGATCGAAGTCATCCGTACCGCCCACCGCGCGGGCATTCGCACCACTTCGACCATGATGTACGGCCACACCGAAACCCCGGAACACTGGGTCCGCCAGATGCTCTTGCTGCGCGAAATCCAGGCGGAAACCGGAGGCTTCACCGAATTTGTCCCACTCGGCTTCGTCCACCAGAACACGCTGCTGTTTCATCAGGGCCTGGCCCGCAGCGGGCCCACACTGGCCGAGCATCTGAAGGTGCACGCTCTTTCGCGCCTGCTACTCGCCGGCTCCATCAACAACATTCAGGTTTCGTGGGTAAAATTGAACCGCCGCCTTTCCCAACTCTGCCTGCACGCTGGCGCCAACGATTACGGCGGCACGCTGATGGAGGAAAACATTTCGCGCGAGGCCGGAGCCACCGCCGGCCAGTACACCAGCCCGGAGGATTTTCAGTCGCTGATTCTCGAGATGGGCCGCGTCCCCGCCGAGCGCAACACCACCTACACGCGCATCAAACTCAAGCTACCCCTGGAAGAGTTCACCACGGAAGAAGCGCCGGAGCCGGAATTTGCATGAGCGACGCCTCGCGCCCCATCGCGATTCTCGGTGGAACCGGCCCCGCAGGCATGGGTCTTGCCCTGCGCTGGGCACGTGCCGGAGAAACCATCATCATCGGCTCGCGCGACGCGAAACGCGCGCAGGAATCCGCTGACGGCATCGAAGAAATAATCGGGGACCAGGCTCGCGTCTCCGGCACGGAAAACTCCGCTGCCTGCGCAGCCTCTGATCTTCTCGTGCTCACCGTCCCCTTCGAGGGGCAGGCCGCGCTCCTCAAGCAACTCAAGACTGCGATCCGCCCCGGCAGCATTCTGATCGATGCCACGGTGGCGCTCGCCGCCGGAGTCGGCGGACGCGCCTCGCGCACCCTCGGCGTCTGGCAAGGTTCTTCCGCGCAGCAAGCCGCCGAACTCGTGCCCAAGGGCGTGAGCGTCGTCGCGGCGTTTCACAATCTCTCCGCTGAGCTTCTGAATGCAGACGACCCGCTCGACTGCGATGTAATCGTCTGCAGCGACGACCCCAACGCCGCTCAACTCACCCGCGCACTAGCCGCGGAGATCCCCGGCGTTCGCCCGATCGACGGCGGCAAACTGGAGAACGCCCGCATCCTCGAGCAGATCACCGCCCTGCTCGTCGGCCTCAACATCCGCCACAAAGGCCACGGCGGCATCCGCATCACCGGATTGCCGCCGGAAGCCTACAAGTAGTCCCTCTAGCCGCTCGATTCCTAGAACGAATACTTCAACGAGAACTGAATCAGCCGCGGCGTCCCGTTGGTCTGTGTGATCTCGCCAACAGCGCTGGTATTGTTGAAGTTCGTGGCTTCAACATTTGCATTCCCGGTAAATTGGGGGTTTTGGAATGACGGGTGGTTGAACAGATTGAAGAACTCGGCGCGGAAGCGCAGGTTCTGCCTTTCTCCGAGCTTAAACGTCTTGCCGAGCGTGAAATCGACGTTCACTTGATTCGGGCCGTAGATGCAGTTGCGCGGAGAGTCCCCAAAGCCGGTGGTGCCGTCCGGGGCATTCACCGCAGGGTAACTTCCGCCTACGGCAACCGGGAGATAGGCATTGGGGTTGACCCAATTCGCAATCTTGGTCGCTAGGCTGCCAGACTGCAATGCGTTGCTGCAACCGAAGCCAGGAGCGAAATCGGCAGTAGCCACCGGGTAGCTGGCCAGGTTGTAATTCGTCCCGCCGGCCCCATCCGCAATCGTGATAGGAGAACCCGTCTCCGCAACGATCACACTGTCGACCTCCCAGCCGCCCAGCGCGTATCCCATGCCATCGTGCCGGTTCCCGAGGAAAGGCAGGGCATAATTCAAGCTGGTGACAAAGCGCTGACGATGATCGAAGTCGGAAAGACCGCGTGAATCGCGAGCATTGTTCTGATCGTTCACGCGCGTGAGAAAGGCTACGCTGGCGGTGGAGACGTCATCGATCGACTTGGACCAGGTGTAATTGCTTTGCAAGTAAAGTCCCTTCGAGAAGCGGTGCGAGACCGTGGCTTGCAAACCGCTGTAGTGGGAATCAGAGTTAGGATAAAACGCCTCAAACGCAGAAGGATTAATTCCGAGAAAGGGCACTCGCGCCGTTGAATTGGCTGACGTGTTTTGAGTGATCGTGTACTGGGTCCCATTGGGCGCCCCACCTGCACAGTTGCTGGGGCAGGTCACGACGATGGGGTTGGACGGGCTAGCCAGGGCCGGCTGGTCAGGATCAAAGGTCGACCGCAGGTGCGTGCCCTTGGTGCCCACATATCCGAGTTCAAAAACCCACTTTGCCCCCAACTGGTGTTGCAGCGAAACATTCCACTGCTGTGTGGTGGGTACGATCCAGTGCAGAGGAGTGGCTAGGCCGAAGTAGTCGGCGGCCGTTCCAGAGAACCCTGGAGCCGCAGTCGTGGCAGCCCCGCTCGTGCCTCCTGAAAAACCTTGAAAAAAGGAGGGCGTCGGCACATCGGCCGTGGGTACTACACCCAGCGGTGGTAGCCCGGAAAGCAGGCTGCCGAATTGCCCCGGCGCATTGCCCACCACGAATATCGGATAAAACGGGGGCGAAAACGACAGGTTGTCGACGGCGCCAATATCTTCGCGAACGCTGTAAATGCCGTAGCCCGCGCGAATCACCGTATCGTGCTTGCCCGCCACATCATAGGCAAGACCAATGCGCGGCTCCAGCACTGTGGAGAACTCATTATTCAGAGCAGCGCTGTTCAGCGTCCCGCTGAAGCCCGTGACACCATACTTACTCACACAACTCGGATACACGAATGCATCGCCGATCGTGTTGGCGTTGTTAGGGATCGTATTGCCCAAATGGCACAGTTTGTCTTCCGCCGCACCCACCCACTCGGTGCGCAGCCCCAGGTTCAACGTCAAAGTCGGCCTAATGCGGTAGTCATCTTGAACGAAGGCGCCAAAAGCGGGGATGTGGTAATCGTGATTAGCAGCGCCGCCCGCCCCTTCGCCGAAAGTTGGCTCGCCTAACAGGAAGTTCTGCCAATAGTTAAGGGTGGTATCGGCCCCAGGGACGAAGAACACCAGACCATTGTCCAGCACGGGGAGGTTGCGCCGAATGGAAGTGCGGTCGACCTCACCGCCGAAGCGGAGCGAGTGGCGCCCGTGCGTCCAGCTGACCGTATCGAGGTACACCAGGGCATCGGCTAACGCCGATTGCAGTTGGTTGGGAAAAGGTCCAATTTGCAATCCGCTGCTGAACTGGAGCCTGTACATGTCGGGCGCACCCGAACCGTTGTCGATCCCTAAAGCTGCCGGCGAGGCGCTCGGAATGGGAACATTCTGCAGAGAATCACTGATAACGTTCACCCCGAACCGAAACTCGTTGATCAGGTTATTGCTGAATGTATGAGTTTCCGCGACGCTGCCGAACCGTCCGTGCAACGGGACATCGAGGGGAAAATTCAAGTTGCTGGCATAAGCCGGGTACCCCGTCTGAACCTGTAGGTTGTCTGCGCCAAAGGGTTCGTAGGTTTCAGAATCCGACCAGAAGAACCGCTCGGAGAAGCGGTCTTTCCCCTGGTTGAAATCGCGGTCCCAGTTGGCGGTGAACTGGTCATCCCGATAGCGCCCCGGGACCGTAAGAGTAAGATCGCCGGTGTTGACCCCGCCGGTGGAGTTGAGGCCGGCCGTCCCTGCCACCGTGGGTATCAGGTACCCGCCGGGACCGAATTGATTGCCTGTGGCGTTCAACAAATTGAAAGCCACCGGGTCCAGTCCGCAGTCGACCGCAGTATTGGCATACGAGGGCACTCCGGTGGGGAAGAAGGTGCTTACGAGACTCGCGCAGGAACGGTTAGTCGGCAGCACTGGCACTGAGGCACCGCTGAGATACGTTCCCAGCGAATCGCCGCTGCGCTGGCGCGTGCCCTGATAGTTCACGTAAAAGTAACCGAGCTTGGCCTTGGGGCCAACCGGACCACCGAAATCGCCGCCGAAAATGTTCTGCTTGAGCACAAAGGGACCCAAGAAGTAGTCGCCGGCATCCAGCTTCGAATTGCGGAAATACTCCCAGACATCGCCGTGGAAGCCAGACGTTCCGCTCTTCAGGATCGCGTTGATGTTCCCGCCACCGTTACGGCCCTGAGTAGCGTCGTAGAGGCTGGTGCTGACTTTGAATTCCTGGATGTCGTCGGGATTAGGAACTGGAGTATACGTGAGTTCCCCGAACGAGTAGTCAGACGCAGAAACTCCCTCGATCAGATAATTGTTGTTATCTTCTCTTCCTCCGTTCACATCGATACGCACGTCGCCGCGGCCGAGTGCAGCGGCATTGTTCAAGTTGGCAGAGGCGCCCGCCGACAAGTCGAGCAGCTGCTGGAAATTGCGCGTGGCCAGCGGAAGTTCGGTGATGGTCTGGGCTCCCAGCGATTGGCCCGTCGTCGCGTCCGAGGTATTGACTTGCTCTACCTGGGATTGCACTTCCACAATTTCCTTCACCGTACTAACTTTCATGACCGCAGTCATGCGCGTCGTTTCCGTGATGCGCACCACCACGCCGGCAAACTTAGTGTCGGGGAAACCCGCTGCGGTTACTTCCAGGGTATAGGTGTCGACCGGCAGCAATGAGGCTGAGAACGATCCCGATGAATCGACCGCCAGCCGACGCAGAACCTCGCCCGTGGATTCGCTCTTGACGCTTACCTTGGCGTTCGGGATCACCGCTCCAGACGAATCTTGAACCACGCCGCTGATAGCGCCGGTGGCGCCGCCTTGCGCGAAGCTCGTGCCAGTGAAGATCGTTCCCGTGAAGATCATTCCAGTGAAGACCGCTAGGAAAAGACTCGATGCCGCCATTTTCCAAAGTGAATTCATCTTGCCCTCCAATTGGACGATTGACCGCGCGGCTCACTCACCTCAAACCGCAGACGGACGGGGCCGTTCGAACAGTGAGATAGGCCCCCGATATATCACGTTCTTTAGTACATGTTCAAGCAATATGCACGCGCTTTGCATCACGCCTTGAGTCTAGTGGAAAGGAATTATCGATAGGGATATCAGTCAGGAGGATGTGAATCTCACGCGCGACGCGGGGCCGACGCAAACCAGGCCAGTGCACAACTTCCAAATCTAATCTTCTACAGCCTGCGCCGTCATCTCCGACGGTTCGCCGCCAGCCACTTCCTGAGCCACAATCAACCGCCGGGCTTCCACTCGAATCTTCGGCAAATGCCGCGCGAACCAGCACGCTCCTAACACCGACGCCATCCCGCCAATTGCCACCGTATGCGGCGCGCCTAAACGCTCGGCCAGCGCTCCGCCCAGCAAAGCTCCAATCGGAGCCATGCCCATGAACATCATCGAGTACACAGCCATCACCCGCCCGCGCAGAGCATCCGGCACCATTACCTGGATCAATGTGTTCGAGCACGCCATCTGCAGCATCATGCAATAGCCCACCGGCAGCAACAGAATCACCGAGACCCAGAACGTGCGTGACAGAGCAAATATCATAAGACTGGCTCCAAAACCGCCGCAGCACCACGCCACCCAGCGCCCCAGCCCCTTCACGCCCTCACGGAAAGCCAGGGTTAGCGCGCCCAGCAGCGCTCCCACGCCTGTTGCGCCCATCAGGATGCCCAACCCCCGCGCCCCGCCATGCAGAATCTGGTCGGCGAAGATCGGCATCAGCACCACGTAGGGCATTCCCACCAGACTCACCAGCCCCAGCAGCAGCAGTAGCACGCGGATGGGTGCCGTCTGATTGACGAAGCGGAATCCTTCCATCATGTGCTCGAACGGCGAGGCCATGGCCGCGCGAACCGGGCTGATCACGCGCATCAGCAGCAATCCGACAATCACCGCGATATAGCTGACCGCATTGCCAAAAAAGCACCAGCCTTCGCCGATCTTTGCCACCAGAATTCCCGCAATTGCCGGACCGATCACGCGCGCCCCATTGAACATCGAGGAATTCAGCGCGATCGCATTCATCAGATCTTCCTTGCCCACCATGTCCACCAGAAACGATTGCCGTCCGGGAATATCAAACGCATTCACCACTCCCAGCAGCGCGGCCAATACGAAAATGAGCCACACCCGATGGTCAATCACATGGGAGAGCGTGAGCACTGCGAGAATCAACGCCAGCAGCATCGACGCCACCTGCGTCGCGATGACAATATGGCGACGGTTGATGCGATCGGCTGCGATTCCGCCCAACGGCGCAAACAGAAACACCGGCACCTGGCTGGCGAATCCCACCGATCCCAGCAGCAGAGCCGAACCGGTCAACCGGTAGACCAGCCACGACTGGGCCACGCTTTGCATCCAGGTACCGATGAGTGAGATGAGTTGTCCGCTGAAGAAGAGTTGGAAGTTGCGGTGGCGCAGCGCCCGCCCTGCCGCCTGCCAGCGCGATCCGCGCTCGGAGGCCGCTTCCGCGCTCCTTACCTCCGGACTTTCCTGGACTGGGAATTTTGTCTCAGACACGTTCGCTTCATTCGATGACAATTCAGGGGCTCCGGCACCACTATAACGTGCATACTCCCGGCAAAGGTTCCCGAACCATGTTCCCGATACCGGAGTTTTCCACAGATTAGCTTCTTGCCCCGCGCCCTCCACCAACTTTTGACTTCCCAGACTGTCCGGACTGCGCTACAGTTGCACTTTGCTTTCCCCTCGGCGATTCCCTCAAGGAAGGGACACGACCATGACTACTCCTCCGGTTGGTGTTGAACGCCGTATTGGACAACGCTTCGCTTTTAACCTGCCAGTCTCGCTGCGTGACGTTGCGACCGCTGCTGAAGGACTTGGTTTCACGCAGGACCTCAGCTCCCGCGGAGCTTTTCTGTTCACCGACATGGCTCTGACCGAGGGCGCCGAAGTCGAACTCACCTTGGAAATGCCCTCAGAAATCACGCTCGGCGAAAACATGCGTGTCCGTTGCCGAGGCAGCGTTTTGCGCATCGTCAAGCCCGCGGATAACAGCTGGAAACCCACCTCCCTGGCCGGAACCGAGACTAAATCGTCCGGGATCAGGGGTTCCGAAACCAAGATCGGCGTGGCCGTCTGCTTGAAGGGCTACGAATATCTTCCCGAAACGGACGACAGCTCCGCCGACTTCCGCCGCATCTCGGCCCTGCACAGTCCCAGCGAAACAGAGCGTGCCGCCACGCCAGCTCCACTCAGTCCCCGCGCCGCTCTAGCCGATTAACCCACGGTTCATAATCGATGGTCTAGCGCTGTGAATCGGGAGAATCCCGGTCTGGGTCTGGCTGCCACGCGGTTTAGTTCCTTTGGTCTTTCTCAGTCCTTTTCAATCTCTATTCCTTGGCTTAGAATGTTTTGCACCAGTGCGGATTTCTTGGGGAGTGTTCCTGCTGTGCACCTTTCGCTGACACGTTTCATCCCGCAGATCATTTCCTGTTCTCCGCGCGATTTGTATGTAGGCAGATTCAGGCTGGCAGGCGGTTACCAAGGTCACTTGGCGAACAGTACCTTCTCTTTCTAACATGCAAACACCGAGAGAAATCAGCGAGAACCGCGCAATGCATGGCATCGCCGTAGCCGTCCTGTCCGAAGACCGGGAACAGTTATCGAAGTTGCAGAGCCGCCTGGAGGCTACCCGCCTGGCCCGGGTCGTGTTCAGCAACGTCGGCTTCCCCACCGGATCCACCGATTCCATCCTGCGCCAGATTCAGGATTTGCGTGCCGAAGTCGTCCTCGTCGATATCTCCGCGCAAAATGCTCAGTCCGCCATCGCGGCCATTGAACTCATTCAAGCCAACACCCTCCAGCTTGCCATCTTTGCGAACGGCAGCATGCAGCAGCCCGGCACCATCGTGGCCAGCATGCGCGCCGGTGCCGGCGAGTATCTGGACGACAGCGCCAGCTTTGAAGTTCTACTCGAAGCCCTGACGCGCTTCAGTTCGAACCGGACGCGCACCCGCGGGGGCGCGGGCAAAGCTCGCATCTTCACTTTTCTCAGCGCCAAGGGAGGCGCCGGCGCTACCACCGCTGCAGTCAACACAGCCATCGCTCTGCAGCAGGCCCACGGCAACGTGGTTCTGGTCGACTTCGCGCCCGTAGGCCACGCCCAACTCCATCTCAACGTGCGCCCTAATTTTGGAGTGCCCGACGCGCTCGAGAATCTGCACCGCCTCGACGCTTCTCTGCTCGACGGCCTCATGACCCCGGCCCAGGACGGCTTGCATCTCCTGGCCGGCTCACAGCAGCCCTATCATGCCGTTCCCACGCCTGCCGAATTGGCCCGCCTGTTTGATCTGCTGGTGAACCATTATCGCTACGTCGTGGTCGATGCCTCCAGCCGCCTCGATTCCACCACCCGCTTGCTCTCTGACCTCTCGAACGCGGTGCTCATGGTAGCTCAAACCGACGTAGTCACGCTGTGGAGCGCCGGCCGCATTCATGCCTTCCTCGAAGCTGGCGCGGGCCGCAATCGGCTGCGCATGGTTTTGAATCGATACAAGAAGATTCCCGGCTTCACCGACGAAGACATCGAGAGTGCCACGAACTGCAAGGTGCTGTGGAAGATTCCCAATGCGTTTCACTCGATCCTGCCCGCCATCGATCACGGCGCGCCGGTGGTTTTGCAGGAAAGCCTGGAAGTGAGCCGCTCATTCCGCGCCCTGGCCGCTGCATTAGCCGAGGCGTCCTCCACTTCCGAAGGCGGACTGGATCTGGTCTACGATCAGGAAAAATCCAACCTAAAAAAGAAAGCCCCCGGCCACCTCCTCATCACCCCCGCCCGCGCCGGCCAGTAAGCTCCAGTACCCAGTGTCCAGTACCCAGTCCCCAGAAAAACCAATTCAACGAAGGCTCTCACATAAATCGATCGGGAAGGGCACAACTTCAATATCCCGCTCAGGAAGAGCAGGACTTCAATATCCCGAGCAGCTCGGGAAGGGCACGACTTAAGTCGTGCCGTCCCAGGCCAACATCGACGCGGGCTTTAGCCCCTGAGGTTTCACGGCCAGCCACAATCAAATGTTTCTGGGTACTGGCTACTAGGTACTGGGTACTGGATACTAATTCCGCGGGAAAATCTTCAGCGCCACCTCTTGCTCGTGCGAAGTAACTTTCTTCTCCGCATCGCTGGTGTTCTCGACGAGCGTTCCCTTCAGCGCGTAATACCCCTCGTCTCCGGGATTTTTTCCCTCACCCCGCTCCACCGTCCCTCTGAACTCGAACCATACCGCGTGGACTGTTTCCGTCGTGAAGCTGAGCTTGTTACCGTCCAGCTTCCCGCTGCGGAAGTACTGATCGAGAAAAGCTCCTTTATCACTTTCGCCTTCTCCGTAGCGCGAGACGAATCCCGTCACTCGGCCGGCATCCTCCACCGTAATCTGCACGAACTCTCCGTCTTTCAAAAAGCTGTACATCCCGGAATATTCGCGGCCAGCCGTCGCCTCATGCGCGGCGGGAGAGTCTCCCGCTTTCGAAGCCGCTGCCTTCGACTCCTGTGCAGCAGCCGAAGAAGCCAACACCATGGCGCCAACCGCCACAGCAGATACCAAAATTGCCCGCCAACTCTTCATCAAGACTCTCTCCTGCAAACATTCATCGTACTACCTTCCCAACAAGCACATCGGCTTCGCGGTGGTGGCTCAATCTGAAATTTTCTGTCATTACACCGCAGCGGCGTCATCCCGAAGTCCCGCGTTTTCTCCAGCGGGACGAGGGATCTCCCGCCGCACACTGTCCCTCTTCGAACCAAGCCGCCAACCCCGTGGCCGCGTGTCCTCCTGGCTAACCCGAAAGATCATTTTCCATCTAACATAGTGTGATGCATGAAGCCCCGGGCCTGCTCCAACTGGAAGAGACTGAACCACCGGCTCCGGAGTTGATCCTCCAAATTGCGCCCGAACCCAGGCTTCGAGTCTTCTTACAGAATCTTCGCGATCTGTTTCGCCCAAGCGAACCGGCTCCCAGCGGGATCGATTCCGCCCCGGCCGCGTTCTGGTCTGACGTCTTCGTCGACCGCGCACTACCCTGGCGCCGCTTCCTGCAGTCAGGCTTTTACCACATTCTCGCGCTCGCCCTCATTTGGGCAGGATCGCGATTTCTCGCCCTGCACCCTCCACCCGAGACCCGACCCGCATTCACGCATGCCGAGGTCGTCTACTACTCGCCATCCGAATACCTGCCTCCGCTCGACACGCGCCGCCCGCGTTCCACTCACGCCCGCAAAGCTGATCCCGAATACTCTGCGCAGCCCATCATTTCCGTGCCCCGAGAGGCCGACAACCACTCACAAACCATTGTCACGCCGCCGAAAATCCAACTGCAGCGTGACGTGGCCGAGCCCAATGTCGTCGCTCTGTTAGAAAAAATGCCCGGCGACCCGCGGATGCCGATCCGCCCGGCCCCCGCCGTTCCCGCCTCGGAGATCTCGCGCCTGGCGCCGCGCATCGACCACTCCGTCATCGCACCACCACCCGGTCTGCAGGCCGCATCGCAGAAAACCCGGCAGCGGGCTCCGCAGCCGGCAGTGATCGCTCCCCCGCCCGCAATGGAGGCCGAGTCCACCCGCCGCCTCGGCGATCTCAACGTCGGACACAGCCCGGTCATAGCCCCAGCTCCCCAGCTTTCCCTCGACGAACAGCGCGCTGCGCCGGGCAGAACTTCAAACACCTTGAGATCGCTGCAGGCAAGTTCGCCGCAGGTGATCGCCCCGCCGCCATCTCTGGCCACGACTGCACACTCCCACTCCGGCGGAAACATCACTGACCGAGGCATGCTTGACCGAGGCATGATCGCGCTCAACCTCCATCCCGCAGTAGGCGCGCCACCCGACCCGCCCGCGGGCAATCGTCGCGGCAACTTCGCCGCCACCCCCGAAGGCCATCGCGGAGCCTCCGGTGCGCCCGGCACAAGCGTTGCAAGCGGCAAAACAGATGGAAGTACGACTAGCAAGAACAGCGGCAACTTGCCCTCGGGGTTGTATGTCGGCAAGGCATCGAATCCCACTTCGCCGGTTGCCGGAGATCCCGCCGCCCCAAAGAACTCAGGAGCGTACTCCGTCAATCCGAATCTGATTGCCGGCATGCGCGCTCCACGCCTGCCGCCGCGCACATCGCAACCCGCGGTCGAGAGCAAGACGCAGAGCAAACTCTCCAGCGAGGAGCAAGCCGTCTTCGGCGACCGCCACTTCTACTCCCTCAGCCTCAACATGCCCAACCTGAACTCAGCCGGAGGCAGTTGGATCATCCGCTTCGCCGCCCTGAAGCCCGATTCAGCCGCCGGCCCGCCTTCCGCGCGCGCCACGGCGGGCGATCCATCTGATGGGACATCTGACGGACCATCCGCCGATCTCTCCGCGCCCGTAGCGACCCGCAAAGTCGATCCCGCGTATCCGCTCGAGCTGATGCGGCAAAACGTGGCTGGCACCGTCATCCTCTACGCCATCATCCACGCCGACGGAACCGTAGGCAAAGTGCGCGTGCTGCGCAGCGTCGACGACCGCCTCGACCAGTTCGCCACCGAAGCCATCGCCAAGTGGCAGTTTCAGCCCGCCACAAAGAACGGCGCTCCCGTGGACGTAGAAGCAACTTTCTGGATTCCCTTCCGCCCCGCAAAGGCCAAATCAAACTTCTGAACCCGGATCCAGGGACCCAGATCGATAGCCTAAGAAGTTCGAACCTACTCTGGAGGAAAAAAACGCAGAACGACCCACCCCGACTCCAGCCCCGTAGGGGCGGCACATGATAGCCCAGAGCCTGCCCTGAGCGAAGCCGAAGGGACGGAAGTCCTGGGTAAGCCAGAGGGCATAGGAACCAAGTCCCGTAGGGACGGCACCAGGGAACATGGCGAAGCTTCTCCTTTACCTTTTCCACAACGTATTGTGACACCCAACCTTGCGTAGCCCCTTGAACCCGCGCGATCATAGTCGAGGCCGCAACGGTTGGCACAAGTCAACTCGTCCCCGCAGCTCACCCCTAAGCTCTTTGACATCAGGATTTTGCCCGCAACCGATTGAGCCAAATAGATTAAACATAATTTTGGCGCTAATCCGATGATTCCAATAGGTCGGGGGGAGGGGGGGTATACCAGGGTTGGGAAGGGTCGCGCCTCAGAGTCAGCTTGAGATTATGCCTTAGCGCCTTTTTTCTTTTCCAGCGCGGCGTAGATTGCGGGGTCAGTGCAAACTTCGTAGTAGGTACGCTCGGTCCAGCCCTGCACCGAGAAATCTTCCACATTGATCCGCGGGATCCGGCTTGCGCGCACCACGATCTTGCGAAAAATGTCGCGGTCGACTGGCACGGTGGCGCTCAGCAACCGGTATTCCCCTTTGTCCGAAGACGCGATCGACGGAGGCAGCTTCACCGCGAGTGGCACCAGTGAAATCTCCTGCTCCAACTTTCGGAAAGCTGCTTCATTCATCCGAATACCGCCCAGGTTGAAGCTGAGGATGGAATCTTCCGGATTCTCCCCCCCATCCTTCTTCGGCTCCGCAGCCTGGAACACATAGACGTGGAAGGGCCCGGCCTGCGATTCCATTACCTTGCGAGCACGTTTATCGCAGGAAGAAAGGCGGTCGCTCTGGTTCAGTGCTTCGGAAATCATGATCTGGTGCTCGCCATCCATCAGATACAGCGGCGCCGATTCCTGCAGCGTGATGCCCACACCCAACTCCAGCCCCGGCATGCCCGAGCGCTGCATAAGTTCGTTATAGCCGCGCACAATTTCGATAATCTCGCGGGCCAGCACGCAAGCACGGCTCACCGCGAGCCCGGGTTCGCCGGCGCGCTCAAGGATTGCCAGAATAATGGCATCGCCCTCAAGAAAAACTTTTTGCGCTCCGTACTTTCCCAGAAGCTTGTTCACCGGATCGTAGAAGTTCAGGCTGAAATAGGACGCTGGATTGAGTCCCTTCTCCATCAAAGTCCGCGTGAGCCGCGTGGAGTCGCGCACGTCAGCCTTCAGCACCACGTGCCGCAGCACGCGGTCTTCCTCCGGCTGCTGCTGCTCCTGCGGAAGAAGGAACTCGTAGAGCGTGCCATTCATCCGCGAAAGCTCGCGCAGTTTTTCGGTGCTTACCAGGTTCACCGAGTCGAGCGCCCCGTTCAGCACTTCCAGCCGCCGCAGATCGCGGTGATAGTGGGAGAAATCCTGCAGAAAGCGCGCCGCCACTTTGGCCCGCTCCGCGCCCCGGCATCCTGCGACCTTGCCCACAGCCGCATACAAGCTGGCAGGCGAAAGCTTGCCATGTTCCTGAATCATGCGCTCCACACGGTCGCACTCAGGACGCGAGATCAGCGCGTTCTTCAGTTGCTGCGGATTGATTCGCGGCGCGTACTCGCTGAGCAACGGCACCGTGTGATAGGAGGCGATCACATGTTCCATCACCTGTTCGTCTTCGAGCAGTCGCACCCATTGGGCGAGCCGTTCCTGCTTGGCCACACCCTCGGCTGTGGAATCATCGGGCGTTCCAGTGCCGACCAGAGCGCGAGCATTCTCCGGAGCGCAGAACCACGAATCAATGGTTTCGTTGGTGGTTTCTTCCCCGTACACCGAACGCACGAAACCCCACACCACGTCCTGCAAGCGTCCGTAACGATCGGGATCGCGATCCCAGTTGCCCAGCATCACATAATGTTCGGCGCAAAGGTAGTCGTCGCGGCCGTCCTCGGAAAAAGCCAGCCGGTTCACAAACAGTCCGTAGCTGCCGAGGGTCGCGCCGCCAGGTTCCCCCGTCTTCGAGTCGGCAGAGTTCGCTTCCCCGAAGAGCGACCGCCGGGTGCGCGCCAGCGTCTCCTTCTCGATCTCGCGCAAGGTCTCAAACAGATCCTGCCCGGTCTTGCGCAGGATGATTTTCTTCCGCACCTGGAACGCCGCCACGCGCTCGCGATACTCCACCCCTTTGCCTTGCCGGATGCCTTCGTAAGTCTTGAGCAGAACGCGGCAACGCTCCAGCACTTGCGCGAACTGCTGGTTCATCTCCGTGCGGAGAAACTTGGTCACAGCAAGCCGCGCCAGCAGGTCGACGGAAATCTTTTCTTCCCTCTTGGCGCGATTCAGCGCCGCCAGGTGCAGTTCGGCAAGCAGCGGTTTCCAGTCGGATTTCTCAGCCGCGTTGGGCGTCGGGCCAGCCGCCGCACGTCTCATCCAGGACGGTCCCTGGGTTCGTTGTGTCGTCTCGGCCGCCAGCAGTCCTTCCAACTCGCCGTGGCGCACGATCAATCGCATGATTTGCGCCCGCGCTGCATCGACGAAAATCGGGCTCAGGATCACGTCGTGCCGCAGGTTATCGACCCCGACCGCCAGCCCCTCGAGCGCAATCGATGGCACAGCCGCAATCATCTCCGGCGGCGCCAGTTTCTCTGGCTCCTTGCCAAGGCGGAAAATTGGTAAACGAGGCATCGAGAGCGATTAACTTCTTGGAAGTTACTGATTACACACGCACATATCGAGGCTAGCATGCGGGCGTCAGCAGCTAAAGTTACGGAGGTTATGTGCTTGAGAAATACGAAGACGTCCGGCCATCGCCGGCTCAAATCCGGTCGGCGATCCTATGCTGCGGGAGTGCACTGTTCGCGGACAAACATCAGCGTTGGCTCTCCCTTGTACGACGTGGCAGCGAATTCCCGGTATCCGCATTTCACCGCGACACGAATGGACGCAACATTCTCGGGAGCGATGATGCAAGCGGTGCGAGCCGACGGAAGGTACGAGTCGCCCCAGGACACCACAGCCCGAACCGCTTCGGTGGCATAGCCTTTACCGTGCGCTTGCGAAGCGAGGACCCAGCCCACTTCGGGCACGCCCTTCAGCGATGGCTCCAGGTCCCGCTTGTAATCGGCGAATCCAACCTCACCCACAAATTTGCCCGTCGCATTTTCCTCGGCCACCCAATAGCCAAACCCGAGAAGCGTCCAATGACCAAGGTAGCGCAGGAACCTCGCCCAGGACTCCTCTTCCGTGAGAGGTTTGCCGCCGATGTATCGAGTAACCTCGGGATCCGCCCACATTGCGGCGGACTGGAGAAAATCATCAAGGCGATGCCCGCGGAGTCGAAGGCGTTCGGTTTCGAGGATCGGAACTTTTTTGGAGGGATCAAAGGAATGGTGCGAGGAGCTGCCCATCCGAGCAGCTTACAGATTCGCGCAAACCACTGCAAAAACTAGTAGCGCCGCCGTCCCGGCGGCCGGCAAGATGCCAGCGCTACTTAATTCTGCAGGCCGTTTTCACTGGCTCTTAACCCGCGCCGCTTCGAACTCATCGCCCTTCTGCCAGCCGATGAGCCGCGTGAAGCTGGCTGCTTCCCAGCCCAAGGCGAATCCGAATCGCGCCATCGCCGAATCCCCGGTGAAATCCATCTCGGGATGATACTCATCGCTCGGCTGGTGGTAGTGCTTCTCCGTGTATTCCTTGTCTAGCGCCACGCCCCAGGCTTCGTCGTGACCTTTGAACTTCATGCCTTCGTTGATCGAAAACGCTGGAATGCCTACGCGCGCCAGGCTGAAATGGTCGGAGCGATAGAAGTGTCCTGCCTCGGGGCGCGCATCGGGACGGATCGCCAGCCGAAACTCCTTGGCCATCGCCTGCACCCACGGATAAAATGTCGTGCGCTCCGCTCCGGAAACTTCGACTTCTTCGGGCGCTCCCACCGGCGGCACAGCATCAAAATTCAAGTCCAGTGCGATCTTCCCTGCGGGAACCGGCGGATGCTTGCCCAGATACTCCGAGCCCAGCAGTCCCTGCTCCTCGGCAGTAACTGCGGCGAAGATCACCGACCGTCCTGGCCGGTCTTTGGCAATACTGAATGCCCGCGCCAGTTCCAACAGGATGCCGCATCCCGTGGCATTGTCGATGGCGCCGTTGTAAATATTGTCGCCCGGCATGTCGGCACGAACGCCTAGATGGTCGTAGTGCGCGGTGTAGAGAACTGCTTCGTCTTTCAGTTGGCGATCAGAACCGGGCAGCATCGCCATTACGTTATTCGACTCGAAGTGACGCACGTTGCTCACCATGTGAGCCTTCAGCTTCGCACCAAGATTTACGGGATGAAATTCCCGCGTGCGCGCATCCGCCATCATCATTTCCAGATCCATGCCCGAGTCTTTTGCCAGTTTCCGCGCCACATCAAGCTGCACCCATGACGCGACCTTCAGCACCGCACCTTCCACCTTCAAATAAGACTTCTCTCCCGAATTCGAGTTGCGGACCACTTCCCAGGGATAGCTGGCCATGTCTTCTCTGTGGATAAGAATCACGCCCACTGCGCCTTTGCGCGCCGCTTCTTCGTATTTGTAAGTCCAGCGACCATAGTAGGTGAGGGCTTTGCCTTTGAAGAATTTAGGATCGTCCGACGGTGGCTCGTTCACCAGCATCAGCAGGACTTTGCCGCGCACGTCCACGCCTTTGTAGTCGTCCCAGTTGTATTCCGGAGCTTCAATGCCGTATCCCACGTAGACGATCTCGGCTTCTACATCGGACTGCGCCTGCTGGGTTTGATCGTAGGCAACATACTCCTCGAGGGGTTTCAGATTCATCGCGGGCCCTTGCTTCGGAATGAGTGAGAACTGCGTTTCTGGGAGCGTCGTGATGCCCACGAGGGGTACTTTTTGCAGGTACGACCCGTTGTCACCGGCGGGCTTCAATCCGTACTCCGCGAACTGCGTAGCGATGTATTCGGCGGCGATATCGCCGCCGCGCTGGCCTGTGCCGCGGCCTTCGAGAAGATCATGAGAGAGAAAGCGGACATGCCAGCGAATGTGTTCGGGATTGATCGTCTCCATGGCGGCAAATGCCGCTCCCGGCAAGCGGACCGAAACTGCCTCGCGCTTGGTCGCGGCTGGCGCTGGGGCTGGTGCCGGAGACAGCGGCGCGCCATCTTCGGCCCACACCAGCAGGCTGATAGCGGCGATGACGCCGGCAAGAACACTTCTTCTCGCGAATGCTTGCATAGATCTGTCTTCTCCCCCTGACGAAGTGGCGTTTCGCAAGGCTTTAGGGCAGGAATGCTTATCGTTTTAAGGCTGACGGAATTGTAACGGACAAGGGGAGTTAGTCATACGGAACTGTCGTCACCAGTTGCACAGGAGGGCAACGAACCAGGGTACAACCAGACCTGTCTGCCCTGCACTTTGGTTCGAAGGCAGTGGCCAGTGACCAGTGATCAGTGGCCAGTCAAGGGAGAGATCATCGGAGCGCCCTCCGATTCTTACTGGCCACTGGCCACTGACCACTACTTTTCTTCCCGCGACCGCGGGACTAGTTCTTCGAGCCTCAACCAGCGCGGAAATCCCGGACCTCTTCTCCCGGCTTGAACACCACGGCGGGCGCGATCTTTCCTGAGTCGGCCATCTTTCGGCTGATCTCGGTGAAGTCGGCCTTCAACCAGCCGACGCTGGAAACTTCGATCGTGCCATCCGGCGCGATCCAGAAGATGCTCGGGAC